>Ga0213920_1000635_pt1 | contig 24794 bp, 25 predicted proteins | sample McNCre1117MG_FD_161054 | JGI IMG/M metagenome (GOLD analysis project Ga0213920, IMG submission 161054) | Freshwater microbial communities from McNutts Creek, Athens, Georgia, United States - 11-17 MG | ecosystem: Environmental > Aquatic > Freshwater > Creek | place: USA: Georgia | collected...
GTCACCAATGAAAAAGCCTTTGTGGCTGATTTGGGTGCTGACTCCCTGGACACCGTGGAACTGGTGATGGCCTTGGAAGACGAATTCGGAATTGAAATTCCTGATGAAGACGCCGAGAAAATCAACACCGTGCAAAACGCGATCGATTACGCGTTGACCCACAAAAAAGCCTAATCAGTAGGAACTTCCGCATGAGCCGTCGTCGCGTTGTAGTGACCGGTCTAGGTTGTATCAGCCCCGTGGGTAACACGGTCGCTGATGCCTGGGCCAATCTTTTGGCCGGTAAATCCGGCATTGCCAACATCACGCGCTTCGACGCGTCTGGCATCAATTGCCATTTCGCTGGTGAAGTGAAAGATTTAGACCTTGACCAATACATCGCCCCGAAAGAGGCGCGTGCGATGGACAAGTTCATTCATTACGGCATTGCTGCGGCGATGCAAGCGGTTCAAGACTCAGGCCTCGCCACTGGCGAAGCCTTGAGTGAAGAAGAAGCGACGCGCATTGGCGTCGTGATTGGCTCTGGCATTGGCGGCTTGCCGCTGATTGAAAGCATGCATGACGAAATGTTGGCCAAAGGCCCACGTCGTATTTCGCCTTTCTTTGTGCCAGCGTCCATCATCAACATGATTTCTGGTCACGTGTCCATGCGTTACGGCTTTAAGGGCCCTAACTTGGCCGTGGTCACAGCCTGTACCACAGGCTTGCACAGCATCGGAGAGGCCGGTCGTCACATTGAGTACGGCGATGCCGACGTGATGATTGCGGGCGGCTCTGAGGGCTGTATGTCGCCTTTGGGTGTGGGCGGTTTTGCCTCCATGCGCGCTTTGTCGACTCGCAACGATGACCCTGCCACTGCCTCGCGTCCTTGGGACCGCGACCGCGATGGTTTCGTCTTGGGCGAGGGTGCTGGTGTTTTGGTGCTCGAAGAGTACGAGCACGCCAAAGCACGCGGTGCCAAGATTTATGCAGAGTTGGGTGGCTATGGCTTGAGTGCCGACGCAGGCCACATGACAGCCCCCAACATGGACGGCCCACGCCGCGCCATGCTCAGCGCGTTGCGCAATGCGGGTGTCAACGCCGATCAAGTCGATTATTTGAACGCACACGGCACCTCCACACCGCTGGGTGACATCAACGAAACCAACGCGATCAAAGCGGCGTTGGGCGACCACGCCAAGAAGACCGTGGTGAACTCAACCAAGTCGATGACTGGCCACTTGTTGGGCGGCGCTGGCGGCATTGAGAGTGTGTTCACGGCTTTGGCGATTTATCACCAAAAGAGCCCACCCACCATCAACATCTTCAACCAAGACCCCGAGTGCGACTTGGACTACTGTGCGAACACAGCGCGTGACATGAAGATCGATGTGGCCCTCAAAAACAACTTCGGATTTGGCGGCACCAACGGCGCGTTAGTTTTCAAACGCGTCTAAGGCTTTCGCCATGCACAACGCCCCATCGGTTTCATATCCGGTGGGGCGTTGTGCTTTTCAGCGCGTCATTTTTGCGGGGTTGAGTGGCATTGTGGGCAGCGTGATGCTCGTTTGGTGCACGCTTCAGCCTTTGAGCTGGCCCATGGGTTTGGGTGGTGCGGCCACATTGCTGGGCATGGTGCTTGGTTGGCGCAGCGTACAAATGCATGCCGGTACCTTGAGTTGGGATGGGCAGGTTTGGTGTTGGCACAGCCGAACGGATGGTGCAGATGATCAGCTTGGCGAAATTTTTGTGTCGCTGGATGTTCAAAAAGCCTTGGTTTTGAGGTGGCAGCCCACATCTGGCAGACTAACTGCGTTGGATAGTTATCTTTGGCTGGGCCAAGAGAGAGCTGCTCAGCATTGGTTAAATTTGCGTTGCGCGGTTTACAGCCGAGTCCCTTTGCGTTGAAAGAGAACCATGACCACATCACGTTCATTGACCCGTTTGGTTTCCCCTCGTTCTGCCGTGACCCGTTCAGCGGTGGTCGCCGCTTTGTGCGTGGGGTTGTTGGGCGGCGTGAGTTTGACCTTTACCGCACCCGCTACCGCGCAAGGTGTGCGCGGCTTGCCTGATTTCACCGAACTGGTCGAACAAGTCGGCCCCTCGGTGGTCAACATTCGCACCTTAGAGAAGGCGGTGGTTCGTGATGCCCAAAGCAACGGCCCTGATGAAGAGATGCAGGAGTTGCTTCGCCGTTTCTTTGGCGTGCCTATGCCTGCTCCCAATGCCCCGCGTCAGCCGCGCCCTAATCGTCCGCAGCAGCCTGAGCAAGAGCAACCGCGTGGTGTGGGTTCCGGCTTCATCTTGTCGAGCGATGGTTTTGTGATGACCAACGCCCATGTGGTGGATGGTGCCGATCAAGTGCTCGTCACGCTGCCTGATAAGCGCGAGTTCAAGGCCCGCATTGTGGGTTCAGACAAGCGCAGTGACGTGGCGGTGGTCAAGATTGAGGCGACGGGCTTACCTGCCGTCAAAATTGGTGATGTCAGTCGCCTGAAGGTGGGCGAATGGGTGATGGCCATTGGCTCTCCGTTTGGTCTTGAGAACTCGGTCACGGCAGGCATCGTCAGCGCGAAGCAGCGTGACACGGGCGATTATTTGCCTTTCATCCAAACCGATGTCGCCATCAACCCTGGCAACTCTGGCGGTCCGCTGATCAATATGCGCGGTGAAGTGGTGGGCATCAACAGCCAAATCTATTCGCGTTCGGGCGGGTTTATGGGCATTTCTTTTGCCATCCCGATCGATGAAGCGGTGCGTGTGAGCGAGCAGCTGCGCGCCACGGGGCGTGTACAGCGCGGACGTTTGGGCGTTCAGATTGATCAAGTCAGCAAAGAAGTAGCCGACTCTTTGGGCTTGAGCAAACCGCAAGGCGCTTTGGTGCGTGGGGTCGAGCAAGCTTCTCCTGCGGAGAAGGCGGGCTTGGAGCCTGGTGACATCATTCTGAAATTCGATGGCAAAACGCTTGAGAAATCGGCGGACTTGCCGCGCTTGGTGGGCAACACCAAACCCGGCACGCGCGCCAATTTGCAGGTGTGGCGCCGTGGCGGCTTGCGCGATGTCGTCATCATGGTGGGCGAGTTCGAGGCGGACAAGCCTGAAAAGAAAGCTGCAGCCCCTGCGGAGAAGCCCCAAACCAGCAATGCCACCAAAGTGTTGGGCCTTGCCATCAGCGATTTGACCGATGCTCAGAAGAAAGAGCTCAAAGTTCGCGCCGGTGTGTATGTGGATGGCGTCGTTGAGCCCGCTGCACGCGCTGGCATCCAAGAGGGCGACGTGATTTTGGCGTTGGCGAACGTTGAAACGCCGAACGTACAGGCCTTTGAAGCCATGGTGTCTAAGCTCGATCGCAGCAAAACGGTCAGTGTGCTGATTCGCCGCGGCGAGTGGGCCCAGTACACGGTGATTCGCCCCAATCGTTAAATCCACAAACCGCAGTCGGGTTTAGGGGCTAAAAATATTTTTAAATATTTTTAGCCTTGTTCTCCTGCCGGTACGTCAGGGTCCGAAAAAGAGGTTCAAGCGCTTTTTGTATAGAATCGAGGGGCTGATTGTGCTTTTGCGATATAAAAGCATGCGTCAAACTCCACGATATGGGATTGGGTAACAAACTCCACAGGTGCTCCACAGATCACCCACAAGTTGTCCCAAAACCCCTTTGTCAAAATGTTAATAAGTTGTGGATAAATTCATGTTGCAAACGCGCAACGAGACCCAGATGGCGATCAAGCCGCTGTGCGTTTCGGGGTTTTTGCCTACAATGAAGTCCCAACTTATGCAGTTGCCATTGCTTGTTGGTTCTGGGCGCGTCAGTACATGACGCGCCCTTTTTTCTTGGCGTTCGTCCCTTTGAATTCAATCACTTAAGTGCCCCCGTTGATGAATAACATCAGAAACTTCTCGATCATTGCCCACATCGACCACGGCAAATCTACGCTGGCAGATCGTTTGATCCAGCGCTGTGGAGGACTTGAAGAGCGCGACATGGAAGCGCAAGTTCTTGACTCGATGGACATCGAAAAAGAGCGTGGGATAACCATCAAGGCGCAGACCGCTGCGCTGCAATACAAAGCCAAAGACGGGCAGATCTACAACCTGAATTTGATCGACACACCGGGCCACGTTGACTTCTCTTACGAAGTGTCGCGTTCGCTGTCTGCCTGCGAAGGTGCTTTGCTTGTGGTCGATGCCAGTCAAGGTGTGGAAGCACAAACGGTGGCGAACTGTTACACCGCACTCGACCTCGGGGTCGAAGTGGTGCCCGTGCTCAACAAGATGGATTTGCCCAACGCCGATCCAGACAACGCCAAAGCCGAAATCGAAGACGTGATTGGCATTGATGCCACGGATGCGATTCCGTGTTCTGCCAAAACAGGTTTGGGCATTGATGACATCTTAGAAGCCGTGGTGGCCAAAGTGCCGGCGCCCAAAGGCAACCCCAATGCGCCCTTGCGCGCCATGATCATCGACAGCTGGTTTGACAGCTATGTGGGCGTGGTGATGCTGGTTCGTGTGGTCGATGGTCGTTTGGGCAAAGGCGAGCGTTTCAAGATGATGGCGACCAACGCCGTCTACAACGCCGACAACTTGGGCGTGTTCACGCCCAGCAACGAGCCCCGCAATTCGCTCGAAGCAGGTCAAGTGGGCTACATCATTGCGGGCATCAAAGAGTTGCAAGCGGCCAAGGTGGGCGACACCATCACTCTGGAAAAGAAGCTGCCCAACAACTTAGGCCCTGCCGAGCAAGCCTTGCCCGGCTTTAAAGAAATTCAGCCTCAGGTGTTTGCGGGTCTGTACCCCACTGAGGCCAACCAATACGACGGTTTGCGTGATGCGCTGGAAAAGCTCAAGCTCAACGACGCATCTCTGCATTACGAACCAGAAGTCTCGCAAGCGCTGGGGTTTGGTTTCCGTTGCGGCTTTTTGGGCTTGTTGCACATGGAAATCGTGCAAGAGCGGTTGGAGCGCGAGTTCGATCAAGACCTGATCACCACGGCGCCCAGCGTGGTCTACGAAGTGAAGTTGCCGGATGGCGAAGTGGTCATGGTGGAGAACCCCGCCAAGATGCCCGAACAAGGCAAGCTCCACGAAATCCGTGAACCCATCGTCACCGTGCATTTGTACATGCCCCAAGACTACGTGGGCCCCGTGATGACGCTCGCCAACCAAAAGCGTGGCGTGCAACTCAACATGGCTTACCACGGTCGCCAAGTGATGCTCACTTACGACATGCCATTGGGCGAGATCGTGTTGGACTTCTTTGACAAGCTCAAATCGGTCTCACGCGGTTATGCCTCGATGGACTACGAGTTCAAAGAGTTCCGTCCCTCCGACGTGGTGAAAGTCGACATCTTGCTCAACGGCGAGAAGGTCGATGCCTTGTCCATCATCGTACACCGCACCCAAGCCCAATACCGTGGCCGTGCGGTGGTGGCCAAAATGCGCGAGATCATCAGCCGTCAAATGTTTGACGTGGCCATTCAAGCCGCCATTGGCTCCACCATCATTGCGCGTGAAAGCATCAAAGCCTTGCGTAAAAACGTGTTGGCCAAGTGCTACGGCGGCGATATCAGCCGTAAACGCAAACTGCTTGAGAAGCAAAAAGCAGGTAAAAAACGCATGAAGCAAATTGGTTCGGTGGAAGTGCCTCAAGAAGCCTTCTTGGCCATTTTGCAAGTGGAGGATTGATGGCTACTTTGACCGCATTCGTGCTGGCCGCCTTTTTGGGCTATGCCGGTTTTTGGTACGTGGGCATGATCGAAGGCAACTTCGCGCTGCTCATGTTCATGGCTACTTTCGTCACCGGTATTTACTGGTTGGCTGAGCGCTTCTATTTCTTGCCCCAACGCGAAGCTGCTGCTGCACGTCTGGAGGCCGAAGCCGACAAACGCCGTCAAGAGCTGACCAAACTCGGCATTGCCCAAACTGACGTCAACGTGACGGAAGCCAAAGAACGCCTCATCATGCAACCGTGGTGGCTGGACTGGACCGCAGGTTTGTTCCCCGTCATCTTCGTGGTGTTTGTGCTGCGCTCGTTTTTGTTTGAGCCCTTCAAAATTCCATCCGGTTCCATGATTCCCACGTTGTTGGTGGGCGACCTGATTTTGGTCAACAAGTTCCATTACGGTGTGCGTTTGCCCGTCCTGAATCTGAAGGTCACCGACGGTAACCCCGTGCAACGTGGCGATGTGATAGTGTTCCGTTACCCCCCCAAGCCCAGCCTCGACTACATCAAGCGTGTGGTGGGCGTGCCCGGCGACGAAGTGGCCTACCTGAACAAGCAACTCACCATCAACGGACAGCCCGTTTCTCAAAAACCCTTGCCGGACTTCTTTGAAGAAGACAGCCTGCGTTACATCAAGCAGTTTGAAGAGAACTTGCCTTTGGGAAGCCAACCGTCTGAAATGACGGGCGTGCGGACACATCGCTTCTTGAATGACATCGACCGTCCGGCCTTTGTGCCCGGTGCGGATGACTTTGCGTTCAAAGAAAACTGCCACTACACCGTCGAAGGCGTGACCTGCAAAGTCCCTGCGGGCCACTACTTCATGATGGGTGACAACCGCGACAACTCACTCGACTCGCGCTACTGGGGCTTTGTGCCAGAGAAAAACATCGTCGGCAAAGCCTTCTTTGTCTGGATGAACTTTGGCAGTCTCAAGCGCATTGGCGCCTTTCAATGACCTCACGCGCACGCACAGCAACCCGTCCCAGTCCGTCTCAACAACAGATCATTGAGACGCTCCAAGCGCGCTTGGCGTACACCTTTCAAAACCCTGCGTTGTTGACGCAGGCGCTCACGCACCGCAGCTTCAGTTCAGACCACAACGAACGTTTGGAATTTTTGGGCGACTCGGTGCTCAACTTGGCCATTGCCAATTTGCTCTACCAACGCTTGAACACCTTGCCCGAGGGCGATTTGTCTCGGGTGCGTGCCAACTTGGTCAAACAAGACACGCTGCACCACCTAGCAGTGGAGCTGGGTTTGTCGGGCATCTTGCGTTTGGGCGAGGGCGAAATGAACTCGGGTGGCCAAAAACGCCCCTCCATCTTGGCCGACGCACTGGAAGCCGTGCTTGGGGCGGTGTACCTTGACGCGGGTTACCAAGCCGCGGATGCCTTGGTGCTGCGTATTTTTTCGGGCGTCGAGATCAACCCCGAGATGCAAGCGGTGGGCAAAGATGCCAAAACCGAGTTGCAAGAATGGCTGCAAGCGCGTAAGTTCAAGCTGCCTATTTACCGCGTCGTTGGCACCTTGGGCGCGGCGCATCGCCAGACCTTTGATGTCGAGTGCGAAATTCCCGAATTAGCCCGCTGCGAGCGTGGCATTGGCGGCTCACGCCGCGCAGGAGAGCAGGCCGCCGCAGCAGCCATGCTTCAAGTTATCAAAGAGCTCAAATGACGGCCACACCTTCCAACCCCGAACAAAGTCTGCAAGACATCGATGCCATGTTGGCCGCCAGCAAAGGCGCCCGTGTGGTCGCCAGCGGCGTCGCCGTGCCACCTGCGGACCAACGCTGTGGCTTGATCGCCATCGTGGGCAAGCCCAACGTGGGCAAGTCCACCTTGCTCAATGCCTTGGTGGGGCAAAAAATCAGCATCACCTCGCGCAAGGCCCAAACCACGCGCCACCGCATCACCGGCATGCACACGCAAGGCTCGGCGCAGTTTGTGTTTGTGGACACCCCTGGTTTTCAAACCATCCATGGCAACGCCCTGAACAAGTCGCTCAACAAGGCCGTGCAAGGCGCGGTGGGCGATGTGGACTTGGTGTTGTTGGTCGTGGAAGCCGGTAGCTTCACCTCGGCCGATGAAAAAGTGCTGTCGCTCTTGGCCAAGGGCATTCCCACCATCTTGATCGCCAACAAACTCGACTCGATGAAAAACCGTGACGACATCATGCTGTGGTTGCAATCCATGCAAGACCGTCACCCCTTTGCCGAGATCGTGCCCATGTCGGCCAAGAACGACAAAGACGTGCAGCGCCTCTTGGGCATTTGCGAAAAATACCTGCCCGAGCAAGGGTGGATGTACGCCGCCGACGAGTTGACCGACCGCAGTGAAAAATTCATGGCCGCTGAAATGGTGCGTGAAAAGCTGTTTCGCTTGACCGGTGACGAGTTGCCCTACACCTCGACCGTCGTCATCGACAAGTTCGAAGAAGAAAAGGGCAAGTCCAAAGGCGTCAAACGCATGGTGCGCATTGCCGCCACCATCGTGGTGGAGCGCGATGGCCACAAAGCCATGGTCATTGGCGACAAAGGCGAACGCTTGAAGCGCATGGGCATGGAAGCACGCACCGAACTCGAAAAACTCTACGACGCCAAAGTGTTCTTAGAGCTGTGGGTCAAAGTGCGTTCCGGCTGGGCCGACGATGCCGCACGGGTGCGTAGCTTTGGCTACGAGTAACCCGAGTCGTAGCTTTACCTCGCGGGGTGTCACCCGCATTCAGGACGAACCTGCGTTCGTGGTGCACCACTACGACTGGAGCGAGTCCAGTCTGATCTTGGAAACCTTCACCCGCCACTACGGTCGGGTGACCTTGGTGGCCAAAGGCGCGAAAAAACCCAGCTCCAACTTTCGGCCGGTGCTGCTGCCTTTGCAGCCCCTGTCCATCACCTACACGGGCGATGCTGAGGTGCGGACCTTGAAGAACGCCGAATGGGTGGGGGGCCACATCATGCCCATGGGCGAGGCCTTGTTGTCTGGCTATTACCTGAATGAGTTGCTGCTGCGCTTGCTGGCGCGTGACGACCCACATGCCACCGTGTTTGACCTGTACCGCCAAGTGGTGCAAGTGTTGGCCTCGGGGCACGACGGCACCATCAACCCCGCCTTGCGCGCCTTTGAGTTGCTGCTGTTGCGTGACATTGGTTTTTTGCCCGAACTCAACGCCCAAACTCTGACACTGAGCCCTGTGCAGCCCGACGCCTTGTACGTGTTGGTGCCAGAAGGGGGCCTGCGCGCCCACAACGCCCAAGACCGCACCGGCTTAATGGGCAGCGTGTGGCTGCAGCTGCACGACAGCCTGAATGCCGACTCGCCCTTCACCGCCACCTTGCGTTTGTGCGCTGAGTTACCGAGCGACCAACGCAACGCTTTGCAAGGCCAGTTGCGCGCCTTGCTGCACTACCATTGCGGGGTCACCACGCTGCGCACGCGGCAGATGATGATTGACCTGCAATCCCTCTGAAACATTTCGATGTCACATCCTTCTACACGCACCGCCTTGTCGGTCAACCTCAACAAAGTGGCTTTGGTGCGCAACACACGCCATTTGGGCATCCCCAGCGTCACGCGTGCGGCCACTTTGTGTTTGGCAGCGGGGGCGGCAGGGATCACGGTGCACCCACGGCCCGATGCGCGTCACATTCGCAGCGAAGATGTGACCGATCTGGCCGAGCTGCTCAAAGCATGGCCCCATCAAGAGTTCAACATCGAAGGCAACCCCTTTCATAACTTGATGGACTTTGTGCGCCAAGTGCGCCCCCATCAAGTGACCTTTGTGCCTGACAGCGAAGGCCAATTCACCAGTGACCATGGTTGGACGTTTCCGCAAGACGCCGAGCGTTTGAAGCCACTCATCGCCGAAGCCAAGGCCTTGGGCGTGCGCGTGAGCCTGTTCATGGACCCCGTGCCTGAGGCCATGGCCGCCGCCAAAGCAGTAGGCGCTGACCGCGTCGAGCTGTACACCGAAACCTATGCCTCAGCCTACGGCACACCCAAACAAGCCGAGGTGCTGGCTGCTTTCAAAGCCACAGCCGAAGCGGCCCTGAAAGTAGGCTTGGGCATCAACGCCGGTCACGATTTGAACCGCGACAACTTAGAAACCTTCTTGACCGCCGTGCCCGGTGTGCAAGAGGTGTCCATTGGTCATGCCCTGATCGCAGACGCGTTGGAGCTGGGCTATACCGAAACCGTGTCGGCTTACTTGGCCTGCATGCCGCAGGCCTGAGGCGACGCGCATGATTTACGGCATCGGCACCGACATTTGCGACATCCGTCGCATCCGTGCGTCGTTAGACAAGCACGGCGAGCGCTTTGCCAACAAGGTCTTGACCGACAACGAACTTGCCACTTGGCGCGCCCGCAGCGCGCGCTGGCCTGAGCGTGGCGTGCGTTATGTGGCCACCCGTTTTTCTGCCAAAGAAGCCTTCAGCAAAGCCATTGGTATGGGCATGCGCATGCCCATGACGTGGCGCTTGTGCGAGGTCGACAAACTGCCCAGCGGCCAGCCTGTCATCGTGCTGCATGGTGAGCTCAAAGCATGGTTTGAAGCCCAAGGCTTGAGCGCACACGTCAGCGTGAGCGACGAGTCCGACTACGCCACCAGTTACGTGATTGTTGAAAAAATGGCCGTTACACACCCCTGATTTATGTCTCACCACGCCCCCCTCATCTTGGACATCGCTGGCACCCAGCTCACCGACGCAGACCGCCAGCGCTTGACGCACCCGCTCACCGGCGGTGTGATTTTGTTTGGTCGCAACTGGACCAGCCGCCAGCAACTCACCCAGCTGTGTGCCGACATCAAGGCGGTGCGACAAGATCTGTTGATTTGTGTCGACCACGAAGGCGGACGCGTGCAGCGTTTTCGCACCGATGGGTTTACCCACATTCCCCCCATGCGCGCTTTGGGCGAGCTGTGGATGAAAGACCAAAAAGGCGTCTCTGGCGAATTTAAAACTGGCAGCGGTGCCTTGGCCGCGATGGATGCCGCCACCGCTAGCGGCTTTGTGCTCGCCAGCGAGTTGCGCGCTTGTGGCGTGGACTTCAGCTTCACGCCCGTGCTCGATCTCGACCACGGCGAAAGCGGCGTCATTGGCGACCGCGCTTTCCACCGCGACCCACGCGTGGTGACGGCTTTGTCTAAAAGCGTCATGCACGGCTTGTTGCTGGCGGGTATGGCCAACTGCGGCAAACACTTCCCAGGTCACGGCTTTGTCAAAGCCGACTCGCATGTGGACATTCCTGTCGACAAGCGCAGCCTCAAAGCCATTTTGAACGACTGCGCCTTGCCCTACACCTGGCTCAGCACCACGCTCACCAGCGTCATGCCGGCGCACGTGATTTACCCCAAGGTCGATGCATTGCCCGCAGGCTTCTCGCCGCGTTGGTTGCAAGACATCTTGCGCGGGCAATTGCATTTCAATGGCGCCATCTTCAGTGACGACTTGTCGATGCAGGGCGCGCGCCGCATCGAAGGCCGCGATGTCAGCTTTGCCGAGGCCGGCATGGCTGCTCTCAACGCAGGTTGTGACTTGGTGTTGTTGTGTAACCAAAGCCTAGGCGATGGCCACGGCGTCGATGCCATGCTCGACGGATTGACCGAAGGATTGCTCAAAAATAAATGGCATGCCAGCGACGCGAGCGAACAACGTCGCAGCGCGCTGGTGCCTAAAAATTCGCCGCTAGCTTGGGACGCGCTGATGACCCACCCCGCCTATGTGCGGGCTTTGGACTTGTTGCCTTAAACCGCGCTCAAGTTCGCCACTTCACGAAAGCTCAGATGGCGACGAAAAATGGAAAAAACGAAGTCAGCGACAGCGGGTTGCGCTTCACCAGCCGAGAAAACGGCTCCCCCTTCATTGGCATGGGCAAAGTCGGTGAAACCATGTCTTGTATGAAATGTGGACTTCACAAGCCCCGTCGTTTGGGCAGTCAACGCCGTTTTGCAGGCGCCTTGGCTTTTTTCTGTTTTGATTGCAAACCACCTGTTGAGAAAAAATAAATATGGCCACCCCGAATTACAACTACGAAAAACGTCAACGCGAGCTGGCTAAGAAAAAGAAGAAAGAAGAAAAGCTGCAAGAACGCGAGGCCCGTAAAACCTCACCCGACGGTGAGTTTGGTCAAAACCCCAGCATGGACTTGGAGCCCGACCATACCCAAAATCCTGACGGCGTGGTCCCCACGGACAACCCTGACCAAGCCTGATTTTCTGTTTTTATCTTTTTGTTTTTAAGGAGTTCCGCCATGTTTCCTTCCCGTCGTCACCTTGTCGTTTTGGCCTTGGCCTTGAGCTGTGGTTGGGCCGTAGCGCAAAGCGCTAAACCCATCAAACTGTTGGTGGGTTTCCCACCTGGCGGCGGCACCGATGCGGTGGCTCGCACCTTGGCTGAAAAACTCAAAGACGAACTGGGTACCCCTGTGGTGGTCGAGAACAAACCGGGCGCTGGCGGTCAATTGGCTGCACAGGCTTTGAAAGCCTCGCCCGCTGACGGCACGGTGCTGTTTCTCTCGCACGACCACACCATCTCGATCTTGCCTTTGGTGGTCAAGAACCCAGGCTACGACTCAGCCACAGACTTTGTGCCCGTTGCGGGCTTTGCCACCTTTGTCAACGCATTTGCCGTCTCGGGCGGTACGCCCGCAAAGTCGTTCACCGAGTACGTGGCGTGGGTCAAAGCCCAAGGTGCAGGCAAAGGTGCCGTGGGCATTCCCGCGCCCGCCTCAACGCCTGAGTTTTTGGTCAAAGTGGTGGGCGAGAAGTTCAAACTCGACTTGGTCGCAGCCCCATATCGCGGCAGCGCGCCCATGATGGCCGACATGCTGGGCAACCAAATCAGCGCAGGCGTGGGGTCGGTGCCCGACTTCATTGAAAACCACAAGGCCGGCAAAGTGCGTGTGGTGGCCGTGTTGGGTGCCAAGCGTCAGGCGGCGTTGCCTGATGTGCCCACGTTCACCGAGTTGGGCTTGGGTGGCCTTGAAGATACACCGTATTACGGCATCTTCGCCCCTGCTGGCACGCCCAAAGCCACCATCGACCATGTGGGGCAAGCGCTCGCCAAAGTACTGGCCATGCCTGACGTGCATGAGCACCTCACCAAAATGGGCTTGACTGTGGGCTATATGAACGCACAGCAACTCGCCCAACGCGAGCGTGCCTACACGCAGGTCTGGACCAAGATGATCAAGGCCAGCGGTTTTCAGCCGCAATAAGCCATGGCCATTCCTTGGTTAGCCGCCTTGAAAGTGATCCCGTGGGGCGACGTGATCTCACACGCCCCCACGGTGCTCGAAAAGGCTCGTGAGTTGATCGACCGCAAGCGTGGTGGCGCCGATGCCGCTGCGTCAAGCATGGCCACGCCCCATGAGTCCGCGACCGATGTGCCCAGTTTGGGTGAGTTGAAAAATCGTTTGCTCGCGGCGCAGCAACAGATCGATCAGCTCTATACCCACCAAGCGCAAATGGCTCAAACCTTGACCGATTTGGCTGAGCAAAACGCGGCCTTGGTCGTCATGGTCGGCGCCTTGCGTGTGAAACAACGCGGATTGATCGCCGTCGTTCTCGTTTTGGTGATTTTGTTGATTTCTTGGCTGGTATTTCGCGGGTTGGGTTCGCTAGGACCCGTCTGAAACCCCCGCAAATGCTGAAAAGTTACATAAATTCAACAAAATCGTCAAAAATTGCAAAGAATGTGAGTGTTGGTTAATGTCAATTTTGTTGTTTCCGTTAAATTTGAGGAATGGAACAGCAAAACACTCAAATCGTCGAATTCAAATCTAAATGGCAACGCGTGTTGTCTTTGTCTCTGGCGTTCTCGGTCTCCGTGGCCCTGACGGCCTGTGGCGGCGGCGGCGCTGGCGCAAGCCTGAGTGGCATTGAAAGCCAAACTCAGCTGAGCGGTCAGGTGATGGACGGTTACATCCAAGGCGCCACCGTGTGCTTGGACCTGAATGACAACGGCAGCTGCGACGCCAACGAGCCCAGCACCGTGTCTGGCGCCCAGGGTGCCTATGTTCTGAATCACAACACAGCGGTGAACTTGTCAGCTTTGTCAATTTTGGCGAATGTGCCTGTCGGCGCGATCGACCAAGACGGCCCCGTTTACACCGCTTACCAAATGCGCACCCCTGCACAAGCGCCAGCCTTGGTGACGCCTTTGACGACGTTGGCAACTTACGAGATGAAAACGACCGGCGCCACTTGGGCGCAAGCGCAACAGGCGGTGAGCTTGCGTTTGGCTGGCGATGCAGCGGCGATTGACTTCACCCAAGACTACGTGGCCCAAGCCAACGAAGCAGGGCACGCCTTAGCCCGTCGCGTGGCTGCCAGCTTGCAAACGTCGGCTTTGAATGCCCATGCACCTGCTGACATCTTGGCTGCTGTGTATGCGTTGACTGTTCAAGTGACGCCGTTCATGCTGCAGGTGGCCGCGCCTGTGACGGTCCATGTGAACGATTACCTGCGACCCAACAACCAGCCATAAAAAAAGGGGCCTTGTGAATGTTCACAAGGCCCCTTTTTTATTCAGCGGTGCGACTCAAGCTTCGCGACGCAGAGCAGGGAACAGAATGACGTCGCGGATGCTGGGGCTGTCGGTCAGCAACATCATCAAGCGGTCAATGCCAATGCCGCAGCCGCCGGTGGGGGGCATGCCGTATTCGAGAGCGCGCACAAAGTCGTGGTCGTAGAACATGGCTTCGTCATCGCCGCTGTCTTTGGCTTCTACTTGCGCGTGGAAGCGAGCGGCTTGGTCTTCGGCGTCGTTCAACTCGCTAAACCCGTTGCCAAATTCGCGGCCTGTGATGTAGAGCTCAAAGCGCTCGGTCACATCGGGCTTGCTGTCGCTGGCGCGGGCCAAAGGTGAAATCTCGACAGGGTGCTCGCAGATGAACGTGGGTTGCCACAGCTTGTCTTCCACGGTCTCTTCAAAGTACATCACTTGCAAGCTGGCCAAGCTGCGTGTGGAGAGTTTGTCTTTCTCTTCTTTGAAACCGAGTTTTTGCAAGGCGTTGATCAACCATGTGGTGTTGTCCACGTTGTCGCCCGCTTCGGTGTGCTTGAGGATGGCTTCACGGATGGTGAGGCGCTCAAACGGCTGACTCAGGTCTACGGCCTTGCCGCCGTAGGTGAGCAACAAGGTGCCAGCAGCCTTCATGGCGGCGTCGCGCACCAGCTCTTCGGTGAAGTGCATCAGGTCTTGGTAGTTCCAATACGCGGCATAGAACTCCATCATGGTGAACTCGGGGTTGTGGCGCACCGAGATGCCTTCGTTACGGAAGTTGCGGTTGATTTCAAACACGCGCTCAAAGCCACCCACGATCAAGCGCTTCAAGTACAGCTCAGGCGCAATGCGCAAAAACATTTCTTGGTCCAGCGCGTTGTGGTGCGTGGTGAACGGCTTGGCATTCGCGCCGCCTGGGATGGGGTGCAACATAGGCGTTTCAACTTCGAGGAAGTTGTGTTGCACCATGAAGTCGCGAATACCGCTCACTGCTTTGCTGCGCGCCACGAAGCGTTTGCGTGCGGTTTCGTCCGTCATCAAATCGACGTAGCGTTGGCGGTATTTGATTTCTTGGTCATGCACGCCGTGGAACTTGTCGGGCATGGGGCGCAGGCTCTTGGTCAGCATGCGGATGCTGGTGGCGTGAATCGACAACTCGCCTGTGCGGGTTTTGAACAACTTGCCTTCGCAGGCCACGATGTCGCCCAAGTCCCAGTGTTTGAAATCGGCGTACAAATCTTCGCTCACGTCATCGCGTGTCACGTAAATCTGAATGCGGCCGGTGCTGTCTTGCAGTGTGGCAAAGCTGGCCTTGCCCATCACGCGCTTGAGCATCATGCGGCCCGCCACTTTGGCGAACTGGCCTTCTTCGGTCAACACCTCGGCGGTCTTGTCGCCATGCAACTCGTGCAACGTGGCAGCATGGTGCGCGGGCTTGAAATCGTTGGGGAAGGCCACGCCTTGACCCGCAGCCTGACGTTCACGGATGGCCTTGAGCTTCTCGCGGCGCTCGGCAATGAGTTGGTTTTCGTCGACGGGAGCGGCTTCCGGAGCGGAGGGGGTGTTGTTGTTAGACATCTAAAGAGGCGTGAGTAGGGAAAAGGCTGCCTTCAAGCATGAAGGCAGCGAACTGTTTATTTTAAGTGGAAGCCTTTGTTGGTCCACCGTCACTGGAATGTGTCGCCTGAAGTACCTGGGGGCCTGTCAGTCACGCCTACCATTGCGTTCTTATGTCACCCCAAGTCTCATCTGTTCGCATCGTTTTGCTCACCCTCGTGACGATGATCGCCTTCGCCGGCAATTCGGTGCTGTGCCGCATGGCGTTGAAGCACACCACGATTGACGCGGCCACGTTCACGTCGATTCGTCTGGTCTCGGGTGCGGTGGTGCTGGGGTTGATCGTTCGCTTCGCGCGCGCAGGGCGCACGGGTGCTGGCAACTGGTGGTCAGCGTTGGCGCTGTTTGCTTATGCGGCGGGGTTTTCTTTGGCGTATGTCAGCCTCAGTGCGGCCACAGGGGCCTTGCTGCTCTTTGGCTCCGTGCAAGCCACGATGATTGGTCGCGGTCTTTGGATGGGGGAGCGCTTGGCGCGCCTGCAATGGCTGGGTCTGGTGTTGGCTTTGGCCGGTTTGGTGGGGTTGATGTTGCCAGGGCTTTCTGCGCCGCCGTTGTTTGGTGCGGCGTTGATGTTGGTGGCCGGCTTTGCTTGGGGCGTGTACTCCCTGCGCGGCAAAGGCGCCGGCGACCCGACGCGGGTCACGGCGGGCAACTTTTGGCGCGCTGCGGTGTTGGCCTTGGTTTTGAGTGGGCTGATGCGCGATAGCCTGAACTGGGATGTGGACGGCGTGGCTTACGCCATCGCCTCTGGTGCGTTGACCTCGGGCTTGGGCTACGTCATTTGGTATTCGGTGCTGCCCGCCTTGAAGGCGACCCAAGCGGCCACCCTTCAGCTCAGCGTGCCGGTTTTGGCGACCTTGGGTGGCGTTGCTCTCTTGGGCGAAGTGGTGACGATGCCGTTTGTTTTTGCCAGCATCGCTGCGCTGGGCGGCATTGCGCTGGTGATTTGGGGCAAGTCGGCATCTGCTGCATAAATGTCCCCTTGCGCGCGCACCGTTGAAGCGCGATCAACGTCGTCAGGCCGATTTTTTGGCAGCGCCGTAAGGGCAGTAGTTGGGGCGTGGTCCCACTTGCGGGTGCAGTCGGCAGGTGTTGGGGCGCTGTTCGTAGACCGTGCAGCGGCGTGTTTTGGCATCTAGAAATTGGCAGTCCCCGCTGGCGCGTCGGCTCAGGGTGAAGATGCTGTTTTTGAAATTGAAGTGCTCAATCAGGCCCGCTTTGCTCAAGCGTTTGGCAATTTGTTTGGGTTCTTCGTGCTCGGCTTCAAAGGGGTCCACCAGTTGCAATCGCACCAAGTCGGGCAGCTTGACTTCGACGGGCATGGTGCAGCAATTGGCCGCGCAGCTGTTGCACAGGCCGTTGCGATAGCGTGTCCATGTGTCTGGGCGATCGACGTCGACCACAAGGATGGATGATTTCATGGCAAGAGTTTGACGGTAGCCAAGGCGGTGCCGAGCCTCAAGAAAAAGCCCTCGCGATGAGGGCTTTGACGGGGAGAGGCTGTGTCCGCCCGATCAGACCACGGCATCCGCGGGCTGGCGCTGCAACATGGCCAAGGTGCTGGCAATGGTTTTGCGCAACTCACGGCGGTCGCAAATCATGTCGATGGCGCCCTTTTGTTGCAAGAACTCGGCGCGTTGGAAACCTTCTGGCAGGGTCACGCGCACGGTGCTTTCAATCACACGGGGGCCTGCAAAGCCAATCAGCGCATTGGGTTCGGCGATGACCACGTCACCCACAAACGCAAAACCGGCTGACACGCCGCCCATGGTGGGATCGGTCAGCACGCTGATGTAGGGCAATCCTTTTTTGGCCAAGCGGGTGAGCGAGGCGTTGGTTTTGGCCATTTGCATCAGCGAGAGCAGGCCCTCTTGCATGCGCGCACCACCAGTGGCGGTGAAGCAAATGAACGGCACTTTTTGTTCGATGGCGGTGTGTACGCCGCGCACAAAGCGCTCGCCCACGACCGAGCCCATCGAGCCGCCCATGAAGTCGAATTCAAAACAGGCGACCACCACGTTGATGTTGTGCACAGCACCGCCCATGACCACCAAGGCATCGGTCTCACCGGTGTTGTTCATGGCTTCTTTGAGGCGCTCGGGGTACTTGCGGCTGTCTTTGAATTTCAACGCGTCCACAGGCAGCACTTCTTGGCCTATCTCGTAGCGGCCTTCGCCGTCCAAGAACATGTTGAGGCGCTCACGCGCACCCATGCGGTGGTGGTGGCTGCAGGTGGGGCAAACGTTGTTGTTTTGCTGCAAGTCGCTCTTGTAGAGCACCGTTTCGCAGCTGGGGCATTTCACCCACACGCCTTCAGGCACGCTGCGGCGGTCTGCGGGGTCGGTGTGTTGAATTTTGGGGGGAAGCAGTTTTTCGAGCCAACTCATGGTGAGCCTTTCGTCAGTTCTTTTGGAATGGGTGGATTTTAACGGGCGAGGCCGTTTGCGCAGATGACGCGCTTTAGGCGTCCAACGCTTGGCGAATACCCGCTAAAAACGCGTGTGCCGCCGCCACTTCTTGGCCAGCTGGCGCGGCTTCAAGCAGCTGGATGATGCGGCTGCCAATCACCACGGCATCGGCCACGCGGCCCACAGCGGTGGCGGTGGCGGCATCGCGAATGCCAAAGCCCACACCTACGGGGATGTGCACATGCTGGCGAATGCGAGGCAGCATGGCTTCCACGGCGTCGGTGTCGAGGTTGCCAGCGCCCGTCACGCCTTTGAGCGAGACGTAATACACATAGCCGCTGGCAATGCGTGCCACTTGTGCCATGCGTTGGTCGGTGCTGGTGGGGGCGAGCAAGAAGATCAGGTCCATGCTGTGCGCGCGCAGGGTAGCGGCGAACTCTTCGCACTCTTCAGGTGGGTAGTCCACGATCAGCACGCCGTCTACGCCAGCAGCTGAGGCGTCTTTGACGAACGAGTCTGCGCCGTGTTTGAGGTTGTAGCACTCCACGGGGTTGGCGTAGCCCATCAGTACCACGGGCGTGGTGTTGTTGGTCTTGCGGAACTCGCGCACCATGTCCAGCACTTGGGCGGTGCCAATGCCAAAACGCAGCGCTGCTTCGCCTGCTTTTTGAATCACGGCGCCATCGGCCATCGGGTCGCTGAACGGCACGCCCAGTTCGATGATGTCAGCGCCTGCGTCCACCATTCCGTGCATGAGCGCGGGCGTGATGTTGGCTTGCGGGAAGCCTGCCATCACATAGGGAATGAGGGCTTTGCGGCCTTGGGCCTTGAGGGCGGCGAGGGTAGCGTCAATACGGCTCATGGTGCGGTTCACTTCACAAAGTTCACGGTTTGTTCTGCTGGGCCACCTTTGACCGTTTGGCCTTGGCAGCTGGGGCGGCAGAAGAAGTCGGCGTTGCTCAGGTCGGCCACGGTGCCAATGTCTTTGTCGCCACGGCCTGAGAGGTTGACCAAGATCGACTGCTCGGGCTTCATGGTCTTGGCCAGTTTCATGGCGTAGGCCACGGCATGGCTTGATTCGAGTGCGGGGATGATGCCCTCGGTGCGGCACAGGTAGTGGAAGGCTTCCAGCGCTTCTTTGTCGGTGATGCCCACGTACTCGGCGCGGCCAATGTCTTTGAGGAACGCATGCTCAGGGCCCACGCCGGGGTAGTCAAGGCCAGCGCTCACGCTGTGCGTTTCGGTGATTTGGCCGTTTTCGTCTTGCAAGATGTAGGTGCGGTTGCCGTGCAGCACACCGGGGGCGCCCAGTTGCAACGAGCACGAGTGACGGTTGGTGTCCATGCCTTCGCCTGCGGCTTCCACACCAATGAGGCGTGTGTTGGCGTGGTTGATGTAGGGGTAGAAGATACCCATGGCATTGCTGCCGCCGCCCACACAGGCGATGACGGCATCAGGTTGCTCTTCAGCCATCTTCAGGCTCTTGAACATCTCAGGCATTTGCGTGAGGCATTCTTCGCCAATCACGCTTTGGAAGTCGCGCACCATCATGGGGTAGGGGTGAGGCCCTGCCACAGTGCCGATGATGTAGAAGGTGTTGTCCACGTTGGCCACCCAGTCGCGCATGGCTTCGTTCAGCGCGTCTTTGAGGGTACGACTGCCGCTCTCCACGGGCACGACGGTCGCGCCCAAGAGCTTCATGCGGTACACGTTGGGGCTTTGGCGTTTCACGTCTTCTGCGCCCATGTAGACCACGCATTCCAAACCGTAGCGTGCGCAAATGGTGGCGGTGGCCACGCCGTGTTGGCCTGCACCGGTTTCGGCAATCACGCGGGGCTTGCCCATGCGCTTGGCGAGCATGGCTTGGCCGATGGTGTTGTTGATCTTGTGTGCGCCGGTGTGGTTCAGGTCTTCACGCTTCAAGAAGATTTGCGCACCGCCCATTTCGCGGCTCATGCGGGCGGCGTGATAGATGGGCGAAGGGCGGCCCACAAAGTGCGCCAATTCGTTTTTGAACTCGGCGATGAAGTCGGGGTCGTGTTGGTATTTGGCGTAGGCGTCTTTCAGCTCTTCAATCGCGTGGGTCAGCGTTTCGCTGATGAAGCTGCCGCCGTAAATGCCAAAGTGACCTTTGGCATCGGGTTGTTGGTAGTTCGACATAGGGTGCCTACAAAAGTTGTCTTGGGGCTGTGTGCCCAAGCGCTTCAAACAAAAAGGGAAGAAAAAAGGGACGGAGGCTTAGAGCGGGTGCTCTGCGTCTGCTGCGCGAACGGCGCTGACGAATTCATGAATCTTGGCCGCATCTTTGATGCCTTTGGCCGATTCCACGCCAGAGCTCACGTCAATGGCCAACGAATGGCCGTGGTGACGCAGCGCACGCAGGCCGTCTGTCACGTTGGCAGCGTTGAGTCCACCAGACAAGACGAGGTGAGCGTTGACGTTTGGAGGAAGCTGTGACCAATTGAATGTTTTGCCGCCGCCGCCGTAGCCGTCGACATGGGCGTCGAGCAGCACCGCTTGGGCGTCTGAGTAATCTTGCGCGTATTTTACGAGGTCAAACGCAGGCTCGCCCGCCGCGGGTTCTAGGGGAATGCGCGCGGCACGTAGCCAGCGGCGGCCCAAACTTTGGGCGATGTGTCGGCATGCTTCAGGCGTTTCGTCGCCATGAAACTGCAACCAAGCCCCGGGCACTTGGGCGCAGGCGTGGGCAATGGCCTCGGCGGTTTCGTTCACAAACAGCAGCACCGGGGTGACGAAGGCTGGCAGCAGACGGGCCAATTCACCCGCCCGTTCCGCCGTGACGGCGCGTGGGCTTTTGGCGTAGATCACAAAGCCAATGGCATCGACGCCGGCGGCCACGGCGACGGCGATGTCTTGCTCACGGGTGAGGCCACAGATTTTGATGCGGGTGCGGTTCATGGCAGTGAATCATACGCAGCCGTGCGCTCGGGCAAGCCCCAATGGGCTTCGTAGCGGGGGCCCAAAAAGTACAGACCGTCTGGGCTGAAGGTGGGCGCGGCTGCATCGCGGTCTCGGGCGGCCAACACGTCGGCCATCCATTCAGGCGGTTTGTCGCCGGTGCCGATCTTCACAAAGCAGCCCATGAGGTTACGGATCATGTGGTGCAAAAACGCGCTGGCTTCAAACTCAAAGCGCCAATAGGCGGCGTTGGGCGAGGTGCTTTTGCGGCTGATTGCGATGTGCGTCATGGTTTTGACAGGCGTCAGCGCTTGGCAGCTCGAGGCGCGGAATGAGGTGAAGTCGTGTTCGCCCATCAAATATTGGGCGGCTTGTTGCATGGCTTCGAGGTCAAGCGGGCGATAGATCCAGCCCACGCGGCCCACCTCGACGCTGGGACGCACGGGAGATTCGAGCAACACATAGGCATAGCGGCGCGAAATGGCGCTGCCTCGGCAATGGAATTCGCGGGGCACTTCGCGCGCCCATTGCACCGCGATGTCGAGGGGCAAGTAGCGGTTGGTGCCGCGCAGCCATGACTGAGCGGTGCGCTCCAACTCGGTGTCAAAGTGAATCACCTGCATGAGGCCATGTACGCCAGAGTCTGTGCGGCCCGCGCACAGGGTTTGAACGCGCGTTTGGGTGAATTTTTGAAGGGCAGCTTCAAGACGGTCTTGCACCGTCTTGCCAGACAGCTGGCTCTGCCACCCTTCGTAGGCTTGGCCGTTGTAGCTCAAGCCCATGGCTAAACGCATGCGTTACTCTCGGTCAGCCAGCCACTGTTTGGCTTTGGCTTGGGTCGCGCCTTTGGACTCTTGCACCACCTCTTCCATCAGCGCACGGCTGGTGTGGAGTTGGCCCAATTTCCAAAGTTCCTCGGCCAAGTCGATGCGGACTTGGAAGGGGTCGGTTTCGGTGGCCAAGTCCAGATCCAACGAGACGTTGGGCATGGTCATGGTGGGGCGCACGGCGGGTTGTGCCGGTGGCGAAGCGGGGGCCGCAGGTTCTGCTGCAGCCGTGGCTTCGGCGTCTGGCTCATCCGAGGCTTCTTCGTGTGAGGGGTCTTGGCGGCGACTGGCATCGTCGTCAAACTGGGGCAGGTCCAAGTCGAAGTTGACATTGAGCGGTGGCAGCTCTTCGGTCGCTTCGTGCTTGGTGTTTTTGCGTCCACGGCTGAGCCACAGACCGATGATGGCCATGACCGACACCAAACCACCAGCACCCAACGGTGCCAAGGGGTGTGACATCCACGCTTTGAGCGTGTCTTCGTCGGCGTCATCAGACGCCGCTTCCAGAGGGGCAACAACGACTGGGGCTGCCACGCCAGTGCTGTCCGATGCGCTCGATGACGCCGTGGCTGCGGCCACAAGTTTGCTGAGATCGGCGATGTTTTGGCTGATTTCAGAGGCGCGCGAAGCCACGTCTTGAACTTCGAGTTGCTTGGCAACTTTTTCTTCTGGCGCGTCTTTACCGGGTTTGGTCAGTGTCAGCTTGTCTTCTTCGACCGCGGCTTTGTTGCTGATTTTGGCATCTAACTTACCTTCGGCGGCACGCGCCGCTTTGGGCACAGCACCGCCCAGCTTGGCGGCGGCCAAGCGTGCGCGGTACTCGCGGAAGTCTTCCGCTTGAATGTTGATGGCCTTGCGTGCCTCTTCACGCGAAACACTGGCCGCTTCTTGGGCAGACGGCAGCGTCAACAAAGCGCCTGTTTTGAGACGGTTGACGTTGGATTCGATGAACGCGGTTGGGTTGCTGCGCAGCATGGCGAGCAACATTTGGTCCAGTGAGACGCCAGCTGCTAAGTGATCTTTGGCCAAGGCACCCGCTGTGTCGCCTTGTTGCACACCAATGCGGTGGTCTTCTTGTGCAGACGTTGGCTGGGGACGTGGTGCTGGCACGACATTCGTGTTGCCTGTCGTGGGGCGCACATCGGCGGGCATCAACAGTGGTGGCAACGATTTGGTGGGCGTATTGCGGCCATCGTCCAACGACAAACTCACATCGCGCAACGAGCGACCTGTGGCCCAATGCAATTCCAACAGAAGGTCGAGGAAGTTACCAGAGACCGTTTGTGGGCTGCTAATTTTCAGGAACGGACGGCCATCGGGGCGGCGCAGCAATTGCACTTGGACATCGATGGCGTTGCCGTTGCTTTTAGGAAGCTCCATGCGTGCAGCTCGGTAAGCATCAGGGCTTGCCAAACTGGCCTGCAAATCAACCTCTTCGTTGGTTGTGAGGTCAATGATGTCAATTTCAGCCCGCAAGGCTTCGCCTTGCTTGGACTGGACATTGGGACGACTCAAAGTTAAAGCATGCGCGTTTCCGACCAGGCTGAGTGCCAAGGCCGTACAGATCGCAGAGCGTTTGAACAACGTATATGGTATGTAAGCAGGACTTTTCATATTTGCTATATTAACTCTTTTTGTTAACTTTCTAGCAAGATTCGCAACATTCTGCGTAATGGTTCGGCAGCGCCCCACAAAAGTTGGTCGCCGACGGTGAACGCGCCCAAGTAGTCGTTGCCCATGGCCATTTTGTGCAAACGGCCGACTGGAACGGTCAATGTGCCAGTCACGGCGGCGGGTGTCAGGTCACGTTCGCTGATTTCGCGTACGTTAGGCACCACTTTGACCCAGTCGTTGGCACTGGCCAAGATGCTTTCGATTTCGTCCATCGGCACGTCTTTTTTCAGCTTGATGGTCAAGCCTTGTGAGTGGCAGCGCATCGCGCCAATGCGCACGCACAAACCGTCGATCGGGATAGAGCCCGCTGTGCGGAATGCTGGGTTGCCCAAGATCTTGTTGCACTCGGCGCCGCCCTTCCACTCTTCCTTGCTTTGGCCGTGCTCGACAGGCACGTCGATCCAAGGGATCAAGCTGCCAGCCAAGGCGGTGTTGCGGAAGTTCTTGGTGGGGAACTCGGCGCTGCGCATGGTGGCCGACACTTTGCGGTCGATGTCCAAGATGGCAGAGGAGGGGTTGGCCAAGTCGTCTTTGACGGCATCGTGCAAAGCGCCCATTTGGCTCAGCAACTCGCGCATGTTTTGTGCACCCGCGCCCGAAGCCGCTTGGTACGTCATGGCGCTGACCCACTCCACGAGGTTGTGTTGAAACAAACCGCCCAAGCCCATGAGCATCAAGCTCACGGTGCAGTTGCCGCCGATCCAGTTTTTCCCGCCTTTGCCCAGTGCCGCGTCAATCACGTTGCGGTTGACGGGGTCGAGCACGATCACGGCGTCGTCGGCCATGCGCAGGCTAGAGGCGGCGTCAATCCAGTGGCCGTTCCAGCCTGCTGCGCGCAGCTTGGGGTACACCTCTTTGGTGTAGTCGCCGCCTTGGCAGGTGATGATGATGTCGCAGCGCTTGAGTGCGTCAATGTTGTTGGCGTCTTGGAGCGTGGCTTCGTTCTTGGCTTGCGCAGGGGCTTTGCCACCAGCGTTCGACGTAGAGAAGAACACGGGTTCGATCAGATCGAAGTCTTTTTCTTGAACCATGCGGTCGATCAACACCGAGCCGACCATGCCACGCCAACCGACTAAACCTACTAACTTGCTCATTTTTCAACGCCTTTTCAAATGTAGAAAACAGTGCCAGACCTGCCT
>Ga0213920_1000636_pt1 | contig 24784 bp, 19 predicted proteins | sample McNCre1117MG_FD_161054 | JGI IMG/M metagenome (GOLD analysis project Ga0213920, IMG submission 161054) | Freshwater microbial communities from McNutts Creek, Athens, Georgia, United States - 11-17 MG | ecosystem: Environmental > Aquatic > Freshwater > Creek | place: USA: Georgia | collected...
TACGGATTTGCTGAAATGCAGGTTTTCTTCGATTTAAGTCCTTGGTTTTTTCTCTTTTTTATACCAGCCATTTCGATGCGTTCTTTTGCGGAAGAGTTTGAGATGCGGACTTTCGATTTATTAAGAACCTTGCCGGTTTCCATGAATTCGATTGTGTTCGGTAAATTGCTGGGTACATTTATCCTGGTATTGATCATATTAATTCCCACAGGTATTTTTGTTTATTCTATTGGCCAACTCGGCAGTCCTGAGGGGAATTATGATGCTTCTTTGATAATTGGTGCTTACACGGCATTAATAATGCTTTGTGCGGTGTTTATCTGTTTGTCAACTTTAGCTTCTGTGTTGGTATCCAAACAATCCTTGGCCTTTGTACTCGGTTTAGTCTTTAATTTTGCTTGTTGGCAAAGCCTTCAAGAAATTCCTGCGATGGAAACCTGGTCGGTGTATGCACATTACCAACAAATGAGCAAGGGAGTCATTGATGGCAGTAGTGTCCTATATTTCGTGGGAATATGCTCGGTTTTAATCGGATTAATTCGCTTGCGACTGGATTTGAAATTCGCTTAAACCTTGTAGTCGGCAATGGCTAGTTGATCCGTACATAAATTAATTTCTGCTTGTTCATTGGAAGCGATAAGAATCAATTTATGCCTTTGGCTTTCCAAAGCTCTGTAAAACCAATTCTTTGCCGTTTCATCCAAATTGGAAGTTGGCTCGTCTAGACACAGGATTGGTCGGTTAGCAGCTAAAGCAATTCCCAACTTAACTTTTTGGCGCATTCCGGACGAGAAATTCTTAATGTATTTCGTTTCAGATGGTTGGAGTTCGATGAAGGATGTGAAGGTACTAAAATCCCAATGCGCTTCTAGAAAATTGATATGAACAAGGAAGTTCAATAATTCAGGAAGGGTAAATTCCTCAATTAATTCGGAATAAGGTGCCGCGAAACTGATTTGCTTGTTGACGTCCTCCGTTATCCCTTCAAATTCAACCTTCCCTTTATTCGGTAGGCTATATTGGGCAAGAGTCTTTAGGAGGGTAGATTTCCCTGCACCATTTTGACCTATAATTGCATAGGATTTTCCCGACTCAAACGTGTAATTTAACGCTTTGAAGACCCATTCTTGACGGAATTTCTTGTGAATACCTGTGGCAATGATCTTCATGGGAGCGATTTATCCTTTCATAATTCCACGCTCTGAATTGCGAATAAAATCAACGATTTCGTCGCGGTAAGCAGATTGAGGAATGTTGGATTCGATTTGATTCAAGGCTTCTTGGTTGTTCAAACCTTTTAGATATACATAACGGTAGATGTCCTGGATTTCAGCTACTTGTGCATCATTAAATTCCCGACGGCGCAAGCCTACGGAATTGATGCCAGCATAGCTAAGTGGTTCACGACCAGCCTTAGTGAAAGGAGGGACGTCCTTGCGAACTAATGAACCACCTGAAATCATTACGTGACGGCCAATCGATGCAAATTGATGAATCGCTGAAGAACCACCAATAATCGCAAAATCACCTACAGTAACGTGTCCAGCCATTTGAACGGCATTCGCTAATATACAATTATCACCGATGATGCAATCGTGCGCCACATGTACATAAGCCATAATTAAGCAGTTTTTACCGATAACCGTTTTTTGTTTGTCGGACGTACCCCGATTAATCGTAGCACATTCGCGAATGGTTGTATTGTCACCAATTTCTGCGGTTGTGATCTCACCACCAAATTTCAGGTCTTGTGGAATCGCTGAAATAACAGCTCCAGGAAAAATACGTACATTTTTACCGATTCTTGCACCGGGGAAAATTGTTACGTTGGATCCAATCCACGTACCTTCACCTATTTCTACATCCTCATGAATAACAGAAAAAGGATCTATGCTGACGTTCGCAGCGATTTTGGCATTGGGATGTATTACAGAAAGTGGTTGACTCATGATCAAATACCTAAGATTTTCTAACTAAACTAGCCGTCATTTCAGCTTCACAAACTACTTGTCCGGCTACATAGGCCTTGCCAATCATTTTGGCAATTCCCCTACGAATTGGAGCAGTTAATTCACATTTGAAGATAACGGTATCACCTGGAATGACACTTTTACGGAAGCGGCAGTTTTCGATGCCCACTAAGTACGGCCAGTAATTCTCAGGATCTGGAACAGAACTTAAAACAAGGATACCACCGGTTTGTGCCATCGCTTCTACCTGCATAACGCCAGGCATGACCGGGTTGTTCGGGAAGTGACCCATGAAATAATTCTCATTCATGGTTACGTTTTTAACGCCAACTACGCTGTTATCATCCAGGTAAATGATTTTATCAATCATTTGGAAAGGATAACGGTGTGGTAATAATTCGTAAATCCGTTCGTGCGAACAAATAGGAGGTTGTTTTGGGTCGTAAACAGGGACATTGTTTTTCTCTGTTTCCAACATCAATTTCTTGATTTTTTTAGCCAATTCAACATTGGATGCATGACCTGGGCGTGATGCCAAAATCTGTGCTTTGATTGGTCGGCCTACTAATGCCAAATCTCCCATAACATCCAACAATTTATGGCGTGCCATTTCATTGTTGAAGTGTAGATTCGTATTATTTAAGATACCCACTTCTTTGGAAATGGATACTTTTGGTTTGCCTAATACTTCAGATAAATGGGCTAATTCTGTTTCAGAATAGTCTTTATCAGCGATGACGATGGCATTATTTAAATCTCCACCTTTGATCAATCCTGCTTTATATAAGGCTTCTAGTTCATGTACGAAACAGAAAGTACGGCACATGGAGAAATCCTTTTCAAATTGAGACACATGACTTAAGTTGGCATGCTGGCTCGACAAGAATTTCGAATTATAATCCACCATTACAGCGATGCGGTAATCATTTAGTGGTAATGCGGCTAATTCAATTCCTTTGTCTAAGTCTTTGAAACGAACCTCTTCGGTTAATTCAAAGAATTTACGATGCGCTTCTTGTTCAACTGGTTCTGCATCTTTCAATGCTTCCACGAATTTGATGGAAGATCCATCCATGATTGGAGGTTCAGGGCCATCTAATTGGATGAGAATATTGTCGATTTCAAGGCCAACTAGAGCAGCTAAAACGTGTTCAACGGTATTTATGCGTGCACCATTGTGCTCAATCGTCGTTCCGCGAGAAGTATCTACGACATAATCTACGTCCGCATCTGCAATCGGTTGGCCCGGTAAATCTACACGTTGAAATTTAATTCCGTGATTTGCTGCCGCGGGTAAAAAAGTCATATTGGCTACAACGCCCGTGTGCAAACCGACTCCGGATAGCGTGACAGATTTTGAAATGGTATGTTGCTTATTATTCATAAGAGGGGGTACGCTTATTTAATTTTATTAATCTTCTCAAATAGCTCCGGTAATTGACGGATTAGCGCGCTACGTTTTAAATTATCTACATTATTGGTTGCAGGAAATCCACCCATGGTTTGACCCGGTGTTTTGATTGATTTGGTCACACCCGCTTGTCCCGTGATGATGGTCTTGGGTGCAATGCTGAGGTGTCCTGCGATGCCTACTTGACCACCAATTAAACAGCTTTCGCCAATTTTTGTAGAACCAGAAATACCCGTTTGTGCAGCAATGGCGGTATTTGCGCCAATCTCAACATTGTGGGCAATTTGTACTAAATTATCTAATTTAACTCCTTTTCGAATGAAGGTAGAACCCATCGTTGCACGATCGATTGTGGCATTCGCTCCGATGCTGACATCATCCTCTATAACCACATTCCCTAATTGGGGAATGGCTTTATATGTGCCATCCGCCTGAGGAGCATGACCAAAACCATCAGCGCCAATGACAGCATTCGCATGAATGATGACATTGTTTCCGATGACCGTATCGTTGTAAATGACTACACCCGGATAAATAATGCAATTGTCGCCAATATGCACATTTTTACCGATGCTGACATGGTTGTATATACTTGTGTAATTTCCAATGCTTGACTTGGCATCGATGAAAGATAAATGCCCCACAAACAGGTCTTTACCTAGATTTACACCGCTCGCGATATGCGCCGATTTACTAATGCCTATTTCTCGCTCAGCCATCATTTCTTGATACTTTTGTAACAAGATGGTAAAAGCTACATAGGGTTCTTTTACGCGAATGAGTGTAGATTTTACGGATGCTTTTAAAGCCAAATCAGCGGCTACAATCACCGCCGTTGCATCCGTATCGTACAAGTAAGATTCGTATTTGGGGTTAGACAGAAATGAAATACTGCCTGCTTTACCTTCTTCTATTTTATCGAAACCCGTGATGAATTGTTTTCCGTCGCCTTCTACTGCTCCTTGAATCATGGTCGCTATTTGGTCAACGGTAAACTTCATATAGGGTATGTGGAATTAAAAATGATTATGCGTTCAATTCACCTTGCAAATATACGCTCTTTGGGCAACAAAAATAGTATTTTTTCACAATCTTACTCAAGGCTTGTATCGTTGGAAGGTCAGATGCTTCGGTTAACTCGACCACTTGACCTTGTTTATCGACGATTTTGATCGTGTTATCGCCCTGGACATAAGCTGAATTACTTGTAGAACCCTCAATCACAAAATAGGATAACTCTTCATCGGTAATTTGGAGAGTTGATTTGATTTCTTCTGAAATTTCGGTGCGTTTTGATTTTGGAAGTGGTTGGCTACCTAATTTGCAGGTAAACAGTTTTCTGCTCAAAAAGTGTGAGCATAATAGCGAAAGAATCTTGTCGTCCGCTTCTTTCCAGTTTTTTATCGCTGCCCAAACATCGTGATCATCTAAATCGGTAAAGGCAATGAGTAGGCGAGGGTCTGCTGTGAATTCATCCCAGGTGTATTCTTTGCTCAAGAATAGCATGAGTGCTTTGGAGCAACTCAAAGGTTTTCCTTGATTGATGAGATCTTTGGCACGTCTGAGAATCTGAATCAACATGGTTTCTGCCGCGATGGCTGTTTTATGTAGATACACCTGCCAATACATCAGTCGGCGGGCCATCAAGAAATTCTCAATCGAATAAATTCCCTTTTCCTCCATGACTAAATTTTCATCTTGGAGGTCGAGCATACTTAAAAGTCTTTCAGAACCAATGAAACCTTCGCGTACACCCGTGTAGAACGAATCGCGGGAGAGGTAATCCAATCGATCCACATCCAATTGGCTTGAAATCAATTGGTGAAAAAATTTCCGGGGATACGAATCATCAAACATGGAAATGGCAAGACTCAAACGACCATTGAAGTGTTGGTTGAGCTTTTCCATGATTAGATTAGATATCTCCTCGTGGTGAACGTGGTTCAGTAAAGTATATTCCAATACATGGGAAAAGGGGCCATGTCCAATGTCATGTAATAAGATCGCGATTTCGGCAGCTTCCATTTCGGCGTCTGAAATAGAATAGCCTTTAGCTTTCAAGTTATTTAGCGCTTCGTCCATTAAATGCATGGCACCTAAGGCATGGTGAAAGCGGGTATGATGAGCTCCGGGATACACAAATTCAGCTAAGCCCAATTGCTTGATGCGTTTCAGTCGTTGGACAAACGGATGGTCAATCAGTTTGAGAATGAAAGGGTTATTGATTTTTATGAATCCGTAAATCGGATCATTGATGATTTTGGTAGGAAACATGGGCAACGAGCTAGCGTTTTTTCAAGCCTTAAATTTAGAAAATATTCGCTCCAAATTAGTTCGAAAGCAATAATTAATTAATTTTGCATCACATTAGTTCAATCTAATGGGGACTTGTAGCTCAGTTGGTTAGAGCATCTGACTCATAATCAGGGGGTCCATGGTTCGAGCCCATGCTGGTCCACGAAGACACTCATCTGAAAAGGTGGGTGTTTTTTTTTAGACGTTAGACGTTGGACATTGGACGTTGGGCTTTGGTTTGTGTATTGTAGAGACGCGATACTTCGCGTCTGTTAGTCGTAGGAATATAGACGCGAGGTATCGCGTCTATACGATTTGGTATAAGGCGCGAAGTATCGCGTCTCTACATTCCAACGTCTATTGTCTAAAGTCCAATGTCTAAAGTCCAACGTCTAATTAATAATACAACACTCCCAGCGCAATCGCCGCCACGGCCATCAAGACCAGCGCGATGCCGCCCATGACATTCAAATAACGTGAATTCGTGTACTCTCCCATAATTTCTTCGTTATTCGAGATGTGTAAGATAATCCCGATCAACACCGGTGCCGTGACGCCATAAAGGATAGCAGTATATATCAATGCCTGAATGGGGGAGATGCCGATGTAGTTCATCGAGAGGCCCAGCAAGAGGGAAATCATAATGATGACATAAAAGCCTTTGGCCTCATGGAATTTTTTATCAAGGCCTTGTTCCCAACCGAAGGTTTCTGAATAAATATAGGACAATGCTCCACTCAAAACGGGGATTGCTATCAAGCCCGTCCCGATGACACCTACTGCAAATAGCACATATGCCAAATCTCCCGCCAAGGGTTTCAAGGCCATGGCCGCTTGTTCCACTGTATCAATTTGATGGATGCCTGCTCCATAAAGCACAGTCCCTGTCGTCAATATGATGAAATACATTACAAAGCCCGAAAAACCCATTCCGAAATCCACATCTTGCTCCATCGCATGAATGATTCGCTTATTGACCATCAAATGTTTGTGCTTGTGCTGCATTTCCTCCACTTCCACAGAGGCCTGCCAAAAGAATAAGTAGGGCGAAATGGTTGTTCCTAATATCCCCACGAGTATGGCCAAATATTCTTTCGTAAATTCGATTTTCGGAATAAAAGTTGCGCTCAAAATTTGGCCAAAATCCTGTTTGTACAAAAACGGTACAACAAAATAGACCAACATGACAATACACAAATACTTCAAAGTACTCGCAATCTTTTGATAGGGTAAATAGATGATTAGTCCTAAAAGGAGAACAGTAAACATGACGCTAAAATAAGATGCCTCTATTTTGGGAAATAAGAGATTTCCCACGGCCCCCATGCCCGCAATGTCAGCTCCGATATTCATGATGATGGCCGGTGTACTGAAAATCAACATCACATAAAGTACGGGCTTGGAATAATGTTTCTTCAGGGTTCCCGTTAAGCCTTGCGAAGTTACCAATCCGATGCGCGCGCACATTTGTTGGATCGCCGCCATCAAGGGTATCGTGATGATCGTCGTCCAAAGTGTCATCAAGCCAAATTGTGCTCCCGCCTGCGAATAGGTAGCAATGCCAGAAGGATCATCGTCGCTGGCGCCGGTGACCAATCCAGGTCCAATGGTTTTCCAGAATCGTTTGATTTTCGAACCTATACCCATGTTTTTTGTTGATTTTATGCAATGATTACGCAGTTTAGCGATATTTTCCTATTTTCGTATCATGCGTAAACATAATTTTAGCCCCGGCCCGGCAACCTTGCCGGAAGCCGTGTTCCAACAAGCCGCTGAAGCTTTAGTCGATTATAATCATTCGGGTCTGAGTATTGCAGAAATAAGTCATCGGGCCCCTGAGTTTGTTCAAATAATTGAAGAGGCGACTTCGCTCGTGCGTGAATTATACCAACTACCTGATTATTTTGAAGTACTCTGGTTGCCTGGTGGAGCAAGCACCCAATTGGCCGTAGCTCCCATGAATTTATTGGGATTACAGGATTCCATGGCGATTGTAGATACAGGTTTTTGGGCCTTGCGTTCCATCGATGCCGCGCGCGAATTAGCCCAGGTACATGTGTTGGAATCGTCTGCTGCGACCAAATACGATCGAATTCCAAAGGTTTGGAACTTGCCTGCGGATGCAAAATATTTACATGTTGTTTCCAACGAAACGATCGAAGGAATTCAATACCATGCCTATCCGCAAGTTGATATACCTTTGGTCGCGGATATGACCTCTGATTTTTTGAGCAAACCCTTAGATGTGGATCGCTTTGGAGTCATCTTCGCATCGGCACAAAAGAATTTTGGGATTGCCGGAATTACCTGCGTATTGGTCAATACCCGTGTGTTACCTGCTGCGATTGACCGCAAGGTTCCAACGATTTGGGATTATCAAACACATATTCAGAATCAATCACTTTACCATACAGTGCCTACGTACCCCGTTTACGTTGCGCTACTCATGTTGCGTTGGATCAAAGAACAAGGTGGTTTAGTTGAAATGCAGCGCAGAAGCCTTGAAAAATCCAGTTTGTTATACGATGAAATTGATCGGAATCCTTTGTTTGAAGGCATCGCTGTCAAAGAAGATCGTTCCGTATTAAATGCGTGTTTCCGCGGAATAAACGCGGATATTGATGCACAGTTTTTGACCTACTTGACGGAAAATGATGTGGTGGGAATTAAAGGTTTCCCGACCGTCGGTGGATTCCGTGCTTCCATGTACAATGGTATGGCGATAGAAAGCGTGCAATATCTCGTTCAATTAATGAAAAATTTTAAGCCTAGTATATGAAAATTATTATTGCCGGTGGTGGAATAGGAGGATTGGTGACCGCATTGCGATTGCACCAAGAAGGGTATGAGGTCAAAGTTTATGAATCCGTAAAAGAGGTAACGCCACTGGGTGTTGGGATTAATTTATTACCACACTCAGTAAGGGTTTTGACCAATTTAGGTTTACAAGATAAGATTGCTCAGATTGCTGTGGCGACAGAGGAGTTGGTTTATGCCAACCGACAAGGCCAATTTTTCTGGTCGGAGCCCCGTGGAACTCATGCCGGTTATCGCTGGCCGCAGTTTTCCATTCACCGGGGTAAATTCCAAATGCTCTTGTGGGAAGAAGCGCTTCGTGTCTTGGGAACGGCTAACATCATGTCTAATGCACATTTACAGGATTACCGCGAAGCGGATGGGCAGGTGTATGCCACCTTTGTGAATAGGGAAACAGGTGAGGTCGTGGCGCAAGAACAAGGGGATTGTTTGATTGGTGCGGATGGGATTCATTCGACCCTTCGCAAGAAATTATATCCGGATGAGGGTGGAGTCGTGTTTTCGGGTAATGTCTTGTACCGAGGAACTGCTCGCATGAAACCTTATTTGACGGGGGCATCCATGGCGATGATTGGATCGATGAAGCAGAAGATGGTTATTTATCCAATTAGTAACACAATGGATTCAGATGGAAATCAATTGATTAATTGGGTAGCTAATTTACGTCAGGCATCTGGTCAGGAGATTACGGTTAGGGATTGGAACCGACAAGTGGATAAGGCTCAATTACTAGAAATTTACAAAGATTGGAAGTTTGATTGGATCGATGTGCCGGAAATGATTTCAAAATCGAATGATGGGATATTTGAATTTCCGATGTCGGATAGAGACCCTTTGCCAAAATGGACATTTGACCGTGTGACTTTATTAGGTGACGCGGCGCATCCGATGTACCCGATTGGTTCGAATGGAGCATCGCAAGCCATTTTGGATGCGGATGCGTTGGCTTTGGCATTAACACGTGAACCCGATGTGGAAAAGGCTTTATTAGCCTATGATGCCGAACGTGTCCCTGCGACGGCTCAAGTTGTTTTGCAGAATCGTCAAAAGGGACCCGATTTCATCATGGATTTGATGGAGGAACGCTTCCCTGAGGGATTTGAGGAAGGCCAAGTACCGCATGCGGAATTAGCAGAGGTCATGGCCAAATACAAGCAGATCGCTGGCTTTGATGTAGAAACCCTAAACGCGAAGGCCTAATGGAATTGAAATTATTTATCGAAGCCGAGATTGAATTAGGCGAAGTACAGGAATTAGGTGCTCGTCGGATCGTCCGCGTGATGGGAGGACGTTTCTGGTCCAAAGAATTAAATGGTACCATTCTGGAAGGTGGTGGCGATTGGCAACATATTCGTCGAGATGGGGTCGTGGAAATCGATACGCGTTATACCTTACAATCTGATGATGGCGCCTTGATTTATTTGACCAATGATGGGCTTCGGGATGGAGCTTACATGCGGACCTTTTCCCGTTTTGAATCCGCAGATCCACGGTATGCTTGGGTGAATAATCGCTTATTCGTGGCCGATGGGCAGAAAGTGGATGGGGTGGTGAGGCATTCGTTTTTTTTGGTAGAATAGGGTGAGAGCTAAGAACTAAGAGTTAAGAACTAAGAACTAAGAACTAAGAATCCTTACCTCTTAACTCTTACCTCTTAGCTTTTAACTCTTAACTCTTACCTCTTACCTGTTAATATTTAAAATATAAACCTATAGATATGAAACGTATTGAATTTTTAAAAACAGCTGGTCTATTAGCTGTGGGAACATCACTTTTGAAATTTCAAAAGGCGGATACGGGCTTAACGAATTGGGCAGGGAATCTGCGTTATTCGGCCAAAAATGTCGTCTATCCGGAAACAATTGAGCAATTACGAGAAGCTGTTTTGGACATCAAAGGCGGAAAAGCGCTGGGTTCCAAACATTCGTTTAATACGGTTGCTGACACGACTGAGACCTTGATCTCGACGTCCAAACTCAATAAGGTACTTTCCTTGGAAACCACTAAAGGTGTTGTTCGTACAGAAGCAGGGATAAAATATGGGGATTTGGCTTTGTGGCTCGACCAACGAGGTTATGCGATACATAATTTGGCCTCCTTGCCCCATATTTCAGTTGCGGGTGCCTGTGCAACTGCGACACATGGTTCGGGAGGAACGAATGGGAATCTATCTACGGCAGTTGAGGCAATTGAGATTATGAAGGCTGATGGTACGTTAGAATCATTTGATAAATCCGACCCGAAATTTTATGGGACTGTGGTTAACATCGGGGCATTGGGTATTGTTACCAAAGTGGCCCTGAAGGTTTATCTGCGTTTTGAGGTTACACAAGAGGTTTACGAGAATCTACCGATGAGCGCCTTGAAGGATCATTTCGATGAGATATATGCCTTGGGCTATTCTGTGAGTATGTTTACGCATTGGTTAGACAAAAACATTAATCAATTATGGGTAAAGAAAAAGGTCGATGGAACAGTGAAGCCCGGTCCGAAAACAATCTTCGGGGCGACAGCTGCCACGACCAATTTACATCCTATCAAGGTGAATTCACCCATCAATTGTACTGATCAAATGGGTGTTCCGGGTCCATGGTATGAGCGTTTGCCACATTTCAAGATGGGTTTCACGCCGAGCAATGGGGCTGAATTACAATCGGAATTCTTTGTTCCGCGGAAACATGCTTACGATGCGATCATGGCCGTGGAGAAATTGCATGCAGAGGTTTCGCCTTTGTTGTTTGTGACTGAAATACGAAGTATTTCGGCCGACGAACTTTGGTTAAGCCCCGCTTATAAACAAGACGTCATCGCTATACATTTTACTTGGAAGCCGGAAACGGAGAAGGTGATGGCTATTTTGCCAAAGGTGGAAGCGGCGTTAAAGCCTTTCAACTACATGCCACACTGGGGTAAGATATTTACCATGAATCCTACTGAATTACAAAGTCGCTATCCGAAATTCAAGGATTTCTTAGCTTTGGCGAAGGAAATGGATCCTACAGGGAAGTGGAAAAATGGGTTTTTGAATAGGAACCTTTATTAGAGGTAAAAAATTAGAGATGATTTTTATTTAACCCAATAAGGTAGAGACGCGAAACTTCGCGTCTTTTTTTTGATTTTGGATAGGATTGAATAGACGCGAGGTATCGCGTCTCTACCAAATGGGGATTCGCGAAACGATTTAGATCAACTTCTCGATCGAAATCATGTTATTCGTATAACTCGGACCTACCATTAAGGTGATGCGATAAAAACGCAAATTGGTTGAATCCCGTACATAATAGACAGCCACATCGCCAATGGCTGCAAATCCCCAGGTAGTCCCCAAATAGGCAAAAGTCGAATTGATTGTTTGCGTGACGTCAGAAAAATAGGTAAAAGAATTTGTTCCACTAGCTCCATTATACGTTGTATAAGCTGAAACAATGCCCGTGAAACTTGTCCCTGTTGTTCGGATTTGTAAGCTCCGACTGCCGCCTGTGGCCATTTGAACTTGAATATCCCCAAACACCACAGGAACCCCGGCGTCTACAAATTTGGCGATCTTATCGGGTTGAATCGGTTGGTTACCCGAAATCACTTGAACATTAAACCAAGGATAAGACCCCGCGGTGTTAAAATCACCACTACCTCCCAATTGGCTTACGTTAAAGGTTTGTAAAATACGAAATGATACCACTGTTTGGGTGGACGTAGTAATGATCGCATCGGATAAACCTGCCGTCGAACCCCAACCCGCTGTACTGCTTGGCGTATAGGATGATGATGAACTGCCTACATAGGAACCTGTTGTTTCGTTATACCATCCGAATTGTGGACGGGAGTCCGATGTGGATGTTTGAAAATTTGGGACTTGTGCCTGCAGGTGATAAGTCCGACCAGCCGCCAAGGTAATTTGACCTGTACTTGTATTAAGTGAAATATCTTGGCCTGCCGATTGATCTATTTGGGTAAACGCAATGAGCCCATTCACGCTGATTCCTGTTGTTTGGCCCGTAGTCCTTGATCCGCGCATGTAAGATGCACTCACGCCAGATCCCGTCGCGTTTGCGATCGTTGCCCAGTTGGTACCATTCCAATAATAATATCCCGCCACTAAATTGGGATTATTTCCTGTATTGTAAACTAATAAACCTGTTGCTGGATTAGGGATCGTTGTATTGTCGGTGCCTGACGTCAAAGTGACACGGGGAGGCAAAAAGCCTTTGTTACTAGAACTTACCTCCAACTTGGCTGATGCGTCTGGAGAGCTCGTTCCAATGCCTGTTTGTGCAAATAAGGATTGCGAAAAAATTAAACAGAAAATTATAAGTAGGTATCTCATTATCTAATCCAAATTTGATGAAAGGTACTATAAGCATATGTATTTACGTAGTCATCCACTTCCCATCGTAATCCTGATCCACGTATTCCCCAGTGATAGGTTCCACTTAGCCAAAATGGAAATTCCGTCATGGCAGCATTGTACTGATCAGAAAAATAATTCGCTGCAGATGCGGGAAGGTAGGCCGAATGTCCTGTAAGGAGGGTATAATTCCCTGTTGTGGATATTCCAGTCATATTTCCCGTTCCATTTTTAAAGTAGTTGATCGTATTTGCATGCGATGTTTTGAAATGGATTACTCGACTATGCGCCGCACTTTTTCCATAAAACCGTAATTCACTAAAGCTAAAGCTAGCTAAGTAAGCATTCGAAACATGTCCCCAAGTTGTTGCTGAGGATTGTTCATCTCCCCCTAAAGTAGTTGAACCCTGCAAGGGTAAGGTATTCGTTTTAACGACCAAGGCCGGTGTGGTGTTTCCCAGATGAAGGTAATTCAATACCAAGGTCCAACCGCCGCCATCGGTATCCATATCACATTGGCATGAGGTGGCTGGCAGTGCTCCTGCCGTTCCATCGGGATCTATCACATAAACGCCCGAAGTGGCATTGGGGAAATTAGTTTTGATTTCATTGCAAGATTTAAACACATTGTCTCGCAACAAAATTCCGAGGCGCATAGAAGGGTGTCCGTATACAGTCAAGGGAATAATGCGGACATAGCGCCCAAACATCACATTGTCAAAATTTCTGTAGACTTTGGTATTTCGATCATAATTTAAACTAAGACTGGTAGGACTTGCAGTTCCCCAGTTGACATTGTCCATGCTGACATCTACGCGTGCTGTTGTTACCCATTGATCTGAATCTACCCGGCCTTGTGTCACGATGCCTTGAATCCAGCGGGGACTTAGTAAATCATATTGCAAATATTGATTGGCAACTGCGGTGGTTGCCGCCGACCAGCCTTGAAAGGAATCAATCCAAGGCGAATAAAATGCTTGTCCATAGGTTTGACCAATCCAGGCACCATAGGTAGACCAATTCGCGGCCAAATTAAATGACTCCATCGGTGGACTTCCGTTTAGATTGGTCGCAGGAACCCATTTACTGGTAGGACCCGCTAAGACCAATTTACCGGTTCCCGAAAAGTTAATTTTATTGGAATATACCTGATTGATATTGGCCGGAATCGTAACCGTTTGCCCATCTAAAATCGTAGCATTACCCGTCAGGTTACTCGGGCTTGACCAAGTAGCCGTATTCGTAAATGTATTGGAACTCGCACTATTGGTGGAGGATTGTGCGAATAGGGAAGGGGCATAGGCCAACAAGATCAGAAGAAACACCGCATTTCTAAGCCGAACAACTGTCTGCAAAACCATAAATATCGAATTCCTAAAGCCCATGTCTTGCCTTGTCTTTATTAAATTTCGCCGTAATTTCAGCCTGTGTTAATTCCCGATTGTAAATTTTAAATTTCGTCAGGTACATCGGTTGAAGGTAATTTTCATTAATGTACACAGCACTAAGAGCTGGCCTTGAGGATGCATTATTGATTCCTCCGGCGATTCGTATTCCTCCTCCCACCAGGTTTAATTTTGCTGTATGTGCAGAAGTACCGATCCCCACATCGCCTCCCAAAGGATTTAATGCCCAAATGTATTTCGTCCCAAACGTTTTATTGCGTGCCTCAATCCACGCAATGGTCGATGTGCTACTCAAACCAAAATCCAAAACATTTGAAACCGATAAACCTCCCAAACGTAAATTCCCATTCGCCGCCGAACCGCTGTTGCTGGGGTCAGCTGTTGTAGCAACTACCTCAAGTTTGTTAATAGGGGCCGCAGTTCTAATACTCGTTTGGGCGGATACCCTTTTAACAAAAAATAAACCAAATATTATGATAAACTTACTCATATCTAATTAACTCTAAACTCTTAGTTCTTAACTCTTATCTCTCACCTCACCCAATACCAAATAATCCCCGGATTGGCATTTGCTGCTCCTCCTCCCGCATCACTAATCCAGGGTGAAGGGCTGTAATAACTATTGTTTGATACCATGGTTCCCCACCAGTTCCCCGTCCCATCAGATAATGTGATAAAACCTGTATTTGATCCTACATAACCATACCATGGCATTCGTTGTGCCAAACCATTGTTATTGGTCACGTAATTCCAAGTACCAAATTTTGTATTCAAGGTAATATTCGTATTGGCATTGCTGCTGCTTACAAAACTATAAGCAGCATTCGCCGTCCAAATACCTCCAAAACTTCCACGTGTGCCTGCATCAATCATGTACTGAAAACCACTGGATGATTTTTTAATGTAATCAGCCCAACCGATGATGGAATAACTAGAACTGGATGTACTCGTGATTTCTGCGGCTGTACTAAAAGGGTTACTTGTATTGTATGCGATCGAGTTGGCATAGCTCCATACCGAATTCGAGGAGTTTTTCAATATCAAGGTCCAGCCTCCTCCGTCAGTTGTCATATCCGCATAGATTTTAAAAGGAGCACCACCATTGATATTGGCATTTTTGATCCAGTAAAAACCATCAGTCGAACTCGGATAATCCTGTTTGATTTGATAGGCACTTGTGGAAGCCGTGGCTGGCGTTAAGCCATCGGGAACAAATGTGAGGATGGAGTTATTGTATTTGGAAGTAATTTCACTTTGTGTTAATTCTCGACGGTAAACTTTAAATTTTGAGAGATACATATTTTGCATAAAGCTACTGCTGGTAATCCAGGATGCAATTCGACCAACACCCCCATTGAAATTTACGGTTGACGTATTTTGAGAACCTTGAACTTGACTCAGCGTTTGTTTGACGCCATTGACATAAATTTTGTTTAGCAAATAACTTCCAGAATTCATGACAAATACGTAATGATTCCAATTGTTCAATAAGCCTAAATTGGTCACCTGCGAGGCCGGAATACCATACAAATCACCTGTACTCGAATTAAAACCCAAAGCTCCCGAATAAGCATATACATCATACAATTGAAAGCCAAAGTACATACTATTCGATAAGGTAGTTGGATAAACCCACATTTCTACGCTTATGGTGCTTGTGCTGCCTAAATTGAAATTAAAATCCGTATAGCCCGTGGAAGTTCCATTGTAATACATGATGCCATTTCCACTGGTTGAATAACTAACGCCTGCTGCATTCGTGGCTGTTTTGGCATTTCCGGAGATGTCATTCCATGTTGTTCCTGAGCCCGGATAGCTTAGGTAATTTTTCGATGCATCCAACATCAATACCAAATCGTATTCGGGGGCTTCATCAAGGTATAATTGATTCACCTCGGCTGCAGAGAGCGATGTCGCATACCATTTCACATCTGCCAACAAAAAACTTCCATAAGCGCCCGAACCCATGTGCGTGGATTCCGTGGCAGCTAGGGCAAAGTATTGTGATGATGTCAATGAGGCCATGGCAGGCCCGTCGCGGGTATACGTCGCTGAATTTATTAATGCGCCATCCAAATACGCCACAATGCTGTTACCCGTGTAGGTCAAGACAACATGATGCCATGTATTTAAGGAAACGGTGGACGCCGACGTAATGATTACATTCTTAGGCCAAACGGAAAATTTCAAATAACCTCCAACCATCTCAATATCCGAGGTATGATACCCTCCTGAAATTGTTGTTGAGTTTAAATCGGATAACACGACACCATTGGCTGCTGTTGGATTAAACCAGAGACTGATCGTAAAAACGCCCGAACGACTGGAGGAACTTACAGGAGGATAATAATTTTTTAAATCTCCCATCATCATATAATGTGCATTCGCCGCATTGAATTTAAGATAGCCAGGGTCCTTGTAAAAAACTGGACTATTGCTTAAAGTCGCCGGCAAATTAATGCCGTTTGTACTTGCCACACTCGTACCTGCTCCCGCATAGGAAGTTGGGTTAGCAAAATCATAATTCACAATTAAATTATTTTTGCTAATGGAATTTGGATAGGCAGGAGCAAAAAATTGCGCCTTTACCAAGTAACTGAACAAGAAAAATACCCAAAAATAATATTTCATTCTTAATTACTAAGTTCCCCTGAGATAATGACGACATTACTTCCCATATGCAAAATGGTCGCCAATGCATATTGGCCAATCGTTTTCGTATAGGAATTTCTACTAATCGGTGTTAATCCTGATCCCGCTAAAGTTACTTGTCCTGTACCTTGTTGGACCACCATACAATTGAATCCATCTGGCAAACCAGAAGGTATCGTCAAAGTCACAGCAGTCGCACTCGTGAAACTAATGACGGTTCCATTATCAGCTGCAACCAAGGAATAGCTGCCGGATTTGGAGGAAATACTTGCTCCAAAACCTGATAATTTGGAGTTTGTAGAAGAACCTCCCGTTAAATTTCCGGTTGTCGAGACGTTCCCACTCGTATAACTGATATCATTACCCGATTTTACCCAATCATTGCTTAATCGCAACCAAGTAGGAGAGGCCGACGTTCCTGTATTGACGAAAAAGCCAACGGGTGCATCTGTTTGATAGATCAACAATCCGGTTGCAGGTAAACTAATAGCCGTTTTTTGAGCGGCAGTCATCCGAGGTACTAAGAAACCTTTGGTCGTTGATGCGATCTCTAATTTAGCTGAAGCATCCGGTGTCGTGGTGCCGATACCCGTTTGGGCAAGTACACTTTGTGACAGTAGCAATAGAACAAATAAAATCTTCTTCATATCATCGAATATAAATTTCTACCCTTGCCGAGCGATTAATTCCTGCATTGGTTCCGCAACATGAATATTGATCGCCTGCTGAATAATTAATGTTGGTGCTAAATAAGCCCGACATACCTATTCCGCCCGACACGTCATTCGAGGTCTGTTCTCCATTCGGATAAAGTCCTCCTCCGTTTTCATTCCAGCCAAAACCCCAACGAACCTTCGCCGTGGAACTAGCATTCATGTAATTAAATCCGTAAAAACGAACATCGGTTTGGGCAGAGAAGGCGGTGCCCTTTCCAGCAAAGGAAGAAGCATCCCCAAAAAATAATTTAGATGCACTGGCAAAGAACTGAATGGGAGTGATCCGAATGCCATTATTGAAATTGTTCTGAAGCCAACTCCAATTGTTGTAGGAACTTAACAAATTGACACTTCCACCAGTAGTACTAGAGCCATAATTCGAAGGTATGTCGGGAAATAGGGCCATCATGTCTTTGGAATAATAATAATTCATGGCATCGAATTTGGCATCTCCATCATTTCGATTGACAGCACTTGGGTTTAGGGTATTCACAGCCGTCCAATAGGTACTGTCATAATAAAAGGTCGTTCCCCGGGTTGCTTTCATCATCATCATCCAGCCCCCGCCATCGATGGTGGTGCTTAATAAACAATACAACTGAGTAGGGCCTACATAGGGTAAATTAATCCAATATACGCCATCCGTGTAATTTCCAAATGCCGTTTGTAAGTATTTAGCGCTCGGGGCAGCCTTGGCGGCAGTGCTTCCATCTAAAACGGGTGTACTGACAACTTCTTGTAGATTTTGGGTCCAACTCGCAAAATAGGTATTGGCAGGATATTGGCTCGTGTAAGTGCTCGGGGCACTGCCTTGAACGGGCGATTTCCAATATAAACGAAGACCATATCCGCCATTGCCTTGCTGCTGACGTATAATCATATCGTATTTTTGCCCGGCAGTTAAATTAATGGTACCAGTCAATGTACCTAAACTTTGTACGGCCGCTGCTGTATATCGCGACAGTACCATCGTTCCATTCAAGGTTAATTCGACGGAATCATCCCCTTCCAGGGTAAACGTATAATTTCCCGACTCCAAGGGAATAAATGTACCCTGAATTTTGAAGGCAAAATAGGTACCCGCATTGGGTAAATTGATGCCAATCGCCGAAAGTTCAGCACTCGTTTGCCAGTCGAGTATCCGACTCGAATTTGTTTTTCCCGAAGAACTCAGGTTGGTCAACGAATAATTGGTATCAAATAACTTATTCATGTCGGCATTATTCGTTGGAATGATCGGATACTGGGATGTATTCCCCGTGCCACCATGAGTACTGTAAATCCAATAATCAAACTGCATTCTCGATTGAATGGGAATGGCGTGTTGGGTACTCAACACCTGCGCATGAGCTTGAATTATAATGATTAAGAAAAGAGCAATATATTTTATTCTCATTTCGATTAATTCGTCATGTCGCCGGATGAAACGTATATGCCGGATGCTATACTTACCAACGTGGCAATGGCATATTGACCGGCTGTTTTCGTGTAATTGTAGCGGTTGTAAATTGTTGAACCTGAGGCGGACAAGATAACTTGTCCCGCGCCTTTCTGAATGATGAGGCAGTTAAAGCCCACCGAAAGTGACGGAACTGTTAATGTGACCGTTGTTGCGCTGTTAAAGGTTATGACTTTCCCATTATCACTATTGGTCAAGGTATAATTACTGCTCTGATCATTCATGACCGAGCTGAAATTCGACAAGGTGCTCGTGGTTCCATTCCCTGTAATGGGGCTTGCCGTAGTGGACCCGATCATGTTAATCCAGGCACTTCCATTCCAAAAATAATATCCAGGTATGACATTGTTGGGTGAAGTTCCTGCCGTCGCTGTATTATAAACCAATAAACCGTTGGCGGGGGAAGTGATGGGAGACGCTGCATTCGATGCGGTTAGTGCAACGCGTGGGGGCAAGAATCCCTTATCGCTTGCAGATACATCCAACTTGGCGGATGCATTGGGTGTCGTCGTACCGATACCTGTTTGGGCTCGAGCTGCGAAACTTAAGAAAACCCATAAATAAAGATAAATGCGTTTACCTGCCATATCGAGATCTTGTTGCATTAAAATTGTTTAGTATTTCGGCCTCTGTCAAAGCACGGTTGTAAATTTGAATCATAGGTATGTTGGCATTTCCATAAACTCCCCCATATCCCCAATAGGCTCCCCGTGTTTGTCCGATTAAATAAGGATTGCTTGTTGTATTAATGGATCGAGGTAGAACAAATGGTTTTGAATTATTTGTCGTCCATGATGTATTCCATTGATACACACTGTTTGCGAAATTCCCATCAAAGCAGATGCGCACGGAGGTGTTTGAATTATCATACGTATAAGCCACAAAATGCCAATTCCCATCGAATAAAGTTGAAGCAGCAATGGGGTAAATCAAATCATTTCCCCAAAAACATAAGGCAATTCCACCATTGTTCGTTGGAGGATAAGAACCTGAAGTTCCAGCACCATTGGTATAAACTATAAATAATTGTTCGGCATTATCAACGGTTACAGCACCTTTATCCAATAAAGTAGTATTCCGATTGGCGGTTGATTTATACCAAACCATGACCGTCCGTGAATTATTACCACTCGTAGAAGGTATCGCTACGCCATTGACATAATCATCCACGCCATCGAAGGTGATGTAACCGCGATTAGGTAAGTTGTAGATGGGCCCATTCGTTAGGGTTCCGTTGTATCCTGAACTTGATAAATCCTTCCACGTTGTCGTATTGCCATTGTGTGAGGTTAGATTTCCTGCATCCAAATGGAGTACTAAGCCATCTGTAATAATCGGGTTAGATTTAATAATTAGACCCATCCGCATGGTAATGTGACTATTCCAATCTTGAGGTTTTGCGCGAACATATTTGGCATAAACGACATTGGGAAATAAAATCGTTACAGCATCGGTTGAATTCGTATTAAAGGCAACGTTAGTCAGAACGTTTGTCCAAGTGCTTCCGTCTAAACTCACATCTACATGGGCCGACTTAACCCATTGGCCCCCGTTGACCGATCGACCTTGTACGACAATACCGGTTAGGTAAACAGGAACATCGTAATTTAAATTGATCCACTGATTTACGTCATTCGTTCCCGCCGACCAGCCTTGTGGAGAATTTAACCAAGGGGTAAAATGATATCCAGTGGTTGTGGTAGGATAGGGCGCATTGGCATAGAAGGGATCACTCACAAAAGAGCTGGAAACCGACCAATAACTCGGGGTTGAATTCGTACTTGGACTATGAATAAATGTGTTGGACAGATTCGAGCTACCGGGCGTCCATTTGCTGCTATTGTCTGTCAAGATCATTTTCCCCGTTCCATTGAAAATGACTTTATTGGTATTCAATAAACTGGAACTATTCAACGTGATCGTATTGCCCGAATTAATTTGCAAGCCACCAAAAATATTTGGAAGATTGGAAACGCTACTGGATGTCATTGTGCTGTTATTCGCGCTGGCCAAAGAAAAAGCCATGTCATTGTTGTGCACAACATAACTTGCATAAACTCCGGTGTAGGGGCTACCCGCAGGAAAATCTTCGCTGAATTCAACTAAGTAACCTCCAATTCCACTAGAATTAGCTCCTGCTAAGTCATTCCAACAGGTGGCTCCTCCGGATTTGGCGACCACATAATCTTCTCCATTATTACCTCCATCCGAATTATTGGGTTCATTGGCGCACCAATTGGTATATTGCCCAGAAACCGTGACCCCGGTGGATGCATAGCTAGTATAGGTTGTATTCGTAATACCAGCAACGGAAGTATTCCAAATGACGGTATTTTGCTCCGGACCGGCATCTAAAATCCATTGCCCTTCTGTCGTGGCATCCGATATAGCCACCCAAATATTATTTTGTGAAATATTGTTATTGATAAAATCATTTTCGGCCTGCGTGGTTATGGTTGCCAAATATGCATTTTTCCCTTTAAAGGCTGCTTGACTGGTCGCCCCTGATTTGGCGGTTGTGTAGGATACTGCACCTGAAACAAACTTGTAAAAATGTTTATTGGTGGGATTATAGATATAGGAAGCATCGTAAGTGGAAACTTCTATATTGATTTTGATAGCCGTTTTTACACTTCCCATCGTCACCGTCATGGCTGCAAGTGCCGCATTTACATTATCTCGTGTACCATAAAACACCAAGCTACTGATTCCTGTCCAGGCATTATAGCCATAGTTTCGCGTCAAGCCTGTGTTTGAAGGTAGATTGAGTGTCGCTCCATTGTGATATTCTAAACTTAGGCTGACCAGTAATTGATCCGTATTGTTAGCCCAGTTAACTACAAAATTACTTACGTCGACGGTCGAACTCTCCTCGATCGTCACGGGTGCAGGAATACTGATCATTTGTCCAAATGAGACACTTGAAGAGAGAAACAAGAAAATGACCAATAAATTTCTCATATTAATGAGCCCGACGCTTCAGTTTTTTTAGCTCTCTTTTTAACTGATTAATTTGCTTTTGTTGCTCCTTCATCGCCTCTACAAGTAAAGCGACAACTTTGTCGTATTGTACCGACTTGTATCCTTCCGTCGTGTTTTCGGTCTGAACGATTTCGGGTAAGACCTTTTCCACTTCTTGGGCAATGAAACCTAGTGTTCGTTTATCCGAGAACATGCGTTGCGGAAATGCCGAAGTATTCCAATTGAAATGCACACCGCGCAAGGCCAAAACTTTTTGTAAGGGATTCGCAATAGGAGTGATGTTGGTTTTAAATCGTGCATCTGAGGAACCTGCGATCGAGTTGGCAATGATGTCTCCCGTTACCTGCAAGCGTACGGTGGGTGCGCTATTGCCCATCCCGATGAAACCATTTTCCTTGATGATCATTCCATTAGCTTCGCTCGTATTAAAGATACGCAAACGAGCATCCGCTGCGGTTGTACCGTATTGATCGATACTCCAATCCGCCGTAGATCCCGTGAGTGATTTTTTAAAGTTTATTTGACCTCCTTCATAGGCATTGGTCGTTGGGTTAAGGGTGATTTCACCAGGTATCGTACCCGCCGCATTTCCCACGGTTAAGGTCGAATTAGGTGTTGAATTACCTATGCCCACATTTCCGCCTAAGGGATTGATGCCTAAAATGTAATTCGTTCCATAGGTTTTATTCCTGGCTTGAATCCATGAAAATGTACTCGTACTACTTAAGCCAAAGTCCAAAACATGCACAGCTGAAATTCCGCCTAAACGTAAGTTTCCATTGGCTGCTGTTCCGCTACTCGCCGGATCAGCCGTTGTGGCGACCACCTCGAGTTTATTGACAGGAGCTGTCGTCCCAATACCCGTTTGCGCATAGGCAGTGCCAGATAGGAGGGTGAGGAAGGTAATTAATTTTATGTATTTCATCTTGATCATCGTATGTCACGTTTGGACATTAATTCATTTTAGAACAAATCCTTTGGGCTTAAGCGACAGCCCAAAGGATGTAAGGATTAGAACAAGGCACGTAGGATAATCCAATTGGTACCATCCGAAATCGCCTTTATCCAGTTGTTGGATGGTTCGATACCTATTGCTAGAGTGCTAGCCGTTGTAGTTGAACTATCAGAGATGACATAGCCTCCTGCTGATCCAACAGTAACAGAAACACTCGCGATGTTTTTGATCGTAATTTCCCGTCCTGCTCCCACGGTAACCGCACTTGGAAGGGTAATCGTTTGGGAAGCTGTTGAACCTGAGAATACCAATACGTTCGCATTGTCAGTCGTCGCAAGGGTATAAGTAGCTGTTTTACTTAATACACCGCCACCACCATTGTTTGACCAAGTTGCTAAACCGTTCGCATCCGAAGTTAACACTTTTCCTAATCCTGGGTTACCTCCTGTAATAGTTAATGTTCCTGTTAGTTTGGTGTCACCTGTTACTTGTAATTTATAAGATCCTGCATCTGTGGTTGTTCCAATTAAAACATCTCCATTTAATGAAGTTAATGTAGTTGAGCTATTTCCAATCACTGCCGTATTCGAACCTAATCCACGGGCTTGATAACCTAATGCAATTTCATTCGTCGTACCACTTGCTGAAGGTCGAGCGTCTGCTCCTATGATAACCCCGCCAGTCATACTTGTGTTAGCCGTTCCCGCAGTGATTAATTGGCCGGCTTCATTTCCTAATGCAACGTTACTAGATCCACTTGCAAGACTCGCGAGAGCATTAGAACCTATACTTGTGTTGTAGGCTCCTGTTGTCAACGCCGTTAAACTATTGTAACCCAAAGCTGCATTTCGCAATGCATTGGTCGAGGTGGCATTATTTAAAGCGGTTAATGAATTACTTCCAATCGCCGTATTGCCTGCACCTGCTGTGTTTGCTGACATTGTATTATAACCTAACGATGTATTTTCTGCACCTGTGGTAGTTGCAGCTAATGCACTTGTACCAATCGCAATGTTCTTATCTCCTGTCGTCGCCGCTGCTAAGGTCGACGTCCCAATGGCAATGTTTGTAACAAGTGATGAAGCTCCTTTTCCAATTTTTAGTCCATTGATGTAACTATCTTCCCCCACATACAGCGTTTTTGCGACACCTAAACCTCCCGATACAATTACCCCGCCTGTTGTAGTCGAAGTTGAGTTCGTTGTATTAGCAAAGGTTTTCACTCCTGCGAAGGATTGGGCAGCATTACTTACAATACCACCATTCGTAGCATCAGCAGGTGCTAAATTCAAAACATTGGATGTAATACTTGCTCCATTAGCTGTTGAACTTCCTGATATTGCTCCAACGCTTGTTACGGCAGTAGAAGTTGTCCAAGCTGGTACACCACTCGCCAACGTTAACACTTGCCCATCTGTACCTTTCGCCAAACGTGTTCCCGTTCCACTAGTTCCGCCATAGATGATATCACCAGCGGTGGACATCGGTGAAAGTGCATCAAAAGCAGCTGCTTTTGTCGTCGCACCCGTACCACCATTCGCGATAGGCAAGGTGCCCGTCACACCCGTTGTCAAAGGTAAGCCTGTTGCATTCGTTAACACACCGGATGCCGGAGTTCCCAAAGCCGGCGCGGTGAAAGTAGGAGAGGTTAAGGTTTTGTTTGTCAAGGTTTCCGTACCCGCTAAAGTTGCCAAAGTACCTGAAGCCGCTGGCAAGGTAATCGCTGTTCCCGTACCTGCTACTGCTGGTGCTGAAATGGTAGCTGTTCCTGATGTA
>Ga0213920_1000639_pt1 | contig 24741 bp, 25 predicted proteins | sample McNCre1117MG_FD_161054 | JGI IMG/M metagenome (GOLD analysis project Ga0213920, IMG submission 161054) | Freshwater microbial communities from McNutts Creek, Athens, Georgia, United States - 11-17 MG | ecosystem: Environmental > Aquatic > Freshwater > Creek | place: USA: Georgia | collected...
TGAGTCACAGCGTGCCAAGCTGGAAGTAGAGGTGCGCGGTCAATTGGCGCAGCGTAAGTTCGCTGAAGCCGCTGAGCAGTTCACCAATACTGTTTATGAGCAGTCGGACAGTTTGAAACCTGTCGCAGAACGTTTGAAGTTAGAAGTGCAACATGCCAGCGACTTGGGGCGTGATGTCGTGGCTGGTACAACGGCCGTTAACAACCCAAAATTGTTGGCTGCTGTTTTCTCGCAAGACTCGATTGAGAAAAAGCGCAACACCGAAGCTGTTGAGTTGGGCCCTAACCAATTGGCAGCGGCACGCATCACCAGCTACAGCCCCGCGCGTACTTTGCCTTTAGATGAAGTCAAAGCCCGCGTGTTCGAACAAGTTGTGGCTCAACAGTCTGCAGTACGTGCGCGCTCAGAAGGTGCAGCGAAATTAGCAGAATGGAAAGCGAACCCTGACACTGCGAAGTTGCCTGCATCCATCGTGGTGTCACGTGAATCTAAACAAACACAGCCTTCAGCTTTGGTTGAAGCTGCTTTGCGTGCTAGTACTCAAGCTCTGCCTGCTTGGGTAGGTGTTGACTTAGGTACGAGCGGCTACGCGGTTGTCAAAGTTGAAAAAGTATTACCACGCGATGCTGCTAACTCAGAAGTTTTAGCGCGTGAGCACGACCAATACGCCCAGTGGTGGGCCTCTGCCGAAGGTTTGGCGTACTACAAGCTATTAAAAGAAAAATTTAAGGTAGAAATCAAAGTAGCTCGGTTATAATATTTGCTTCTACGGTGGCTGTAGCTCAGTTGGTAGAGTCCAGGATTGTGATTCCTGTTGTCGTGGGTTCGAGCCCCATCAGCCACCCCAATATTCATGCGCCCTAGAGACCTTTTTGGTTTCTAGGGCGTTTTTGTTTCCCGCATCTTGTAGGCAATCTGTAGGCAATATCTCTTTATCTTGGGGTCATGTTTGGCGCCCCGATTGAACCATTAGACTGTGACTTAGTCGTTGATTAGATGCAGCTCCCACGGCTTGCATCCGCAATGCATCTGTCGTTGTGGTTTTCGACTTTATTTGTCCGCTGTAGCTGTCGACAAAGCCCATAACAGCCAGAAGTGGACTTTAGGTTGTATGTGTAGGCGATACTCGATGGCACCAATAATTAGGCAGCAAGGAGAGGGCCATGCGAATTTGTCGAATCGCAATAGAGAACTTCGCGAACTTCGACTCGGTCGACTTCGCCACTGACGACTGTTTGGTTCTTGTTGGGGAGAACAAGGCAGGAAAAAGCAACCTGCTCAGGGCTTTGCGACTGGTGCTGGACCCTACGATGCCTGACCGTGAGAGACAACTCGGTCTCGAACATTTCTGGGACGGCCTGGGCGACGAAAAGCTTGGATGCGAAGTTACTGTCAAGGTTGAGCTGACTGACTTCGAGGACAACGACAACCTTCTGGCCGTGCTAGGCGGGTTCCTAGTCTCAACTAAGACACCCTTGGTCGCTCGGCTAACTTACTTGTATCGACCCAAGGCTGAACTAAAGGGCAATGCCCCCAAAAGCCTGGCGGACTATGAGTTTCTGGTTTTCGGCGGAAAAGATGAATCAAACGTATTCACTTCTGCCCAGCGTCGTGAGATGCCAATGGACTATCTCTTTGCCCTGCGTGACGCTGAGGGGGATCTGCTCAATTGGCGGCGCTCTCCACTTCGGCCAATCATCGAGGAGCTGACGGTAAAACTTGATGACACAGCCCGAGTGGAACTTCAGACTCTTATAAACAATGCGAGTATCGAGCTTGCAGCACGTCCAGAGGTCGCCGAGTCAGCGCAGAAGGTCGCTAAGCGTCTAAAGGTGATGGTCGGTAATGAGCACGCAATATCCTTGGCTCTTGGTCTTGCTCCTACCAACATTGATATCCTGTTACGCAGCTTGCGCTTGCTCATTGACGGTGGAGCTCGCGGCATTGGAGATGCCAGCCTGGGGACAGCAAACTTGCTCTTTCTTACACTCAAGGCGCTTGAGCTCGATAGAACTGTCGAAGCTGGAGAGCGTAGTCATACGTTTCTCGCTATAGAGGAGCCGGAAGCTCACCTGCACCCTCACGTGCAGCGGTTGGTATATCGGCATTATCTTGGCGCCGATGATGACGCGCCCAAGAACGTCACAACCATACTTACTACGCACTCTCCTCACATCGCAAGCGTAGCCCCGCTTCGTTCAATCGTTTTACTGCGTGATGACCCAGATGATGAAGCCACTGTTATCACCTCCGCGGCAAAAGTGAGCCTTACCAAAGACGATGAAGACGACTTGCAACGCTACATTGATGTAACACGAGGCGAGTTGTTCTTTGCTCGCGGGATTATCTTCGTTGAGGGAGATGCAGAGCGCTTTCTCATTCCCGCTTACGCTGCATCGATGGAAGTCGACCTTGATGCGCTCGGCGTGACCATCTGTTCAGTTGCCAGTGCAAACTTCCTGCCCTATGTGAAGCTTGTTGGAGTCAATGCTCTGAATATTCCGTTCGTCATCATTACTGACCGTGACCCTCAAGACGGAAAAGAGCCACTTGCTTACTCCCGCGTGTACGAAATTCTGCATGAGTGTATGGATGATGATGAGATTGAGGATGATGTGGAAGAGCTTTTTGCGCAAGCTGAGACGCATGGCATTTTTGTGAATGAGAAAACATTGGAAATCGAGTTGTTTAATGCGGGAATGGGGCCAGCTATGGCGGCCGCGTTTGCAAAACACGCAAACACTTGGGGGAAAACGCGACAAGGGTTGATGAATGAATGGCTTGACAACTTGACGAGCCTTGATGAAACAAAGCTGCTGAAGTGGGTGGAGGAGGTCGGCAAAGGTAGGTTTGCTCAAGCTTTGGCTGGTCGTACCAGTGCTGCGCATTGCCCCGACTACATCAAACGAGCGCTGAATTATGTGAGCAATGGCTTCTCCACAATCTAGCTTTAAGTACCTCGAGGCTGCCGAGCAGTTGCGATCAAATTCCGGTCAATGGGCCGTTTATGAGTCGACTGGCAATGTTTGCGTACTCGCTGGGCCCGGAAGCGGAAAAACCAAAACGCTCGTTACTAAGCTGGCCCGAGTTCTCGCTGAGGACGTGCGAGCGCCACGCAGTGTCGCTTGCATCACGTTTAGCAATGAAGCGGCTCGAGAACTAGGTCGGCGACTTCGCCAGCTCGGGCTTGAGCAGTCACCACGCCTTTTTGTGGGTACTGTGCATTCGTTTTGTCTCTTGCATCTTCTGTTGCCTTTCGCACATTTGGCAGGTTTGTCTCTACCTTTTCCATTGAAAGTTGCAACGGAAGCCCAGGCTAGAGACATCTACAAAAAATCTTCTGAAAAGCTCCGCGGTGTCGGTCAGCCTACGCGCAAGGAGGATGTTGACCGGCATCGCCGCGTTCACCTTGACCGAGACACCCGGCCGTGGAGAGAGAACGATGATTTAACGGGGCTAGCCGAGGCCTATGAGAAGGAGCTTCGTAAGCAAGGGTTGATCGATTTCGACGACATCGTGCATTATGGCCAGCGGCTGGTGTATGAACATGACTGGGTGCTTAAAGTTATCCGAGCAAAGTTCCCTGTAATTGCTGTTGACGAGTACCAAGACCTCGGAGGTGCTCTGGATCGTATCGTCAGGCGGCTTGCCTTCGACGGTGGTGTGCGGCTTATTGCAGTGGGTGATGTTGACCAATCGGTCTACGGATTCAATGGTGCGAATAGCAAACTGTTGGAAGACCTGTCCAATATGAGCGGAATTGAAACCATTCCACTCAAAGTGAATTACAGAAGTGGTACAGGCATTATCGAAGCAGCACAGAAGGCGCTTCGCAAGGACCGAGGGCATGAATCTTTTGACCCAGACCGTCATGCTTTTGTTAAAACACATAAGTGCGTCGAAGGCTTGCTTGACCAAGCGGCTTACGCGATAAAGGAACTAGTGCCTGCAGCCCTCAAGACTCGCGAAGGCCGACAAATCGGCGACATTGCAATCCTCTATCGGAACAAGAACGTCGGAGATGTTGCTGCTATCCAGTCGGCTAAATGTGGATATTCATTTTCCCGTATCGACAACTCGGCACCGTACAAGAAGGTGCCCTTGACTGTGTGGATTGAGGATTGTGCAAATTGGTGTGTGGAAGGTTGGAGGACTGAGTCTCCACCGCTACGAGACCTGCATTGGCGTTGGCTCTCTCTTCAGGGCGTCTTGAGCGAAGCGCAAGCCCGAACTGCTCGTGCGAAACTAACCCGCTTCCTTTGGTCTAACCGCGGTGAGGGGGCTGCTTTGGAGTTCGTGCACAAGTTGCGTGCCGAGCTGCTTCAAGTAGTTGAAGCAACCCGCCTCGAACTAGCAGACCAATTTGCGCAAGTCGATGCAATGCAAAGAGCTCTCGAAAAGGGAGGGGAGCTTGAGGGCAACGCCAAGACGGAACTCGGCCGAAGAGATGGTTCGCCAAATCTTTTGAATCTCCTTACGCTTCACTCCGCTAAAGGAACCGAGTACGACGTGGTCATAATCTTGGGTTTAGACCAAGGCTCGTTCCCATCCCCCGGTTGGGCTGACAACACTCCTGAGAAGATGGATGAGGCTAGGCGCCTCTTTTACGTAGGGATCACTCGTGCCCGCGACGAAGTGCACTTGCTATATAGTGGTTTTGAGGAAAATAAATACGGCAAGAGGTACTACAACGGGCCATCTGAATTTCTCCGCGGACTTTGAAAGCTAGAGGCTCTCGACCAAATGGATGGAGTGATATCGGGGCACCTACCCATCTGATACGCTAAATCTGTAACAGTGTGTGGAGGGTGTTTGCGCAAAATGTTCGAATGCGTGGAAACTAAGTGGAAACCAATTTCACAAATTGGTTACCAACTCGATTTATTGTGATTATGAAAGTGCTTGCAGCAGAAGCGAAATGTTTGGTAACCTATACCGACATCAAGAGACGAGTCGACGCTCGCGCCAACCTGCCAACGGGGCAAGGTGGTTGCCATAAGCGATGTGACCCTTCGGGGTAACCAAGCCGGTAGCGTCAGCCCGCCTCGTGCGGGCTTTGTCATTTCTGGATGTACAGCTTTGTCGGCTTGCATCACACGGACGCGAAAGACAAGGGAGATTTGATCTGATTGCCGCCCTGACTTTGAGTCGAACTGGCTAAAACAGGAGATGCCTTATGGCCATCAATCACAGTACGGTTCAACGCTTTTTGTTGACTTCCAAGCAGTTCCTCATTCCAGAGGTTGCAGCCAAGCAAGCAAAACGCTGCGTACCGCAGTTGCGTACCAGCGTTCCTCGCGAATTCTCAAGTGAGTGGGTAGATCCAATTCAATATCGAATTGGCATGCTGGATTACGTTCAACGCGTCTAGGGTTCCTCTCATGACTGATACCCAGATGCCCCAACTAAAAGACTTGTCTTGGTTGGTGAGGTACGCCCACCATAGCCATGCTGAGTTTGATTCCACTGAACCTATTCAATCGCTTCGGGGGCAGTTTTCCAAGGCCGCTTGGCGAGTCCTGTGCCGGAGCAAGCGAGACGATTTCCTGCCCATCCTGCGGAACCGGCAGTTGACTTTCAGAGACCTTCGCGCTTACTGCCAAGCACTGGCGGAGTTTGGATGGCTCAAGGCGCCTGAACGAGTGCTGTTGAACTTTGTCATCACGGAGTCTTACCGGTACTACAACTTTGAAGCCAGCGTCCCGACAGCTAAAGAGAAGTTCGTCTTTATGCGTTTGGCCAAGCAAGCAGAGGTTCTATCGACTAAAGAACTAGCGCTTGTGAGGAATTGGCACACTCATCAGCACATGGAGCTCAAGCCGCAGATGAAGTGGTCGAGACTAGTCACTCGTGCAAAGCTATGGCGACTCAGGGAGCGTGTACGCCTAGAACAGCCCAATGATCAAACTTGGCACTTCTATTCCCGTGCTCTGCCATGGCGTGGTTATGACATCGTGCCGATAGACACACCGTTGGCGCTGTTTGATGAAGCTGTTGCAATGGGTACGTGTCTGTACACCTTGCGCCACTTATGTTGTCGTAGCTCTCAAGCCAGTAGGTTCTTCTCCTTGCGCAAGCAGGGCAACCGAGTTGCTACCTTTGAGTTGACCTTGGGGTATCCGCAGCCTACGTTCAAAGGCTGGGATTTGCGCTATGGCAAATGGACACTTCAAGATGCCCGTTTGTCATTCAATCGGTTGGCATCCAAAGAGGTTACTGATTGCGTGGTCGCTTTTGCTGGCATGTACAACATCTGGTCCAAACGCCCAGCAAGACAGCAAGGCTACGACGACAGCTGGTTTGCTGCCAAGCGTGCTGATCCTGCCAAGAGGGTCCATAAAAAGACCCCTTTGAGTCAGAAGTCTTCGGTGCTTCATGGGCACGTGCGGCAACTGACCGCACGTTACGAGCGCCAAATGGGGATGCTTCCTATTTGGCTCCATGAACTTGATTTAGAGCGGATAGCTCCACTTCTGGGGTGTTGCCTTCGTGTTGGTATGCCATTGCCGATAGGCAACTTGCTGGAGGCAGATGATGCGGAACGAAGGGCGCAGGCTGGGAGGAGTATCCGACGCCCCAGCGAGGAGGGGCCTTAGGCTGGCTGTATTAGCAGCGTTGGCGGATGGATTCAACAAGGGTGCTTCTGTCATGTGCAGACAAACGAGCTGATCCTTCAATGATGGAGGCTAGGTCGTCTTCATCGCAGTACAGGTAGGCGAGGGGGACTTTGAGGGCCTTGGCAATCGAGCGGGCGATGGCAATCTGGGGCTCATGAACCCCAGTTTCATAGCGACTGATGCGTGCACTGGCCGTTTCCTCGTCAAGACCAATCATGACACCCAGTTTGTCCTGTGGCAGCCCAAGTCGCTCACGTGCCTGACGCATGCGAACGCCAAAGATGGTGCGAGAGGAGGAGGCCGAAGAGCGCTTTATTGACACTCTTCGACTTTCGTAGAAAGCGCTAAGATTGTCTCTACGATAAACGTAGATGGAGTTGTGTATGAGTCAAGTCAGTTTGTTGCGAGGCGTCGCCGCGCTTACGGTTTTTGCCGCTGCGGGCCTTATAGGTTGCGCAAGCTCCTCGTCCTCAATCTTGGTAGGCAAGGCAAGAGCTCCAATTAGTCCCGATGAAGTGAGGCTGTATTTGCGAGCCCCGGCGAAGTACGAAGAGATTGCAATGATTGAATCTTCGAGTAAAGCCTCTATGGCCGTTTCAGACCAAGCTAAGACAGATGTATCTATTCAGCGTCTGAAAGAAGAGGCTGCCAAAGTCGGTGCAAACGGAGTTTTACTCACTGAGACAGGTAGTGAAGTTATCGGTGGTGTGATGGCTGGATCAACTGTCACAACCGGCATGGGTTCTACATACGCAACACCGATGCCGTCGCGTGTTGGCACACCTTCAAACTTTGGAGGAACCAGCGTTGGCACTAACTTTGGAACGATGATGGGCGTACAGCATAAGACTGGCAAAGGGCTCGCTATTTTTGTCGACCAAGAGTGAGCCATCGTATGAGCAAAGAAAAATCAAAATGGCGCCATGTGGGTAAAGAGGCTGCTGCTAATCACGACTTGTATGGGGTCAGTGGTTGGTTGCTATTTTTTGCTGTCGGATGCTTTCTCGGGTTGCTTGCAAGCTTCGGACGAGTTAATGGCGCGGCACATTCGATTGGGATGAGCCTTGGTGACTACCTTTCAATTGCACATCCATCAATAAGCGTAGTCAAAGCAACCTTGATATACGAGGTCATTGGGGTTGCATGCATTTATGGAATGTTGTTCAGTAAGAGTAAAAACTTTAGAAAGTACACGTCACTACTATTGCTGTGCATGTTTCCGTTCAACGTTTTGATTACCTTGGCAAATTCATATGAGGGTTCTGGCGGTGCGCTGGTGTCGAATTTTTTTCAATGGGGATTTTCTTGCGCTGTTTGGGTTTCATACCTGCAGTTGTCCAAGAGAGTGCGTGTGACATTTGAGCATTGCGTTCTTGAAGATATGGACGACACCGTCATAAAGAAACAAGTAACTTCAACACCAAGTACAACGCCTCTAGTTGCAACCGCACCGACAACAACACTAGTCGAGGCTGATGTGATTGCGCATCCCACAGAAGAGCCGGAGGAAAGGTACTGGGCTATTGCCCTCAAAGAGTGCAATGACCAAAACATGCGTCCAGGATTGTGGGCTAAGGCGTTCGCGGATGCTCAGGGGCAAGAGTCAGTTGCTAAGGCTCTTTACATGAGGTCTCGTGCAGCTCAATTACAAGCAGAGAACAACCTGATAGAAGAAATGAAATTGGCAGAGCAGGAAAAGGCAAGGCAAGCGGAGGAGGCGGAGCAAAAAGCCTTTGAAGCTGAGCAATCTGCTGCTTTGGCTGAGATGACCGAGGCTAATCGAATAGAGGCGCTAAAGCCTAAAGGGCGATGCCCGAACTGCTCAGCAGTAATTAACCTCGACTCTGTATCTTGCCCCCATTGCAAAGCGGATTTTTCTTCTGGAAGCTCATGGGCAATCAAGCCGCTGAAGGGGCGAGAGTTACAGCTGAATTGGGCAGTACAACAAGCAGCTCATAGTTTGAAGCCAAAAGTTGCTTCAGAAAACCCGGACGATTCAGCACTTCCTGCCTTGGTTATAGCTGTTGGATGTGTTTTGCTGTTTTTAATTTTTATCACCATATTTGCAAGGTGAGTGTCATGAAGTTTTTTGGTCTGCTTTGTTTTCTGATTCCAACTTGGGCAATTGCCGGTTATGGTGGGATGGGCGGTGTCAGTGAAGGGGGAGGAGCTGAGGTCTCAGCTCTGGCTATTCCTGCAGTGGTAGTTAGTGCGGCGGTCTTACATTTCTTTGGCGACCGGGTACTTTTAAAAATGTGGGGTGCATTTTTGGCAATTGCATTAGTGATTGGTCTGTTAAAGGGGCTACAGTGACGACATTGATCGAATCGCTGAAGGCGCAGATAGCCAGGCTGGAGCCCAAGCATGGTTCGGACGACCCATTCGTCAAGGACTTGAAGGAGCAGCTGCGTGCCTCGGAGGAGACGCTGGGCAAGACGGCTCAAGAGGTGTACCAAATGCGAGCCGTGCAATTCGCACCAGCTGCGACTGATGCCCCCGAGACGGAGCTAGACGGGGTAAGAGCTGAAGCCTTGCGTCGTTTGCAAGTGCGCCGACTGTTGACTAAGTGAGGTCTTCCTATCGTTTAGATTCTTGAAGGCCCTCAGTAATGCATGCAGATGGCTATATCTAGATGGTATCCGTGTCGCGGTATAGCGGATTGCTCATTTGATGCCCTACAGCACCGTCTTTCGGTGCAACAACTCTCTCTCTTGAACCGCTAGGCGGTGCAATTGGAGTGCTTATTGCACCGCGAGACGGTTTAAGACCGGTGTTTTTCAAGTAAGCATCTGAATAGGCGCCAAGCTTGAAACCTTCTACGGCACCAGCATCGAAGTCTTTATGAGGGTAGAGCTTGTACCACGTCACCGCATACCAAGAGGCTTTATTTGGGCGATGGCCTTTCACCGTTTCATAAATAAGGCCAGCACGTAGCAGTTCGGATTTTGCCCTGCAGATGGTGTCATTGCTTTTCCACCCACGTGTTCGGAGGTGCCTACTCGAGAGTATCAATCTCCCGTTGCTGCTTCTCGTGTCCTGTCGTGCAATCTCCAGCAATAAAGAGCGGGCGGGATGACTAAGGCTGAGGAATGCTTGTGAGTCCAGCACGCTCCAGGGTATTGGGCTAAATCCGCCCGACACTCTGTCGGTGTCGACTCTCTTGCCCTTGGGGTCACGACCATTAGCCACGGTAAAGACCTAGCTCGTGGATACGCTTAAAACCAGCCTCGGAAAAGCTGTACATGCCGGCTTTGCAGCGGCGGCCGTCACGGTCGATGCAATCGACCATCTTGCAGTTGACACCATCAAAACCGACATAGTCTCTGCGGAGCTTGAGGATGATGTCTGGCGAGTTGGAGCAGCCACAAATTCTGTCAAGCTCTTCACGCTTTATGCCGCCATAGGGGTAACATGACACCATTGCCGTGATGGCTCTCTCGAACCTCGCAGATGGCAGTTTCATATGGGCAACTGATATTCCGATATTGGATGCAACTAGGTGCTGGTTCAAAGAAATCATGCTGCAGCTCCTAGGAGTGCTCGGATGTCTGACACAGCCCATGCCAGACGACCGTGGATACGAAGAGGGTGTAATGGACCGTTTTCGTGGCACGCCCATCCGCGTAGTGTTTGTGGTCGGCGGTTCAGGTAGTAGGCTGCTGTTGTGGTGTCAACTGTGGGACGGGTGACTACTTCCAGCGCGGGGTGTTTGATCTGACCAAATGTTGGCATGTGATCTACTTTCTATAAAAACCCAGCTCACAAAACGGCTAGGACTGATAGAAAGGATCTCTAGGCAAAAGTTGCCCTCCAAGCAAAAAAAACAGGCTGTAACCCGCATGGATACAAAATTCTTTGAGGCAAAGTTTGCCCTGCTAATTGTTGCCCCGTTTGCCCCACTGTTTCTGGATGTCTTTCAGTTTGTTTTGTTGGGTGGACATGCCCCCTAATGCATGTCGCTTGATGGTTTCGCCACGGAGTGGTTTGCCTTGGGAGCCAAAGATGCCTCTGCTGCGCAGCTGTGCAGCAACATGGTCGCCAATGTTTAGCAGCGAAGGATGGCGGTTGCTGGCCAGTTCTTTTTCGATGTACGACTTGGCCAATTTCTGAGCTGCTGCAATCCATTCGGATTCGCTTTTTTGCTTTCGCAGACTAGATGAGTCGGAAGTTGTGTCAATAAGGGGGCTTAGCTTTAGGACCTCGATGCGGTATATGGCATGAACAAGCATCTTGTTGTGGTCTGCCCAGTCCAACCATTCAGTTGGGGATAGCGCATCTATGCCAAGAGCTGTAGCCAAAGAGGCTAACCTCTCCGAATCATCCATCGCCTTTTTGACATCAGCATCAATATTCGTTTTGTCACGCTTGATTCCTGGATCAAGGCCATTCATGAGCACCGAGGCTTGCGACAATGAAAGCTTCGGCATCTTTCGTACCCAAAACTCCCAGTCGATTGGCCTGTCGTTCAGAACGCACTCGTGCCAAGCGGCACGGAACTCTTCGTCAAGTGACTCTGATGCTGTCATGGATATGCCTCTGATGTTGTGTATGGGATGGTCGCCTGTTCAATCAGCCAAGTCTCGATCCTTTGGTGATGGACTCGTAGTAGGTCCAATGGGCGGCGCTTGTAATGTTTTTCAGCAGTTGCACTTGGCTTGTGTCCCTGAATTTGGGCGACAACGCCCGCTGGTATTTCCAGCCACTCAGTCAAACTGGAAAACGACCTGCGTAATCCGTGCAAACTCAAGTCATTAATTCCAGCCGCCTTGCAGGCGCGGGTGTGTGGTGTGTTGGGTTTGGTGATACGACCGGATTTGCTGGTCTCCAGTACTTCAGTGTCTGGTGCCAATGTTCCTTTCCGGATAGCCTTGGCATTACGCCGGTGGATATTGTGTTCATCCATTTGCAAGGTGCGCGTGCTTGCAAATACCCACTGGTTGTGACGGGGCAGAGAGTCAATCAAACTATGCACATACGGGGTGAGTGGGATAACGCGCTCGCCTTCAACCTTGTCACGGATGGTCAGAGACTTCCATTGGCTGTCTACATCAGTCCAGCTCAGCTCAAGTAACTCACCTGGTCGGGCCCCAGTGAGCAGAAGGATCTGAAGGTATGACGAAATAGTCGAGTTCTGGATTTGCTTCACGGAATGAAACCATGAGGGCAGTTGCTCTCGGGTAAGAACATCATTCTTCACGCCAGACTTGCCGAGGCTCTCTCTGGCTCTCTTTGTTTTTGCCGGATTTTTGTCGGGAACAATGGCGCCGTATTGCGGGTGCTCAGAGCACCAGTTCAGAAATACAGTCAATAGCCGCCAAGCCAGTCGTGCCGATGTGGGGCGTACTTTGCCTTCTTGAGCTGCCCAGCTTTCGATTTCCGCGGCGGTCAGGTCTTTTAGTGCCAAGGTCATCAATGGTGCCAGTGGTCCTGGTTTTGTAAGTTGACCGGTCATCCCGCGCCGCCGCGAGGGGATGCCACCAGGGCTGGCTTTATCCAGATGACTACGGTAATGCGTTTCACCCCAGTATGGCCGTCTCTCCTCGATGTATATCTTCCAAGCATCCTCTACCGAAATGGCATGCGCCTGCTCAAGTGCGCGCTTGGCGGTGGCTTCAGCATGACGACTTCGCTCAACCTCCCTTGGGTCGCGCCCCGTATCGACCAATATTTTTAACTCAGATGCCTTCTGTCGGGCTTGGGGCAGTGTCCAGTCTGCGATGGCCCCAATTCCCATGCGTATGGTTTCGCCATTGAGACGTCCCTCAAATGCAAAAGTCTTGCGTCCTGTTGGAGTGACTCGCACCATAAGTGCGGGAGACTCGGTGTCCCACAGAAAGTCTTGTGACTTGCCTGGCGTGCAATTGAAAGATGCCATCCTGCCAGTAGTTAGTCTGATGCGGCTTTTGGGTTTGCTCATGCGTACACCTTGTTGCGAGATGTAAATCTGTAGGCAACTTGTAGGCAATCTGTAGGCAAAATAGCCCCATAAAGCTGAATGTTGATCAACGTAAAATTCAAGGAATTGTTGTGTAAGATATTGATTTATAATGATTTTATCAACAAGTTCATATCGAGGTCAACACTTTATTTATGAGATTGTGATTCCTGTTGTCGTGGGTTCGAGCCCCATCAGCCACCCCAAAATTAGTTAATGCCGATAGGGACTTACGTTCTTGTCGGCATTTCTTTTTGTCGTTTCTGTATGCCCATCCAGCGGTTTTATTTCCACCGTGGAAATACTCACCCTTAAAACGAACGCCGACCCACCTCCTTATTTCGGTCATAAACACGTGCCGTTGTCTCTGGATTTTTGTACAAATCAGGTGGGCTGCCCGTGAGCCTTTTATGCGTGGTTGCATAGAAAGCCCTTAGGTCATGGAACGTAAAGCGCGTATCTGTTGTGAGAATATTTTGCTTGATTGCTTCTTCTACGCACCGCTGCCATATGTCTAGAGGTGCAGGGGAACGCCAAAGATGTGCAAAGAGCGAAGTTATAAAGACCACTAGTAAACAAGAAGTCGACCACGCTTAACCTCAGAATAAATCAACGCTCAGCAATTATTCTTGAGAGGATTATTAGTTAACGGCCAGTTTGGCAGCAAGAAAATCAATGAGCACTGACACCCGATGCGGGATGTATCGATTGCTCGCCAATACAGCATATATGCCCAGTGGTTCAGGCTCGAACTTAGTCAACACGGGCAAAACACTGCCATTGTCTAAATAGGGTTGCACCATAAAGTCTGGTGGACGTGTGATACCCATGCCTTGTGTTGCCGCTTGTAGCAACGCTTCCCCGTTGTTGGCGACTAAGCGAGGGCGAATCACCACGTCTTGCACACCTTCTTTTGAACGATAGCTCCAAGTGGTCGATTGGAAGTCTTGTGAATACACCAAGCATGCGTGATGCGCTAAGTCGCGCGGGTGTTTGGGATAGGTGTGCTCTGCCAGGTATTGAGGTGAGGCCACAGTTAGTAAACGTGACTCACCCAGTTTGCGAACGATGTCGCCTGGCTCGAGTCGATGGGTGATGCGAATGGATAAATCAATGCCTTCTTCAATGAGTTTGCTGCGACGGTCTGAAAAATCCATCACCAATTCAATGTGTGAATAGGTTTGCACAAACTCCAATAGTGCAGGCATCAAGCGCTGTAGGCCAAAGCTCACAGGAAGTCCTAAGCGTATGCGGCCACGGGGCTCTGTATTTTCTTTTCGCAAGCTCGACTCGGCCACGTCCACCATATTCAAGATGACGCGGCATTTTTCTAGGTAAGCAGAGCCGGCGGTGGTGAGCGTGAGGCTGCGCGTACTTCGCGTCATCAACTTAGTGCCAAGTTGTTTCTCGAGCCCTGAGATTTGTCGTGTCACGACTGAGCGCGCGACGTCTAGCTGATCGGCCACGGCAGTGAAGCTGCCTGTCTCAGCCACCCGCACAAAAAGTTGCATTGCATTGAGTTTGTCCATTGTTGCTAATTTTGCAACAAATAATTGAAGATTTGGTGCTTTTTAAACCTTAAAAACATTTCTACATTACCAGCTCTACACCCAAAAAATCATATGCAAACCTTTCGTAATGTCCTCTTCGTGCCGCATGGCGCACCCACATTTGCCTTGAATCCAGGGGCTGCGGGTGCTGCCATGTCTGACATTGTGCAAAAGCTGCCACCTCCGCGCGCTATCGTGGTGGTCAGTCCGCATTGGGAAACCCGCATCCCCACTGTCAGTGTGGCTACACAGTTAGAAACCATTCACGATTTTTATGGTTTCCCGCAAGAGCTGTACAAAATTCAATACCCAGCAACCGGGTGTCCAGAGGTTGCCAAAGAAGTGGCCACAGCTTTGCGTACTGCAGGCTTCGAGGTAGACGAGAGCAGCCAGCACGGTCTAGACCACGGTGCGTGGCAGCCTTTACGCCAAATGTTTCCAGATGCTGATGTGCCTATCGTGCCGCTGTCCATGCAAACGCATGCAGGCCCTAAACACGCATTGCGTGTAGGCCAAGCGTTGACATCATTGGCTGAGAAGAACATTTGGGTTGTTGCTTCAGGCAACATCACGCACAGCCTGCGTGATTGGCATGCCGTGGCGTCGACCGATGGCGAGACTCCCGCTTATGTGCATCGTTTTGCAGATTGGGTCAATGCACAACTGCTGACCAACGATGTCAATGCATTGATCAACTACCGTCAGCACTCTGTGGATGGCCGACAAGCGCATCCAAGTGAAGACCATTTGCTGCCACTTTTTGTGGCGTTGGGGGTTGCAGGCGAGGGGGCCAAACCACAAGCCTTTTACCGTGGCGTGAGCGACTACGTCATCGCCATGGATGGCTATGCCTTTGCGAATTAAGGAACAAAAGATGCATAACAGTTACACCGCGATTGCCAAACTGTTTCACTGGGGTATGGCTTTGTTTTTTGCATGTCTCATCACCTTAGGTTTTGTCATGACCGACATGCCTTTGTCGCCAGAAAAGCTCCAGTACTACTCGTGGCACAAATGGGCGGGCGTTACTGTATTCCTGCTCGTGTGGTTGCGTTTGGGTTGGAGGGGGCTCAATCCGCCACCGGGTTATCCCAGCACCATGTCACCGCTGATGCAGCGACTCGCGCATTTGGGCCATGCGGCTTTGTATGGGTTGATGATTGTCATTCCAGTGTCTGGTTGGTTGCTGAGCTCGGCAAAAGGTGTGCAAACCGTTTGGTTTGGCGTGTTGCCCTTGCCCGACTTGTTAGAGAAAGACAAAGAGCTGGGCCACTTGTTGCATGAGGTGCATGAGGCACTCAACTTTGGATTGCTGATTTTGCTCGCAGGGCATGTGGCTGCTGCATTGAAGCACCACTGGATAGACAGAGACGATATTTTGAAACGCATGCTGCCAACGCATCGCGGCATTTTGAAGGACAACATATGAAACATCTCATCACTTTTACACTCGGCTCCGTGTTGGCCATGAGCGCTCATGCGCTGGAATACAAAGCCATTCAGTCAGAAAAAAGCAAAGTCACATTTCAATACAAGCAAATGGGCGTGGGCATGGATGGTCAATTTAAAAAGTTTGCTGCCCAACTCAACTTTGACCCTGCTAAACCCGCTTCTGCAAAAGCGCAAATTGAGATTGACCTTGCCAGCATTGATGCTGGCTCATCAGAGGCTGATGACGAAGTTGTTGGTAAAACATGGTTCAACGTCAAAACATTTCCCAAGGCTACGTTTGTTGCAAAACAAATCAAAGCCACAGGTGTGAACCAATATGAAGTGACAGGTGCACTGACTATCAAAGGCAAAAGTCAAGACATTAGGTTTCCACTCAAGTACTCCGCACAGGGCAATGTAGGTGCGTTCAGCGGTGGTTTTGCCATGCGCCGTGCAGACTTCGCCATTGGCGAAGGTATGTGGGGCAAATTTGATGTGGTTGCCAACGACATCCAAGTTAATTTCCAACTCACCGCCATCTCTGGCAAATGATTTTTTAAAAGGAGCTTTCAAATGAAATCAATCAAGCGCATCGCCGCGGCTTTGGCATTTACTGGTGCATTGGCATCTGCTGTTGCGGCCCCAGTGACTTATAGCGTGGATGGCACGCACACCTTCCCACGTTTCTCGTATTCACACTTAGGCTTCTCAACGCAGTTGAGCAGCTTCAGCAAAACCACAGGCAAAGTAATATTTGATGCCGAAACCAAAAAAGGTTCTGTGGACATTGTCATTGACATGAAGTCTGTCAATACCGGCTTTGCTGACTTCAATGAGCACATTCAAGGCGAAGACTTTTTGGATACAGCGAAGTACTCCCAAGCAACGTTCAAATCCACCAAAGTTGTGTTTGAAGGCGATAAGCCACAAGCCATTGAAGGACAACTCACCATCAAAGGTGTGACTAAGCCTGTGACGTTGACTGTTACTAGTTTCCAAGCGATGCCTCACCCGATGATGAAGAAGCCAGCCCTTGGTGCTAATGCGTTCACTGTGATCAAACGTAGTGAATTCAATGCTGGCAAATATGTGCCTTATGTGGGTGATGAGGTGCGTATCGACATTGCTATCGAAGCAATGGCTCCGTAACAATTTTTAAATGCTACGGTCATGTCATTTTTCTTAGGAATCTTTTTGAAAAATTAGTCAAATGAACTGTCCTTGGTTGTAAGTTAGTTTGACTGCGTCAATCTAAGGGACTGAATTCTGTATTGCACAGGATTTAGTCCCTTTAGTTTTTTTGATTCAAGCGCTGAAAAGTGTCAGCGTATTGGGCAGAGATCGCTGATTCTTTGTATTGCTAGTTATGAAAAAGTACACGCACATACATGACGCACTATTTCGTGGTCAAAGATTCAATGCACCTGAGTCTTTCTGTAACGCAGTTATTCAGCAAGCACATTGGCACGCGCTCTATGCAATTTTTTATAGCTGTCGAGCAGGCGATGATGCCTGTCAAGCCCTTCTAATTTGATGCTCGTTGGTGTGAGTCCAAAGAAGCGAATAGTGCCATTGACGGACCCCATGACTGCGTCCATCCGTGCGTTGCCAAACATTCGACGGAAGTTGACTTCATAGTCTTCTAGTTCGAGGCTCGTATCAAGCAGCACTTCTAGCACCACGTTCAGGGCTTGGTAAAACAATTTGCGCTCTACTGTGTTGTCGTTGTATTGCAGGAAGGCGCCCACAAGATCTTGTGCTTCTTCAAATTGCTTCAAAGCCAGATGAATCAGCAGCTTCAACTCAAGCACCGTCAGCTGTCCCCACTCGGTGTTTTCATCAAATTCGATACCGATCAACGTGGCAATGTCTAAGTACTCATCGAGCTCATTGTTTTCCAAGCGATCCATCAGCGCAGACAAACTTGCATCGTCCAAGCGGTGCAGGTTCAGGATGTCTTCGCGAAACAGCAGCGCCTTGTTGGTGTTGTCCCAAATCAAATCTTCGATGGGGTAAATCTCCGAATAGCCGGGCACCAAAATACGGCAGGCGATGGCGCCCAACTGGTCATACACCGCGGTGTAGACCTCTTTGCCCATGTCTTCAAGAATGCCCAACAACGTGGCTGCTTCTTCTGCGTTTGCGTTTTTGCCTTGGCCGGAAAAGTCCCATTCCACAAAATCGAAATCAGATTTGGCACTGAAAAAGCGCCACGACACGATGCCACTGGAATCGATGAAGTGCTCCACGAAGTTGTTGGGCTCAGTAACCGCGTTGGTCTCGAACGTGGGCGGTGGCAAATCGTTCAGACCTTCAAAGCTGCGACCTTGCAGCAACTCCGTGAGGCTGCGCTCCAAGGCCACTTCAAAACTGGGGTGCGCGCCAAACGACGCAAACACGCCGCCTGTGCGCGGGTTCATCAAAGTGACGCACATAACTGGGTAGACCCCGCCCATTGAGGCGTCTTTCACCAGCACCGGAAAGCCTTGTTCTTCCAAGCCTTGAATGCCGGCCAAGATGCTTGGGTATTTCGCCAATACGTCTTGCGGCACATCGGGCAAACAAATTTCACCTTCTAGGATTTCGCGCTTGACCGCGCGTTCGAAGATTTCAGACAGGCATTGCACCTGCGCTTCGGCCAGTGTGTTGCCCGCACTCATGCCATTGCTCACAAATAAGTTTTCGACCAAGTTAGACGGGAAATACACCACTTCGCCATCTGACTGACGGACGTACGGCAGTGAGCAAATGCCACGCTCTACATGACCGGAGTTGGTGTCGATCAAATGCGAGCCGCGCAACTCGCCATCGGCGTTGTAGATCTGCAGGCAGTAGGCATCCAGAATTTCAGTGGGCAGTGCATCTTTCTTGCCTGGCTTGAACCAGCGTTCATTTGGGTAGTGGACAAACGGCGCATTGGCTATGTCTTCGCCCCAAAAAGAACCCGCATAAAAATGGTTGTTGTTGAGCCGCTCAATGTATTCGCCCAACGCCGACGCTAATGCGCTTTCCTTGGTTGCACCCTTGCCGTTGGTGAAGCACATAGGGGAATGCGCATCGCGAATATGCAATGACCACACATTGGGAATGATGTTGCGCCACGATGCAATTTCAATCTTGATGCCCAAGTCAGCCAAGATGCCTGACATGTTGGCGATGGTTTGCTCCAGCGGCAGATCTTTGCCTGCAATGAATGTGCTGCTGTCAGCGCTTGGCTTCAACGTCAGTAAAGACTGCGCGTCGGCATCCAGGTTCTCGACTTCCTCGATGACAAATTCGGGGCCTGCTTGCACCACCTTTTTGACTGTGCAGCGCTCAATCGAGTTCAAGATGCCTCGGCGGTCTACCTCTTGGATGTCTGGAGGTAGCTCAACTTGGATTTTGAAAATCTGTTGGTAACGGTTCTCTGGATCGACGATGTTGTTTTGCGAGAGGCGGATGTTTTCGGTGGAAATGTTGCGCGTGTCGCAGTACAGCTTTACAAAATACGCCGCACACAAAGCCGATGAAGCTAAAAAATAATCGAAAGGTCCAGGGGCTGAGCCATCACCCTTGTAGCGGATAGGCTGGTCGGCGATGACCGTGAAGTCATCGAACTTGGCTTCCAGACGAAGCTTGTCGAGAAAGTTGACCTTGATTTCCATGGGTGATATTTGCTAAAAGTATTCAAAACGATGTGATGAAAATTGCTCGGCACCACGCTGGTACACCCAGTATATAAAACCTCGTCAAAACAAAGCGTGCGTCTTCTACAAACCCTAAATTTCAATGCCTAAGCATTGTTTTGCGTTAACGAAAATTTAAGTTATTTACCTTGTCATTTGATGTCTTTTACACGGCGCAAGACGCAATCTTTTGTGGAAGTAGGTGCATCAAAGACGTATATTGAACAAGAGCGCTCAAGGGGCATTGTTTTAGAAAGGCGTCACATGAACCACACGAAAGATACCCAGATCTTGTTGGATGCAACGGCCACCATGCCAACACAAGCGATCAGCGAGGATGTGCTCCGTGAAAAGTATCTCAAGGCAGGTGAAGACAACGTGAATCAGCTTTTTGATCGCGTGGCACGTGCATTGGCTAGTGTGGAGGTACTGGATCGTCGGTCCGAATTCGAAGTCTTGTTTCGTAAGAATCTCGAAGCAGGTGCCATCGGAGCTGGTCGAATCATGAGTGCTGCAGGCGCTGGCATCAAGGCCACGTTGATCAATTGTTTTGTGCAACCTGTTGGAGACTGCATACAAGGCAAAGACGAGGGCGGCTATCCCGGAATTTATGAGGCTTTGCGTGAGGCCGCTGAAACCATGCGACGCGGTGGTGGCGTGGGTTATGACTTTTCTCGCATTCGGCCCAAGGGCGCGAGTGTCAAGGGCACCTCGTCAACCGCCTCTGGACCTTGTAGCTACATCAATGTCTTTGATCAATCGTGCTCAACGGTTGAAAGTGCGGGTGCTAGACGAGGTGCGCAAATGGGCGTTCTGCGCATAGATCACCCCGATGTGGTGGAGTTCATCACCGCGAAACGCACGCTAGGTCGTTGGAATAATTTCAATGTCTCCGTATCGGTGAGTGACGCTTTTATCCATGCTGTGCTGAATGATCATTCATGGGACTTGGTGCATGTCGCAAACCCTGGCGAAGCGTTGTGTCGGCAAGGAGCACGCCTGCGCGAAGATGGGCTGTGGGTCTATCAAACTATCAGAGCGCAAGAGCTTTGGGACACGATCATGCGATCGGCATACGACTTTGCTGAACCTGGCATTTTGTTTCTCGATCAGATCAATCGTGACAACAACTTACGCGCGATTGAGGCCATCAGCGCAACGAACCCATGTGGCGAGCAACCCTTGCCCCCTTACGGGTGCTGTGATCTCGGCCCGGTTATCCTCCCTCGCTTTGTTCGATTTCCATTTGGTCATGGCGGTGATGCCACTTTTGATTTTGATGCTTTTGCCGATAGTGTCGCCTTGCAGGTGCGCGCGCTGGACAATGTGTTGGATTTGACCCACTGGCCGTTGTCCCAGCAGCAGGAAGAGGCGCAGGCCAAAAGACGCATAGGTGTTGGTTTTACCGGCTTGGGTGATGCTTTGGTCATGTTGGGCTTGCGCTACAACGCCGAGGAGGGGCGAGAGATGGCTCAGCGTATTGCACGTTGCATGCGCGATGCGGCTTATGTCGCCTCGGTGGATCTGGCGATAGAGAGGGGAGCATTTCCCCGCTTTGATGCACAGACTTATTTGGCTGATGGCACATTTGCGAGTCGTCTGCCGGATGCGTTGAAGGCCAGTATTCGCATGCACGGCATTCGCAACAGTCATTTGTTGTCTATTGCCCCAACTGGCACGGTGAGCTTGGCCTTTGCAGATAACGCATCGAACGGAATTGAGCCTGCATTCTCATGGGCTTACACGCGAAAAAAACGTGAGGCCGACGGTACACGCACCGAGTATGAAGTGCAAGATCACGCTTGGCGTTTGTACCGTGCACTGGGCGGCGATACCCAGAATTTACCAGCCTCATTTGTGGGGGCACTAGAGATGAGTGCCCACGAACATATCGCCATGATGGAGGTCGTTCAGCCCTTTGTGGACACCGCTATCTCTAAGACGGTGAATGTGTCCGCCGACTGTCCTTATGACGATTTCAAAGACTTATATCTGCAAGCATGGCGCGCAGGGCTCAAAGGATTGGCCACGTATCGGCCCAATGCCATTTTGGGTTCGGTGCTTGAACTCACGCCTGAGCCTAAGACCGGTGAAAGCGGAAAACCTATCGAATCAGCCATGTCAGACCCGATGCGCACGGTGATTGAAAGTCGACCTAAAGGCGCGTTGGATGCCGTGGCTGAGAAGATTGAATACTGGACACACGAGGGGCACAAGACGCTTTATCTGGTCGTGTCATTTTTGCCTGTCGCGCGAGCTGATGGCAACGGCATTGTCGACCGAGCGATCGAATTTTTCATGCCAGTAGGGCAGAGCGGTGAATCGCAGCAGTGGATCACAGCCAGTATGCGTTTGTTATCACTTGCGGCACGTGGTGGTTTTCTAGAGCGCGCGCTAAGTGATATGCGCAAGGTCGCGTGGGACAGAGGACCTGTGCGTCACGGTCAAAAAATTAGGGAAGATGGCGTTCGCATTCCTCTTTGGCACGATTCGGAAGTTGCGGCTATTGCGTATGCCGTGCAAAATATTTTGGCATTGCGTGCGTCACGGAATGTTTCAACTTCTACATTGCCTTTATCACCCCTTGACGCGCCGTCACTGAGCGTTTCTGCACCTAATTCAGCACAAGCTGTTGTGAAGGGTAAGAAGTGTTCCGATTGTGGTGCCCATGCAGTGATCCGCAAAGATGGTTGCGACTTCTGCACGCAGTGTGGCTACATGGGTTCGTGCGGGTAGCTGATGCTAATCACAGAAATACGCCGCTTAAAGTTTGGGGGTGAGTGACACCTAGGTCTGCCAAGCCTGGCAAGCGTCCGCTAGGGATGTTGTCGACTAGCATCGAATCCAAGTTGTCACGGCTCATGAGGGTGGGGCCAGGAACGATTTCCATGAGCAATCCTTGCATCCACCCGATAGGGTAAGGCAGTGGCAACACAGGCCGTTGATGTCGAATCCATCGGCCTGCAAACTGAACCAATTGCTTAAGAGTCAATACCTCTGGTCCGCAAAGCTCATAAACTTTGCCCGCAGTTGCCGGGTCTTCGACGCAAGCGACGATAGCCTTGGCTACGTCTTGTACCCACACCGGTTGAAATCGAGTTTGTGCCGCTGCCAATGGCATGAGCGGAAAGATTCTTTGTAGCTTAGCAAACAGGTTGATAAAGTGATCGTCTTCACCAAATATCACACTTGGTCGTAACACAGTCAGTGCTAAATCAGAGGTTTGTGCTGCGGCCATCAATACCGCTTCGCCACGTGCTTTGCTACGTTGATACATTGATGGCGCATGCTCACCCGCTCCTAATGCGCTGATATGAATTAACCGCTTCACATGTTCAGCTTTGCAAGCTTTCGTGAGTTTTTGCAAAAGTTCCACATGTACATGGTTGTAAGCAGATTCATCACCATGCAGGATGGCGACCAAATTCACCACCGTATCTTGGCCATGCACCAAGCTTTGAAGTTGGACTGGGTCGTGAATGTCAGACACCACAACATCAAGACCAGGGATGATTTCCACGCTACGTGCAGGCAAACCACGCGTCGGCACAGTGATGCTGTGTCCCTCGCGGCTGAGTGCTTCACACACATGGCGACCTACAAAGCCAGTACCACCTAAAACCAAGACTTTTTGTGAGGATGTGTTGTGCATGAGTGCAATGTATGTCGCACTGGTTTTGTGTGATTGATAAAAATCAATACATCACTTGATAAATAGTATTCGTGCGTCGAGTGCTGTATTTGTTCATTGCATGAAAAATTTAATCGGCATTAAATCAAACATATGTCATGTTGAAGTATTCGCCGGTGACGAGGTTTAGGAGGATTCAGCAATGCGATTTCAAGTGAAAAACTGGGTTTTATTCCTCTTGTTTTTTATGCAAGGAAGTTCGCTTTGCTGGGCTGAGGTGTCAGGAACTGTCGTGGCTTTCAAAGCTGTGTTGGCCGACGATGGCGCACAGCATGTCAGCATTGTTGGTGGGAGCTATTTTTTTAAACCCAATAGGGTCGTGGTTAAAGTCGGTGTGCCCGTTGAGTTGACGCTGAGTCGCGAGGAAGGACTGATTCCACATGTTTTTGTGATTCATGCACCCGAGTCTGGCATCAATGTGGATCAAAGTCTTTCCACTGTTCCTCAAGCCATTCGATTTACCCCGACTGCGCTTGGCCTTTATCCGTTCTATTGCAAGAACCGACTGCTCTTTTTTAAAAGCCATCGTGAAGAAGGGATGGAAGGCATCTTGGAAGTTGTGGAGTAATGCGTGAATCCCGCACTACTCATTACTGCGGCGCTCATCAGCACTTCTGCTTTAGGCGCTGCGCTGGACCCAATCGAGAGTGCGATTCAGCATTACGTCCAAGTTGAAAGCTACAGCGTCATCATTCGCTCAATGAAGCAAGATAAAGAAGAGCAACTTCGCTACTACTTTAAGAAGCCCGGTTTTGTTCGGATGGAATTTATCCACCCACATGGTGGTGCTGTGTTGGTCTACAGCCCATTGACACAGCGAGTTCGTTTGTGGCCATTTGGAGAGCGGCGCTTTCCCGAACTCAATTTGAATCCGAGCAATCCTTTGATCCTTAGCTCAAGTGGTCAGCGTGTGGACCATTCAGATATTGGTGCGCTGCTTGAGAATGCGCGCATATTAGGCGGCAGAGGGAAAATCGAAGTGATTGATATTTCTGAGGAAATGAATACGTCCCACATTGCAGTAACTGGATTTGAAAATAACACGGTGGGTCATGTACATCGATTCGACTTATGGTTTGATATGTCTAATCAATTTCCCACAAGGGTCATTAGCCGTGATCTGAATGGTGACATCCTTGAAACGGTCAACATGGATGCTGTTGAACTGAACTCGCCCTTGCCCGAGTCGCTATTCCAGCCCGAATAAGGAGCGCGTGATGGAGTACCGCTTTGTAACGGTTTGGTATGTCAAAGCCCCTATTGCTGACGTTTGCGCTGTGATTTATCAATCCATGACTTGGCCTCAATGGTGGCCCAACGTTGAGAGCGTCGAAGAACTCCTACCCAGCGACGCCAATGGCTTAGGTGGCGTGCGTCGTTACACATGGAAAGGGCGCTTGCCTTATCGATTCACGTTCGATATTCGCGTGGTTAATTTCATACCGATGCGGGTGATCGAAGGGCGTGCAAAGGGGGATCTTGAGGGGGTGGGGCGTTGGTTGTTCAGCGCAGAAGGTGAGACGACCATCGTGCGTTATGAGTGGCAAATACGCATCACATCGGTATGGATGAACCTACTCGCGCGATTGGCACGTCCACTCATCATTTGGAATCACAACGCTGTTATGCAACAAGGTGGAGAAGCCTTGGCGCTTAGGGTGAATGCCAGCACCGTTCGTGTTATACACCTTTGACTGTGCGATGTGCGCATAAACCGCTCAATGCTCTAGATCACATAGGTTGCATGAATTCAATGCTTTGTATGTCATAGCCATCGCAATTTATTGAGGAGTTAGCTGATGAGCGCCTTGCCATTAATAGCAGGCATATGAAACGCTGGTGCAGCTGTTCA
>Ga0213920_1000640_pt1 | contig 24718 bp, 21 predicted proteins | sample McNCre1117MG_FD_161054 | JGI IMG/M metagenome (GOLD analysis project Ga0213920, IMG submission 161054) | Freshwater microbial communities from McNutts Creek, Athens, Georgia, United States - 11-17 MG | ecosystem: Environmental > Aquatic > Freshwater > Creek | place: USA: Georgia | collected...
TGCCACCAATGCCACCGAGGCTAGAGATGGTGAAGGTCGCGCCGGTCATTTCTGCGGGGCCGAGTTTGCCGTCGCGGGCTTTCTTGGCCAGCTCTGACATTTCTTGGCTGATTTGCAGCACGCCTTTTTTGTCGCAATCGCGGATGACCGGAACCATCAAACCATTGGGCGTGTCAGCGGCAAAGCCGATGTGCCAATAGTTTTTGTAGACCAGTACATCACCGTCGAGCGAGCTGTTGAACTCTGGGTATTTCTTGAGCGCGGCCACGCAAGCCTTGATCAAGAACGCCAGCATCGTGACCTTGACGCCGCTCTTCTCGTTCTCTTTGTTGGTCGACACGCGGAAGGCTTCGAGGTCGGTGATGTCGCAGTCGTCATGGTTGGTGACCGCTGGAATCATGATGGCGTTGCGCAACAGATTGGCACCGCTGATCTTCTTGATGCGGCCCATTTCTTTGCGCTCGACAGGACCGAACTTGGCGAAGTCGACCTTTGGCCATGGGATAAGACCCAAGGCTGCACCATCGCCGCCAGCAGAACCCTTGGCTGCTTGAGCCTTGGTCTGTGTCGCGCCCGACATGACTGACTTGGTGAAGGCTTGCACGTCGTTCTGCGTGATGCGGCCCTTGTGGCCAGAGCCTTTGAGCTCTTCCAACGGCACACCGAGTTCGCGTGCGAACTTGCGCACAGAGGGTGATGCGTGTGGCAAGCCCAATGTGGGTGCGCCTGGTGCGTGTGCAGGAGCAGCCACAGCAGCGACTGCTGAAGCGACGGCAGTCGTTGCAGCAACAGCAGCAGGTGCCACGGCAGCAACTGCAGAAGCGGCAGCCGCCACAGGTGCAGCGGCGGCAGACACGGTGCCTTCCAAAATGGCCAACAAGTCACCAATGTTGACGGTGTCGCCCACTTTGACTTTGAGCTCTTTGAGCACGCCCGCGTGTGAGGATGGAATTTCCATCGACGCTTTGTCGGACTCCACGGTGATGAGCGATTGCTCCACCTTGATGCTGTCGCCAGGCTTCACAAACACTTCAATGACAGCGACGTCTTTGAAGTCGCCAATGTCTGGCACGTGAATTTCGATGGGGCCAGATGCAGATGGAGCAGCTGCGGCCACAGGAGCGGCAGCAACGGGTGCTGGCGCAGCGGCGGCTACAGGGGCAGCCGCTGCGGGCGCGGCAGCCGGAGCTGCGGCAGCACCAGCGGCTTCCACCACCAACACCACCGAGCCTTCTTTGACCTTGTCACCCAAGGCCACTTTGAGCTCTTTGACCACGCCAGCGGTGCTCGATGGAATTTCCATCGAGGCTTTGTCTGATTCGACGGTGATGAGGGACTGCTCCGCTTTCACGGTGTCACCCACTTTGACCAGCAGCTCAATGACTGCGACTTCGTCGAAATCCCCGATATCCGGGACTTTTACTTCTACCAATGCCATGTTGTGTCTCCCGATTTCTTATGCGTACAGCGGGTTGATCTTGTCGGTTTTGATGCCGTACTTTTTGATGGCTTCAGCCACTTGTGCCACTGGCACAGTGCCTTCTTCGCTGAGGGCTTTGAGGGCTGCGACCACGATGTAGTGGCGGTTGACTTCAAAGTGCTCACGCAGCTTGCTGCGGAAGTCGGAACGGCCGAAACCGTCGGTGCCCAACACTTTGTAGGTGCGGCCTTTGGGGATGAACGGACGAATCTGTTCGGCATAGGCTTTCATGTAGTCGGTCGATGCAACGACTGGACCGACGTAGGGGTCCAACTGTGCAGAGACAAACGGCACTTTTGGCTTGTCGGTGGGGTGCAACAGGTTGTAACGTTCTGCATCTTGGCCATCGCGCGTGAGTTCGTTGAAGCTTGGGCAGCTCCACACGTTGGCAGCCACGCCCCAATCGGCAGCGAGCAAGTCGCGTGCAGCAATGGATTCGCGCAGAATAGTGCCCGAGCCCAACAAGTTCACGCGGGGTGCAGTTTTCTTGCCCTCGCCTTGTTGCAGCAAGTACATGCCTTTGATGATTTGCTCTTCCGTGCCAGCTTTGAGGCCGGGCATGGCGTAGTTTTCGTTCAACAAGGTGATGTAGTAGAAGACGTTGTCTTGCTTCTCAACCATGCGCTTCAAACCGTGGTGCAGGATGACACCGACTTCGTGTGCGAAGGTGGGGTCATAAGACACGCAGTTCGGGATGGTGTTGGCCATGATGTGGCTGTGACCGTCTTCGTGCTGCAAGCCTTCGCCGTTCAACGTGGTACGACCTGATGTGCCGCCCAACAAGAAGCCGCGTGCTTGCATGTCGCCAGCAGCCCATGCCAAGTCGCCAATGCGTTGGAAACCAAACATCGAGTAGTACACATAGAACGGCACCATGATGCGGTTGCTGGTGGAGTAGCTGGTAGCAGCAGCAATCCAGCTCGACATACCGCCGGCTTCGTTGATGCCTTCTTGCAGGATTTGGCCAGCTTTGTCTTCCTTGTAATACATCACTTGGTCTTTATCGACCGGTGTGTAGTTTTGACCCGCGGGGTTGTAAATACCGATTTGACGGAACAAGCCTTCCATACCAAAGGTACGGGCTTCGTCCACCAAAATTGGCACCACGCGTGGGCCCAAAGCTTGGTCACGCAAGAGCTGCGTGAGGAAGCGCACATAGGCTTGGGTGGTCGAGATTTCACGGCCTTCAGCTGTAGGCTCCATCACCGATTTGAAGATGTCCAATGACGGCACAGTGAAGGTTTCTTCGGCTTTCGTGCGACGGTGTGGCAAATAGCCACCCAAGGCCTTGCGGCGCTCGTGCAGGTAACGCATTTCAGGCGTGTCGTCTGCAGGCTTGTAGAACGGAATCTTGGACAGCTCGCTGTCTGGAATTGGAATATTGAAGCGGTCACGCATGTACTTGATGTCTTCATCCGTGAGCTTCTTGGTTTGGTGAACGTTGTTTTTGCCCTCGCCGGCTTTGCCCATGCCAAAACCTTTGACGGTTTTGATCAACAACACAGTGGGTTGGTCTTTGTGGTTCACGGCTTCGTGATATGCCGCGTAGACCTTTTGTGGATCGTGGCCGCCGCGCTTCAAAGCCCAGATTTCGTCGTCGCTCATGTGCGAGACCATTTCGAGCGTGCGTGGATCGCGACCGAAGAAGTGCTTGCGCACATAAGCGCCGTCGTTGGCTTTGAACGCTTGGAAGTCGCCATCCAAAGTTTCCATCATGATCTTGCGCAATGCACCGTCTTTGTCGCGGGCCAAGAGCTTGTCCCACTCGCTGCCCCACAAGAGCTTGATGACGTTCCAGCCTGAGCCACGGAATTCGCCTTCGAGTTCTTGCACGATCTTGCCGTTGCCGCGCACTGGGCCGTCCAAGCGTTGCAAGTTGCAGTTGACGACAAAGATCAAGTTGTCGAGTTTTTCGCGTGCGGCCAAACCGATCGCGCCCAAAGATTCAACTTCGTCCATTTCGCCGTCGCCGCAGAACACCCAGACCTTGCGGTTCTCGGTGTTGGCAATGCCACGTGCGTGCAAATACTTCAAGAAGCGCGCTTGGTAGATGGCCATCAAGGGGCCAAGGCCCATCGACACAGTTGGGAACTGCCAAAACTCGGGCATGAGTTTGGGGTGTGGGTAGCTGGATAAACCTTTGCCATCGACTTCTTGACGGAAGTTGAGCAACTGCTCTTCAGTCAAGCGGCCTTCTAGGTAAGCGCGGGCATAAACACCGGGAGACACGTGACCTTGGATGTACAAGCAATCGCCACCGTGGTTTTCGTTTTCAGCGTGCCAGAAGTGGTTAAAGCCAGCACCAAACATGTGGGCCAAAGATGCGAAGGAGCCAATGTGACCGCCGAGGTCACCACCGTCTTCTGGGTTGTGGCGGTTGGCTTTGACCACCATCGCCATCGCGTTCCAGCGCATGTAAGCGCGCAAGCGTTCTTCAATTTCGATGTTGCCGGGGCAATGGGCTTCTTGATCGGGTTCGATGGTGTTGACGTAACCCGTGGTGGCAGAGAACGGCATGTCAATGCTGCTCTCACGTGCGTGCTCGAGCAGTTGCTCTAACAAGAAGTGCGCACGCTCGGGCCCTTCTGCATTGATGACGGCGGACAACGCGTCCATCCATTCACGCGTTTCTTGGCTGTCCACGTCGGTGCGCAGATCGTTCGGTTGTGCTGACATGCTTGTCTCCTCTTGTTGCACTGTTATGACTCGAATGTACGAAGTTTCGCACAAAAATCAGAAATTTCAAATAGCGGTCATTGATTTCTTATCGTGAAATTCAATAATTATTCAAAGACCGTGTTTACCCTCGCGCATAAACTCGCTGCACATGTACAAAACATCCATCGCCCAGCTCCTTCAGCCTCTGATCAACCTCTGGCGTGGTTGGTGGCGCAAGCAAACGCCCAACCGACAAGATCGCTTCGCCTTCATGGCCCCACTGGCCGCGGTGGTGTTGTTCATGGCCGCTATCACCACCGCGTTTTGGTATTTGCGTTACGAAGAAATCGTGCGCGAACAAGAAGTGGTTCGCCGCGATGTGGAGTACGCCCAACAACGTTTACGCTTACGCCTGCTCGATAAACAAGAGCAAATCATGCGCATAGCGCGTGACATTGCCAACAGGGAAACCGATAGCCGCGCATTTGCGACCGATGCGCAAAACCTGTTAAATCAAAGCCCTGAGCTCGCCAGCTTGACTTGGCTTGACGCTCGTCAACGCGTGCACGCCAGCTACGCCAGTGCCAGCAACAACTCCACCTTGAACTTTGCCACGGGCGGTGTCATCACGCACGCAGAAACAGTCACCACGTATCAGCTCACGCGTGATTTGCAACAACCTGTTTACTCACAACCCATTACTGAAAAACGCAGCAACGCTGCGCCCTACACACACTTACAGCTGCATGTGCCCGTGATAAATCACGGTAAGTTTGAAGGTGTGCTGTTAGCCGAGTACACGCTAGACGGTATGTTGCGCTTTGCTGTGCCAAGTGAGATCGCTGCCCGCTACGCCGTCTCACTGCGAGATGTGAACAACAACGTGCTGGCAGGCCAAGCCAACAAAGCACGACCCAAAGTGACCGAGGTGTTGCCTTGGTTGTTTCAAACCAACGAATACGAAGTGCCCATCACACCTGTGGGCTATGCCCTGTCACTCCACGCACAGGCCTATCGCACCTCACAGGGCCTAATTGGCAACGGCGTGTTTTGGTTGGTGGCGGTGCTCAGCGCTATGACCGCGTGGATGTTGATTGGCACATGGCGGCATACCCGCCGCCGTGTGCAAGCGCAACAAGCCCTAGTGGCTGAAACCAACTTTCGACGCGCGATGGAAAACTCCATCCTCACCGGCATGCGCGCGATGGACCTCAAAGGTCGCATCACCTATGTAAACGCAGCGTTTTGCCAAATGACTGGGTGGACCGAAGAAGAGCTGGTGGGCCGTGTGCCGCCCTTCCCTTACTGGCCCGATGAAGACCGTGACACTTTAGAACAAAAACTTGCCCAAGAGCTGCAAGGCGAAACCACGAGCAGTGGGTTTCAAGTGCGCGTGAAGCGCAAGAGCGGCGAAGTGTTTGATGCCCGTTTGTATGTGTCCCCTCTTGTGGATGCACGCGGTCAACAAACCGGTTGGATGACGTCGATGACCGACATCACCGAACCCAACCGCGTGCGCGAACAACTCTCTGCTGCACACGACCGATTCACCACGGTGCTGGAAGGCCTAGATGCCTCCGTCTCTGTCGCCCCCTTGGGCAGCAAAGAACTCTTGTTTGCCAACAAGCTCTACCGCCAATGGTTTGCCAGCACCACACAAGGCCATTTGAGTTTGGTCTCGCAAGCGGGACAGCCGCGCAGCGTGATGGGATCGGACGCCGCCGATGACGATGGCCAAGACCAAGACGATGGCTTAATGGGTTTGCCAACCGAAGGCATCACCGAGACCAAAGCCGAGAACGCCGAGATTTACGTGCCCGAGTTAGGCAAGTGGTTGGAGGTGCGTTCACGCTACCTCAACTGGGTCGATGGCCGCTTGGCGCAGATGGTGATTGCCTCAGACATCACGCCACGTCGCCAAGCCGAAGAACAAGCGCAGGTGCAAGCGGAACGGGCACAGTCCGCCAGCCGACTCATCACCATGGGTGAAATGGCCTCTAGCGTGGCGCATGAGTTGAACCAACCACTGACCGCAATCAACAACTACTGCAGCGGCATGGTGTCGCGTATCAAGGCCAACAACTTGACCGAAGAAGAGTTGCTCAAGGCCTTGGAAAAAACAGCGCACCAAGCGCAACGTGCAGGACAAATCATTCAGCGCATTCGCTCTTTCGTGAAGCGAAGTGAACCCAACCGCACGCCATCCGATATTGCAGCCATGGTGGCTGAAGCGGTGGAGTTGGCCGGTATTGAGATGCGTCGGCGACAGGTGCGGCTCACCCAAGTGGTGGCGGCCCGCCTCCCCGCGGTCAATGTGGACCCAATCTTGATTGAGCAGGTATTGGTCAATCTGATGCGCAATGCGGCCGAGTCGATTGACCTCGCCCAGCGCCCACTGACCCGCCGCGATGTGGAGCTCAAGGTCTTGCCCCGCACGGAAGAAGGCCAATCGGTGATTGAGTTTTCGGTCACCGACACAGGCCGCGGCTTACCGCCTGAGGTGATGGAGCGCTTGTTCGAGGCGTTCTTCTCCACCAAGTCAGAAGGCATGGGGATTGGCCTGAATTTGTGCCGCTCCATCGTCGAGTCGCACCAAGGCCGGATGAAGGCTGAGAACCTCTACAATGGCGAGGAAATAACGGGCTGCCGCTTTTCCTTCTGGATACCGGTCCGCTAGGTTGGAGTTTTATTAATGAGTTTGATTCCCAAAAAAGGTACGGTCTACGTTGTCGATGACGACGAGGCAGTTCGTGATTCATTGCAATGGTTGTTAGAGGGCAAGGACTACCGCGTTCGCTGCTTCGACTCCGCTGAAACATTCCTCAGCCGTTATGACCAACGCGAAGTGGCGTGTTTGATTGTGGACATCCGCATGGGCGGCATGACAGGCCTCGAATTGCAAGACCGTTTGGTTGAGCGTAAGTCGCCTTTGCCGATCGTGTTCATCACCGGTCACGGCGATGTGCCCATGGCTGTAGACACCATGAAAAAAGGCGCGATGGACTTCATCCAAAAGCCTTTCGACGAAACTGCTTTGGTGAACTTGGTCGAACGCATGTTGGCCCAAGCCACCACATCGTTCGCTGAATCGCAACAAGCCGCCAGCCGCGATGCGCTGATGGCCAAGCTGACCACCCGCGAAGCCCAAGTGTTGGAGCGCATCGTGGCCGGCCGCTTGAACAAGCAAATTGCAGACGATCTCGGCATCAGCATCAAAACCGTGGAAGCGCACCGCGCCAACATCATGGAAAAGCTCAACGCCAACACCGTGGCCGACTTGCTGAAAACCGCACTCGGACAAAACGCTGCCAAAGCCTAATCAGGCCACACGTTTGCACGCCCTTTAAACGCCCGTGTCTCACGGGCGTTTTCAATTCAACTTCCTCTCTGTATACACAAGACCATGACTGCACAACTGATTGACGGCAACGCCCTCTCCAAACAACTCCGCGCCCAAGTAGCCGCCGACACAGCCGCCTTGAAAGCCAAGGGTTTGACACCCGGCTTGGCCGTGGTACTGGTGGGCGATAACCAAGCCAGCCAGGTGTATGTGCGCAACAAAGTGAAGGCTTGTGAAGACGCTGGCTTGCACTCGGTCCTTGAAAAATACGAAGCCACCATGACCGAGGCAGATTTGTTAACCCGTGTGGAAGCACTGAACAACGATGACAGCATTCACGGCATCTTGGTGCAACTGCCCTTGCCTGCCCACATCGATGCGCAAAAAGTGATTGAAGCCATCAGCCCCGCCAAAGATGTGGACGGCTTTCACATCGCCAGCGCCGGTGCATTGATGACCGGCATGCGCGGTTTTTGGCCTTGCACGCCGTATGGCTGCATGAAGATGCTCGAGAGCATTGGTTACGACCTCAAAGGCAAACACGCGGTGGTGATTGGCCGCAGCAACATCGTGGGCAAGCCCATGGCGCTCATGCTGCTGCAAAAAGATGCCACCGTGACGGTGACTCACTCGCGCACCAAGGATTTAAAAGCGCTCACTCTACAAGCTGATGTGATCGTGGCTGCCGTGGGTAAGCGCAATGTATTGACGGCTGACATGGTCAAGCCAGGCACGGTGGTGCTGGACGTGGGCATGAACCGCAACGATGAAGGCAAGCTGTGCGGTGATGTGGACTTTGATGGCGTGAAAGAAGTGGCCGGCTTCATCACCCCTGTGCCGGGTGGGGTTGGGCCGATGACCATCACCATGCTGTTGGTCAACACCTTGGAATCGGCGCAACGGGCCTTATCTGAGAAGCATTGAAAGTTTTCTATGACGCACGCCATCAATCCGCTTCTCGATTTCTCTAATCATCCGCTGTTCGATGCCATTCAACCATCGCACATCGCACCCGCTCTTGACCAGCTCTTGCCTGCAGCCGATGTCGCGTTAGAAAAAGTCACAGCTGCGGACTTCCCTGCTGAGTGGAAAGCCATTGCATCAGTGTTGGATGTGGCCACTGAAAAACTCAGCCGCGCTTGGGGTGCCGTGAGCCATTTGCACTCCGTAGCCGACACACCAGAGCTGCGCGCTGCCTACACCGAAGCATTGCCACGCGTGACCGAGTTCTACACGCGCCTCGGCGCAGACGAGCGCTTGTATGCCAAGTACAAAGCCATCGATGTGGCGAGCTTGAACACTGAACAGAAACACGCACACACCTTGGCCATGCGCAACTTTGTGTTGTCGGGTGCTGAGCTGGTGGGTGCTGCCAAAGAACGCTTTGCCGCCATTCAAGAGCGTCAAGCCGAGGTGAGCCAAAAATTCAGCGAGAACGTGTTGGATGCAACCGACCAATGGTCAACCATCGTCACCAGTGAAGAGCTGGCCGGTGTGCCAGACGATGTGTTGCAAACCACACGCGTTGCGGCTGAGAAGGATGGCGTCGCTGGCCACAAGTTGAATTTGAAAATGCCGTGCTACCTGCCCATCATGCAGTTTGCGCACAGCTCGGCGCTTCGTGAAAAGCTGTACCGCGCTTACGCCACACGTGCCTCCGACCAATCGGAAGCTGTGCAAGCTGGAAAAACAGAACAAGACAACACACCGTGGGTGAAAGAAATTTTGGCTCTGCGCCAAGAAGAAGCGCAGCTCTTGGGCTATGCCAACTATGCCGAGGTGTCGTTGGCTGCCAAGATGGCGCAGTCGCCCGCCGAGGTGATGGCTTTCTTGCGAGACCTCGCCAAACGTGCTCGCCCGTACGCCGAAAAAGACGTGGCCGAGATGCGAGCCTTTGCTGCCGAACACTTGAACCTGCAAGACCCACAACCGTGGGACTGGCCGTACATCGGCGAGAAGCTCAAAGAAGCGCGCTATGCCTTCAGCGAGCAAGAGGTCAAACCGTACTTCACTGCGCCTAAGGTGTTGGCAGGTTTGTTCAAGATTGTGGAAACTTTGTTTGAGGTGAGTATTCGCCGCGACGATGCGCCGGTGTGGCACCCAGCGGTGGAGTTCTACCGCATCGAACGCCATACCGAAGCAACCCGCGCCCGCGGTTTGCCACCAGAGTTAGTGGGGCAGTTTTACCTCGACCCCGGCGCTCGTGCAGGCAAACGCGGCGGCGCATGGATGGACGATGTGCGCGCACGCTGGTTGCGCCCCGATACAGGTGCGTTGCAAACGCCCGTGGCGCACCTCGTGTGCAACTTTTCCGAAGCCGTGGGTGGCAAACCTCCGCTGCTCACGCACGATGACGTCATCACCCTCTTTCACGAATGCGGCCACGGCTTGCACCACATGCTCACGCAAGTGAACGAGCGCGATGTGTCTGGCATCAGCGGCGTCGAATGGGACGCGGTCGAGCTGCCCAGCCAGTTCATGGAAAACTTCTGCTGGGAGTGGAGCGTGCTGCGCCACATGACGGCCCACGTGGACACGGGCGAGCCTTTGCCACGAGCCTTGTTCGACAAAATGCTGGCTGCTAAAAACTTCCAAAGCGGTTTGCAAACGCTGCGTCAAATTGAGTTCTCGCTCGTGGACATGCTGCTGCATTCCGACGGCGAAAAAGCACAAGACTTCATGCAAGTGTTGCGCGATGTGCGCGCCGAAGTGGCCGTGTTGCAAAGCCCTGCATGGGGTCGCACGCTGCACACCTTCAGCCACATCTTTGCAGGTGGCTATGCAGCCGGCTACTACAGCTACAAGTGGGCCGAGGTGCTGAGCGCCGATGCCTATGCTGCGTTTGAAGAAACCGCAGGCGCTGATGGTGAGCCCAGCATCGACACCGGCCGCCGCTACCGCGAAACCATCCTAGAAGTTGGCGGTAGCCGCCCCGCGATGGAGTCGTTCAAAGCTTTCCGTGGCCGCGAGCCTCAGCTCGATGCGCTGCTACGCCACCAAGGCATGAGCGCTGAGCACTAAGCATCACCAAGGAATCGCTGCGCCTTTGTAGTCCACAAAGTGCGCAGCGGCTTGCGCGGGCAATTCATCCAAAGCACTGAGTAAACCTGTCACCGATTGCACAGGTGTGATGCAGTCTTTCGCAGGTACAAACGGCGCTGACAAGTTGGATGCCACTGTGCCCGGCTGCATGGCGGCCACTACGAGTTTCGGTCGTTTACGTGCAGCTTCAATTGCTGCGGTTTGCAGCACCATGTTCAATGCTGCCTTGGCTGCGCGATAGCCATACCAACCACCTTTGCGGTTGTCGCTGATGCTGCCCACGCGCGCTGAGAGCTTGGCGTAAATGCTGCGCTGCTCAATAGCGAGCAAAGGCACAAAGTGTTTGAACAACAACGCGGGGCCTATGGTGTTGACATCAAACGCACGCGCCAGTTGCACGGCATTGAGTGCACCCATGTGTTTTTCTGGCCCCTCCCCGTCGATGGTGAGTGCACCTGTGGCGTCGATGATGAGGTGAAACGGGCCATGCAATGAAGCAGCCGCAGCAGTCATGCTGGCCTCGTCTTCTAAACGAAATGCAGGCTGCGAATTGCGCGACAAGCCAACTACTTCGACGCATGCTGCATCGGCCTGCAAGGCCTCAACAAACGCACTCCCCAGCGCACCCGATGCACCCAGCACCAAGGCTCGATAGGACGTGCCTAGGCTTTTCAAAACTTCAGCGTCTTCACGCCGGTGGATGTGCCCAGCAAACACACCTGCGCTTTTTGATGCGCAAACACACCTACTGTCACCACGCCCGGCCATTGGCTGACGTCGGTTTCAAACTGCAGGGGATCGCTGATTTTCAAACCTGTCACATCGACGATGTGTTGACCGTTGTCAGTCACCAGCGGTTGACCATCTTTCAAACGCACCTTAGCGCTGCCGCCCATCGCAGCGAACTGACGCATCACGCGCGCAGTGGCCATCGGAATGACTTCCACGGGCAACGGGAACGCGCCCAGTGCATCGACCAGTTTGCTTTCATCGGCAATACACACAAACATCTTGGATTGGGCAGCCACAATTTTTTCGCGCGTCAACGCAGCGCCGCCGCCCTTGACCATGTGGCCTTGGTGGTCGATTTCGTCGGCACCGTCGATGTAGACAGACAAGCTGTCCACCTCAGCGGCTTCAAACACTGGGATGCCCAAGGCTTGCAAGCGTTCAGTGGACGCCACCGAGCTAGACACCGCGCCTTTGATTTGGTCTTTCATCGTAGCCAAGGCGTCGATGAACTTGTTCACCGTAGAGCCTGTGCCCACACCCACCACTTCGCCAGGCACGACGTATTGCAAGGCAGCTTGGCCTACCAAAGTCTTTAATTCATCTTGTGTCAGGGGGGCGGCGTTTTGTGGGGTGCTCATGGGCGAAAATCCGAGTTGTATTGACCAAAGCTTGAGATTATCCATGTCGTTGTTGCCTTATTCACTTGCCCGCCCATTTCTGTTCGCCATGGATGCCGAAACCGCCCATGAGCACACGCTGGCCATGCTGGTCCGCACACAAAACACGCCGCTGGCTTGGGCCTATTGCCAAGAGCGCGTGCAAGACCCGCTGCAATTGGCAGGCTTGAACTTCCCCAACCGTGTGGGTTTGGCCGCTGGTTTAGACAAAAACGCGCACTGCATTGACGGCTTGGCCGCGATGGGCTTTGGCTTTGTGGAAGTAGGCACCGTCACCCCCAAGGGACAGCCCGGCAATCCCAAGCCCCGCATGTTTCGCTTACCTGAAGCCAATGCGTTGATCAATCGCTTAGGTTTTAACAACGAAGGTTTGGATGCTTTTTTAGCCAATGTGAAGCTGGCCAAGTTCCGCAACAAGTCTGGAACGCCCATGCTCTTGGGCCTGAACATCGGAAAAAACGCCACGACCCCGATTGAGAACGCAGCCGACGACTATCTGATTTGCCTAGACGGCGTGTACCCCCACGCTGACTACGTGACAGTGAACATCTCTAGCCCCAACACCAAAAACCTGCGCGAGCTGCAAAGCGACGAAGCGCTGGATGCATTGATTGGCACACTCGCCAAACGCCGTGCAGAACTGGCACAGAAGCACAACAAACAAGTACCGGTGTTCATCAAGATTGCGCCTGATTTAGACAGCGCCCAAATCGCGGTGATTGCGACCACGTTGAAGCGTCATTGCGTTCACGAAGGCACGCCATCTTGGGGCGTGATTGCGACGAATACAACGATCGCACGCGACGCCGTGCAAGGCATGGTGCATGCCGAAGAAACAGGCGGCCTCTCAGGCGCACCAGTGTTTGAGAAGAGCAATGAAGTGATTCGTCAGTTGCGTGCGGCGATGGGCCCCAACTTCCCCATCATCGGCGTGGGTGGAATTTTGAGCGGCGACGATGCCGTGGCCAAAATCAAAGCGGGTGCGGATGTGGTGCAAATTTACACCGGTCTGATTTACAAAGGTCCAGCACTCGTGAAAGAGTCCGCCTTGGCCATTCGCGATTGCGCCAAATAACCAGCAAGCTTTCGTGACGGGTAACTCCGCGCGAAAGGCAAACGTGATTCGATGAATCACGCAAAGACCGTGCGATAACCCTCAAAGCGCTTGGACCAATACCCATTGCTCAGGCGCTCAGTTTTCACACCTGTTCGCTCGTTGGCGGCATGCACAAATTTGCCATCCCCGATGTAGATTCCCACATGCGAGAACGATGGTCCTAGTGTGTTGAAGAACACCAAGTCACCCGGGTGCGCTTGTGACGCATCAATAGAACGTGTGGCGTCTGCCATTTGCGACGCGCTACCTTTGAGTGCAATACCAGCGGACTCTTTGTAAACAAAGGTCACCAGCCCAGAGCAATCAAAACCCGTGTGTAGTTTCTTGCCGCCATAGGTGTAGCCACGATCGAGCATGGCCATGGCTTGCATGACGATGTCTTGCCGCTTGGCGGGATTGTTGGGGTAGCTTTGCGACGTGGCAGAAGGCTTGCGCGACAGCGACGAACACGCCACCAAAAAAGGCGTGATGCAAGCACTGAGGAACAAGCGTTTATTCATACGCTGAACTTTACTGCAAGGCCATCACAACAGCTTCAGCAATCGCAAGTGAACTGGTCAAACCAGGCGACTCAATGCCAAATAGATTGACCAGCCCTTTCACGCCGTGCTCTGCTGGACCTTGAATGCAAAAGTCAGTCGCCTCATCTTGAGGTCCTGAAATCTTTGATCGAATTCCGGCATACCCTGCTTGCAAAGCGCCATCAGCCAAAGCAGGCCAATACTGACGAACTTCTTGGTAAAACATATGCTCGTGTTCAGTGGACACTTGTAAATCGTCAGGGCCATCAACCCATTGAACATCAGGCCCGAACTTCGCTTGCCCACCAAGATCCAAGGTCAAATGCACGCCTAGACCTGCGGCTTCAGGCACGGGATAAATCAAATGCGAGAAAGGCGATTTACCCGACAACGTGAAGTAATTACCTTTGGCAAAAAATGCAGGTGGCACATACGACGACGGCAAACCCGCAAACTTCTGCGCTAACTTTGGCGCAGTCAAACCAGCCGCATTCACCACCGTCTGCGCCAACAGTTCAGAGCCATCGGCCATGTTCAGCAAGATGCCATCGTCACGACACATGGCCGAAATAACTTCTGCGTTCAACGCCACAATACCGCCTGCATTTTCAAAATCGCCTTGCAAGCTGAGCATGAGTCCGTGGCTATCCACAATCCCCGTACTCGGTGAATACAAAGCAGCCACGCAATGCAAAGCCGGTTCCATCGCCATCGCTTGTGCCGCGCTGAGCATCACCACATCGGTCACACCATTGACGTGTGCTTTTTTCAAAATTGCTTCAAGTGTGGGCAATTGATTGGCATGTGTGGCCACAATCAATTTGCCACAACGTTGGTGTGACACACCTCGCCCTTTGGCGTAGGCATAAAGCATGTCACGCCCTTGTACACACAGCTGGGCTTTCTTAGATCCCTGCGGGTAATAAATACCGGCATGAATCACTTCGCTGTTGCGCGCGCTGGTTTTTGTACCAATCGCGTCGGCCGCCTCGAGCACCAACCACTCGCGCGATGACGGCGATGCTGCATGTGTAAGTGCCCGTGCCACAGCCAAACCCACCACACCTGCACCAATGACCACCCCATCCACTTTATCCACGGTGTCTCCTCGTTGTTCACCAAGGATATTAGAACTGAACGCCACCTAAAGAAAAACAGCTCCCGAAGGAGCCGTTTTCAGAGGTCTTGGAAAACCTTAAAAATTAACGCTTTTTAGCAGCTGGCTTGGCTGTTTTCAAAGCTGTTTCTGTCAGGTTTTTGTAGTTGGCTTCAGCAACATCAGTGGCTTGCTTGACTGCTTTTTGCACAGATTCCAAAGCGTTGTTACCAGCAGCCACGGCTGTTTTGAATGCAGCCACAGCGGCTTCAGAACCAGCAGGTGCGTTTTTAGCAGCGTTGTCCACCATGTCGTGGAAAGCTTTTTGAGCTTCAGCCACTTTAGATTCCACGTGACCTTGGAAGTGTGAACCTGTACCTGTTGCGATTTCAACCAAGTGACGGTTATAGGCCACTGCTTTTTCAGCCAAAGGCTGGAACAGGCTAGCTTGCAAAGCCAACAACTCTTGTGCGTCTTTCACGCTCAAAGCTGCGTTGGTTTGTTTTTGTGAATCAGCCAAAGTTGTTTTGGCTGCGGCCAAGTTCAACTCGATCAATTGCTCAACGCCAGAGAAAGCTTTGTTGGTCAAACCTACCAAAGTTTCCAAATTAGCTTTGTTTGCGGCGATTACTTGTTCAGGTGTCAAAGTCATTTCATATCTCCAAAAATTCAAAAGGATGTTTAAACTGCTCCGAAACCTGCCCGAAGGCCAAAGTTATGTTGCAGTGCAGCATGAGACGTATTTTAGGGATTAGTTTTCGGTACACAAGGGTTTTGCACCGAAATGAAGCGCTTTTAGAGCTGACAGACTAAATCTGCCTTCCCCCTTATTCCACGCCATGTTCCCAATGGTTTTGCCACTGTACACGGTACTTGTCGGCCAAATCAGCCGACCTCAACACCAAGAAGTTCTCAGCATTGCGACTGGCCGCCGAGTTGGTGAAATTGAAGCTGCCGGTGATGACGATGGACTGATCTATCACCATGACCTTGTTATGCGCGATGGCGTGCTTGCCGTCTTCACGCAATTCAATTTGTGCGTCATTGAGCACGCCAATCACATAACGGTTGGAGGTATCGCTCTTTTGGTCCAGCAACACGCGCACCGCTACACCACGCTGATGGGCGCGCACCAAAGCTTGGGCAATGCCGTTGTGCGTGAAGCCATAAGCCTGCACCAACACCTCACGCTCACTGGCATCAATGGCTTTGACAATCGCTGCGGCTGCATTGGCTGGTGGCGTGAAATACACCCCTAGAACCTCGACGGCCATACCCTCGGTATTGGTCTGCGCACAAACGGGCGTCACAACAGCGCTAAACAAGAAAATTAACAAAGACACAAAAAACTTCATAGTGCCAATGCTAACTGTCAGGATCAAATTTCTCGATCTTGACGTACACGCGACACAGCTTGTCGTCGCCGGCGGGTAAAGTCGTCATGCTTTGAATACCAATACCCCCACCTCTCACGCGCTATCGCCCACCACACGTCGGGCGATTTTTTTACTGTCACTGGCCACGTTCTCGAGCATGGCCTTGCAACGCATTTGCGACCCGATGCTGCCGGAGCTGTCGCGCGTGTTTAACGCTCCCATCAGCGAGGCTTCACAAGTCATTTCCTTCTTCGCCATAGCCTATGGGTTGATGCAATTGTTCTATGGCCCCGTGGGCGACCGCTTTGGCAAATACCGCGTGGTCATGCTGGCCACCATCGGCTGCAGCGTGGGCAGCTTGTTATCTGCACTCAGCACCGACTTATCATTTTTGGTGACTGCGCGTGTCGGCACGGCATTGGCCGCCGCTGCCATCATCCCGCTCTCGTTAGCTTGGGTGGGCGATGTGGTGCATTACGAGCACCGTCAAGAAACACTGGCTCGCGTCGGCTTGGGCACCATGCTAGGCATCACCGCAGGCCAATTGTTTGGTGGGCTCTTAACCGATACCCTGGGTTGGCGTTGGGCTTTTGCATTGATGGCGGCCACGTTTGCCTGCGTGAGTTTTTTGCTGTGGCGACAAATCAAACATCTGGACACCACAGCGCAACATGCGCATGAACCCACAGGATTTTTCAAACAACTTCAACAAGTGGCCAGCAACCCATGGGCTCGGATTTTCTTAAGCATCACCTTGATTGAAGGTGCCACTGTGTTTGGCGTGTTGGCCGTGACAGCGGCACACTTGCATCAGGTTCATCAGATTTCACTCACGCTGGCGGGTGGCACTACCGCACTCTTTGGCTTGGGCGGCATGGCCTATATGGCCACAGCCAAAATCACCATTCGACGCTTTGGTGAAGTGGGCTTAGCGCGATACGGCGGTATGAGTTTTGGTGCAGCATTCTTGGTCATTGCGTTTGCGCCTTGGTGGCAACTGGCATTGCCTGCTTGCTTTATTGCTGGCTTTGGCTTTGCCATGTTTCACAACACCATGCAAGCCAAAGCCACGCAAATGGTGCCCACCGCACGCGGCACAGGCGTGACGCTGTTTGCTGGTTTTTTGTTTTTAGGCCAATCGCTTGGTGTGCTGGTATTGGCTGAACTCTTGAGCCACTTTAACTCGCCGTTGATTTTGGGCGCTGATGCCCTGGTGGTTTGCGCCATGGGCATCTTTTTGTCACACGCCATTGCCAAACGCAACGCCACACAGGCCGACCACGCTTAACATCACCACCTATGACTCAAGACATCGAACAACTCGCCCAACAACTCGAACAACACCCAGACTACCGCGTGCTTCGCCGCCTCGTGCCTGGCCGTGTGTTCAACACCCCCGCCCCCGGTCAAAAACTCAGCAAAGGCATCGTGCTCGACACCGAGACCACTGGCTTTGACGTGGCCCAAGACCGCGTGATTGAACTAGGCATGCTGGCCTTTGAATTCGACCCCGTCACAGGCGTGGTCTACCGCGTGGTGGATGTGCTGGACGAGCTGGAAGATCCAGGCTTTGCCATTCCCCCCGCCACCATCGCGGTGCACCACATCACCGACGAGATGGTGAAAGGTCACCGCATTGATGATGCACGCGTGGCTGAGTTTTTAAAAAATGTGGACGTGGTCATTGCCCATAATGCCCAATTTGACCGCCCCTTCGTCGAAGCCCGCTGGCCGCTGTTTGAACAACTCAACTGGGCGTGCAGCATCAAAGATATCGACTGGCGTGAAGAAGGCTTTGGCTCTGCCAAGCTCGAATATTTGCTCAGCACCCAAGGCTATTTTTACGAAGCCCACCGTGCCGAAGCCGATTGCTGGGCGCTGCTAGAACTGCTCAACCTTGTGCTGCCGCAAAGCCAACAAACCGCCCTGCTCGCGGTGCTGATGACCTTGAACAAGCCGCAGCAAAAGGTATATGCCATCAACTCACCCTTTGAGACCAAAGACAAGCTCAAAGCCCGTAACTACCGCTGGTCGGCCGAGCTGCGTTGCTGGAGCCGTGTGGTGGCTGGCGAAGCCGAAACCAAGCAAGAGTTGGAGTGGCTCAAACACCATGTGTATGCAGGACGCAGCGCGCGCGTGGAGCTAGAAACCACAGGCGGCAAAGTACGCTATTCCAACCGTGTGGGTCACAAAGAAGTGGTCACGCTGTAAAGATGTGATGCGCTTGCATGAAACGCATGGCGCACAACAAAAAGCCGGGCTAGCCCGGCTTTTTGTTTTAGTAGTTCGTTGGTTGCCAAGGCACTTGGCAAGTCGGCACGTTCGGATAGAACTGCTGCGACGTTGGGCAGAAATACGCCACACGGCTAGGCGGTGCATATTGCTGTTGGACCACCACGGTTTGTGGCATGGCATAGCTTGGCGTGCTGGCCGCATAAATCGCACCGCCCACAATAGCAGCACCCAATACAGGTCCCACCCAGTTGTGCCCCCAACCGCCACGGTAACCGTAGTCGCCGCGATGACCACCGTATCCACCGCCATGGCCGTAGCCATGCGCCTGTGCTGGCACAGCCAACACGGCAGACAACAAACAAGCTAAGAGGATGGAGACGCGTTTCATAGAAAACTCACTTTGTAAAAAGGTAGCTCTACAACGCGTGGCACGCGCAAACGGATGACAGGTTTTTAAAAGCCTAAGGCAGCAGCAAACAAACCCACCGCGCTCAACAAGCCCACCAACCAGCACAAAGATCGCAAGCTGGCTTTGTCAGCCACGTAGCAAACAATAAAAGCAACGCGTGCAGCAACAAAGACAAAAGCGTACAAATCAATGCGGGCGGCATCCACTTGCGCCAGGGTGGCGATGATCACACCTGCAGCAAAAAGTGGGAACGACTCAAAGCTATTGGCCTGCGCCGCATTGGCACGCGCACGAAAACCCGTTTGCTTGGCCAACCATTCGCGGGGGTTGTGGTTGTCAAACTTTTGAAAACCCCACTTCGCCACACCGGCACACACATAGGGCAACAAGCCCGCGATCAAGACACACAGATAAGCTTTGTTCATCGCATCACCACCATCCAGGGTGTGGGGCAGGTTTGCACCACAGGGAAATATTGACCTGAATCGCGACAGTAATACGCCTCGACGGGCTGCTGCACAGGCTGACCATTCACCCATTGCGTGGGCTGCGGGTTGTTCATCACAACGACAGGGGGGCTGGTGATGATGACGGTCGATGGCTGCACAGGGCGAGACAAATAAATCGACGTGCCCACAATCGCACCGCCCAACAAAGCTGGGCCCCAAAAGTAATCGCCACCGCCACGGTAGTAACCACCACGGTAACCGCCGTATGGGCCATGCGCCATGGCTGCGCCTGCTGTGGCAGCTAGCAACAGGCCTAGCGCGAATGTGCGAAATTTCGAAGTCATGGATTGCTCTCTTTCTCTCAATGCCACCATTGTGGTCTAAGCATGTAAAGAATTGATTAAGTTTTCTAAAGCCAAAGCCACCTGCGCCAAACGCGCATCATGACCGGCTAAGCCCGACACCATCAAACCCACAGGTAATTCACCCGCTGCATGGCACGGCAAGCTCCATGCGCAACCGTCCATGTAGTTGATGGCCGAGGGGTTGCGCAGCAACAAACGATTCACTTTGAAAAACGCCTCATCATCTTGGAACAACGGCTCAATCAATGGCGCAACCATCGGCACGGTAGGGCACAACATGGCATCAAAACCTTGCAGGGTGTGTTGAGCTGCTGCAATCCACGTATGGCGACGGTTGTGCAGCTCCAAGTAGTCCTGCGCGCTGATGCCTTTACCCAGCATCATGCGAGCCACCACGCGGTGATCGATTTGGTGTGCACCGCACTCTAGGCGGGCGTGGTGTGCGGCGTAACTTTCGATGGGCGAAAAACCACCAGGCATGCTGAGTGCCGCAATGTCGCCCAGCGCTGTAAACGGTATCTCCACCACTTGCGCGCCCGCCTCACTGATGCGGCTTAGCGTGCGCGCAAAGGCTTGGGCCACGGTGGCATCCACATCGTCCAACATCAAAGTTTGCGGCACGGCAAAACGCAGACCACGCAACTCTGTGGCATCGGTGGGCAATGGTTGCCACGACAGCACCGCATCCACCGCCAAACACGCACGCACCGAGCGGGTGATGCTGCCGACGGTGTCCAGCGTGCGTGACAACTCCATCACACCCGTGCACGGAATGCGCGCTTGCGTGCTCTTGTAACCCACCAAGCCACACAGCGCGGCGGGGATACGAATGGAGCCGCCCGTGTCTGTGCCAATGCCCACCTCGGCCAGCCCCAAAGCAACCGACACTGCAGCGCCCGACGACGAGCCGCCAGGCACGCGTGCGTGCGCTGGGTCAGCAGGATTAGCCGGCGTGCCGTGGTGTGGGTTGATGCCCACACCCGAGAACGCGAACTCGCTCATATTGGTTTTACCCAGCACCACCGCACCTGCGTCGCGCAAGCGTTGCACCACAGATGCGTCATGCAATGCAGGCACTTCGCCTGCGCACACCACACCACCGGCCATGGTGGTCTCGCCCGCCACGTCGATGTTGTCTTTGAGGGTGAGGCACACGCCATGCAAGGCGCCTAGGCTGCGGCCTACTTGTAACTGCGCATCACAGTGCTGCGCCGTGGCGCGTGCGGCATTGGCATAAAGCTGTGTGAACACATGTTGCGCAGCAGGGCTGGCTGCGCCTTCTAGCGCGCTGGCCACACGTTGTGTGGCGGTGGTGGAGGTATCAAAGCAGGCTTGGGTCATGCGATCAATTCTGCCCGATTACCCTTTGGAAAGCCCTGCCCTGTGCAGCCGTGCTAGCCTACGTTCCGATGCAAACCACAACTGCCACCGCTACACCCCAACTCACGCTGTACTACGACGGCCAGTGTCCGCTGTGCGTGGCCGAGGTAGATTTTTTGCAAAGCCGCAATGCGCAGGGCCAGTTGGCGTTTGTGGACGTCACCCAAACTGGCTTTGAGGCAGCGGGACACAACATCTCGTGCGAAGCCGCCATGGCACAAATTCATGGCCGCACCGCCGATGGCCAAGTGCTGGTGGGGGTACCCGTGTTTGCCACCGCTTATCGACTGGCTAAACTGCCTGTTTTGGCGTGGTTGCTATCGCGCCGCTGGCTCATGCCGGTGCTGCAACCCGCTTATGTGCTGTTTGCCAAACACCGCCAAGCCATCTCTAGACGCATTGGACCCAGCGTTTTGAAGTTTTCTAAGCGTTTTTTGCGGTGAATTTTGAGGTTTTTGAGGGCCGGTTGTCAGAACGGTTGATAATTTTGCGAAAATAGCGTCTTTGCCTCGAGAACTAAAACGAATGTCACGCCCAGAAAAAACAGAAATCTCCAACGATGGTTTGCGCTACAAGTCGAAAAAAGGCGGTTCACCCTTCGAGGGCCTCGGCCGCACCGGCGACACCATGAGCTGCATCAAGTGCGGCGTTCATAAGCCCCGCAACAACGGTTCGTTCAAGCGTATCTTGGGTTCATCCATGTTTGTGTGCTTCGACTGCAGCCCTCCCAAGAAAGAGGCAGCACCTGCAGACGGCGCTACACCAGCGGCAGCGACCAAAGAAAAAGCCAAAGCTTAATTCTTGGCACGCCACAAAAAAGCGGCTCGTTGAGCCGCTTTTTGATTGCCTCAAAGAAACGGCCCTTGCATGCAAGGGCCGTTTCTATTTGGGTAGCCTGTGCGTCGCGTTATTCCACCCGCACCACCGCATTCGGCTTAAAGCCCAAGTCAGCCGTCTTGCCCTTTTTCGCGCGTGCGGCTTTGGCGTTGTTCAGGCTGCGAATTTCCAGTGTTTCTTCGCGCACTTTGCCGCCTCGACCAATGCCTTCGATACGCACGCTGCGTGTGTACGCAGCCGCGCCGGCCAAGGTGTCTTTGGCTTCGAGGTCAATCAGCATCAAGCCACGACCGCCTTTCTCCATCGCCTTGAGTTCAGACAACTCAAAGGTCAAGAAGCGACCACCCGTGGATGCACACGCCACATGCGTGGCAGGTGCAAAAGGCTGCGCGCCCGAGCCACCGCTCACGGGTGATGGGCGGCACACGGTTTCGCCCTCGCCCACGGTGATGAAGGCTTTACCGCCTTTGTTGCGCGAAATCATGTGCTCGATGTGGGCCATGAAACCATAGCCGCCTGAACTGCTGAGCAAGTACGTGGCGCCTGCAGGGCCAGCCACGTAGTGCAATAGTTGGGTGCCTGACTCCAAATCAACCAACGTGGTCACAGGTTGGCCATCGCCACGCGCGCCGGGCAAGGCAGCCACAGGTACCGAGTAGATGCGGCCGTTCGAGCCAAACGCGATGAAGGTGTCCACCGTGCGGCATTCAAACGTGCCGTACAAACCGTCGCCCGACTTGAAGGCAAAGGCACTGGCTTCGTGGCCGTGGCCAGTGCGTGCGCGTACCCAGCCTTTTTCAGAAACCACCACGGTCACGGGTTCGTCAATGACCTTGACTTCGGCCACCGCTTTTTTCTCTTCTTGAATGAGCGTGCGGCGTGGGTCAGCAAATGTTTTGGCGTCGGCTTCAATTTCTTTCACCATCAAGCGACGCAGTGCCGATGGGTTGCCCACGATGTCTTCGAGCTTGGCTTGTTCGTCACGCAGCTCTTTGAGCTCTTGCTCAATCTTGATGGCTTCCAAACGCGCCAGCTGACGCAAGCGAATTTCTAAGATGTCTTCGGCTTGGCGTTCGCTCAGTTTGAAGCGCTCCATCAACGCCTGCTTGGGCTCGTCGCTTTGGCGGATGATGGCAATCACCTCGTCGATGTTGAGCAACACCAACTGACGACCTTCCAAGATATGGATGCGGTCCAGCACTTTGTTCAAGCGGTGTTGCGAGCGGCGCAGGATGGTCGCAGAGCGGAATTCAATCCACTCGGTCAACATCTCCCGCAACGACTTCGGCACAGGACGGCCATCGATACCCACCATCGTGAGATTGATGGACGACGAGGTTTCTAAGCTGGTGTGCGCCAGCAAGGTGGTAATGAGTTCTTGTTGCTCAATCGTTCGGGTCTTGGGTTCAAACACCAAACGCACAGGGGCGTCTTTGCTCGACTCATCGCGCACCACGTCCAACACAGCCAACACGGTGGCTTTGAGTTGGGTTTGCTCTGCGCTCAGCGCCTTCTTACCGGTCTTGACCTTGGGGTTGGTGAGCTCTTCAATCTCTTCCAACACGCGTTGGCTGCTCACGCCGGGGGGTAGCTCGTTCACCACCAGCTGCCATTGGCCACGGGCCAAGTCTTCAATCACCCAGCGGGCGCGCACTTTGAGCGAGCCACGGCCTGTGCGGTACGCATCGGCAATGTCAGTGCTGCTACTGATGATTTGGCCACCACCGGGGTAATCAGGTGCAGGCAAGATTTGCAACAACTCTTCGTCACTGATCTTCGGGCTCTTGATGAGTGCCACGCACGCATCGGCCACTTCGCGCAGGTTGTGGCTTGGAATTTCAGTGGCCATACCCACCGCAATACCGCTTGCGCCGTTGAGCAAGGCAAATGGCAAACGGGCGGGCAACTGCTTAGGCTCTTCGGTGGAGCCGTCGTAGTTGGGCTGGAAGTCCACCGTACCTTCGTCAATCTCGTCCAGCAACAGCGTGGTGATTTTGGCCAAACGAGCTTCGGTGTATCGCATGGCCGCAGCGCCATCGCCGTCGCGTGAACCAAAGTTACCTTGACCGTCGATCAGCGGGTAGCGTTGCGCAAAGTCTTGCGCCATGCGTACCAGGGCTTCATACGCGGCGCTGTCGCCGTGGGGGTGGTAGCGGCCCAACACGTCGCCGACCACGCGGGCGCACTTGACGGGCTTGGCACCTGTGTTGTTGTTAGGACCGCTGTAGCCGAGGCCCATGCGGGACATTGAATACAGAATGCGCCGCTGCACCGGCTTTTGGCCATCGCACACATCGGGCAAGGCGCGGCCTTTGACCACGCTGAGCGCGTATTCCAGATAGGCGCGTTGGGCGTAGTGGCCCAGCGCGATGTCGCCGTCGTTGTCAGCGGTGGGCAGTTCGGGGGTTAACAAATCGGTCATACGTCAATCTCAATCGAATCGCCATGCAGTTCCATCAGCTCACGGCGTGCAGCAGCTTCACCTTTGCCCATGAGTTGTGTGATCAAACCTTCGGTGGTTGCAAAGTCCAGCAAGCCCAGTTGCACGGGCATGAGGCGACGGGTGTCGGGGTTGAGGGTGGTATCCCACAGTTGTTCGGCACTCATCTCCCCCAAGCCCTTGAAGCGGCTGATGCTCCATTTACCTTCGGCCACACCGTCTTTGCGCAGCTTGTCGAGGATGGCGGTGAGTTCGCCCTCATCCAAGGCATACACCTTGGTGGCGGGCTTCTTGCCACGTGCCGGAGCATCCACACGGAACAACGGGGGGCGCGCCACAAACACATGACCCGCTTCGATGAGCTTGGGAAAGTGACGGAAGAACAGCGTGAGCAACAGCACTTGGATGTGCGAACCGTCCACGTCCGCATCCGACAAGATACACACCTTGCCGTAGCGCAGACCGCTCAAATCAGGCGTGTCGTTGGGACCATGTGGGTCCACACCAATGGCTACCGAAATGTCGTGAATTTCGTTGTTGGCAAACAAGCGGTCACGCTCGACT
>Ga0213920_1000641_pt1 | contig 24688 bp, 20 predicted proteins | sample McNCre1117MG_FD_161054 | JGI IMG/M metagenome (GOLD analysis project Ga0213920, IMG submission 161054) | Freshwater microbial communities from McNutts Creek, Athens, Georgia, United States - 11-17 MG | ecosystem: Environmental > Aquatic > Freshwater > Creek | place: USA: Georgia | collected...
CAAAACTCGCATTCCGTAGGAGTGGATGAGGTCCGTGATCTCCTTGACGAACTCGAGGGTCTCGTCGGTCATGAACGAGTCGGTGCCAGGGGTCTTAACCGCGTAACCAACTGCGTCGAGGCGAACAACCTTGACTCCACCAGAAGCCAGAGCGTCTAGAACTCGGCGCAGGTATGCCTGGCCGGCAGTGTGCTTGATGTCTATGTCCACCTGCGATGGCATGAAGGTGGTCCAGACCAGTCGGCGCTTTCCATCAACCTCGTAGGCTGTGAAAGGCAGGCCCGGACGCGGACGGTAGAAACTCGTGATGCCCTCTTCGGTGCCACCGTTTGGGAAGACAACGTCGTAGGTGAGGAACATGCCGGCGAACTCGCTGGCGTCGCCCTTCTCCTGCCAGTCGATGAACTCTGGCGACAGGTACGAGGCGTGGTTTACGATCAGGTCGGCGGTGAGCTCGTGGGTCTCGCTGATGCGCTTGAAGTCGGTCCAGTCACCTAGACGCGGGTCAACAATCTTGTGGTCGATTGGGTCGAAGCCGGCATCGTCGCCATCGTATGGGTGGAAGAATGGCAGCACGTGAATGCCGCTGAAGTCCTTTAGCGGGCCACGGAGCAGCTTTTCAATTTCCCCCAGATTGCCGCCCACGCGCTCCGAATAAACGAGAATGCTGGCACCGGCCATGGTGACTCCTTTTGTGGAAACTGCGTGACTTCGTCAATAAACAACTAAGTTATTGTAAACGCTTCCACAATCGAAAATCCCTAGAAATCGGCAATCGTTCGCTAACGAATCGATAAACCTCACGGCAATTAGCGGTTTCTACGGGATCAAACTGTAAGCGATTACTGGCAGTTTGGGTCTTTAGACGGCACTGTGCCCGAGACAAAGAATGCATCAACGGCAGAATCCACGCAGGCATGCCCCTGACCGTAGGCCGTGTGGCCCTCTCCGTTGTAGGTAATAAGAGCCGCATTGTTCAAAACCGAGTTGGCTACATGAACCGCCTGCTGGTAAGGGGTTGCGGGGTCACCGGTGGTTCCCACCACGATGATGGTCGGCGCACCCTTTGCCGAGTAGGAGGACAGGCGCTTTGCCACTGGGTATGGCCAGGCGGCGCAGGCCAGGCCGCCGTACTGCCAGTAGCGACCCATCACGGGGCTTGCCTTCAGGATCCTGGCGTTCTGGGCCTTCATGGCAGCAGCGGTGGATGCCTCACGCGAATCAAGGCAGCTGGTGGCGATGAACGCCTCCATCTGGTTGGAGTTGTAGGTGCCGTTAGCATTGCGGTCGTTGTAGAAGTCCGCGAGGCGCATCAGCGTGGTGCCATCGCCGCGGAATGCCCCCTTAAAGCCCGCGGTCAGGTACTGCCAATATGTCTTTGAGTAAAGCGCCATGTCGATGCCCGCTGTGGCCATGCCGATTGTCAGTTTCCTAGATCCATCGGTGGTGGAGATGGGCTTGGTCTCGAGGCCCAGCAGGAAGGTCTTGATCTTCTTCAAGGCGGTGGCGCTGGTGCCTGTGAAAGGGCAACCGGAATGCGCCAGGCAATCCTTGAGGTAGTCACTTAGCGCCAGGTCGAACCCCTTCAGCTGGTTGAGGCTGTCGGTTTCCGGCGCCACGGTTGGGTCAACGATTCCATCCAGCACCATTCGGCCAACCTTGGCCGGGAACAGCGATGCGTAGGTCTCTCCGATGAAAGTGCCGTAGGAGTAGCCCAGGTAGTTGAGCTTTGCATCGCCCATCACTGCCCGAATTACGTCGAGGTCGCGCGCGGTGCTTACCGTGTCCAGATATTTGAGGGCGACGCCTGTGTTCTTTTTGCACGCGCTGGCAAACTTCTTTAGCTCCGCCTTGGAAGCTGCCAGGTCCTTGGCTGAGCCCCACGCGTAACCCGAATCGCCGTAGAGGAACTGGTCCATAGCCGATGATTTGTCGCCGATGCCCGGCACGAAACAGTGGACTGCGGGCGTGGAGTTCTGCACACCGCGAGGGTCAAAACCCACGAAGTTGTAGTTTGCGCGCAGCGTCGCAGTGCCGAGTGTGTCGGCTGAATTCTTGAGGTAGTCGAAACCGCTAGCTCCCGGACCGCCCGGATTGAAGATGACCGAACCCAGCGGCTTGGAAGCAGAAGCCTGATGGAAGTCGACAGCCAGACTGATCGTGGTGCCGGACGGATTGCTCCAGTCGAGGGGGACGGTGACCGAACCGCAGTAAATCGAAGTGCCGCAGGAGGTCCACTTGACCGTCTGATTCAGGTAGTCGCCAACGGTCGAGAAGGTTGCTGCCTGCGATGGGCTAGCCGTGATTCCGGCCGCAACCAGAACCAACCCTGCCACGAGCGCAACGGATCGCCTAAGAGAGACACCTAAATTCATCGCGCGGCTCCTAACAAATCCTGGTCGCGAACTGGTACTAGTCCAGCCTACGCAATGACACGGCGAGCGCCTCGAGTGCCACTAAGTCGCGCACGTTGGAATCTATCCGCTTCCGAGCTAACTCAATGTTTTCGAGCTTCTCGATGGTCTGTGCCGCGCTTGTCTCGGCCGCCAACTCGGCGATGCCTGCGCGTAGATCCTCGGTGACGAGCGGCACGTTGGCTCCAAGTTGCACTGTTAGCACATCGCGGTAAAGCGATAGGAGGTCAACCAGGATACGGTCAATGCCGTCGCGCATGCTTCTGGTTGCGCGGCGCTTCTGTGCCTCCTCCAGCTGCTTGAGCGAACTACGGAGGGCTGGCGGCACCGTCTCGCCATCCTTTAGGCCCATGGATGCCAGCAATTGGAGGCGTTCCTCGTTGTCACGCAGCAGGGTGAGGGCGTCGGCGTCCTTCTTCGCTATGGACGCCCACTGGTCGGCCACGAACATTGCGCTGGAGACACCACGCAGATTCAGGGCGGCCAAGAGCGTCTCGCGCCTGCGGCTTCGGGCCTCGGTGCTGGTGGCCAGCCGGCGAGCCATGCCAATGTGGCTCTGCGCCTCGGCGGCGGCCGAGATGGCGAGTTTTTGATCCACACCATCGCGTTCAACCAGCAGCCTGGCAACTTCGGCAACGCTAGGAACCTTGAGGGCAACTCGGCGAACGCGTGAACGAATAGTTGGCAGGAGGTCTGCCTCAGATGGCGCGCAAAGCATCCAAATGGTGTTCTTAGGCGGCTCCTCGAGCGCCTTGAGCAGCACGTTAGAGGTGCGCTCGGTCATTCGGTCTGCATCCTCGATGATGAGGATTCGAAACTTGCTCACCGACGAACCGAGATACGAGTTGGTGACCAGCTGGCGCACCTCATCGATGCTTATCTGAATGCGTTCGGTAGAGAGAACGGTCACGTCTGGGTGCGTACCGGTAACCACCATTCGGCAGGACTTACACTCTCCGCAACCCATTTGGTCGCAAGTAAGTGCACCCGCAAAGGCCACGGCCAGATTGCTGCGGCCGCTTCCTGGCGGGCCGGTGAAAAGCCAGGCGTGATGCACGCCGTTGTCCCGATGTGTGACGGCCAACTCCAGTTGACCCACGGCCTCGGGCTGTCCGGCAAGTTCATTCCAGATTTTGGTGGCCACGGGCTAGCCAAGCTCGTGCTGAACTCGGGCCCAGATTTGGGCCTGCATTGCTTCTACGCTTTGCCCGGCATTAACCACGAAGAAACGGTCTGGTTCCGACTCGGCCAGGGACAAAAACGCCTGACGAGTGGCCTCGAAGTACTCGATTTTCTCTCGCTCAAGGCGGTCTGGTTCCTGACCAGTGCCGTTGCGACGGCTTCGCGCCGTCTCAGCATCGAGGTCTAGAAGAACCGTGAGGTGTGGGATCAGGTTGTCTACCGCCCACAGGTTTATCTGTCGCACCTCGGCCATGCTAAGTTCGCGGCCTGCGCCCTGATAGGCGATAGAGGAGTCGAAATAGCGATCTGAAATGACGACCTTTCCCTCTGCGAGCGCCGGGCGAATCTTGGTCGCAACGTGGTGCGCACGGTCCGCCGAGAAGAGGAGCGCCTCAGCACGCGGAGCAACGTGGCCCTTGCGGTGCAGCAGCAGGTTTCGGATCTCCTGGCCAAGTTCGGTTCCGCCCGGCTCCAGGGTCCGGACCACGTCGTGCCCGAGCGCGCGGATACGCTGCTCCAGGGCATCGGCTTGGGTTGACTTACCCACACCGTCGATGCCCTCGAAGGTGATGAACAGACCGGTCATGCTTTTCAGACTACTTGGATTTGCGAGTAGTTCCGCGCTTGACGGTCTTTGCAGGAGCGGCCTTGCGGGCGCCTGCCTTGCTAACCTTGGCCGGAGCCTGACCTGGCTCGAGCCCCAGTTTTTCGCGGCGAATCGCTAGCAACTCGTAGGCGCGGTCGTTGCTCAGCTCCTCGATTGTCTCGTCCTTGGGGATGGTCGCATTCACAAAGCCATCAGTGATGTAGGAGCCAAACTGGCCAGTCTTTGCAACCACCTTGCCGCCCGAAGCTGGGTCCTCTCCAAACTCCTTGAGTGGCCCAGCAGCCGCTGCTCGGCCGCGGTACTTAGGCTGGGCATACAGCTCCAGAGCCTGCTCGAGCGTGTAGCTGAAAATCTCGTCCTCGGTGGCCAGGCTGCGGCTGTCGGTGCCCTTACGAAGGAACGGGCCAAACTTACCGTTCTGAGCGGTGATTTCATCGCCTGTTGCAGGGTCAACACCAACCACACGAGGCAACGAAAGCAGCTGCAGCGCGTCCTCCAAGGTAAGCGTGGCCGGGCTCATCGACTTGAACAGCGAGGCTGTCTTTGGCTTGTCGCTGCCGTCGGCGATCGTCACGTATGGGCCGTAGCGGCCATCCTTGAACAGAATCTCTGCGCCAGTGGCCGGGTCAACGCCCATCACGCGATCGGTGATGACCGGAGCGTTGACCAGTTCCGTAATCTTGTCGTTGTTCAGTTCGTCCGGCGCCAAGTCTTCCGGCAGGTTCACAACGCGACGACCGTTATCGTCCGCGCCGTCAACTCCAGGAGCGCCGGCCACTTCAAGGTAAGGGCCGTACTTGCCTGTGCGCAGGGTGACTCCATCGCCCATGGCAAAACTATTGATGGCACGAGGATCCTGGTCGAGAAGCGACTCAACGGTTGGCAGCAGCCCCTTCTCCTTGGTGCCACCAAAGTAGAAACTCTGCAGCCAGGTGGCGCGATCGAGCTCTCCTGAGGCGATTTGGTCGAGGTCCTCTTCCATCTGCGCGGTGAAGGCGTAGTCAACCAGGTTGCCAAAGTTGTCTTCGAGGAAGCGGATTACGGTGAAGGCAATCCACTCAGGAACCAGGGCCTGGCCGCGTCTGTGGATGTAGCCCTTGCTCACGATGTTGCTCAGGATTGCCGCGTATGTGGATGGGCGGCCGATGCCGTCCTCCTCCAGCGCCTTCACCAGCGATGCCTCGGTGTAGCGAGGTGGTGGCAGTGTCTGGTGATCCTTGGCAAACACCTCGAGAGGCGCCAGAGAGTGGCCAACCTCGAGATTAGGCAGCTTCTTCTCGGCACGCTCTTCTTCGTCGTTGCGTCCCTCGTCGAACGATTCCTCGTAGGCGGCCATGAATCCGCGGAACACAACCACCGTTCCCGACGCCGAGAATTCCGCGTTGGCGAAGCGAGTCCCGTTTAATGGCGAAACTTGAATCTTGGCTGTAGTGGTGCTTACTCGGGCGTCCTGCATCTGGCTGGCTACGGTACGCTTCCAGATCAGGTCGTAAAGGTCAAGCGCACGTCCAGAAAGCACAGAGCGCAGCTCCGCTGGGGTGCGGAAGGTGTCGCCCGCTGGGCGAATGGCCTCGTGAGCCTCCTGGGCGTTCTTGTTCTTGCCGGTGTACTTGCGTGGGCTCTCGGCAACAAACTCTGCACCGAACATTGCCTTTGCCTGGGTTCTCGCAGCGTTGATTGCTTGGTCCGAAAGCGTTGGGGAGTCTGTACGCATGTACGTGATGTGACCGTCTTGATACAGCTGCTGAGCGGTGTCCATCGTCTGTTTAGCGCTCATGCGCAGCTTGCGGCTGGCCTCCTGCTGCAGCGTAGATGTGGTGAATGGTGCCGCAGGGCGGCGCACCGATGGCTTGGACTCCACGTCCATAACTTTGATGACAGCGCTGGAGTCTTGCACGGCAGCGGCCACGGCCTCTGCAGAGGCTTGGTCGAGAACGAGGACGTCCGACTTGAGCTGACCGGCGTCATCGAAAGAGTCACCTGTGGCGATCTTCTTGCCCGCCAAAGTAACCAGCTTGGCCTCGAACGAGGTTTGGCTCGCATCGCCGGTTTGGAAAACAGCCTTAACGTCGTAGTAACTGGCGCTGACGAACGCCATGCGCTCGCGCTCGCGCTCCACAACTAGGCGGGTTGCTGGGCTCTGAACGCGGCCGGCACTCAACCCGCGGTTGATCTTGCGCCAAAGCACGGGTGAGATCTCGTAGCCGTAAAGGCGGTCCACAACGCGTCGGGTTTCCTGTGCCTCAACAAGATTGTTGTCTAGCTCTCGAGTGTTGTTGACAGCGTGCTGAATGGCGTCTTTGGTGATCTCGTGAAACACCATTCGCTTCACGGGCACCTTGGGCTTGAGCACCTGAAGCAGGTGCCACGCGATGGCCTCGCCCTCGCGGTCCTCATCTGTTGCCAGAAGCAGCTCATCTGCTCCGGCCAGCGCCTTCTTTAGGTCTGAGACGGTCTTGCTCTTACCCGCAGAGATTGCATAGAGTGGTTCGAATCCGTTTTCGATGTCAATGCCAAACTTGCCAACCGAGGTTTTCTTCTTCTCGGATGGAACATCCTTGGGGTCCATGAGGTCACGGATGTGACCGACCGAGGCCAGGACCTCGTAGCCCGGACCGAGGTACTTAGAAATCGTCTTAGCCTTTGCCGGCGACTCAACGATTACCAATTTTGAACCCAAGGGCAAGTCTCCTATTGACTAGGCCGCTAGTTTTTAGCGGCGGTTGCAGTTGCGACTAGCAATATACCCACAACTCGTACATGGGCCGCAACCTTTGTTTCATCACCGACAATAAGGCACTTGTCACCATTCACCATATTTAAGGTGAAAATTTCATCAGCGTTTTTGCAGGGCAGACCCGTGTTCAGACCTCGGAGCGTTTGGCTTGCCGCTATCGCCGCAAGGTCCACAACGCGCTGTAGGCGCAGCTGTTGGGCTGTTACCTGAGACACAAAGGCAACGCCGGTTAGGGCGAGGGCGCTGGCCCCGATGGCGGTGATGGCGAGGATTGAACCGGATCCTCGGTCCCACATCACTTGCCTACCGGAAGGGCGCACAGCACCTGCCTAACGGGTATGTTGCCGAGGTTGAGCAGTGCCACGTTTTTACTGAGGTTAAGGCAGAGCAGGTTACCGTTCTGCGACTGGCTAAAGCCCACTGAGAATCGGTTTGCCAGGCGCCGCCAGTCGTCGGATCCCGGCCCTGCCTCCACCGCTCGGGCGATGCTGGCCATTTCTCCAGCTGTCTGCGATAGCTGTGTTTCTACACCTATGAGGCTAACGATGGCGACCACCAGCGCAACAGCAATTGGCAAAAGCAATGCAAACTCCGCAGTGATGCTGCCCCGTTCATCTATCGTCGCGAGAGTCATTGTTTTACCGTGAGGGCCTGGTGCACTAGGCCCATCAGCAACCCCCGCACCTCGTCACTCTTGAGGATAACTAGCAGCAGCGTGGCAAAGCCAACCGCGGCCAAGGTGGCAACTATGTACTCGGCGGTGGCTGCACCGCGGTCATCGTGGATGGTTTTCATTTGTTTTCCTTACTAGGTGGAGATGAGGTTGGCCTGCTGGGCCGCGTTTACCAGCAGCGGAATCACGAGGAGAATGCCAAACTGTGGAAGGAGCAGCGAACCCAGCGGCAGAAGTAGCTTGAACGGCAGTCGCGCCAGTTCCATTTCCTTTGCCTCAATGGCTGCGCTGCGCAAGGCCTTGGCCTGTTGAGTCAGAGACTCTGCGATGGGGCCGCCGTCCACCAGAATCTGCACGGCACTTTGACGGGCCGGATGCGCCTCGGCAAGGTTTGGCAGTGCATCAACTGCCTGATCTAGTCGAGCCCCGTACCTAGAGGCGAGGGCAAGCGCCAAATACCATGAGGCGTGGTCCACGGGAATTGCCACTGCCCTGCGCACGATTCGAACCGTGACCGCGGTGGCCGCAACGCTGAGCAGCAACGCCAGGCCAAGCAGCAGTTTTCCGGCAATCGAGCCCAGCAAGAAATTCAGTGGATGCAGGCCCATCCACTCGGATGCACCCAGCACCAGCCAGGGCAGCCACCTCAGCATCGCAGCGGTGATGACCGCGCCAGTTTTTCCGCGCGCAACAAGATGACTCAGCTCTTGGCTGTATTGCAGTTTTGAAGAGATGCCCTCGAGGATTGGCACCAGTGGAACACCGAGGTCATTGCAGTATGTGAAAACGGCTTCGGTATCCGCTTGGCTCTGACTGAGACCCGATTTGAGTTGGTCCACAATGGTGGCCGTAGGAGCACCCAGAGCGAGTGCTGCAGCGGCCCGTCGAAGCTCCAGCGCTAACATGCGAAATCCTCGATCTGGGTAACGCGGCGGCCCTGGGGCCTGCGTTCCACTAGAACGATGCGCCCAATGGCGCTGGCTGCCAGGAACCGCAGGGATGCATCGCTGATTGAAGCGCTCGGGATCATGGCCCGGAGCCTCGACAACACCGACTCACCCTCGTTTGCGTGCAGCGTCGCCGCCGACCCAGAGTGGCCGGTGTTCATTGCCTGCAGTAGCACTAGCGCCTCTGGTCCGCGAACCTCACCAACAACTATTCGATCCGGCCTCATTCGCAGGCTCTCGCGCAAAAGGCGGTCTATTCCAATGAACCCTGCGCCATCCGAGTTAGCGGAGCGAGCCTGTAACCCAACGGCATGCACCACTGTAGGCAAAGGCAACAGCTCGGCAGTGTCTTCAACCACCACGGTCCGCAAACCCGTTTCCTCGGCCAGCAGAGCGCGCAGCAAGGTTGTCTTGCCCGCGCCGGTGGCGCCAACCACAACAAAATTTTGCCTTTCCGCAATCATCCGGCGCAACGAACTTGCCTGAGACGCCGTGATCATTCCCTTTTGGCAGAGTTCCTCCAGCGTTGGCACACCAGCGCGGTGTACCCGAATGGCAAGCAGCGGCTGGCTCGCGATTCCAGCCGCAAGGGCAACGTGCACTCTCAGTCGAGACACTCCATGCGTCTCCAGCAGGGGTACCTCGGCCGCAGTAATGGCGCCATCGGCGATTGGTGAAACGAGGTCCACGTTTCGGCCAGTCAGTTGCACTAGCAGGCGCAGCACGCGCTCGTAGTTATCGGGCTCCAATGCAAAATTCTCGACCTGGCTCAATCCATCTGATGAATCCACCCACCAGTCGTTTGCCGCGTTTGCCACCACATCGGTGATTCCAGGTTGAAGGGCGAGTGCCACAACCCGGGCCAGGTCCTGTCTTACGGGACTCTGTTGGAGTAGTTCTCTGAGCAATGGCACAAATAAAGGTTGCCCTCGGGGCAAAAGGCAACCGGCCATCAAGGCAACAACTGTACAAAACTGGGCATTGTTTCGGTTGTCGAAGAGCGCATGACCAGAACATGCGAGACCCAGTTAAAAGAAAAGGCCGGTGGCTCTGGGGGGAGAGCCACCGGCGGCGCTATGGGATTGGGGGGAATCCCTATAACGCTGGTCGGCGAACCGACTTCTAAAGACTAACAGGTGAACGTTAGGTTGCGAAGCATTATTAAGAATATTCTCGGAAATCTTGAGGTAACTTAAAGAAACGACTCAATGACGAGGAACTAAATGAACGACCAGGGCACCCTAGCCAACCTTCTTAGCGAATCCCGAAGTTTCGCTCCGGATCCAACATTCACGGCGCAGTCGGTTGCGCAGCCGGGCATATACGAGGAAGCCTCGGCCGACAGGCTTGCTTTCTGGGCCAAGCAGGCCAACAACCTAAAGTGGCACAAGCCATTCACCCACGTACTCGACTGGAACGACGCCCCGTTCTCGCGTTGGTTTCACGACGGCGAAATCAATGTTGCCTACAACTGCCTTGACCGCCATGTTGAGGCAGGCCTCGGAGACCGCGTAGCCATCCACTTTGAGGGCGAACCCGGCGACACCAAGAGCTACACCTATTCGGAGCTCACCGCCGAGGTCAAAAAGGCCACCAACGTGCTTGCCGGACTGGGTGTTAAGCAGGGTGACCGCGTGGCAATCTACCTGCCTATGATCCCAGAGGCAGCAATCGCAATGCTGGCGGTTGCCAGGCTTGGCGCAATCCACTCTGTTGTGTTTGGCGGTTTCTCGGCAGAGGCACTACACACTCGCATCGATGACGCCCAGGCAAAGCTGGTCATCACCGCCGATGGTGGCTACCGCCGAGGGGCCGCGAGCGCCCTCAAGCCAGCCGTTGACGAGGCGCTTGCAGACGGCAAGTGCCCATCGGTGAATAATGTCCTAGTGGTAAGGCGCACGGGTCAGGAAACCCAGTGGAACAAGCACATTGATCTCTGGTGGCACGAGGCCATGGAAACTGCCAGCGCGGAGCACGCGGCTCAGGGCTTCGAGGCCGAGAACCCGCTGTTCATCCTCTACACCTCTGGCACCACCGGCAAGCCAAAGGGCATCCTCCACACCTCGGGTGGTTACCTAACTCAGGTTGCGTACACGCACAAGAACGTCTTCGACCTGCACGCCGAAACGGATGTTTACTGGTGCACGGCCGACGTTGGCTGGATCACCGGCCACAGCTACGTTGTTTACGGCCCGCTTGCGAACGGCGCAACCCAGGTGATCTACGAGGGCACGCCAGACTCACCACACGCTGGCCGCTGGTGGGAGATCATCGAAAAATATGGCGTCAGCATCTTCTACACCGCCCCAACCGCCATCCGGTCGTTCATGAAACAGGGGCGTGAAATCCCGGACAAATTCAACCTCAAGTCGCTGCGCGTGCTCGGTTCGGTTGGAGAGCCCATCAATCCCGAGGCCTGGATGTGGTACCGCGACGTGATTGGTGGCGGAAAGTGCCCGATCGTTGACACCTGGTGGCAGACCGAAACCGGCGCTATCATGATCAGCCCGCTACCGGGACTGACCACCCTCAAGCCTGGATCGGCGCAGGTCGCGCTGCCAGGCATCAACATGGCCGTGGTCAACGACGATGGCCGCGAGCTGGAAAATGGGCACGGCGGCTACCTAGTCATCACAGAGCCTTGGCCATCGATGCTGCGAGGCATTTGGCAGAACCCAGACCGCTACAAGGAGGGCTACTGGAGCCGCTTCCCCAGCCGCTACTTTGCCGGCGACGGCGCCAAACTGGATGACGAGGGTAACCTGTGGGTTCTCGGTCGCGTGGATGACGTGCTCAACGTTTCGGGCCACAGGCTCAGCACAGCCGAAATTGAGTCGGCCCTGGTCTCGCACGAATGGGTGGCCGAGGCGGCCGTGGTTGGTGCCACCGACGAACTAACCGGACAGTCGCCGGTTGCTTTTGTGATTTTGCGCACCGACAAGATTGCCGAGGCCGGAGAAGATTCCAACATCAACACCGTGCTGCGCAACTGGGTGGCCAAGGAGATTGGCCCGATCGCAAAGCCCCGCCAGATCATGGTTGTGCCGGAACTACCAAAGACCCGCTCGGGCAAGATCATGCGCCGCCTGTTGCGCGACGTAGCCGAGCAGCGAGAGGTTGGCGACACCACCACACTCTCGGATGTGGGCGTGATGAGCCTTATCGCCAACAAGGTCGTGGCCAATGACAAAGACCCAGTTACCAACGTCATCACATGGCAGAACGCGGCCGACAAACCCAAAGGTCCGCTGGCCGCGTTCTTGGCAAAGCTGTTTGGTAAGCGCTAAGCAAACTCCACGATGATCTCGAGCTCCACCGGAGAGTCGAGCGGCAGCACCGGCACGCCGACAGCGCTGCGAGCGTGAGCGCCTGCCTCACCGAATAGGGCACCGACGAACTCCGAAGCACCGTTAATTACGCCCGGCTGTCCCGAGAACTCTGGGACGGACGAGACGAATCCAACAACCTTGACAACGCGGGTGATGCGGTCGAGGTCGCCGATTACCGACTTGGTGGCGGCAAGAGCGTTGAGGAGGCACTGGCGCGCCAGATCCTTGGCAAGCGCCGGGTCAACTAGGTCCTCGCCCATGCCAACCTTTCCGGTGGCGGGCAAAGAGCCGTTGATGAACGGGAGCTGGCCGCTAGTGAACACCAGACTGCCGCTAACCACAGCCGGAACATAGGCCGCAACCGGCTTGGCCAACTCTGGAAGTGGGTGGCCTAGTTCGGCTAGGCGAGCTTCGATTTTAGACATGATTTCTCTTTCCGTACATCTAGTTGAGGCGGTAAAACTAGGCAACCTGGCGCTTGAAATAAGCCACCAGTCCACCCTCGGGTCCCTGAACGATCTGGACCAGTTCCCAGCCCTGGGTACCGAAATTGTTGAGGATCGCGGTGGTGTTGTGAATCATCAGGGGGGTGGTTAGGTACTCCCACTTAAGCATTTTTACTCCCTTATTGGGTAACCTTGAATAATGCGTGACAAGCCGAGTCAGTTTGGCAACATCCTCAAATTTATTGGATTAAGTGCCATAGCGGGTATTTTGGGCACCGCCCTGCTCGCTCCCGCTGTCACGCTCACGGGCTTTGGCATCACAACCGGCATCGCGCTTTTCGAGAACATCCCCGACTACATCAAGCCGGTTAACGCCTCCGATGCCTCCACCATCTACGCTCTGGACGGCACTACTCCGGTAAAGGTTGCCTCGTTCTACGAGGAAAACCGAATCTCGATTCCGTTCAACCAGATGTCTAAGAACATCGTGAACGCGGTTGTCTCCACCGAGGACCCTCGTTTCTATCAGCACAACGGCGTTGACTGGATCTCGCTGATTCGCGCCACGGCAACCAACCTTGCCAGCGCCGGAAATGGTCCTGGCGGGTCCACCATCACGATGCAGTACGTGAAGAACGCCCAGGTTGCCAGTTGTGTTCAAGCCAACAACGCCAAGTGCGCCAACGATGCCACAGTGGGCGGTCTTGCTGGCCTCAACCGCAAGGTTGCCCAGATTCGCATGGCCCTCGCCCTCGAAAAAGAAGTTTCGAAGCAGGACATCCTTGCCGGTTACCTCAACCTGTCGTTCTTCGGTGGACAGATCTATGGCATCGAGGCGGCATCTAACTACTACTTCAACGCGCACGCCAAAGACCTAACCATCGAGCAGGCAGCCATGTTGGCCGCGATGCTTCGCGGACCGGAGCTCTACCGCCCCGATGTGCCGGCCAACCTGACGGCCGCCATGAACCGCCGCAACTACGTGATCGACAACATGGCGAGCGAGGGCTACATCTCGCAGGCACAGGCAAACACCGCCAAGGCCACTCCAATCGTGACCCACATCACCAGCGCGAAGGCTGGTTGCGAGGCCGACCAGACCACCGCGTTCTTCTGCGACAACGTGGTCTGGACCATCAGAAACTCGCCTGAGTTTGGACCAAAGCCTGAAGATCGCGAAACCCTGCTGCGCCGCGGCGGCCTCGACATCTACACCACGATGGACATCAACCTGCAGAAGACCGCAGATGCCGCAATCAAGAAGTACGTTCCGCCTACCGACAAGAGCAAGATCGGTTCCGCTAGCGTTTCTGTGCAGGTAGGAACTGGCCGAGTTTTGGCTCTCGTGGAGAACCGCATCTACGACCAGACGCCATCCGGGCTGCCAGGTCACACATCGGTGGACTACGCCACTGACAAGGCCTACGGTGGTTCGTCCGGATTCCAGGTTGGTAGTACCTACAAGGTCTTCACTCTTGGCGATTGGCTGGCAAACGGCCACCACCTGCTTGACAAGGTTGATGGTCGAGTCCACAACTACCAGGCCAGCGAGTTTTCGTCGCGTTGCGGTGTCATCGCTGGTTCGTGGCAGCCGAACAACGACGTCAACAACGAGCCACTCAACCCAACCGTGGTTCAGGCAACTGCAATCTCGGAGAACACCGCGTTCGCAAACATGGCGAGCAAGCTGGATCTCTGCGACATCCGTGACTTTGCCGCCTCCTTCGGCATCCACCGAGCCGATGGCACGCCGCTGGTGTTCTACCCGTCGTCGGTTCTTGGTGTGAACGAAATCGCTCCAATCTCCGTGGCGGCGGCGTTCGCCGGTATCTCCAACAACGGCATGACCTGCACCCCGATTGTTATCGACAAGGTTGTGCAGCGCGCAACCCAGAAGAACCTGCAGGTTCCGAGCAGCACCTGTAGCCAGTCGGTCACTCCCGATGTGGCACACGGCATGACTTACGCCATGCACGCCGTAATGAGCGGCACCGCGGGCGCCTCAAACACCGGTGATGGAGCATTCCTCGCAGCCAAGACTGGTACCACCGACTCCGGTGTTCACACCTGGATGAGCGGATTCTCAAGCACCGTGGCCACCTCCACCTGGGTTGGTAACGTGGTTGGAACCACCCCGCTTCGTGGAATCACCATCGGCGGCAAGGTTGCGGCAACACTCCGCCACGATGTCTGGCGCACCATCATGAAGCAGGCCAACATCCTTTACCCGCCGGCCAAGACCATGCCTGGCCCTCCGCAGGAGATGATTGACTCCCCTGGGCTCGTGATTCCATCGGTAGCCGGACAGGCCCCGGATGCCGCGCAGAGCACGGTGCAGGCAACCGGACTCAACGCAATGATCGCAGTCAAGCAGGTTGCGTCCAGCCAGCCATCGGGCTCTGTTGCATACACCAAGCCAGCCATCGGCTCCGTGGTGGCTACCGGCACACTCGTGACAATCTACGTGAGTTCCGGAGGCCTGACCACGGTTCCAGACGTCTCAGGTAAGAGCGTTGCCGATGCAATCAACGCCTTGACAGCAGCAGGCTTCGCGTCCGTCAACACACCGCAACCGTCCGAGGCTCAGTACTACGTGAAGTCCTCCACCGTGCCTAAGGGCTCGGTTGTAAGCACTCTGCCTGCCGCGGGAAGCGCAGCTCCTAGCTCGGGCGCCATCCTGCTGATCATCAGCACCGGTCCTTAGCACGGCACAATCGCGCTCATGACCTGGTTGCTCTGGACTCTCTGGATTCTGGTGGCGGTTGCCGTGCTTGCCGCGGTATGGGGCATCGGCATCGAACGGCACCTTCGCGTTATTCGCGTCGAGGGACAGCCTCTGCCCGTTCTGCCGGTGGACGCAAAGCCAATCCGAGTGCTGCATTTCAGCGACCTACACCTGGCACCTTGGCAAAAGAAGAAGCTTGCCTGGATCGCGCGACTGGCTGGCGTTGAAGCCGACTTAGTGGTTGACACGGGAGACAACCTGGGTCACGCTGCCTCAATCGCTCCAACGCTCGCCGCACTCGCGGGTCTAGGCGCGCTGCCAGGAGTCTTTGTCAACGGTTCCAACGATTACTTCGCCCCACGATTCCGAAACCCGCTCTCCTATCTGAAGGCTCCGTCGGAGCGTATTTCGCAAGTCAAGCTAGATACTCCCGCCTTGGTTGCAGGGCTCGAGGGTTTCGGTTGGCTCAACCTAAACAATCGGGGCGGGTCTCTGACAGTCAACGGAACGCGCATTGGTTTTGTTGGCGTAGACGATGCGCACGAAAACCTCGCCGACCTTGCGAGTGTTGAGAAATCCCGCGATGCACTGCCTGCACACGATGTGGTGATAGGCGTTAGTCACGCGCCTTACCTTGCCGTGATCGACACGATGCGTGAAGCCGGCGCCTCAGTGCTTTTCGCCGGCCACACCCATGGCGGGCAGGTCTGTGTTCCTGGCTTCGGTGCGCTGGTAACAAACTGCGATCTACCACGAGCTGCAGCTAAGGGTTTGAGCAGCTGGAGCGTTGGCGGCAAGCAACTTTGGTTGAATGTCTGCGCGGGCCTAGGGCACAGCATATTTGCGCCGGTGCGCTTTGCCTGTCGACCAGAGGTTAGGGTTGTTACCCTGGTGGCAAAGAACTCCTAGTAGGTGGCCTGGCCTAGCGCCCAAATCTTTGGGCCCAGTGCGATGTATGAACCGTCATCGGTGTTGTCGCATCGCGCGGTTTGACCTACAACCCAGCAGCTGAAAGGTGCCACCGTGATGCGGGTGGCATCGGCGAGGGTCTCCGCCTTGGATGCGTCACTATAGGAACCGCCGGAGCAAGGCATGAAGGCTTCGGGCGAGCCATCGGTGGATTTGGTGGCGGTGACCTCAACCTGGTAGCCGTAGGAATACATGCAGGTGTCGGGAATTGGCACGGGGTCGTAATCGGCCGAGACTTGGTTCTGCTCGCAGAGCGCCAAATGCGCGCTCGGGCTGATGGTGCACCAGACTGGTCCATCACCCACCTTGAAGACGTAGTCACCCCAGCTGGTTAGGTAGGCGGCAGAATCTACATCCTGGATGGCCTGCGGCGAAGCGGTTGGAATGAGCGAAGGGTTGAGCGTTGGAACCGGGAGCGACTGGGTTTTGCTCACGCTAGGAGTGGGAGTTGATGCGGCCACCGGGCTGCACCCCGCAACCAAAACCGCTAACCCCACCGCAATTACACCAAACAAGCCCCTATGCATGTATTTAGGTTAACTGCCAAAACAAAACAAACCCCGCAGCACGACGCTTTTCGGCGGCGTGGCGGGGTTTGCTGCGTGAAACTTGGAGTTAGAACTCCTTGGCCACCAACTCGGCGATCTCGTAGGTGTTGAGCGCGGCGCCCTTGCGCAGGTTGTCGCCAACTACGAAAAGCTCGATTGAGTTGTTGAAGTCCAGAGCCTGACGGATGCGACCAACGAAGGTTGGGTCCTGACCGGCAACCATGTTTGGGGTTGGGTACAGGTTGTTCTCCGGGTCGTCAACAACCTTGACGGTTGGCTGCTGGCCCAAAACCTCGCGCACCTCATCGGCGGTGAGTTCGTTTGCAAAGGTTGCGTGAACGGTGAGCGAGTGCGCAACCTGAACCGGCACGCGAACGCAAGATGCGGCAACCTTCAGGTCGGTGATGCCAAGGATCTTGCGGCTCTCGTCGCGAACCTTCATCTCTTCGGAGCTGTGGCCGCCGGCCTTGAGTGAACCCGCGAACGGAATCACGTTGAGGGCAATTGGGTATGCCCATGGCGAGTCGCTAAGGTCGTTTCCAGCTGCGGCAAGAGCGCTCTTGACGTCGTTAGTTGCGGTACCCAGCGATGCGTCGGTTCCAACAACCGCAAGCTCCTTGGCCAGCTCATCGATGCCGGCAGCACCCGCGCCCGAAACAGCCTGGTAGCTGGAGACGACGAGCTCCTTGAGGGTCCACTTGCGGTGCAGTGCACCCATCGCAGCCATCATGGTGAGGGTAGTGCAGTTTGGGTTGGAGATGATGCCTAGCGGGCGGTTCTTGGCCTGCTCAGGGTTTACCTCAGGAACCACCAGCGGAACCTGGTCGTTCATGCGGAAGGCACCCGAGTTGTCAACTGCAACAGCACCACGCTCAGCGGCGATTGGCGCCCAAACCTCGGAAACCTCGTCGGGCACATCGAACATGGCGATATCGATGCCATCGAAAGCCTCAGGCGAAAGCGCCACCACGGTGAGGTCTTCGCCGTGAACGCGAATCTTCTTGCCGGCCGAACGCGGGCTGGCGATGAGGCGGATCTCGCCCCAGATGTTCTCGCGGTTGTTGATGATGTCGATCATCACGGTACCAACGGCACCGGTGGCGCCAACGAGGGCGAGGTTAGGCTTGCGGCTCATTCGAAGGGTCCTTCCTGAGAATAATGAAAATTGGCTAGCGGCCGGTACCGGCGTAAACGGTGGCTTCGGTCTCGCTGTCCAGACCGAATGCGGTGTGAACGGCGCGGGCTGCAGCGTCCAGCTGCTTGCTGCTGGTAACCACCGAAATACGGATCTCGGAGGTGGAGATCATCTCAACGTTGATTCCCGCCTCGGAGAGCGCCTTGAACAGCGTTGCGCTAACACCCGAGTGGGTGCGCATGCCTGCGCCTACAACCGAGAGCTTGCCGATGTCGGCATCCTGTTCCAGCTCGCGGAAGCCGATGGTGGACTTAGCCGCGTCGATGGCGCCTGCTACCCGGCCGAGGTCGCCCAGCGGCAAGGTGAAAGAGATGTCGGCAACGCGGTCGGTTACGTCAGATCCAGTTGGGTTGTTCTGAACGATCATGTCGATGTTGGCGTCGGCCTCGGCGACTACCTTGAACAGCTCTGCGGCCTTACCAGGCTCATCCGGAATGCCAATAACGGTGATCTTTGCCTGTCCCTTGTCGGCTGCTACACCGGAAACGATTGGTTCTTCCACGTTGGCTCCTTCGGGCTTGGTTGAATAAACGATTGTGCCTGGGTCGGTGCTAAAGGTTGAGCGCACGCGCAGGTCAACGTTGTGACGGCGAGCGTATTCCACGGCACGGATGTGTAGGATCTTGGCTCCGGCTGCCGCCAACTCGAGCATCGACTCGATGTCGATTGCGTCCAGCTTGTGTGCGGCTGGAATCATGCGTGGGTCTGCCGTGTAAACGCCATCCACGTCCGAGTAAATCTCGCAGACATCGGCATTGAGGGCAGCGGCCAACGCAACCGCGGTGGTGTCCGAACCACCGCGGCCCAGAGTGGTGATGTCCTTGCTGTCCTTGTTGAAGCCCTGGAAGCCGGCAACGATGGCGATGTCCCCGGCGTCAATTGCCTCGCGGATGCGGTCTGGAGTCACCTCGCTGATGCGGGCATCGCCGTGCTTGGACGAGGTCATGATGCCAGCCTGGCTTCCGGTGAAGGAACGGCTGCTTGCACCCATGCCATTGATGGCGATGGCGAGGAGCGCCATGGAGATGCGCTCGCCCGAGGTAAGCAGCATGTCCATTTCGCGAGGAGCGGCGTATGGGTCTTGCGACACCATCTGCGCTAGGTCAATCAACTCATCGGTGGTGTCGCCCATTGCAGAGACGACTACTACAACCTGGTTGCCCGCCCTTTGGGTTTCGATTACCCGGCGCGCAACGTGCTTAATCTTGCTGGCATCGCCTACGGACGAGCCACCAAACTTCTGCACGATAAGAGCCAATGCCTGCTCCTTGAAATAGAGGGGATTTGCCTGGACCATTCACAGGCTGGAACTCTAAGTTTAGCCCAAATCAGGGGGTATTCGCCCCCAAGTTTGTGCTGACTTAAGGGGCTACTTGATGACGCGGCGGCCCTCGAAGGCCCGCCCCAGAGTCACTTCGTCGGCGTACTCGAGGTCTCCGCCAACTGGAAGGCCGCTGGCTAGCCTGCTGACCGTGATTCCGAGCGGCGACAGCATCCTGGTTAGGTAGGTGGCCGTGGCCTCACCCTCCAGGTTTGGGTCGGTGGCAAGGATTACCTCGCTGATGTCTGGGTTGCCCAGACGTGCCATCAACTCCTTGATGCGCAGGTTGTCGGGTCCAACTCCATCGATAGGACTGATTGCGCCACCGAGCACGTGATACAAACCGCGGAACTCGCGAGTGCGCTCGATTGCCTGCACGTCTTTGGATTCTTCAACAACGCAGATGGTGTTCTGGTTGCGACGCACATCGCGGCAGATGTTGCAGCGGGTTTCCTCAGTCACGTTAAAGCAAACCTCACAGAAGCGAACGCGCTCCTTCACCTCCAGAAGAACCTGGGCGAGGCGTTTTGGTTGCTCGGCGTCGGCCTGGAGTAAGTAAAACGCTATGCGCTGAGCAGACTTTGGGCCAACACCGGGAAGGCGACCAAGTTCGTCGATGAGCTCTTGTACAACGCCCTCGTACACTAGCGGCCGCCCTTGGGGTCATCAACCGGCTTGGCGCCTAGGATCTCGCGGAGCAGTGGCTCGCCGTAGCTGGCACCCTTGTGAACCCGGCCCATGCCTGCTGGCTTTTCCTCACCTTTTGCGGCGGGGGTGTCATCGGTTGTTGCGAGGGCGTCATCGGTTGCGGCGGGGGACGAAGCCTGCGATACCGACTCTTCTGGCTTCTCGGCGGTGGCTGCGGCCTGAGCAGCTAGCTGTTCACGTGCGACGGCCTGGGCCGATGGCTTGGCTGCCTTTGATGCAACTGGTGCTTCGGCTTCGGGTAGGTCGAATGCCGGGCCCGGAGCTGGCATGGCAGAGCTTGCGGCGGGCGGTGCTTGAACAACGGGAACTGCCGAGGTGACAGCGCCGGCAGCAACCTGAGCTTTGAACTGTGGGGCTACGCCGAGCACATTCTGAATGGACTGGCGCAGACTTGATGGTCCGTTCTGAGCCTTCTTGAAGGTGTCTAACTCATGCTGGCTGGTGAATTCCAAAGCAAGGATTCTGTCGGTGTAGCCGACGGCCGAGATGGTCTGAGCGAGCACCCAGGTTGATCGTGAAGCTTTGGCTAGGTCCTTCAAAACGTTTGGCCACTCGCGCTTAATTTCGGCCAGCGAAAGACTGCCTGGTGCCGTCGGCGTAACCGGCTCTGCGGCCCGAACTGCAGAGGTAACCTCGGCAACAGCTGGAGCAGTGGCCGGCGCAGCAGGCACGTTTACTTTGGCGGGAGGAGCAGAAATCACAACCGCCGGCGCGGAGTCTGGTGCGCCAACTCCGATTCGGCGCTCCAAGCGCTCAAGACGCGCAAGTGAACCCACTTCGGTTTTGTCGCTCGCCGGCACTAAGACTTTGGCGCACATCAACTCTAGGTGCAGCTTTGGACTAGTTGCACCCGACATTTCGTTGAGCGACTCGCTCACGGTGTTGGCCGCGTGGGTTAGCTCGGCGAGTCCAAACTGGTAAGCCTGGGCGGTCATCACCGCCAATTCGTCTGCCGCAATTCCGCGAAGGACAGACTTGGCGTTTTCGCCCGTTGAAATGACGATGATTAGGTTACGGAGGTGCTCCAGAAGGTCTTCGACGAACCTGCGCGGATCCTGACCGGTCTGAATTACTCGATCCACTGAGCCGAAGACTCCGGCGCTGTCGTGGGTTGCAAATGCGCCAACCACCTCATTTAACAACTCGGCATGTGTGAAACCCAGCAGCGCTGCGGCCAACTCGTATTCAACCCGGCCACCATCAGAGCCTGCGATGAGTTGGTCCATGAGAGAAAGCGAGTCACGGACGGAACCGCCGCCAGCGCGCACAACGAGTGCCAGAACACCCTGAGCAACCTCAACGCCTTCAGATTCACAGACAGACTCTAGGTACTCAAGCATTTGCGCTGGGGGTACGAGCCGGAACGGGTAGTGGTGTGTGCGCGAACGGATTGTGCCGATAACCTTCTCGGGCTCCGTGGTGGCAAAGATGAACTTGACGTGGGCCGGTGGTTCTTCAACGATCTTGAGCAAGGCGTTGAAGCCCTGAGGCGTGACCATGTGCGCCTCATCGAGGATGAAAATCTTGTAGCGGTCACGCACCGGCGCAAAGATGGCGCGCTCGCGTAGATCGCGGGCGTCGTCCACTCCGTTGTGGCTGGCGGCATCGATTTCCACTACGTCGAGCGAGCCGCCGCCATCGCGGCTGAGGTCCACACACGAATCGCAGACGCCGCACGGGGTATCGGTTGGGCCTTCGGCGCAGTTGAGGCAGCGGGCCAGGATTCTCGCGGACGTGGTCTTGCCGCAACCGCGTGGACCACTGAAAAGATAGGCGTGATTTACTCGGTCTGTGCGCAGCGCGGTCATGAGCGGTGCAGTCACCTGAGACTGACCGATTAGCTCGGCGAAGGTCTCCGGACGATAACGACGATAGAGGGCTGTGACCACGCTTAGAGCCTACCTTTCTGCGCCGACAATTAAGAGAACTCCCCGCACACCCGCCAGAGCCCAGTTACCCTTGCTATCTTTCGATCCTGGGGGAGTTGGCCGAGGTGACGCCGCACGGGGAGTCCAACCCAATTCTAGCCTTTGCCGGGATGTGCAGAAACCCCGCGGATTGGAAGACCGCGGGGTTTCGGCACGCACTACTTGGTGAGCGTAATCACAACCTTGTTGGAGTACGCACCCTTGGCCGTTTTGATCGACGAAGTGACCGCACTGGAATCAACCTGGATGCCGGCCAGCTGCTGAACCAAGGCGCACAGGGCAACTCCACGGTTCTTGACGGCCTTCTTCTCAGCCGTCGAAGCCTTTGGCCCGGAGCTGTAACTGACGCAACTGGCGCTGGTGTAACCAGGGTTAGAGTTCAGCCAGGTCTTCACCTTGCCTGTCATCTTGCTAGTCATCTTGTACTGTCCGACAGCCCAGCCGTTGATGGTCAGAGTCACCGATGATGGCGTGGCGGCCTGCCACTGTGCATACAACGTGACGTTGGCGAATGCCGCCGGAGTGTAAGGAGCGGTGAGCGCCGAACCTCCCGAACTGGCAGCAAACCATCCAAGGAAGTTGTACCCAGCCCTCGTAGGCGCAGTCGGCCAAGCCGAAATGGTGCCGGTGTAGGTGCCACCAGAAATCGCCGAACCACCCTGAGAGTTGTAAGTCACCGTGTGAGTAATCTGCTCCCACTGTGCATACAACGTGACGTTGGCAAATGTCGCAGGCGTGTAAGGAGCGGTGAGCGCCGAACCTCCCGAACTGGCAGCAAACCATCCAAGGAAGTTGTACCCAGCCCTGGTAGGCGCAGTCGGCCAAGCCGAAATGGTTCCCGTATAGGTTCCACCCGAAACCGCCGAGCCACCCTGCGAGTTGTAAGTCACGGTGTGAGTCGAGGCCGCCCATTGTGCGTATAGAGTGATGTCCACGTAAGTGGCCGGGGTGTAAGGCGCGGTCAACGCCGAACCACCCGAACTGGCAGCAAACCATCCAAGGAAGTTGTAGCCTGCTCGCGTTGGGCTCGTCGGGAACGAATTCACCGTGCCACCGTAGGTCTTGGTTGCCACCGATGTTCCACCCTGCGAGTTATAGGCAACCGTGTGCGCGTCTTGTGTCCACTGGGCGTAGAGAGTCACGTTGCCGTTTCCAGTAGGAGCGTAGGTGGCGGTGGTGACCTGGGTTCCGCCTGTTGGCGCGGTGAACCAGCCGTTGAAGGTGTAGCCATCGCGGGTTTGCGCGGCAGGCATGGTGAAGCTGTTGGAGAAGTTCTGCGATGGAACGGCTGTGCCGCCCTGGGCATCGAAAGAAGCTATGCGATAGATCACGAACGGAACCGAAAGCACGGCCTGGAAGATGTTGTCATCACTCGACGGGTTGGTGGTGTGCATCGTGAGGCTGTTCACGCCCGAGGTTAGGAACGAGTCCATGTTGTAGAGCTCGTCGTCTGCGACTCCCTGACCAACTGAGGTTGGGTTATCTACGCTGTCACCAACTCCACCTACCGTGACGAGGCCCCACTGGGTGTCTGCGTCGGTATTGGGTGTTACACCGTCCCCCATGAATGAGTCGTCATCGCCGCCTGCAGAAGCCGATATCCCCGTGTACGCATCCTGAGCCGAATTCTTGATGTCAACGGTGGAGTACTGCCCGCCTCCCTGACTCCACGCGCTTCCAAGCGACAGCCAGGATCCGGTTGGCGGGGTGGAACCAAGAGCATCGAAGTTCATCTGAAGGCTCTCGCCATCAGAGTTTGCAGAACCAAAGTAGAAGACAACGCTGGCAGGGTTGGCCATGGAGTCATCGGCGAACACGACTGTGAGTCCAAGACCAGACGAATAAGTTGGAAGACCCCACGGCTCCTGAGCCGCCTCGTAAACCAGCGGAATGTTGTACTTGGTTCCCACCCAGGGCAGGGTCTCTGGGGTGCCGCTGGCGGAGGACATGTAGTTCTGCACAATGGGCGTGACGTCTGCCAGGAAGTTAGTCCACTTACCCGCCCAGTTCTTGGCGTAGTAAGAAACGTTCTGGCCGTTGAGGGTGGTCACCGGCGGGCGAGGAACCTCATTAGCTCCGTGGTCGGCACCGGCCGATGTGAGGTACGCGGCGACTACGGTTGCGCCTGGAGAAGGCTTTAGGATTCCGAAGGTGCCAACGCCATCGGCGCTCGGCTGACCGTAAGGGTTTCCGCCAGAGAAGCCGGCAGTAGATGCCTCGTACTTACCCACCCAGCGGTTGATCTCGCGGAGCCCGAAGCCCGTGTAGCTTGTGGTGATATCCGCGTGGGCGGGGGTGACCGCCACGAGTGATGCACCGATTCCCAGCATTGTGGTCGCCAAAATTGCGACGAATTTCTTGAAAGTCAACTTACCCTCCGAAATTTCGTGTTGAACCTTGAGTTCAATCTAGGAAGGTGCCACACGTGGTCGGCGTCTTATGTTCACTTTGCGGAACATGCCAAGTTGTAACGCCGTTAGCGCGTGCGCACGACCCTGGCGCAGAGGCGAGTTCCAGGCGATATGGCAACCCGGCTCCAGCTAAGCGAAATCTGATCCAACATGGCCGAACCGAGACCAGGCTGGTCTTGCTTCAAGCCGGAGCCATCATCGGTGACACAGATTTCAAAGGTGGCGGCTGAGGGTGCCGTCACGTCAATCTGTACACACTTTGCGCCGCCGTGACGGATAGCGTTACTAACTCCCTCGCGAGCGATTTCCACGAGGCACGCCACCGTCTCGGGGTCGCCATTCAACTGCTCTATCAACCGCTGATCTATGGCCCAAGTTATTTGGCAACTTCGGGCCCAGACCGAGCGAATTTCACTGAGGGTCTCAATCAGACCAAGTGTTTCTGGACCATTGTGCGTGAGACTACCAACCGCGTGCTCGATGTTTGCCAGTAGCTGCCGGCGTTCATCGGTGGAGGGCGCGCCCTGGGTAAGCGACATTGCCGATGA
>Ga0213920_1000642_pt1 | contig 24642 bp, 38 predicted proteins | sample McNCre1117MG_FD_161054 | JGI IMG/M metagenome (GOLD analysis project Ga0213920, IMG submission 161054) | Freshwater microbial communities from McNutts Creek, Athens, Georgia, United States - 11-17 MG | ecosystem: Environmental > Aquatic > Freshwater > Creek | place: USA: Georgia | collected...
ACTGTAAGTTCTGCTGTACCTGAACCTGCTGTCACTGCAATTTTAATTGCTGAAACAGGGAATGCATAGTTACCATCAGCATTTGCTGATAGAGATGCAATCGTTGGGTGATTATACCAAGTTGTCACACCACTTGAAGACCATACTGGATCAAATGAATGTTGTACAGTATATGTCACAGTGCCAGTTACTTTTACACCAAAACCAACATTAAATGGAGTTGAATCCAAATTCATTGGGATGGTTGAACTAGAACCTACGCCTGTTTGTGATACTATTTGCTGTCTCATATTCTGCTCCGATAAGAAGAGGCGGGTTGCCCCGCCATCTTAATTAGTTATTTGTGTAACCAGAACCGTAAGCAATGATAGAACCATCAATGTTACGTGCAGTATATTCAACAGAAATTGTACCAGCTAAAGTACCAGTAATTGCTGTTCTAGCCCATGTAAATGTTAAAGTTACATCAGATGTACCTACATTAGCTAATAATGCTGCAGCTGCTTCAGTTGCTGCTGGAGTAAATGAAACTACACCGCCAGTTGTGTTAGCTGTGATAGTACCGATAGTAGTAGCGCCGATTGCAACAGTGATAACACCAGCTGTTAAAGCTGAAGGAGCTGTTGTTTCAAATAATTTGATATTTGAGATAATTGAACCAGCTGGAACAACTACGTTAGTTGCTGTTGTTGATTGAACACCAATACCGTATGTAGTTACAGTTGCGTTAGCTGCTACGCTTGAGAATTGAACTTCTTGTGAAACTTGTGAAGCGCCAGTGTTGTCTGGAGCGATTGTACCGTCGTTTGTTGGGTTATTTCTTTTAAAAATACGAATCGGCGTGGTAAATGTTGATGACATGACTGTTTTCCTTGTCTTAGTGGTTTTCCCAACCTGTCTCTAAGTCGTCTATCGGGAAGTGTCGATAGTCAGAAAGGGAAATTCTTCCTATCCCTACTAATGCATAATATTTAGTTCTTTCGCCCTAAAAAGCAAAAAAGCCAGCATATAGCTGGCTTTTTTGTTTACTGCGTTTTGAGTCTTATAGACCTGATGTACCGTAAATGTTACGAGCATCATGCCAACCTGTAGCATAACGTTCTGTAGCTTTATAGCGCATAGAATCAGTTTCGAAGTCGCCTTCCATAGATTTCTCCATTGGACGACGCATTACTAACATGAGACCATTTTCAGCGTCTGTTTGTACCCACCAAGCTTTAGAAGAGCTTAAACGAGTCACAACGTGTGTACCTTTTGGTAACATACCTGTTGACTTGATTGGGTTCAAATCGTTGTCTGCAGTACCTGAACGTAAAACTGACTTAAGAATAACTTCAGCTTGGAATTCAAGTGCTGGTGGAACAACTAATTGTTCTGCTTTTAATCTAATACGTTTGCCGTTGTTGTCAACTGCTGAACGGATTTGGATTAACATTTGCTCAACTGATGTTTGTGATAACGCAGCTGCAGTTGATAATTGGTTAGAGTAAGATCCACCATTAGCAATTGGGTGTGCTGTGTTAATTAAAGTTACACCGTCACCACCTACGTAACCTGCTGTGAAAGCAAAGTTAAGTAAGTTAGCGCATAATGTTTCTTTAGTTTCAATCATTGATTGAGCTAAGTGTTTAGCAAATGTAGAACCGATACGGATATGATCACCGTCTTCCATCAAAACTTTAGTTAAAGCATATGCTAAACCATAGATTTGGTAGATAAAACGTGTGATATATAATGTACCGCCTTGGTCGTAGCTTACTGGAGTGCCGTCAGGCATTGCAGGAGCTGCGTTCATACCGAAGAGCATTACTTCTTCATGGTAGTTACGTGGAATACCTTGGATTTGTTCTACAAAACCTTTCCACTCATCATCGCGTTGTTCATAAACGCCATCAAAGACTTCGTTGATAATCGGTTCGACTACCGCACGAAAGTCCGTACTTCTCATTGGGGTTGCCATCTAAGAGTTCCTTTCGTTACGTTACACTGACACTGAAGCGGCAGCGAACTGGTTATTAGAAATTTGTACTTGAACGATTGTGTAAGCATCACCCCATTGATTTGTGTTACCTGCTGGGAATGCTACTTCACGACCTAATCCAACTACACGCACTTGACCTTGATTACCTGTGCCTACTGGTGTTGCTAATAAAGCTGTAGTAGAGAAACCAGCGCCACCATTACCGATAGCAATGCCATCAGCTACTGTGTAACCAGTTGAAGTATCAAAGTTGTATTCAGTACCAATAGCGTTAGCTGTTGCTGAACCGTGTACTTGAGCTTCATAAACTAATGCTGGGTCAGCGAAGATCCAGAATACGATGTTTGTTGAAGCATCAAGTGTTAATTTTGATGCATATTTTGCTACTGAACGACGACCGTCTGAGTTTGTGTACTCTACGCCGTCGAACACGCCGTATACCTTACCGCTTGCAGCAGTTTGGTTAGCGATTGTTAATTGACCTGTTGTTGTGATCGCTACAGGTTGGTACTGGAAAAATGATTGACCAGTAGTTAAGCTGTAAGGAGCAGTGTATGTAGTACCAGGGACATATGTGTTAGTACCAACGAATGGTACAGCACGATCAAGTCCGCTAGGATGATACGCTGGCTTCAGGCCAAAGGGTTGAAATGTTGCTGACATATTTGTCTTTCCTTTGTGATTGAAGATTGTTATTGAAATCGAATATTTTTATTATTCGCTTTTGCGGTTTCTTTTTCCATTTCCAATAAGCCGCCTTCAAGAACTGATCTGCCACCTTTTCTATTGTCCGCAGCATCACGAACTTGCGCTGTGATGTTACGTTGATGTTCGAGGGGATCCTCAAGGTGAAGCATTCTCATAACTTCTTGGTAAACGTCTTCTGGTAATTTAAAAAGAACCATTTCATTACAACTAATACAGCCTTCAAACTTGCCTGAGCTCATCTTGCCTAGTCCTTCAAAGCCTTTACCTAATTCACCGGCTTTAACTGGCTCATAACCCAATGCCATACGTTTGTCGATACTGTCATATGTATTGGTTGTTGATAACCAACACAAGTGAAATCCCGGAATAACATCTTTCGGGAGATCTGGGAGTGCACTATTTGCCCATTTGTCTCTAAACGCTTCAAGGCGTTCACGACGTGCGATATCGTTCGGATCAGCAATTGTTGCTCTATCCATAACTTCTTGTGCTCGATCGGCCATGCGATCGTCTAAATCTCTTTTAATTCTAGTATTTGCCATGATAATTATCCTTTGTTAGCGCGATCATACGAAGCGTATGCGCGGATCATTTTATTTCGTTTATCTGTATCATCCCATGCCCCAGCATCTTTAATTGCTTGGACTCGTTCACGTGATAACGTGATCGTGTTAGGTTTTGCTGATGATGTATTTGACACCCTGCTTGATGCAGTCGGCCCACCACGTTTTGGTGTGGATTGTGATTTTCCACTTGCTGTATAGCGGTGTGGTAATCGTGCCGATAATCGGTTGTCAAGTTCATCCCAGTACTCAGGATCTGATGGATCCCAACCTTCGGATGCTAGATCTTGATCTATTACCTTGGCAATTCTACTATCTGTATCTCGTGCTTCTGGATCGTACCAAGAATTTCTTTTTAACCATCTAGTCGCATTTTGTTGTACCTCAGATGAAACTGGATTCGGTACATTTTGCGCTACTGGTTTTTGTGTAGTTTCCAGTTGCTGTTTTTTAAAGTGTTGCAAATGTTGCAATTTTTGTTTTGCATCAGTCAATTGATCTAAATAGTCAATTTGAGCTGCAGGATCATTAGCTTGAGCTGATTGCAACATCTTCATCTTCAAATATTCGACTCTTGTTGCTTCATCTTCGATAGTTTTATCGAGTTGAGCTAGTCTGAATGATGATTGATTGTTCTCAATCTGAGCTAAACGTTGAGCTAACTCTTCATTTCGCTTTTCAAGCGTTGTAATTTTGTTTCTTGCTGAAGCTTCACGTTGTTTTTGGAGCTCTTTTTTAAGTTTTCGCTCTTCACGACGTGCTTCGCGGATTCTTTCGCGATCTTCATCAGATTTATCATAAGATTCTTCGTCAGAATCGTCTTTTTCGTCGTCTAAGTCGTCTTTTTCATCTTCATGATCGGAATTTGCTTCGACTTCGCCGCCTTTTTTCAGTTCTTTTTCGTCTTCATCACCAAAATCTTCTGGTGAATTTTCAACTTTGGCTAGAATGGAGCCATCTTCTTGTTCCTTAATAGGAATATCTACTTCATTTTCTTTTTCTGCCATATTTTTCTCCAAAATATATTAATTAATCAACAAACGCTTTCATTTTCTGCGCATGAGCAAAGCTTTTAATGCGAGAAATGATTTCACGAGCCTGTAATGTGATGAATACTACTGGAGCACCATCATCACCAGCATCCACAGTGAAGCGATCACCACCATACTTGATAGTTCTCACTAAGTCACCCTCTTTACACCACGCGCCTTCCGGCCAAGCTTCAAGAGTAAATGGATCCTTGTACGCCAAAGGTCCAATTTGGACTACCTTAGCTACAGTCTCATTAAACTTAATCGTTTGTTTCGTTTCGTCTACCAAGATAATCCCACCCTTGCTGGTTAACTTTTCTCGTCTTAATTGGACAAGTACTCGATCACCTGCAACTTCAATACCAGGATCTATCTCTGGAAAACATTCTTGTTCCGAACGTAAGTCCGGTTCATCTTTTGTGACAATATCAAATGCTGCCATCCGGCAACCTCCCTTCAACTTTACAGTTTAGTTATTGTTATTTTCGTCATCTTCGGTCATGAGATTCTCAAGCATATTTAAAGCTGCTTGTAAACCTTGATGATTACCAACTAATCGTTGATAACTCTCAATGTTAATTGCATGACCTGCGGTTAACGCTTCCGCAATTCTTTGTTGCTCAGCCTTGATCAGGCCGATAAGTTCTGTGACAATATCTTTCATTGCATATCTCCCTTGCAATTACTAATGCATCAAATAGGGCTTTTCCGCCCTATTTATTAATAGAAGTTACCGCCGTCGAGTTCGTTAAGGTTTTTGCCTGGACCAATTGGCTTAGCATTTTTAAGTTTAGCTTGAGCTGCGCCGATCTTCCAATTGCCATCTCTGTGTGAGCCTGATGCGCCTGTATCAACTGGAGCATCTGGACCACCAGCATAGCCTGGCTTGCCTGTCATTTTATAAGCTTTACGAAAGCCTAATTCTTTTTCTAAAGACATGATATTTCCTATGTGGTTGGTTGTTGGGGTTCTTGAGGTGCTGCAGGTTGTTGCGCCTGTTGCATTTGTTGCTGTTGCATTGCAGAATTGTGATCAATCTGCTGTTTTGCTAAGTCGACAATATATTGTCTTCTTTGCTGATCCACTTGTGCGGCTTGTTGAGCAGCTTGTTGTGCCATCTGAGCTTGATGGTTAAATACTTGCTGTTCAATTTCTAAGCCATGTTGGCGGATATCTTGTTGAGCTTCATGAGAAGCCATCAATGCTGTTTGCTCTTGTTCATGTTGCATTGCCATTTCATCAGCAGTTAACTGCGCATGTGCGTTGATAGCTGCTACGCGCTCGCGTGATGAATTGTTAATGTCTGCCAAGGCAATCTGTGTAGCATTCTTTTGTGAATCAATCGTAGATTGAGTTTGGTACTTAGCTTGAAGTTCTGCCATCTGTTGTTGTAACTTAGCCACTTCAAGTTGATAGTTCTGTTTATCTTGACCCATTTCAAGTTGCATCTTAGCTTGAGCTTCTGCTGCCTTACGTTGAGTCTCAGCCATTTGTGTTTTGAGAATAACTTGAGCTGTTGGATCGTTAGCTGCCATTTGTTGCTGTTGTGCTTGTTGCATTTGTTGTACTTTTTGTGCCAAGCCAACAATTTGTTGTGAGTACTGTTGCATTAATGCTTGTGAATCTTGATCTACTAATTCAGAAGCGACTGCTAAAGCTTGTTGTGCTTCCAAGTCAATTGGTTTCTCTTCGTGCAAGCCAAATACATCTTTACCTCCCGCTGCTTGTGCAACATATGCACGCATTGATTGGAGATAATGTAATGTTAAGTGTTGCTTAATATGTTCTAGTGCCAATGGTGAGAATGTGGGTCCAATCACTGGGCTACCACCGTAGGCTGGATTGTTTGCATATTCTAAATGGATCTTGATATGAGATAAGTGATCTTGATCAGGATATGCTGCTGCAGGACGACCCATAGTCATCGCTACGTTTTCCAAAGCTGGATTTGCTTCTGCTGCACCTTGAGGATTTGGTAATACCTCATCAATCGCAGGAACTTTTAATTGTTTAAGTATGCGGTGATATGTTTCTCTTAAGTTAAACATACCTGGAGGTGCTGCGTGCGCCATTTGTAATAGCGCTTGGTTTTGTGCTAAGCGTTGTGTTTCAGAGAATATGTTAGGATCTGAAACTGGACGTACATCATTGTTGTATGCAAAGTCACGAACTTCGATCTCTTCACCACACTGATTGTCCATCTCATTGAGGTACCAATGATTGATTCGTGAGATGATCGCTAATGATTTAGCTTGTGATCTATGTAATCTTGCATGGATGCTTGAGAATACTTTAGCACCTTGTTCGATTAATGCTTGTGTTGTTCCAACCGGAGTATTTGAATTAACATCGCCAATTTTTTCTTCGGCTGTTGTAACTACACCTTTAGCTGCACTTGTTAACCATCCTAGTAAATTGAATAGTGTTGGTGATGGTGGATTGAATGGCATAGGCATTGCAATCTTACGAACATCATCCACACCTGGCGCACCTTCAATCTCTATTACTTGCGTTGGCTCAATCCTGTCACTTTGTCCGCCAATTCGTCCGCCTTTAAGCTTAAGCATAGTCTGACTGTTGTTAATATGTGCTGCGTCCAAGAGAGCACGTAAAGCGCCAGTAAGAGCGGCGCTAAGACCGCCAATAAGGTGAGGAAGGCCAATAGCGTAAGCACCACGCCATGGAATGAATTTAAATTCCACGTACCAGTCCAATTTTTCAAGTTTTTCATCGTTCGATTCCCAATTACGATAGAGACCTAATACTTTTTCGCTAGACTCATCGATCATTAAAATGTAAGGAGCACGTTTACCTTCTGTGATTGGATCATCATCCAAACGCATAAAGCAAGTGATTTCATAAACTCTACGTAAGCCGTCAATATTTTCAGAAGGCATAGATTTACCTTCGATCTTATTGTTAGCTTTTTCTGATTGTGTTTGCTCTGTGAGTGGAGCATCTGATGTCATGTTATAGTTTTCTATATCACGATAGATACCTTGCTCAATTCTTTGACGATATACATCTTCTGTAATATCTTGTACTTCTGTGACACGTTGTGCTGTGTAAAAATTAGTTGATGAGTATGGTAGATAAATATTATCTATCGGAACCCATTCGCATGTTGGACGTTTTTGTTCATTATCATAACGCCATTTGAGGAATTGTGATCCACCGAGTGGAAGTTGTGTGAGAAGTTGTTCCATCTCATCACGATACTCTTGTACTTGATCAGTAAGTTGCCAATTTAAGAATGATACTTTGCGATTAGCTGTATCTTCTTTAAGTGTGTCAGCATCTCCCTTGATGTTTGATCTTACAATACCGTCGGATGGTAATAGTTCTTTGGATGATGATGCAGCGAAGTCAACACATGACTCTGCCATAACTGGGTGGACGACTTTAGACGCGCCGTCAAAAGTGGCCCCGCCAGGCGCGTCCTTGCCTAAGCCAGTTCTACGTAAACCTTCTTCATATTGTTTATCGCGTTCTTTTCTGGATTCTTTATCGACATCAATGTAATCAAGGTATTCAATCGCGATACTTTGTAACGTACCATCGTCAAATACTTCTGCTAAGTTTTCATAAAACTCAGGGTCTTCTTGTGGACTTTTCTTTTCTTCCAAATTAACAATGACTGAACCATCATCAAGTTCAATGACTTCTTGTTCTATCTCTGCTTCATCTAAATCGAGAGCTTCAGCAATTGCTTCTGTTTGACGCTCTTCGTCTAAAGAATCTTTAACTAACTCTTCGTGATCGTCGAGTGCTGGAAGGTTGCCGCCTTGCTGAATTGGAATTGTGGGTTGTGCCATAAGTTATATCTGTATGATTAATTGATAGGTAACACCTAAGCATACTAATGCAAAGGATTTAAAATATCCGCCCTTATTGCGCATAGGGGTTGACAAACTTTTTCTGGTGGTCGTCTGCGTAAGAATAATCTCTTGGTGGGAGATAATCGAGTTGTATCCATCCTGAGTCGCGCAAGACTCGTAACGCTTGTGATAGTGAATCTACATAGTCATCATGACCGCCTGCTTCTGGGAACGAACACACCTGACGCAAGAAACGTTTCGCCCAGTCTGCAAATTCGCCAGGACGTTCTGGATCTTCCGGAATAAATACTTTACCTTTAGCGACCAGTGGTGCTACAATATTAAGACGCTGCACTTTATCAGCACGACCTGGATTGTATCCCCTGACCTCGATGCCTGATCCTTGTAATTCTTGGATGAGAGAAATACCTGCGGACTTATCTTCCATGAGAACAAGATCTGCTTTCCTTCCTTTTCCAAAATCATTATCTGCACCGTACACCACTTCTTTAAAGTCGTCAATCACTTTACGACGCAACTCTGGATAAGCTAAGTGTCCATCCCAAGCGTCGAGTAAGATCACAGCCGTGCCTGCGTCCTCTTGTTCAAAGATGCCCCAGATGGTACACGCGGTCGGATCGTTCATTGTCTTTTCTGATGTCGCCGGATCGTATGACGCGATCACGTATTCTAAATTAGGCGTTGGCTTCTTCGCCGGCCACATTCTAAATTGTTTACGCTTGATGATACCTGCCTGTTCAGGATCTAAGATCTCACCATAAATTTCTTGGCGACCGATGTCTGTACCATCGTACGTCTCTAATTGTTTGAAGAACGTTTGTGATAAATTCTCTTTGTTGTCGTACGATGACGCGTTGACGACATACACATCACCTCCCACCTTCCCTTCGTTCAAATCAACAATCAGTTCTTTTGGTTTAGGTGTGGTTGTGATGATCTGCTGCACGCGAGGTATTCTTGGATCTTTGAGTCGCAGAGTAAACTGGACACCGTCGTATGCATCATCTAAGTATTCAAACGCACACAATTCGTCAAACCAGGCACCGTGGAATTGTTTACCACGATAACGTTCTGGTTCGGATGCTGGGATGCCTTGGATGAGTGATCCATTGGTCAAGGTGATTTCAAAGAGTGATTTATTGTAGTCCTTGATGAGGGACGGAGGTATGATGTTAAGAAGTCCTGAGTCCCCTTCAAAACATGTTGCACGAATATCATTCGACGTTGGTGCTGTCACTAACCAACGCGTATTGTTAAACTTCCATGCACGAATACCAATCCAGTGTGATGCCGTGTGGGTCTTACCTGATCCCCGGCCTGCTAACATGAGGAAGGTATCATACTCGCCATCGTCTGGTTCACGTTGGTGTGGTAACGCTTGCATTTGCCAACGTACTTGCCATAGGGCAGCCTCAAGTTGTTGCTTTGGCCAGTGGCGGTTCTTTTCCGCGAACTGTTTTAATATGGCTTCTTGTTTTGCATTTAACATGCTTGTATGAATCCTTCACCAACTAAGATTGAATTATCATCGCCGTGTGTCTCGATATGAATACACATCTGCGGCTGAATGGGCTTGATGTCTTTTATGTAACGTCGACCGTAATGTACTTTGACCGGTGGCGAGATCTGATGTTCCATGATGCGCGACTTGGTCCTGAAGAAGATTGCGTAGTCTTTCTTGTAGTCATCTGACGTGACGCTCGACTTATTGCCAAGAGATTCAACGAGACCTTGGATTTGTTTGACCGTGCCATAGTGCTTCGATGAAAATCTAAACAGATCACGTGTGGTGGAATATTGTCTTGACTTAGAATACATGATGCCTGAGAGAAGATCAAGTCTTTCTTCGACCGAGCCTAATAGATAGCTGTCTGGTATTTCTCTTGGGACGTTGGGTGCCAGTTGTGATTCTATGGTGGGTAGAACAGTGAAGTACCGTTCACCATTGTCGCCGTGTTTGCCCTCGAAGATTTTGTAGCCCGCATCTTTAAACTTCTCATGGACATACTGAGATAGTCCTTTAGGCGGTAGCATTTTGTTTCTTGAGTTTCTATTGAAGAACCAGAAGCCAAAAATAAATGGAGGGATGGCTAAGTACTGGTGTGGGAATTCTATGGGTTGGGTGGTGGGGATAGAGAACGCAGATCTGTTCCTCTTGTCTTTAAGAGACTGATCTTTTAAATTGTCCACCTTGGTAAAACGGAGTGGTCGTCTGAATTTCTTTTGGATGCCCTTGTACTCATCCAAGCGCTTACGATATTTTCTATCTTCTATCAAAAAGCCTAGATGTTTGTCACCTGCTATAGTGAGGTAGTCGTCAAACATAATCTCATAGCAATCTTCTGAGAAGTATTGCTGGACTAATTTGATCTTGGTTAACTTACCATCCTTATTGAAAACATAATCACCCTCTTTTAATTTGGCGGCGGGTTTCCAATAGTCGTAGGTTAAAACTTTTTGTGTTGCTAATATAGCCATCTAAACTTAATCCTAAGTTTTAAAATTTGGTGCGAGCTACGACCTCAACCAGATGGACGCAATCGTTGTCTTAACTTACACCCTCGCACAGTGTAAGAGCACCTTATCTACTATGCACCACGACCAAGATAAGGTTTAGTTTCGTGGAATCTCAAAAACCCCGTTGGGTGCGCATTGTTAAGAGGCGTTCAGGGTGTTGTTTTTTGGTCTTCTTATTAGGTTGGAAGATTCAACCATCTCTTTCTACACAATGGTAGGTGAGCAATATTTAAAAAAAAAATAACCGCCAAGGTTGCGCTTGCTGTCGGATGGACCCATTGGTTGCTAAAGCTACCATCCTGGAGAGAGGCGTGGCGGTTATGTTATTGGCTTCTCCGACCCTACAACTTAACTACGGGATCCTTATGGGCTTCAGCCATTGACCATTTATTATATTACTTGTTCATTACGTACATAGTCACTTCAAAGCCAAAACGCATTTCTGTAGCTGCTGGAGTTGTCCACATAATATTTCTCCTAAAAAATATACACATCATTGTGTACATTTATACTAATGCGATATTTTTATACATATGGCTGAGTAAAACCATGAATTCTCCATAATACTAATGCAAACTTCGGGGCTTTTTGCCCGGAATTGGAAAAAATATAGTGTAAGTCCTTGATTCCATTAAGTTTGTCAGGGTACAAAAACGTTAAGTCATTGATTATAAAGACTTGTTACAATTCTGTTACAAAGTTGTGTCAGGGTACGACCTCTGTAACCCATTGATTATTAACAATTTGACAGGGTTGTACCAGTAGTTTGCACTTTTTTTACTTTTTTTAAAAAAAATAAAATAAAAAGATAGAGACAAAAGTGAAATTAAGGGGTACTACTAGTACTACTAGTACAAGTTGTTTAAAATCAATAACTTACAATGCTTAAAAAATAGGCAAATAAAATTCTAGTAACTACAAAAAATACCAAATTAATTAATAAAATCAAATACTTAACCTTACAAATAAGTCTTTTTTAAAAAAAAATTTTAGAAGTCGACTTTTCTATAAAACAAGGCGGTGTAAAAAAACTTGCTCTCTGTGGGGCCCCCGCGCCGCCTCCTTGTCAAGGGACCCAAAAGGGGTGATGGGGTTGACAGAAAGCCCCCCACGTAGTAAGCATGCTTATTGATTTGATTTGCCGGCGACGCGCCGCATTCGTAGTCAGCCGCATCACTACATCACCAGGACACTGCGACACCAGGACACCACACCACCAGGACATCAGTCCGGCTAAATGAGAATGAGTCTCATTCGCATTGAGGTAGCGCGCCGCATTAGCATACTATCACGCGCCGGTCAAGTAGCTAATAACCCTACTGCCAGTGTGGGTATTAGTATCGCTACCACATCAGCACACTGCCGTCAAGCCGTCCCGAATAACCCTACTGCCAGTGTGGTTATTAGGTAGCGAGCCCGATAGCAAGAAGCGTGCCAAGCTGATAGACATATCTACAACGCACCATAACGCACGATCATATTTTGAAGCCACGTTACCATTATGGGCGGGCAGATCGTGTGCCTATGTGGCTGGGAGGTGGGTTGGCGCACTGGATGCGTGCGCGAGAGACTAGGTGGGGAGGGCGCGACAAAGTGGTCAATTTGGGTGGGACTGCGCCCCCAAAAAAGTATTTGACACCAATTAAAAGATCAACGACAATGTCCTTGTTATAATTTATTTTAACCACCACGAAGGAGTAATAGCACCATGAATAAGAAAACAATGCCATACGCAGAGCTACTCAAAGAAGCAGTATCAAAGAAGGGCGTGCTCAGCTCATGCTACTCACGCTTCCACCGCTATAGTTTTGCCAATCAGATATGGGCATGGAGTCAATCATGCGAGATGAATATACCTCTCGCACCGATCGCTACACTCAAGCAATGGAACGCAATGGGTCGCAAGGTTAAGAAGGGAGCGAGTGCGATCTTCTTAAACATGCCAGTCATGATCGACGTTAAAGATCCAATCACAAAAGAAAAGACCGGCGAGGTGAAGCAGTTATTCATACCACGCAAGAATTGGTTTTTCTTATCTCAGACCGAAGGCGATGACTACGTGCAAGAAGAAAAGATCGCAGAGTGGGACAAAGACCTCGCATTAAAGAATCTCAACATCGATGAAGTGCCATTCACATTGGCTGACGGCAATTGTCAAGGCTATGCAGAAGGTCGTAGCATCGCTATCAATCCAGTCGCAGTGCTACCTCATAAGACACGCTTCCATGAGATCGCTCACATCGTGCTAGGTCACACCCTCGAGCACAAGATGGCTGACAGCGAGCTCACACCTCGAGACATCCGCGAGGTCGAAGCAGAGTCAGTGGCTTACATCCTATGCCAAGTGTTAGGGCTCAAAGGCGAAGAAGAGTCACGCGGTTACATCCAGTCATGGCTCAAAGATAAAGACATCGAGGATGCAAGCGCACGCAAGATCTTTTCAACCGTCGATAAGATATTGAAAAGCGGTCAGAACGAGAATACAATTTAATTTTAACCACCACGGAGAAAACTATGAAAACGAACCAAGAACGATTAAACTGGGATATGCAAGCTTTCGGCATGCCACGCGCCGAGCTTGATGAGATGATCAAAGACATGAGCCACGGCAACCCGCTCATGTTAGCGAGCGGTATGTTAAGCGATGCGCAAGAGCTTATCGGCGCAGAGCTCAATGAATTCAACAACGGATGGGTCGATGGCTTCACAGCCAACAAAGCCCGTCAATTGATGAATTGCGCTAAGGCAATCATCTTCGAGATGATGGACAAGGAGCGTGCATAATGGACTTCATCACATCACAACAGCAACCCATTGAGACAGCCGGATCACACCTTATTGGTGTGGTAGTGGCATCCTATGACATGCTAAAGACCGCATTCGGTGACGCGTGCGGTGGCGATGGCTACAAGACACAAGTCGAATGGGCTATCCAATTCGAAGACGGCACGATCGCAACCATTTACGATTGGAAAGAAGGCGACTGCTATCACGGCGAGGGTCAAGGCACGCACTTTAGCAAAGTCGAAGAGTGGCATATTGGCGGATTCAATGGCAAGGCAGAGCTCAGAGTGCTCGAGGTGCTCACTGGCATTAAAGACATGGTCGATGCCGGCACACCGCTCGAAGATATACCGCCAAGGATTTTTACCGAGAATCAAAAAGAAGAGCTAAGACAAAGACTCATCGATCTCGATGTACAGATCGAACAGCTCCAAGTCGAACGCGATAAATTAGAAGATGAATACTATTCAATGGAAGGAGAATCAACATATGTCTAAACAAGACTTAATCGAGTACACAACCGAGCACTTCGGAAAAGCGCAATCACTCGAGCTACACTTAAGCGCTAATTTTTATCCACCATTGCCAAGCTACGTTAAAAAGATATTTGTCGATGCATTCAATTTATATTGGAGTGGCATGACTGATATCAACGGGCTACAAAAAGAATTATCACGCGTGTACAAAGGCACGCTTGATCAATACGGCTTCTACAATTATCTCAACGAAGATGATCTTGTAGAGTATTAATTTTAACCACCACGGAGAAAACATTATGATCACAATTTTAGAGATGTACAAAGACCGCCTTCAAAAAGAGTTAGCGATCCAGTGTGTGAATGACACTGAGACAATTCTGCACGATCTTGATTGGTGGGGAGGTTTAGATCTTCCGGAGGGCTACGCGTTCGATTTCAATGTTTATGAAGTCGATGATAAATTGAAAGCTGTCGCATATTTCTGCGATCAGCGAGATGATCTCGGCGTGCCTTCATCATCCTATTCACACAGCATCGATCTCGAAGTGCCACAATTTTTGGTGGATCAATACCAATTAAGAAAAGCATCGAGCGAAGATAAAAGACTAAGCATCGTCGCATGGAGCGTCGTAGTCGAATGGTCAGACGGCACGAAGCAAGAGCTTATGGATGTACCAAGCCATATCAGCCAAGACATTGACGAATGGCTCACACAAGTGGAGGACGAAGAAAATGAGTAATTTAAAAAAGTACAAAGCACGCATTTTTTATAACATGTTCGAAGACGTTGAGCTTGAAGCTGAAAACTATGATGAAGCGAGATCGAAGGCATTCGAGCTTGGCGGTACTGGTACAACTCACACGAGCTATGACTTCATGGAAGTGAATGAGGTGACATCATGAGCACCAATAAACAACTCGAAGTACTAGCAAAGCTCGGGCTTGATATCATGGACGAAGAGCCACAGCTCACACTCCACAGCATCAAGCAACACGCTTCAACACTAGGATATGACTTTTCAGACGAAGACTGTCATTATATTATCAACACATCATACACTGGCGAATCAGTCGAACACGCCGTGGATGATTTTTTAAGAGCATTCGAGGGATAATCATGAGCTTACTACAAGAGATGGAAACACACGGGCTAGCTGACTGCGAATTCAATCGCAAGCTTCTAGCGGAAGAGTACGAAGTGCAAGAGTGGACACTCTGCGACGGATGGACTAATACATGGTCAACGTACGATGATGAAGGCAATCAAGTACCAAGTACTTTTACATCGTTCGAAGGCGCACAAGCTGAGCTTAATGACTTCTTTTATCAATGCGAAGAAGCCGTTGCAGATGGCAACATGGAAGACGTTCCGGATCGTGAAGACTTTCGCATCGTGAAAGTCGCGTGATGGAGCAACTCTTATTTTTTATTTTTGTTATTTTTTACATTTTACTTTGCAACCATATATAAAGGATCGTTATGAATATATTAAACAAATCGAAGTACTTAAAAGGCAAAGAGCTCAGAAAGGTTACTGAGCTCAATGCACACATGCACAAAGCTGAATCGATGGACAAGCTCGCTTGGATCGTGATCGCTATTTGCATCTTCTTATTTGTTATCTTTGGAGGGTACTAAAATGATCAATTTAGAACTCTCATGGGATCAGACTGAAAAGATCGTCGCAGAAGCCCTTAAAGAGTCCATACGGCTCGAATTAAGGTTCGAAGATGATCCAGTAAGGGTCGATGCCTATAAACTCGTCCTAAGTGATTATATGCTCGCTAAAGACTTCCAAAAATTCATGCATGATCTCGCTAAAAAAGAATCCAAGTACAATGCAAAAAGACTTGCAGAAGCTGGTAACGGATTATAAAAGCATGCTATAATCTAATTTTAAACTTAAATAGAAAGGTAACCACCATATGAAAACATTAAAAATCGTTGATGAGTTAGGCATCGTAAACACTCAACTCAAAGCCCTCGAAGAGACAGCTCGTAAGCTCAAACAAGAGCTCATAGCTCGTGGCATTGGTATATACCAAGGCAAAGATTATTTTGTCGAGGTACAGCACTACGATAAAGAAGTCATCTCTCCAAAGCTCGTACGTGAGCTTGCAGACGAAGACTTCGTTAAAGATGTAACACAGATCCAATCTGTCGACGCCGTCGTCGTAAAACCATTATCAATTTAAGGGGAGTCGTGGAGGGCGGAGCAATCTGCCCGAAGCGATTTTTAACTATGAGTAAATTTTCAGTACAACGCCGTTATGTCATCACGGATCTATTTGAAGAACCCATCCGCGCATTCTTTACCAAAGACGAAGCTCTTCCATACCTCACACCACAGACAAAACTTATCGTACTACCTAAGCAACTATCCGGTTATAAACTAGCAGTCACACTTGTGAAAGGAGATCCACCATTTTGAGTGATACCACAGACACACTGACAGAGTACTTGCAGTCACTTTACGGCATCGACATATTGCCATTGAGTGAAGAGCACGAGCTCGCAAAAAGAATCGCCACAGGCGATCAAGAAGCCTTAGAAAAGCTCGTGAAGCATAACCTTCGATTCGTGGTCTACGTCGTGCGCAAGATGACGGCGTGGGGATACGGCAAGATGCCCGTCGAGGATCTTCTAGCGATGGGTAACGAGCAACTACTTATCGCCGGACGTCGATGGACGCCAACGAATAACGCACGCTTTGCGACCTATGCTCGATCATTCATCGAGAAAGGCGTACGCCGTGAGCTTGATAACACCGCTAACATCATAAGACTGCCGGTCAACATCATGGAAGCGATCAAGAAGATGAACTACACCGAGAAGACACTATTGCAGAAGCTCGGACGTAAACCACGCGAATCAGAGCTAGCAACTGAGCTTGGCGTTGAAGAAGAACGCGTGCGCCAATTGCAGAGCTATCTATCGAGAGAGCCGGTGTCACTCGACCATATCAACGACGAAAAATTTTTGGAGGAACAAGATGAGTAAAAAATTTAAATTAAAAAATAGATCGATTGGGGTGGCGCAACCTAAATTTTCTGGGAAAAATGAATCGATTGGGGAGTCATTATCAAAAAATTTGGGTAAACCAGCCTCATTATTTGTGGCAACTCCAATGTATGGTGGTCAGTGTACGGGACATCATGCGGTAGGTCTGGCACAAATTGTCACGATGTCATTTCAGAAGAATTTAAGAGTCTTCTATTCATTCATGATGAACGAATCACTTATTACCAGAGCACGAGATTCTTTAGCGCACGATTTTATAAAGTCTGACTACACGCACCTATTATTCTTAGATGCTGATATTGGGTTCAATGCGTTTGATATTCCTGCCATGATCGAAGCTGATAAGGACATCATATGTGGATTGTATCCAAAGAAAGAGATCAACTGGCTCAAAGTTAAAAAAGCAATCGACAGGGGTGTCGTTGGCAAAGATTTGGAACGATACACGGGAGAGTTTGTGGTTCGTCTGGTTAATGCAGAACATACCACAGGATTGATGAACGAGCCTTTGGAAATAGAATGCGGTGGCACTGGATTTATGTTAATCCATCGCCGAGTATTTGAGGGACTACTTGACAAGGTGCCAACATATACCAGCGACATGTACATCGCAACTGATACGATTCGTGAGAAGAAGATCATACATCAATTCTTTGATACATCGATCTGCCCTAAGACCAACAATTTACTATCAGAAGATTATCATTTCTGTGCACTGGCACGTGAGCATGGCTTTAAAATATTCGCAGCACCCTGGGCTAAGCTAACACATACAGGGGCATATACATTTAACGGGGAGATAGTAGAATGAGTGACAAGTTAAGATCCGCGGTTGAAAAAGAACTGCAAGCAAAGAAAGGAACTGCATACCCAACTGAAATACTGGCAACGAATGGTGAGATGCAGAAGATTGAATTCCACGATGACGATGGCAATTTTATTATCGAGGCAATCTGGGATTCGAGAGACACGCATACAACTGAGAACTACGATGCGTTTAGAAAGTGGGCTTATAACATTATGCGAGACAAAGGATACAAAGTTATCCTATCTGAAAATAGACGATTAAGACTTTTATAAAATCAAGGATAATAAAATGAAAGAAAAGACACAATGGAAGGTTGCAGTATGGTTTATGATAGTGTTTTGGACGTACTTCGCTTTAAGGATAATTTTACCCTTTGTAAGTCCTTGATTTATAACACATTGTCACAGTAGTACTAGTAGTACTAGTAAAAATGACTTTTGTCTCTATCTTTTATTTTTATTTTTTTTTAAAAAAAAGAAAAAAAGTGTAAACTACTGGTACTACTATGACAAAGTGTTTAAAATCAATGGGTTACAGAGGTCGTACCCTGACACAAAATTGTTTCTAAATTGTAACAATCTTTTAAAATCAAGGACTTAGCTAAAAACGTACCCTGACAAAGTGTTTAAAATCAATGACTTATGATACTTTTGTGCTTAAATATTAATCAGATGTAAAGGTAAATTATGAAGAACTTCAAACTTATTGGCATACTGACAGACGTCCAAGCTGTCAAGAAAGAGATCGAGGACCATAACATATGGTGGAACTGGATGTCAGTCCGCAAAAAAGGATTCTCATCCCGCCATATATACGTCAATGACATCGTGCTACGATTCCAATCACTCGTACTGGAAGACCAACCCAAGACCAATATGAATGATGGCTTAGAGTGTGTGAACTACTTTGTACAGGTCAAATTCCCAAAGACCATGGAGCTAGTAAAAAAATTGGCAGCCGGAAAGACCCTAGGCAGAATTATGATCGCATCCTTAGGCCCGAATGATACGATATCATCTCACGTTGACGAAGGCGCATACTGCCAGATCTATGATCGGTACCATATTGTCATACAGACCAATCCGCTTGTAAAATTCAAGTGCGAGGATGAAGAGGTACACATGGCCGAGGGGTCAATTTGGTGGTTTGATAATAAAAGAGTACACTCAGTAGAAAATCGTGGTAATATACCGCGAATACATATTATCTTGGATATTAAAAGGGGAGCATGATGGAACTAAGATGGATCGTCAGACACTACGGTGAGTTTAAAGACCAACCCATATTGCAGTATAGAACATCGCCCAAAGAAGAATGGCAAGATGTACCAACCACTATTGTGTCAATGAAATGAAACTACAAGCCGTCCTCGAAGGCATCATCGTTTTTTGTATCCTATGGTTCATAGGAGGAATTGTTAAATTTGCATGGAGTTTAATGTGAAACATAAATGGGTCAAGAGAGCAGAAGAATTATTTAAAGGTAGATGGATTGAGTTTAAACCACCATTTCCCAGCACTTTTGTATTTCCAGATTATGTTTATAAACAATGGAATCAAGATTTAATTGATAATTATGGGTGGACTAAGAAAGAACTCAAACAAGGTTGGAGGTATAAAAAATGAAAATCAAACAAATATCCACAGGAGACAATGACTCACTTGAAGATATAATGATAGCTATCATGAACCTTAAAACAGAAGATGGTAAATTAGTAGGCATGAGAGATTCTTATAAAGCCATTAAACAATTTATGGATTTATACTTATTAACTAGCAATCCTATGGGGAATATAAATGGATAACAAAACAAAAGAGTCACTTGAAATATTGCATGAAAGACTAGATCAATTAGAAAAAACTGTAGATCATACCGCAAAGGCATTAGAACAACACACAAGAGTTGGATATAAAACGTCGTCTAACTTTGTTTCAAACTTTGAAAGTTTATTTAAATGGCAGAAAGAAGTAGACGAGTCGATACATAGATTAGAACAAGACTATCATAGAAATGTTCGTGATTGGAGTCAAACGGTAAGTGAGCGAGCATCTAAAGATAAGTCTTTTGTTGATTGTTTAAGAGACGAACTTAAATATGAAATCATTAGAGAGTTTTTAAAAGAGACTATTGAAATATCAACCCAAGACATAAATATGTTAGAGTCTAATAAACAGTTAAAGGCATTTCAAAAAGAAGATTTAAGAATGAATTATAGAGTGCGTAATGCAAGTCAAGAGTTATTAGAATATGTAGGAGAAGATAAATGATCAGTCAGTGGGTGGCAGATGTTTGTGTATTAGGTCTTTTATTTACAGGACTTGCTGTGTGTTGGGCATTGCTATATGTACTATATAAATTAATAAAGGATCTAACAAAATGAAACAACATAAATGGCATAAAGAAATAGAAAATTTACAATATGAAATTGCTGAAATGGTATCAATGTTAAAAGGATGGAGTGAAGCATATCCAACAAGTATATTTCCTGAAATTACTCAAGATGATATTAATTTTATAAATTCAAACAACCCTAATTTATCTGCAAAGTTTTTTGCTCATGTAGGAAGACATTTTATTAAAAAAGGTTTTGAACCTTCCATTAAACTATTAGAAAAAATAGGAGAAAATTTAGATGACTAAACCTCACAAATGGCATAAAGAAATAAAAGCATGGGCTGATGGTGCAGAGATTGAGTATTGGAATGATGAAAGGGAAACATGGTCAAGTATATTTGTAGGAAGTCAACCAAGATGGTATGAAGATGTGAAATACCGCATTAAACCACAACCTATGCCTAAAGGTTTCCCTGCAAATAAAACGCCAACAGGTATAAAAGAGCCACAATATTTGTATGTGTATCAAAGTTATGAAGAAACAACTTTTGGAGACATTAAAATCATAAGTCAAAAAAGAACACCTATAAATGCAACTTGTATAGGCAAAATAAAACTTGAAGACTAACTTAAATTTGCATTAGTAAGGAAGACAATGAACAACACCACTACAAAGCCAAACAGCTTGTCAGTCCAATTTGACAAGATACCGCTCGACCTCAAAAAAGTACACAGATGGGTACTCTGGCGTTTAGTCGAGGTGGGCGACGAGACCTCCAAGCGTTGGAGTAAACTGCCAATGCAGGTCAATGGCCAATCAGCCTCATCGACCAATCCAGCAACGTGGACAGACTTCAACTCAGTCCAATATGAGTATCAGAACAATCCAACAAAATGGGATGGTGTTGGCTTCGTGTTTTCTGACGCAGACAACCTCGTTGGCATAGACCTAGACGACTGCTTAGATCCAACTACACATCAATTCACCAACCCAGCATCAGAACAAATTGCTCTGCGACTCAACGGGTACATGGAAGTGTCACCCTCTGGCACAGGCGTTAAGATATTTACCCGTGGCAACTTCTCCAACGCACACGTAGATCACTCGATTGGACTCGAGGTTTATTCTAAGGCACGGTACTTCACCGTCACGGGTCACTACATCTCAGGCTCAGTCCCCACGGAAGAACAAGACTTAACTCCCATCATACCGCCGAGACAACTCAACAAAACAGGCGACGCATTTGCGGATTACACACCGCCCCTTGAAGGCTACGACATCCATCGCGTTGAGACAGAGATCCTCAGCCAACTCGATCCAGACTGTCACTACGCAGACTGGCTCAAGATAGGCGCGATACTGCACCATCAATTCCAAGGTGACATCGAGGCCTGTGAGATGTGGGATAGATGGTCAGCACAGTCGCACAAGTACCAATCGACTGGCATCAACTCATGCGAATCCAAGTGGAGAACGTTTAAGGGTTCGGGCGCCACGCTCCGCTCCTTACTCTTCAATATCACGCAAAAGGTGAAGGCACAAGCGCTCGCCAGTGGAGAGACGATCCTCGATAATAATACCATGGAAAATGCGCGTGTGTTCCTCGACAACTTCTACGCGTCCGAAGAAGGTTACAAATTAGTACACTACGCGGATGATTTTTATCAGCACGTCGCAACACACTACGAAGACATCGAAGAACAAACGATCCGTGCTAAGTTATATACATTCTTAGATAAGTGCAAGAAGATGGGGAAGAAGAATGCCATCATGCCGTTCAACCCAACACCCGCTGTGGTGTCGGCCGTATTAGATGCGGTGAAATCCATCGTGCACTTACCGAATCATCCCAACACAAAACCACCGATCTGGTTCGAAGAGTACCGCGCCAATAAACCACAGGCATCTAAATTGATATCATTACAGAACGGGTTATTTCATGTAGAACAGAACGTCATGATCCCACACTCGTTAGGATTCTTTACACAGAACGCACTCGCATTTAGCTATGACAAGGACGCAGACTGTCCAGTGTGGCACGCATTTTTAAAATCATTATGGGAGAATGATCATGAGTCAATCGAAACGTTGCAAGAGATGTTTGGATACATTTTATCGGGCGACACACGGCAGCAGAAATTCTTTAACATCATTGGACCACGTAGGTCTGGCAAAGGCACTATCAATAAAGTGTTGGTATCACTCCTTGGTCAGCATAATACGGTGGCGCCCGAACTGGGTGAGCTATGCGACACTTTTGGTCTCCAGCCTTGGTTGGGTAAACTTCTTGCTTCTTTTACTGATGCGAGGGCACCAGAGCGTAACCGAAATGCTGTTGTTTCTCAACTCCTTCGCATTGTGGGGGGCGATACTGTTACCGTCAATCGAAAGAATAAAGAGTCGTGGAACGGATACCTACCGACACGCATTGTCATCTACTCCAACGAGGTCTTACAACTCACGGAGAACTCGAACGCGCTCACAGGCCGAATGATTGTATTAAGAATGACCGAGTCATTTTATAATCATGAAGACACAGAGTTATCACGTAAGCTCGATGCTGAATTGTCAGGCATCTTTAACTGGGCGATGGAAGGATTGAAGCGTAGACTTGCACGCGGTGGTCACTTCTTACAACCTAAGTCGGGTGCGTCTTATTTAGAACTAATGGAAGAGATCGGCAATCCAATAGGATCGTTCGTTGAAGATACATTGATCTTTGATCCAGATGCATCGGTACCAAAAGATGAAGTCTTTGCATGCTTCTCACACTGGGCATTGAAAAGAAAACTTAGCCCAGGCACTGAGCTTGCATTCAAACGTAGATTCTTAGCAGCAACGCAAGAGCATCGTATTGAGATTGGGCTTGATAGAACCAACGGTGGACGTAATCATATCTATAGAGGTGTACGACTCAACGACAGAGCTCAAGCACATGTAAACAACAATATCATTTCAGACGGAGATATATACTAATGTGGAATACCCTAGCAGAATTTAAACAATGGTGGCTTGACTTAAGACATTTAAGACCTCCGTTCAAAGATCCAATCCATGTCACAGAAACTATGTACGAGATGGTCATATTTAAAGAGGGGCGATATCAGGTGCGTTTGTGCATTTGTAAAGCAGACTCCGAAAATAAGATAAGGCTAATTGACGGTGCAGAACAAATCATTATCTATGTATCAGGTAACTTGACATTTAATGAAGATTTATCACAACATCAAAAAGCAACACCAGACGGAACTTATCATATATTATTAGGCGTAGAGATTAAACCACCGTACGATACGGTAAAGGCCAAAGACGAAGCGGGAACGTTTATGATCTTTGAAAAACTTGGAGAATAACAATGAACTGGAATAGCGTAGAAGAATTTCAAAACTGGTGGTTAAATAATGGTAAACCCATTCGACCACCATTTAAAGATGCTGCATTTACCACAGATATTGCATACTCACTATGCTTATTCCGTGAGGGTAAATTTCAGGTAGAACTTTATATCTCAAAACCAAATACACAAGCGCCTATGCATTCGCACCCTGATGTAGATTCAAGCTTTATTTACCTTGGCGGCAATCATGAATTTGGAGAACCTGACGGATCATTTAGAGATTTGAAAGATGTACAAAAAGAAAATCCTGCCAATGGAGCGCACATCTTATTAGGCACAACACTGTTAGCGTTATCTGCAACTCCGCATCGATTAAGAGTCGGCCCCGAAGGTGGCTCATTCTTAAGCTTTGAGATGTGGCGCGAAGATAAGCCAACATCGGTGACAGTACACTGGGATGGTGAACCTGTCGGTGAAGAACATATTGAAACAATGAATAGACATCATGCTTGAACTACTTGTAGCATTTTCGTTGTATCATAACAAGGCCAGCTATCTATGGTGGATTGCATACATCATAGTCATGCTTATTGAAATATTGCAAGACTTAAAAGAAAAAGGATACTACGAAAATGAATGAACCAAATTTTGAACTACTATTCCCCACACCCGTGATGTTTAATCATATGGAGCGAGATTTCACACAAGCAGAACTTGACTACGTGCAATCACACAACGCACCAGATAAAACAAACCGCAACGTGGGTAATGTAACTTCGAACAACAACTACATATTGAATGAACCTGAGATGAAAGAATTGCACGACATTATTTTAGCAAACGTGCAACTTTACATTGACAAGGTCATAAAGCCTAAGTATGAAGTAAAGCCATTTATCACACAATCATGGCTCAACTATACAAGGAAAGGTGAATTCCATCATAAACATGAGCATCCTAATAGTTTTATCTCTGGTGTGTTATATATTAATACCGATTCAACTAAAGATAAGATTACATTTCATCGATCAGGCTACAAACAAATTCAATTAGCAACTGACAACTTTGATATATTTAACTCTGATTCTTGGTGGTTCAATGTAAAAACTGGCGGTATTGTACTATTTCCTTCATCACTCACGCACCATGTAGAAGATGTAATTGCTGATGAAACTAGAATTAGTTTAGCTTTCAATACCTTTATCAAAGGCACTATCGGTGACAACCGATCACTTACGG
>Ga0213920_1000643_pt1 | contig 24620 bp, 26 predicted proteins | sample McNCre1117MG_FD_161054 | JGI IMG/M metagenome (GOLD analysis project Ga0213920, IMG submission 161054) | Freshwater microbial communities from McNutts Creek, Athens, Georgia, United States - 11-17 MG | ecosystem: Environmental > Aquatic > Freshwater > Creek | place: USA: Georgia | collected...
GTTAATTACATTTGAAACAATATTTTGGTGTGAAAGCATTACTCCTTTGGGTCTTCCTGTAGTTCCAGAAGTATAAATAATTGTAGCTAAATCAGCTGAATCAACTTTGTTTTTTCGATCTTCAACCTCATTTTGATTGCTTTCATCTTGTCCCAATTCCAATAATTCACTCCAGTGATTACAACCTTGAATTGTATTGAAAGAATAGACTTGTTTTAGGGTTGGAACATTTGCTTTAATTGCAGTTACTTTACGCAACACTTCTTCGTCAGAAACAAAGCAGTAGGTAGATTCAGAATGATTTAATATGTACTCATAATCTTCTTCTGAAATGGTTGGGTAAATAGGAATGGTTTGTGCTCCTGTTTGAAGTACACCAATGTCCACAATATTCCATTCCGTTCTATTATTAGATGAAATGATAGCAATCTTATCATTTTTCTGAACCCCTAATTGTATTAAAGCTCTTGAAATTGCATTGGCTTTAGCAATATATTCTTCAGTGGATGTTTTAATCCATTTTCCGTCTTTTTTTGTAACTAAAGCATCTGCAATATTGAAGTTTTCTTGCTGATAGTAAGGGAAGTCAAAAAGTCTTGTAATTGAAATCATTTAATATAAATTTCATGCAAATTAATTAATTTATACGGATTCACAATATTTATTTAAAATATATAATAGTTAGTACGAAATGTCTAATTTTGTGAATTATAATTTTCGATACAGAATATGAAACGATTTCCAAGATTTGAGGAGTATAAATTAGTGTTTTACAGAATTTTACTTGCTTATTTATTTTATTTTATTGCTCGTCTTTTATTCTTTATTTACAATCGAAATTTAATTCAAATAGATGGAATAACAGATGTAGTTTCCATGTGCTATCACGGTTTAGCATTCGATACTACCTCTATTTTATATTTGAATTTATTATTTATTGTTTTTTCAATTCTTCCTTTTCGAATTAATCACAGTAGAAAGTACCAAACCTTTTTATTCTACTTGTATTTTATTCCCAATTTGTTAGGGTATGCAACCAATTTTGTAGACTTTATTTATTATCGTTTTAATTTTGGGAGATCAACTATTGCTGCGCTTGATTCGTTAAAACACGAGAGTAACAAATCATTGTTGTTACTAAATTTTTTGATTCATTATTGGCATGTTTTTGTATTGTTCTTTTTGATTTCATTTTTGTGGATTTATCTGTACAAAAAGATTTCATTACAAATCACAAATCATCATTCAGGAGTAGTTTATTTTGGGACCTCGACATTTAGTTTTTTAGTGATAGCAACCTTAATTGTTGGAGGGATTAGAGGTGATTTTAAAAAAAGTACCCGACCTATTAATTTACTAGACGCCAGTAGATATGTCAAAAATTCATCGCAAGCCGATGTAATTTTAAATACTCCTTTTGCATTAATTAGGACGATGTTTAGCAACAATTTTAAGAAAGTGAATTTTGTTAGCCAAGCTACTATCGATTCGTTAATTGTACCCATAAAACAGTATAAAAACAATCCTAAAACCAAACCGAATATTGTTATTTTTATTTTAGAAAGTAATGCCAAAGAGTATTATGGTGCATTTAATAAAGAGTCTACTATTTCTAATTATAAAGGATATACACCTTTTGTAGATTCGTTGGCACAACATAGTATGATTTATACCAATGCCTATTCGAATGGGTATAAATCTATTCATGCAATGTCATCAATTTTAGCAGGTATTCCTTCTTTTAAAGATGCATTTACTTCTTCTCCTTATCCAAAACAAAAAACTGAATCATTGGTTTCAACCCTAAAAAGTGAGGGGTATACCACTTCGTTTTTTCACGGAGCTCCTAATGGTTCAATGGGATTTTTAGGCTATTCCAATATTTTGGGATTTGATAATTACTATGGAAAGAATGAATACAACAATGACGCCGATTTTGATGGGGTTTGGGGAATTTGGGATGAACCCTTTTTTCAGTATTTCAACACGACAATAAGCAAGAAAAAGCAACCGTTTTTGGCCACATTGTTCTCCGTTTCTTCTCACGAGCCGTATCAAATACCAGAGAAATATGAGGGCAAATTTCCAAAAGGAGATGTCAATATTCATCAGTGTATTGGTTATACTGATTATGCTTTGAAACAATTTTTCAAAGCAGCTAAGAAAGAGCCATGGTTCAACAATACTATTTTTGTTTTGGTTGGAGATCATGGCAATACCATTTTTTATGATGAGTATAAGAAAGAAGTCAATAAAAATAAAGTAGCGATGTTAATTTACAAACCCAATTCTAAATTTGTGGGTGAGTACAAAGACTATGCGCAACAAATTGACTTGTATCCAACTATATTAGATATGGTAGGTTATGATAAACCATTTAGAAGTTGGGGAAGAAGTTTAGTGGGTGATTCTAAAATCACTCCTTTCTTAATTCGTTATTCAGCGAATGTATATCAGTTTATGAGTGGTAATTATATCTGTACATTTGATGGAAATAAAGTGATTGGCTTTTATGATAAGAAGGATAAAGATTTAAAATACAATTTAATTTCAAAGAGAAATGCCGAAATGGATGTACAGGAATTAAAATGCAAAGCCTTTATTCAAGATTATATGGCTAGAGTTATGGATAAAAGATTAGGAGAATCTAAAAAATAAAAGAAAATGAGTGTAAAGAAGAAAGTAGTTATTGCTTTGATTGCGATTATCTTAATCGGCGTTGGTAAATATGTGTACGATATGAATATCAACCATAATTTTGAAACAATTACCGAAGGGAAAGTATATAAATCGGGAGTTATTCCACCGAATGAAATCGCGGATTACGTAAAAAAATATAAGATTAAGTCAATTATCGATTTACGATTTCCAGGTACAGGTGATGATGTCAATAATCCCGAAGTTCCTGCTGAATTAACAGTTGAAAAAGAAGCGGTTGCAAAAATAAAAGGGGTGAATTATTTTAATAATGGTTCAGATCAGGTACCAGCCCAAAAGAATTTAGATATGTTCTTTTCTATAATGGATAATAAAGATAATTACCCTGTATTAATTCACTGCTATCACGGTGTAGGGCGTGCTGAAATGTACTCTGCTATTTACAGAATTGAGTATGAAAATATGGATCGTGATCAAGCTAGAACGAGTACTCGTTTATTGACTAAGTGGAGTTCATTTGATTTAGGAACCCCTAAAGGAGATTATTTGCACCAGTATCAAAAAAGAAATAAGTAATCATAAAAAAAAGCGACCATTTGGTCGCTTTTTTATTATCTATTTTCAATCCATTTTCTAGCATTGACAAAGGCTTCTTCCCAAGGCGAAACTTCGTCGTTTCTGTCTTTTGGATAGTTAGCCCAGTTCCACTGAAAAATCGAACGTTCAATATGTGGCATCATCACTAAGTGGCGACCTGTTGCATCACATAGCATTGCGGTGTTATAATCCGAACCATTTGGATTGGCAGGATAACCTTCGTAACCATATTTAGCTAGAATATTGTAATTTTCTTCTCCCATTGGCAAGTTAAATTTTCCTTCGCCATGCGATACCCAAACTCCTAAAGTACTTCCTGCTAAAGATGACAACATCACAGACTTGTTTTCTTGCACTTTTACAGAAGTAAAAATACTTTCGTGTTTATGACTGTTGTTGTGGTGCATTTTTCCATGCACTTCGTGTTCTGGATTGATTAATTCCAATTCCATGAACAATTGACATCCGTTGCAAATTCCTACTGACAACGTATCTTCTCTTTTGTAGAAATTAGTCAAAGCCGTTTTTGCTTTTTCATTGTATAAAAATGCACCAGCCCAACCTTTTGCTGATCCTAACACATCTGAATTAGAAAAACCACCAACAGCTCCAATAAATTGAATGTCTTCCAAAGTTTCACGTCCCGAAATCAAATCAGTCATGTGAACATCTTTCACATCAAATCCAGCCAAGTACATGGCATTAGCCATTTCGCGTTCCGAGTTACTTCCTTTTTCACGAATAATCGCTGCTTTAGGACGAGGCTTACTAGCGTCAATAACTGGTTTTTTTCCAGTAAAATGAGTAGGAAAACTAAATTGTAAGGCTTGATTTTTATAATTGTTGAAACGTTCTTTTGCCGTCCCGTTTTTAGCTTGTTTTTGGTCTAATAAAAACGAAGTTTTGAACCAAATATCTCGGTATTCTGCAATGTCTAAACACCAAGTTCCAAATTCCAATTTCCCTGTATTTGTGACTTCACCAAGCTTGAAAAATTCTATTTGCTTGGAATTTAAATAGGCTTCAAACGCCTCATTGTTTGCGGGCTGAATTACCAAACCAATATTTTCAGAAAACAAAATTTTTATCAAATCTTTTTCTTCAAAACAATCAAAATTTAATTTCATTCCAGTTTCCTCAAAGTTGGGAGTTCCCCCTTCGGGGGTTAGGGGGCTAAAACACATTTCTAATAGTGTAGTAATTAAACCACCGCTTCCAATGTCATGTCCTGCTACAATTTGGTCATCACCAATTAATTCCTGAATGGTATTGAACGCTTTTTTGAAGAAAGCGGCATCCTTAATAGTTGAAGTTTCAGTGCCAATGGTATTCAAAATCTGTGCAAAAGAAGAACCTCCTAATTGAAATTGGTCTTGTGACAAATTGATATAATAAATGGAACCAGCTGTCATTCCCTCGCTTGGGAATCTCAATACGGGTTCTACTACTTTTCTAATATCGGTACAATTTCCACCAGCTGAAATGATTACTGTTCCTGGTGCAATCACTTCGTCATTAGGGTATTTTTGCTTCATAGAAAGTGAATCTTTCCCTGTTGGGATATTGATTCCCAATTCGATTGCAAAATCCGAACATCCTTCTACAGCAGCATACAAACGTGCATCTTCTCCTTCGTTTTTACAGGCCCACATCCAGTTGGCTGAAAGTGAAATTCCTTTCAATCCGTCTTTGATCGGAGCCCAAACTATATTCGATAATGATTCGGCAATAGCATTTCTACTTCCGGCTACAGGGTCAATTAAGGCAGCAATAGGAGCATGCCCAATAGAAGTAGCAATTCCTTCTTTACCATTGTAATCCAAAGCCATAACACCACAGTTGTTCAAAGGCAATTGTAAGGGTCCAACACATTGTTGTTTGGCTACTTTCCCGCCCACACAACGATCGACTTTATTGGTCAACCAATCTTTACAAGCTACTGCTTCTAACTGCAATACTTCTTTTAAATAAGAAGTAAATTGATTGGTATCGTATTGAATATTTTTGTAGTTATAAGTAACTGTTTTGTCTGTCATTATGGTTTTTGGCGAACTGCCAAAGAAATCTTCCAAAGCATAATCCATTGGTTTCAATCCAGTAGATTTTGATTCGAAAGTAAAACGATGGTCAGCAGTTACGTCACCCACTTGATACATTGGCGAACGTTCCCTGTCGGCGATGCGTTGTAAGGTATCGATGTCTTTTTGACCAATAACCAATCCCATTCGTTCTTGGGATTCGTTACCAATAATTTCTTTAGCAGAAAGTGTAGGGTCACCCACAGGCAATTGATCTAAATCAATTAAACCTCCTGTTTCTTCTACTAATTCTGAAAGACAGTTCAAGTGTCCACCAGCTCCGTGATCGTGAATAGACATGATAGGGTTGGTATCACTTTCGACCAAACCACGAATGGCATTGGCAGCACGTTTCTGCATTTCTGGATTCGAACGTTGGATAGCATTTAATTCAATTCCTGAACCAAAAGCGCCTGTATCTGCAGAGGAAACCGCAGCACCACCCATTCCAATTCTATAATTTTCACCTCCTAAAATGACAATTTTATCGCCAGCTGAAGGTTTGTGTTTAATCGCTTGATCTAATTTCCCATAACCAATTCCGCCCGCTTGCATAATTACTTTATCGTAACCAATTTTGCGGTTGTTTTCTTCGTGTTCGAAAGTTAAAACTGAACCGGTGATTAGGGGTTGTCCAAATTTATTTCCAAAATCAGAAGCTCCATTCGATGCTTTGATTAAAATATCCATTGGGGTTTGGTACAACCATTTTCTTTCTTGAACACCATTTTCCCAATTTCTATTTCCTTCCAATCGAGAATACGAAGTCATGTACACCGCTGTTCCTGCTAACGGCAATGAACCTTGTCCTCCAGCCAAACGGTCGCGAATTTCACCTCCTGAACCCGTTGCTGCTCCGTTGAAAGGCTCCACAGTTGTTGGGAAATTATGTGTTTCGGCTTTTAAAGAAATTACTGAATCAAATTCTTTTACTTCATAAAAATCAGGTTTGTCAGCACTTTTTGGTGCAAATTGTGTCACTTTTGGACCTTTTAGAAAAGCGACGTTGTCTTTGTAAGCCGAAACAATATCGTTTGGATTTTCTTGAGACGTTTTCTTAATTAATTTGAATAATGAGGTTTCTTTTTCTTCCCCATCAATCACGAAAGTTCCGTTGAAAATTTTATGACGACAGTGTTCTGAATTAGCCTGAGAAAAAGCAAAGATTTCAGAATCAGTTAATTTACGTCCTAATTTAGTCGATAAATTATCTAAATACTCCACTTCTTCTGGGCTTAAAGCCAAACCTTCCGTTTTGTTGTACGCATCAATATCCTCAATATCTAAAATAGGTTCTGGTTCAATATTGATGGTGAAAATATCTTGGTGTAATTCAGTATATTTTTGAGAAAGCATTGGGTCGAAATCGGTGAAATCTTCCGTAGCAGGATGAAATTCCTCAATTCTAATGATTCCTAAAATCCCCATATTTTGAGTGATTTCAACCGCATTGGTACTCCAAGGCGTAATCATAGTGGCGCGTGGACCAACAAAAAAATCCGTTAATACGGATTTTTCTATTTTATGTGCGTCGGCAAAAAGCCAGTTTAGTTTTGAAATGTCTGCAGCCGAAATTTGGTTTTGCGTTTGAACGGCAAAAACAGTTTTACTTTGGTTTTCAAAGAAATGAATCATTGTATTGAGTTTGTTGTATTGCGATGCAAATTTAGTTTAAATAAATAGTTCGAGCAAGAATCAAAAGCAAAGACTTATGAAAAATTAGTTAACAAAAGGTTTGTTTTGGTAAGCACCTAAATCAGGAGGTAAAGTTCGGGTTGTTCCTGAAATATCGAGCGGAATTAAATAGTTCAAATTCCCTTTGGCAACAGCAGCAGAATTCCCATCGATATTGAGTTTGTTTTTAGCAATACTTTGAAATTTAGGATCTTGGTTTAAGATAATTCCATTGTACCGATTGGTATCTGTTGTAAATTGATACAACGGATTTGCGCTTGCTGATTTCGAATCCATTTTAATGAGGCAATTATTGAACTGGTATTCAAAAGTGGCAGTTGTTTTTTTGTTCAATTCCAATTCATTGGTGTACGCACCATAAATAATACAATTGTTGAAAGTGGCTTTGCTAAGCGCATTGGTTTCGGGAACTGAACCCAATTTGAAATTGCTTAACGTCACTGCTTGTTGACTAGAACTATTCCAATTGTTGTTAAAAGTACAATGAGTAAAAGTGTAATTACCACCATAAATGCAAGCTAAACTCGCTTCTCCTGCATTGTTGATTACTAGATTCTCGCCAACGATTCTTCCATTTTGGGCTAAAATTCCGTAGTGTGCGGAGTTGTATATTTGGGTGTTCTTGATATTTACATTGGTTCCATTGTTGTTTTGAATTAACAATCCAATAGCGGCATTTTTAATTGTCAAGTGGTTAATAGTACTTGTGTTAGCTCCTTCATTTAATCGAATGGTTTCCCATTGCCCAGTCACATCTGCATAGTCTAATTGCAGTCTGTCTCCTTGAAAAACAACTTCGTTTTCGAGTTGGTTAGTTGTAGACTGACTACCGTTAATTTGTAGCGAAGCATTGTTGTCCACAATCAATCCGGAATTGGCATGAAAATACACTCTTGCTCCCGCATCAAAAACAGCAGTTTTGCCTGGCGGAACTCCTGCAAATCCATAAATCACGTAGGCTTTTTGATTGGTAAAATGCAATTCAGTATCGTCTAAATAGAAACCTTCTAGCGTTTTACCTCCAACAGAAATTGTTTCTTTGGTTCCGTTAGCCAAACGTTGTGGAAAAAGGAAAACAGCATCTTTCACTAAAGTTACCAATTCTACTTTTTGAAGATTTGCACCGCTATCAAACTCAATTTGGTCGGTGTATAAAAAATCGGTCGAATTGGCGTCAGTTGCATTGACTGTAGTCTCAATAAAAATATAAAGACTATCTTTCGCTAATAGCGTGACATCTTGAAAAACCTTCCCTTGATTGCCTGACATGCCGTCCACCGTCATTCGAAATTTTGAGTTTAACCCTTTGCTTAATTTGATGGAAGGAATGTGTACATCTTCGTTACTTTTATTGTACACTTTGAGCTGGTAAGTACTCGAACTAATGGTGCTGAAAACAGTATCCAAATATATCGTATCATTCGAAAAAACTAAATTTCCCTTACTGGCTACCGTTTCAAAATCGGAACGGCAGGAACAAACTGCTACTACAATTCCGATAAAAAATAGCACTCGTTTCAGTTGCATGGGTTTAGTTTTTTGGTAAAAATAATGAATAATTTCTTAAGCCATAACAACATATTTTTTTAACTTTATATCCAATCCCAATTGAACCCAAATCTTATGTCGAATACCTACACCCAAATTCACATTCAATTTGTATTTGCAGTGAAATACAGAAATGGATTAATTAATTCCTCTTTTAAACAAGAATTGTATCAATACATTTCAGGAATAATTATAGCTAATAATCATAAATTATTAGCTATAAATGTAATGTCTGATCATCTTCATATTTTGATAGGAATGCGACCGTCCCAATCGGTGTCTGATTTAATTCAAAATATTAAAAGTAATTCATCAAAATGGATCAATGAGAAGAAGTTCTTGAAAGTAAAATTTGAGTGGCAGGAAGGATATGGGGCATTTTCGTATTCTAAATCACATGTTCAAAATGTAATTCGGTACATTCAGAATCAAGAAAAAAAGCATAAAGCAAAAACGTTTAACGAAGAGTATTTGGATTTTTTGAACGCTTTTGAAATTGATTATGACGAGCGTTATGTTTTTAAAGATTTAATGTGATGTCATCCCTAAAGGTATTAATTAAGGCATTATATAAACTCCGTAGGAGTTATATCTTGGTAATCTCTGGTCCAAATCAAATAGAGTCCCGTAGGGACGACACCAATAACTCCGTAGGAGTTGTATTTAGTTAAATGCCATCCCTAACGGGATTTTCTCTCGTTAGCATTTCATGTTACCGAAATACAATCCCTAGCGGGATTAACTTTTCAATTTTGTGATTGATAACTCCGTAGGAGTTAAATTTCGGTAGACAATTGATTATAGCCAGCCCAACTAGTCCCGTAGGGACGACATTTCAGTAGCCCCATAGGGGCGATATTTTGTCAATCCAAAACGTAGTATTACATTTCGATAAAATTGGCTATTTTTACATTTTAAATTTCGTCCTATGACATTCGATAAACAAAAGATACTAGACTATTGCAACGGATTTGCTGCAACCACTTTGATGGGAACTTTGCATATTGAATATGTAGATGCGGGAGAAGATTTCTTAGTAGCCACTATGCCTGTCAATCCTTCGGTTCATCAACCTATGGGGCTGTTACATGGTGGAGCAACTGTAGCTTTAGCAGAAAGTGTGGGTAGTGCGGCTTCGATGTTATTTGTAAATTCGGATTTGTTCGAAGTACGCGGAATAGAAATCGCTGCCAATCATTTGAAATCCAAACGAGACGGAATAGTGACTGCCACGGCTAAAATTATTCACAAGGGGAGAAGTATTCATCTTTGGGAAATTCGAATTGTAGACGAAAAAGGGAGTTTAATTTCCCTTTGCAAATTGACCAATATGGTGTTGCCAAAACGAAAAATCGAATAATAAGAAACCATTACTATGATTTCATTAGTCGATAAAATGACGCTTCATCACCAGCAAAATTTACCTTTTGTAGTGTATTCTAAACCCAATTCAGATACTATTTTGGGTTTGTTTCAGGGCAATGCTACCTTGTTTGAAGTGACTGATTTTACTGAAAAAGGGTTTGTTTTTGCCTCATTTGACGGAAGTCAGAACTACATCATTCCCGAGAATGAATCGGAACAATGGAGCGAACAATGGACTCCGACCAGTGAAACTATTTCTTCAAAAGAAGAGAATACATTTGATTCTTCCGCCCAAATACATTTTCAAAATTTAGTTATAAAAGGAGTTAAGGCCATTCAAAATAATCAGTTTCAAAAAGTAGTCGTTTCTCGGAAAGAAGCGGTGGATTTGACCAATTTTAATTTGGCTACAGCCTTTGAAAATTTAGTGCAGCAGTACCGTTCTGCTTTTGTGTATTGTTTTTACCATCCAAGAATCGGGACATGGTTAGGAGCAACACCAGAACAATTATTGAAGGCAAACGCCACGAATTTCGAAACTATGGCTTTGGCGGGAACGCAAAAAGTTGAAGGTGACGAGACTGTTATTTGGCAACAAAAAGAACAAGAAGAACAGCAATTTGTAACGGATTATATTGTTTCAAAATTAAAGGAGGCGAGTGCCGAAATTCAAGTTTCTGAGGCTTACAGTGTTAAAGCGGGTAGTCTTTGGCATATTAAAACTGATATTTTGGGTGCGTTTGGTAAAGAGTTGGATTTGAAAAAAGCGATTCAGTTGTTGCATCCCACTCCGGCGGTTTGTGGTGTTCCAAAAGAAATTGCGAAAGCATTTATTATGGCTAACGAAGGTTATAATCGTAGTTTTTACACGGGATTTTTAGGCGAATTGAATCGGGATTTTGCATCGGATTTGTTTGTAAATTTGCGTTGCATGCAAATTGAAAATAATCAAGCGCATTTGTATATGGGTTGCGGCATTACAAAAGACAGTAATCCGGAGAAAGAATGGAAGGAGAGCGTGAATAAGTCCATGACGATGAAACGAATACTATAGAATTACAAAAAACAATATCAAAAACAATATCAAGATGAAATTAGATATACTGGCTTTTGGCGCCCATCCAGACGATGTCGAATTGGGTTGTGCAGGGACTATTTTGAAAGAAATAGCAATGGGCAAAACGGTAGGAATTGTCGATTTGACTCGTGGCGAATTAGGTACTCGTGGCTCGGCGGAGTTGCGTGACCAAGAAGCCGCAGCAGCCGCACAAATCTTAGGCGTTTCAGTTCGTGAGAATCTTCGTTTCAGAGATGGTTTTTTTGTGAATGACGAAGCGCATCAATTGGAAGTAATCAAGATGATTCGTAAATACCAACCCGAAATTGTCTTGTGCAATGCCATTGAAGACCGACATATTGATCATGGTAAAGGAAGTCAATTGGTTTCTGATGCGTGTTTTTTATCCGGTTTGATGAAAATTGAAACGAAACTAGACGGACAAGCGCAACAAGCGTGGCGACCTAAAGTAGTCTATCATTATATCCAATGGAAAGATATTAAACCTGATTTTGTAGTCGATATAACTGGTTTTACCGATAAAAAAGTAGATTCTATTTTAGCCTATCGTTCTCAATTTTACGATCCTAACTCTAATGAACCGGAGTCACCTATAACCAGTAAAAACTTTTTGGAAAGCTTGAATTATCGTTCCAGAGATTTTGGACGATTGGTAGGAGTAGACCATGCCGAAGGTTTTACTGTCGAAAGGTATTTGGCTGTCAATAGCTTAGGAGATTTGATTTAAAATTGCTGTATTTTTTTTAAATTTTTATTTGCGAAAGCGAACATTTGTACTATATTTGCACCCGTTATACAAATGGTGGTTGTAGCTCAGCTGGTTAGAGCATCGGTTTGTGGTGCCGAGGGTCGTGGGTTCGAACCCCATCATCCACCCAAAAGGCAAAAGCCTCGAAGCAATTCGAGGCTTTTTTTGTGGTTATAATTGAAAAAAGCTATAAAGTATTTAGTTTATCATGATAGTTTTAAACGATATTCAATCGTGCTTTCTAATATTTCCGATGGTTTTTTTGAAATAAAATCAAGATCAATATTTTCATAAGGCTCTAAACTTTTTGCAATTTCAGCGACTCTATCCAATCTTTTATGTATTGCAGAATGTCTTTTTAATTCTTCAATTCCTTTTACTATTGAGTTAATTTCCAGGCACTTTGAAATATAATCTTGCTTAATTTTGGAGATACAACTATCACAATATTTTTTACTTGTAAATTGAAGTGAAGAGTATTGAAAATTTTCATCGCAGAAGTTGCATTTGGTTTCTATTAAACTTTTTTGATAATTTAATTCACTTTTCCTTTTTTCTTTTTCTTCAGAAGCAATTTTAATACCTAAAGAAGCACCAACTATTGTTCCTAATCCACCAAAAATAACAACTTGAATTTTTTGTTTTGTTTCAAGTTCTGATTTTTTAGTATACGCTGTGTCGAATAGAAATCCGAAAATAACTCCAATAATTAATCCTATAACTCCACCAAAAATAAGATATAAAATATGTTTCATTTTAGATTTAAGATAATTTATTTCACAACAGGAGTGAATGATTTTAAATATCCATTTACTATAGGTAATTCAATTTTTGAAAATTCATTTTCAAAAGACACCCCGCTTTCGAATTTGGCAGTATTAAATTTTATGAAATATTTATTGTTTTCTTGAAGATTTTCAAGTTGTGAATTTTTAATAATACAAGTTACTTTTACAAAATATTTTTCGTCTTCAAATATAAAATTTCCATAAACTTTCCCATTGTTCATGGCTGTTGCCATCAATTCAAATGGTAAATCATTATATAGTCCTTTTTTATCAATTAAAGGCAACATTTGACTTGTACATAAGGCTTCATATTTTTCCTTTAGCACTGTGTTTTTGTCTATATTACTCTTATTGTTTTTTACAAAACTATCAATAAGTTTTAATGAGTGATATATTTCTTCAGGTTCCTTAATAGTTATTGTTGAATATTGATTTGTTGTTTGCTTTTTGTTTTCACAGCTACTAATTGTAAATATTGTGAATACTATAAAAATGGAAATCCTGATTCGTCTCATAATTTTAGTTTTTTAATGATTTATTTCTATCATAATAGTTTAGTTAACAAAATTTCAATAAAACTCTACAGATAGAGGTTTTTAATAAAAGTTTAAAGTGTTTTTAATTTCTGTAATGGAATTTGATTTGGAGTCTATTGCAGTTACAGGGCATCACAAACATAAGAAATTTTTTATTATATTTTAAAAATGGAAAGATTTAATTGTTTGGTGTTATATAAAATAACTATGTTTATACTGGTTAATCTTATACTAACATGAATCCAATAATCACTCCCAATCAATTAATTGAAGCCGTTCAAGAAAAAGGGATACTTTTGGTAGACGCAACCAATAGTCCAACGGCTTTTCAAAATTATACGAACACCCATCTAAAAGGCGCTTTGTTTGTAGATGTCAATACACAACTAGCCGATATCAAAGAAGATGTTTCCATTGGCGGTCGCCATCCGTTACCCACAGCCAAACAATTTTCTAAAACATTGACCGATTTAGGCATTACACCCGAAACTTGGGTGGTGGTCTATGACGATAAAAATGGAGCGAATGCAGCAGCACGTTTTTGGTGGATGTTGCGTTCTATTGGTCACGAAAAAGTACAAGTGTTGAGTGGAGGTATTCAATCAGCCATCCAAGCTGGATTTCCAACAAGTTCAGCCGTTGAAGTTCCCAATAAAGTTTCATCTTACCTTGTTCAAGATTGGCAATGGCCAACGATTGATTTGGAAGGAATGGATGAAATGATACAAAACGATAATTTTGTAGTGATTGATGTACGCGAATCGAAACGTTTTAGAGGTGAAACAGAACCAATTGATTTGATTGCGGGACATATTCCAGGCGCAACTAATATTCCGTTTACGGCTAATATAGACGAAAATGGTTTTTTCTTATCTCCTGAGGAATTGAAATCGAACTACCAAAAGTCTTTTGAAAATACTTTGCCAGAGAATAGAGTAGTGCATTGTGGCTCTGGTGTAACTGCTTGTCATACTCTTTTAGCGATAGCTTTGGCAGGTTTACCCATTCCTAAATTGTATGTAGGTTCTTGGAGTGAATGGTCTAGAAACAACAGGGAGATTGTTGTAGAGAAATAAAAAAAGGGTGTCTTAAAAAGATAAATTTTGTCATTCCGAATTTATTTCGGAATCTATAAATTAATATTAATTAAAGAAACTGAAACAAGTTCAGTTTGACAAGAACAAGACTTTTAAGACACCCTCAGTTTTCAACAAGACTGATTTATTCTTTATCCACTACAATTCGGTCTTTTCTGTTAGCTAATTCCCAAGCCGTTACAAATGCTAATTGCGCTCTTTTTGCCAAGGCATCGTATTCAATTTTGTCTGGTTCGTCTGTTTTTTTATGGTAATCAGCATGAACTCCGTTAAAAAAGAAAACAGCAGGAATACCATGTTTTGCAAAATTATAATGATCAGAACGCTCATAAAAATGATTAGGGTCTTTAGGGTCATTAAAACGATAATCCAAATCCAGATTCACATATTTCTGATTCATTATGGCGCAAACAAAATCCAAATCAGAAGACAAACGATTGGCTCCAATAATGTACACATAATTGTTAGTGTTTGGATGAATTTCGTCACGACGACCAATCATGTCAATATTGACATCAGCTACCGTATTCTCTAATGGGAACAATGGATTTTCAGAATAGAAACGCGAACCATGTAAGCCGTGTTCCTCTCCAGTTACGTGTAGGAAAAGAATCGAACGTTTGGGTCCGTGTCCTTCTTTTTTAGCGATTTGGAAAGCTTGTGCCAATTCCAACAAAGCTGAAGTTCCAGAACCATCATCATCGGCACCGTTATACACTTCTCCGTCTTTTGTGCCTACGTGGTCGTAGTGCGCTGAAACAACTACAATTTCATTTGGTTTTTCGGAACCCTCAATAAAAGCCCAGATGTTTTCAGAATCCCCTAAATTTCCTCCGTATTTTTTATTTAAATAGGCAGCAGGAATCGGTTGGTAATAACTTGTGGCTCCTTTAGGAAAAGAAACCTCATTTTTTTGGTATTGGCTAATTAGGTAGCGACCTGCTTTCTTTTGCCCTGCCGAACCCGTTTCACGCCCTTCCATAGAGTCGGCAGCAATGATGTAAAGGTGTTTCTTTAAATCTTCAGCCGTGATAGTTTTCATGTATTGAGTTGGATCTACATTTTTATTGGATGTAACCAAAGCTCCATTTTTACAAGAAGTCCCTAATGCGATTAGGGAAAGAAAAAGTATTTTTTTCATTTTAATTTAATGTAGGTTAAGGAATCAATTTTATTTTTTTAATACTTCGTTCAAAAATAATTTTAGGTGTTCAAACGAACGTTTTGCAGCTTTCTCGTTATAGGCGGCTCCTTTTGAGTTGTCATTTCCTGCATCTGGATCAGTGAAAGAGTGAACCGCATTAGCATAATACACCATTTCCCAATCAGCTTTAGCATCACGCATTTCTTGTTGGAAAGCGGCCACTTCTTCTTTAGATTCAAAAGGATCATCCGCTCCGTGACATACCAAAACTTTAGTGGTAATTGGAGTAACGGCACGATTGGCATCTTTGCCTAAACCTCCGTGAAAAGAAACCACTCCTTTTACTTTTAAATGATCTCTAGCAGCTTCTAAAGCACCTGTTCCACCAAAGCAAAAACCAATAACCGCAATATTATCGGGATTGGCTCCTGATTGAATCAATTGTTCCAAGGCTAATTCGATACGTTTTTGGTACAAATCGGTATTTTTCTTATAAAAACCTGCAATTTTACCCGCCTCAGCAGTGGATTGAGGATAATTGCCTTCGCCATAAATATCCGCCACAAAGGCATAGTAGCCAAGGTTCGCTAAATCTGTAGCAGTAGTTTTTGCATGAGGATCAATTCCTTTCCAAGCAGGAAGTACTAAAATCCCTGGTTTTTGAGCACTCGCTTTACTAGGTTTGATAGATAAACCATTCAGAATTTGAGTTTCGTCTTTGTATTGAACAGGTTTTAATTGGGCAAATAAACTAGCAGAAGATAGTACTGCTCCTAAAAATAGGTATTTGAAATTTTTCATTTGATTTTGTTTTGGTATAAATGTAAAAGATTTTAATGAATTACAAACTAATATTTCGTTTGAAAGCACAACCGAGTTCAATAATCGAATCGGTTTTAGCAATTCCTGGAATGGAGTCAATTTGTTCGTACAAGATTCTTCGCATGTGTTCGTGATTCTTCGCAATCATTTTTACGTATAAAGTGTATGAACCCGTAATGAAATAACATTCGGTGATTTCGGGTATTTTTTTTAGTTCTTCTATCACTCGTCCTGAGTCGTGGTCTTTGTTTAAGGTGATTCCTGTGAAAGCTCCCCAGTCGTATCCCATCTTTTTTTCATTAATAACGGGATGTATTCCAGCAATAATACCTTGCTCAGTCAACTTATTGATCCGTTGATGCACCATCGTATTGGAAATGTTTAAATTAGAAGCAATAGTGGAGTAGGCAATACGGCCATCTTTTTCCAATTCTTTAATTATTTTGATGTCGAATTCATCTAATTTTTCCATTATGAAAGGGTTTAAAAGTTAGAATTACTTTTTTGAGTAGGATAAAAGTAAGTGTTTTTTATTTTCTATTCTAGCTTTTTGATTTTTTTTATTAAAATTTGACTTTTATAATTGTTTTAAATTAATAATTTGACTTTTATTTAAAATTAATAAGTCAAAAAGTGTATTTTTGTTCGTTTTGTTAGTTATATTGACTAAATTTGTTTTTCAAAATCAATACAAAAAAAAAACACTTGTTATGAGTCACGATACTACTACTTTATCTGCTACTTCAGAAGCTTTAATTGCTAAAGAAAATCAATACGGAGCGCATAATTACCATCCTTTACCGGTGGTTTTGGATCGAGGAGAAGGGGTGTATGTTTGGGATGTAGATGGAAAACAATACTATGATTTTCTGTCGGCATATTCAGCGGTGAACCAAGGACATTGCCACCCAAAGATTGTCAATGCCATGGTGCAACAAGCTCAAAAGCTAACGTTGACTTCTAGAGCTTTTTTCAATGATCAATTAGGTCCGTATGAGGAATATGTGACCAATTATTTTGGTTTTGACAAAGTCTTGCCTATGAATACAGGCGCAGAGGCAGTGGAAACGGCTTTGAAATTGTGTAGAAAATGGGCGTATGAAGTAAAAGGAATTCCTGAAAATGAAGCTCAAATTATTGTTTGTGAGAACAATTTTCACGGAAGAACTACTACCATTATTTCATTTTCCAATGATGAATCGGCGCGCAAGAATTTTGGACCGTTTACCAATGGATTTATCAAAATACCGTATGATGATGTTGATGCTTTGGCGAAAGCTTTGGCTTCTTCTAAAAACATAGCTGGTTTCTTGGTAGAACCAATTCAAGGCGAAGCGGGAGTATATGTGCCTAGCGAAGGGTATTTGGCACAAGCCAAAGCACTTTGTGCAGCCAACAATGTTTTGTTTATTGCCGATGAAGTACAAACCGGAATTGCTCGTACGGGACGCTTGTTAGCGACTTGTGGCAATTGCGAATGTAAAAAAGGTTGTGAAAACAAACCGGAGGTAAAACCGGATATTTTGATTTTAGGAAAGGCACTTTCGGGTGGCGTTTTTCCGGTTTCGGCAGTTTTAGCCAATAATGAGATCATGAATGTGATTCATCCTGGGCAACACGGTTCTACTTTTGGTGGTAACCCAATTGCTGCAGCGGTTGCGGTAGCTGCTTTAGAAGTGATTAAAGAAGAAAATTTAGCTCAAAACGCTGCCTATTTAGGAGAAGTTTTCCGTCATGGATTGAAAGAAATCGCCTCTAGAAATCCGTTAATTCAATTGGTACGAGGAAAAGGATTATTGAATGCCATCGTGATTGATAGCGATGAAGATTCGGATTTAGCTTGGGAAATTTGCTTGAAATTCAGAGATAATGGTCTGTTAGCCAAACCGACTCACGGGAATAAAATTCGGTTAGCACCGCCATTGGTGATTACCGAAAGTCAAATTCACGAATGTCTCGGAATTATTGAGCGTTCGTTGAATGAGTTCAGATAAAAATACAAACCCCAAAAACAATTTGTTCTTGGGGTTTCTTATTTAGAGTAGCGACTGAATGAGTTGTTTTAAGAAAGTCGCTATATTTGGAGAGTAAATCGTATCCGTTAGTTATGGGAAAAGCATTTTTTAAAATACATTATTGCGCATTTTTATTCCTTATTTCTTTAAGTACTACTGCTCAAGTATTGAGTATTGATAGAGAAATTCAATCAGATTCGATTAAGAATAAATGGCTGCATAGTGTTGATTTTTCACTCAGTTCCGATAAATTGAAAAAGAACTTATTAGATGTAAATTCAAGAATAGAAACCACTCGATTTTTTACTAACGATTATGTTTTAGTGGGTTCTGTAAATAATGAATTGACTTTGAATGGGAACGATGTCCTTCAGAATGAAGGCTATGTGCAACTGCGTTATCGAGATAATGACAAGCGTCAATGGAGTGATGAATCCTATGTACAATACCAATGGAATGACGCATTAGGAATGGAATTTCGTCAAGTTTTAGGTTCCAACTTACGCATTCGAATTTTTGATAGAAAGGCCATTGACCTGTATTCTGGGATAGGTGTTTTTTATGAAAAAGAACGATGGAACTGGAGTGGAGTGGACGACCTAGTTTTGGCTGCCAATCCCAATATATTGAACCGCGATTTGTATCGCCTGAATCATTATTGGAAATTTGCGTGTGCATTAAATGACAACTTGGATATTTCGGCAGTGTCGTATTTTCAGTTTCCTTTGAATGGCGATTTTACCAATTTGAGATGGTATTGGGATCTTAAAACCAATCTTAAAATCAGCAAGAAAACTAGTTTTGTGATTCATTACGACCACACTTATGACAATTACCGATTAGTACCTATTGCTAAATACTATTATTCCATTGACTTTGGAGTCCAAGTAAAATGGTAAAATTTTAATAATCAGAATAGTCTGTTGGATACAAAAATAAAATATCAATATGTGAAATGGTGTTTTTGTATTTATCCATAGCGATTAAGGATTTCCACTCTGGCGAATCGACAAAAGCTTTCCAATGATTGTCTCTACTTTCTTGATTAGCAAACGTAGTTAAATACATCAAATTGGGCATTTTCCCTCCTGATAGCACTTCGCCATAAAACACGGCATTGAATTGCAAGCGTTGGAATAATTTGATTTCGCCACCTGCATTAAACATATCTACTTTTCTGCGGTAAATGGCTTCGGTTGCCGACTCATAACTGCGCAATTCATACACACGATTGGCTCTTGGACTATCTAATTGTGGGAGAGTTAATAATGGATGATCTGTAAAGGCTTGTAATACTACCGATTCGATACGTACATAAGGTGCTTGATTATATGCTGCATCAAGATAAGGTGATCCAATGGTTAGGTATTCTTGGTCTTTGGCTAATTTATTCTCCAATTGCAGAAATTGCTTGCTTGATGCAAACGGAATGACCACTACAATTTTTTTAATAGAATCAGCAGCAAAAGTTTTAGGTTTAAATACACCTACAGCCTTGATGCCTATTCTTTTTAACGCCGGTAAATAAGCGTCTTTTAAAAAGTTTTCGGTTACGGTTAACTGCGCCTCTGATTTGAGGTTATAGGTTTTAATCTGGTACAACTCTCTTTTTTGTGCTGCGCTGTTGTAACTGATTACTACGATAGCAAAGCAGTACAATAGGGTCTTGATGGTTTTCATAACGATGTGTATTTTAGGCTAATGTAAGGAATTGTTTTGGAGTTTTTAATCGAAAGATTATCGAGGTAGTGGGAGGGCGATAGTTATCGTAATTTCAAATAATAATTTTTAATTCTCTGTAATTAACACATCAACTTCTACTTTTAATTTTGGAAGATGGTTTGTAAGTATTGACCAAATATTTTCATCAGAAATATTGTCATAAGCATGAATTACTTGATTTCTTAATCCAATAATTGCTTTCGCATTACTAATTTTATCAGTAAACGAATTGTCTCGGGTAATTATTCTGTTTACTGCTTCTCCAATAATTTCAAGATTTCTTTCGACAGCTCTTTTAAGCATTACGTTATTTTTGTACTTGAAAAAATCTTTTTCTTCTTCTTTGAAAAAGCTATCTATTTCGTCAATACAGAGTTTAATGTCATATAGCCATTTGAGAATTCTTTCATCCATAAATCAGCTCTTTAGATTTGTTTATTGAGTTGATTAAAATTGGGTTTTTAAGTGTTTGTTCTTCAACTAAATCCACTTCACGACCAAATAATTTTTCTAATCTTTCTTTGAAATCCATATAATTATCAAAATATTTTGACAACTCAATGGATTTAAATTTCACAAGAAGATCAATGTCACTTTTTGTATTGAAATTAGAATTTAAAGCTGAACCAAATAGATACATCTTATCCACATTGTATAGTGTACAAAGCAATTTCAAATCTTCTCTATTTTTGTCAATTATTCCCATGAAGCAAATTTAGGTAAAAAATGTTTTCTTTTACGGGTTAATTTAGTTTATTCCTTTCCAGTCATGGCTTTGAATTTGTCCATGTCCAAGCAGATTATACCCCATTGATGTCCATCTAAATCTTCAATATTGCGCACTTGCATAAAGCCCTCGTCAAGTAGTGGTGTTGGCTCTGTTCCACCTGCTTTCAGTCCATTGTCAACAATTTCATTAAGTTGGTCAAGACTGGTTACAGGAAGCGTAAAGGTGGCAATGGTGTTTTCTTTAGGGTCGGCGATGTTTTTTATATTTCCTGATTGGAACATGTCATAGGATTGTAACATCAAATAGATGTGATCGCTCCATACCATACATTTTTGGTTGTCAAAAGTGAATAATGGATTTACAGTAAAGCCTAATTGCTGGTAAAAATGCATAGAGGCGTCTAGGTTTCTCACTGGTAAGTTGATGAATAGTTGTTTCATGGTTTTATCAGGATTTTATTGCAAATTAGATATCCTAGGCTAATTGCCTTTTTCTTAGCAACGGTTTTTGCTTAAATCACGTTTAAAAAGTATGGTATTGTTTTTAGCAATATAATCACCAGATAAAATCAAATAAGGATGATTGGGCGAGAGACCAGCACTACGACTTTTTATAGTTATTTTGTCGTTTACTTTCAAGCTTTTTAACTTTTCAAAATCTTTTGAAACGTATTGCATCATATATTCTTCGCCATCGATTTGAACGATAAGCCATTTTGGACCTGATGCATTCGTGTTTGGACGTTTAAAAGTAACAGAGGTAACCACGGCTTCCATTGGAGCGAATGTTTTGATGGAGTTTTTGATCTTTGTGTAACTCGCTTGTACTTTTTTGCCCGCAGGCGAAATTTGCCATTTTTTGTATTGGATGCCATCAGGCGAGCATTCCCATTTTTTCAAGGCAGCTTTCTTTTCAGTCGCTGAGTTTGGTTTGGACTGTTGGGTAGTTTTAGTATTTGAAAACGCTGGCCCGCACACCATCACAAGTGCTATCACCAGTTTGTAAATTAGTTTTATCATTGGTTTTATTTTTTATGATGAATTGTGTCAATTGATTTTAAAATTAGTTTCATTTTCCAACTTTTAAATGTTGTATCTTCTTCTTCCTTATTCAAATCCAAAATGAGTTGTTCGAATCCTTTTTTATTTATTATCATCTTTTGTTTTCTTATTTTAGGCGAAAGACTCATTCCAGTTATAAAACCAATATTAAATTTTCCTTCTTCGGTTGTATAGGCAGTATCAACATATTTTTCATCTAATAGTAAATAAATTTTAGCATTTGATATAGGAATATCTTTCTCGTTTAAAACTATACCTTCACCACCAACATGAAGTTCACAAGAAGTTAAAGACAATAATGTAAAAATTGTTAGTACTAAAAGAGTAAATATTTTCATGATTAATTTTTATCAATGTTGTGTTAGGTTCTTGAATTCTGCGTTATTACTGTTAATGTTCTCTTACTACAGCTGGTTTGGGACTAAATTAAGCTCTACTTTCGGATTTGCCACTCGAGCGATAGCGAACTGGCGAAGCAAATCTTCTAAATATAAAACCAACTTTCCGTTAAGCCGAATGACCCAAACATATATTGATTGTTATAGATAGTACATATTAAATTTCGTTATTACTTAGTTTTTGTTTCCATTTATCAATAACTTCTGCATTTTTTCCAAAATTAGATTCAATATCAAATTCATTAAGAGATTTGTCTCGAGCATTTAAATATGTTTCTATAATTCCGTTAATTTTATTTACATTTCCCGCATTTATTTTTTTACTATTAATTTCTTTTTCTGATTGTTTTGCAAAAAAATGTGCAATCTCATATTTCAATTGAAGATAATTTAAAAGTTGTTGTGTTTCAAGTTGTGGGTTAACCCACGATAAATCCCTTCTAATTCCTCCATATGATTCAACTGTAATAACTCCAGTCCAAAAATTTACATTTTTAGTAAAAACGCCAAATGTCAATTCTATATTAGCATTCAAATCTTTATTTAAATCAGGTGACATTTTAAAATCAGACCATTCTAAATTGTTTTTTGACCTTAAACTAATGGTGTCCCCTTTGTTTGCTTTGGTCATTTCCGAAATAACTTTATCCCATTTTTCTTGATTTTTTCCCTGACCAAAAGTAAAAAGTGTTAAACAAAGAGCTAAAACGGTTAATATAATTCTAATCATTTTTTTTAATTTATTGGTTAAGTTAAATTTTAACAGTATTTTTTATATTCTGGTTTTTCGTAGTCACTTACATTGCCTATTTATCTTCACGAGATAAACTCAAGCAGAAACTAATTATGTGTAATCTTTCGGTAAAAACAAAAGGATAAATTGCAAACTTTTTTCAAATTAAACCAATTGTCCAACTAGCGTTTAGCATTCGTTGTCAGTAGTGTATTTACTGTTTTATATATTTTGATTGAAAGCAGTCAGTACATTCATCATTTAAGTATAAATTATCTGACTCTATTTTATAACTTTGTCTAAATTCGTTAGAACCAGTAATTATCATTTCTCTTTGTCCTCCAAAAATTGAATTTTGCGATTGAATTTGGAATTTTTCTTCTGCTTTTAGAAGTCCATTTTCATAAGTTTTAATTGTCGAATCCGTAAATTCAAGTAGGATACTTTTTCCAGTAGTTGTTGGATTTTCTATTCTTCCGTTTATTCCTCCAGATGATTCAATCCATTTCCACTTACCAACCAAATTGTTACTTTTTGCTATTTCACTATCATTATTACAAGATGTGAGAATTAATACTATTAATAATAAAATTGAGTTTTTCATACTATATTTTTTAGTTCATTTTTTTACGCTACTGCCAACGTCCTCGCAATACAGCGGGTTTGAGTGCTAAATTAAGATTTATTTTTCGTTTATCACTAAACTGCCAAATACAAACCAATTTTTCATTAAGCCTAATACCTAAATGCTTGAAGCGTGTGTTTTTGCAGTTTATTTAGCAAGTAATTCCTTTATCATTTTTGGAACTTCTTTTTCAGGTGTTGGAAAGTTATGCAATTCCTTATTTGTATATATGTTATAGGTTGATTTTGCAATAACTTTATCACCTTCAGGTGTGATAAAAACGATTTCTAATTTATCTAATATTTTTTTGAAATCCCATCTCCACGTATCGTAATATTGAACAATAAAATCAAAACCAACAGGAGTATCTTCTTTTTTGCCAACTTCAGCTACAATACCATTCTTTTCAAGCTCGTTTTTTATAACTTCAGCTGTAGTCCCAATTACATCGTGTTTTACTGCTGGATCATCGGATGGTACTATGTATGCAAAAGGAGTTATAATACCAAATTTAAATTGAATGTATTGAGAATTATCTGTAGAAATTATATATGCTTTTTTATAATTTTCAATGTTATAGTTTGGAGTTTTTACGGTGTTTATTGTTCCTGCACAACCATAAACTATAAAAGATGTAATTAATATAAAAGATATTCTTTGTATTGCTTTTTTCATATTTTTAATTTAGATTCAATTTTTGGTTAAATTGCATACAACTTGTATATAAGCGAAACAAAACTTCGGATATACTCCCATTATCAGGTAGATAAGCGAAAGTTTGTTTCGTTTTATTATTTTCTCAAATATATTATTTTTTTCTTACAAATCATTGAAAGGACTTTTGATCATTTTTTTAATAAGCCTATATTAATTCAGTTTCAAAATGTCATCTTGTCAGCCATTTTTACGTCAGTAGGGCTAAAAACTGACAATTTATATACTGTCAGTGCCTTGGCACAAAGATTGACTTACGCACTTCGAGTTATTAAAACGAATATCTAATAAAATTAAATATAATCAAAATGGGTAAAATCATCGGAATTGATTTAGGTACGACCAACTCTTGTGTTTCTGTAATGGAAGGTAACGAGGCAGTAGTTATCCCTAATGCGGAAGGAAAAAGAACAACTCCTTCTATCATCGCTTTTGTAGAAGGCGGAGAAATTAAAGTAGGAGATCCTG
>Ga0213920_1000645_pt1 | contig 24508 bp, 23 predicted proteins | sample McNCre1117MG_FD_161054 | JGI IMG/M metagenome (GOLD analysis project Ga0213920, IMG submission 161054) | Freshwater microbial communities from McNutts Creek, Athens, Georgia, United States - 11-17 MG | ecosystem: Environmental > Aquatic > Freshwater > Creek | place: USA: Georgia | collected...
CTTCACCGCCCCACGTTGCTGGCAGTACCTGCCTTTGCCCTGCGGTTGATTTTGGGAGAAGCCGCAGATGAGCTGCTGCTGTGCAGCCAAAACATGAGTGCACAGAGGTTGCTTGACACCGGCTTCAAGTTTGAGCACCCAAAGTTGCAACAGGCCGCCGCCTGGGTTGTTGGCAAAGACTGATTGGGCTAGTTCCGTTACCGTTTCTGGCTAAACAAAAAACCCGCTGAACCGATTGGCTCAGCGGGTTTTTGTTATTCGGTATTAGTCCTTTGGCGCAGCAGGCTTCTTTGCTGCTGGCTTAGCCGCGGTGGTCTTGGCGGCTGCTGGCTTTGCCGCCGCAGGCTTCTTCGCAACTGGTGCCTTTGCAGCAGCCGGCTTAGCAGCAGGTTTTGCAGAAGCAGGCTTTGCCGCGACGGTCTTGGCAGCTGCAGGCTTCTTTGCAGCCGGAGCCTTAGCGGCGGTGGTCTTTGCGGCAGGCTTAGCTGCGGCAGGCTTCTTTGCTGCAGCCGCTGGCTTCTTTGCCGCAGTCGCCTTCTCAACCGCAGCTGCAGTCTTGGTGGTGGCGGTGCGTACGGCCTTGCCAGCGGTCTTAGTTGCACCCTCAACGGCCTTCTCGGCGGTCTTTGCGGCAGCGGTTACCTTCTTTTCGGCAGCCTTGGTGGCAGCCGAAACAGCCTTCTCCGCGGTCTTACCAGCAGTGGCAACCTTCTTCTCGGCGGTCTTGGTGGCGGCGCTAACTGCCTTCTCGGCGGTCTTAGTAGCGGCTGCCACAACCTTCTTGGCTTCCTCAACCACCTCGGCGGTCTCGTGTGCAACATCGGCACCGATTGCGCCGGCTACCTTGGCAACGTCATCTGCGTTGCGGTTAAAAATCTTCTTGATGCGGTCGAAAATCGACATTCTTTGAATCCCCTTGATTTGGACTGCTAGTTGTGGCCTTGAAACCTTAAGACCAATAAAACCTTATCCCACCGAGGTTACGGCCTGAAAGCGATTAAGACGCGGCGTTAATTCCGCGTCTAAACGGCGCGACGACGGCGAAGAATCTGGTCCAGGTTTTCACCGATGACGGCTTCTTCTGGCCGAGCCGCCGCCGCAGGAACCAGCTGAGTCACCTGAGCCAGGGTCGGCTGCTCCAGGGTTCCAACGTGGCCCACGTGCATCGGCGCCGGAAGCTGACGAGGAACCCAACCACCCTCATCAACGCTTGCCGCAGTGGCGGCATCGCTCTGCGCACCAACGGCCAGCGCGGCACGATAGAGCGCACGGTAGTCGATCGGGCCGGCAGACACCTGCTGGGTTGCTGCATTTGCACGTGCGGTTCTCATACCCTGGCCGCGCTTGGCCTTTGGCTTGAGTGCCTTTGCCTGACGCTTCAACTGGCGGGTGGCTTCGCGAACCATCTCCACTTTTTCACCGCGCTTCACCCAGGCCGGGACGAAGAATCCGAGCCAAATCGCGGCGGCCAAAACCACCACGAGTCCGGTGAGCGATGAAGTGTTCATAAGTCAAAGATATGGGGTCAACAATTCCCAATTAAATATTTGGCTCGGCGTGTTTAAAAGTTTCTATCAAATCATCAGGATTTGGATATTTCATCGCGGGAACCTTGCCGGAAATCCAGCGCTCCAAGACTCCACCTGGAACCTCCTCGCGCGTCAAGGCAAACACCATGTGGTCTCGCCAAGCTCCATTAATGTGAATGTAACGCTGTTTGAAACCTTCGTAACGGAAACCAAGTTTGGCAACTACTCTGAGGCTGGCTGAGTTTTCTGGGCGAATGTCGATTTCGACTCGGTGCAGACCAACAACCTCAAACAGGTAGTCGACTGCAAGCGCCACCGCCGTGGGTGTGATGCCCTTGCCGGCGGCGTCGGCGATTACCCAGTAACCAATCACCGCACTTGAAACCGATCCGTGCATGATGTTGGCAACATTCAACTGGCCAACAACTTGACCATTGTGCTCAATGAGAAACGGTAGGCCGGTCTGGTCGTCGCTGGCGCGGAGCAGACCCCTGATCATTCCCTTCACGTCAAAGCTATTTGGCGCGTAAGGGCTGGTGGCCTCCCATGGTCGCAGCCATGCTCGATTCTCCATCAGGAGGCGTTCCACCAACTTGCCATCGCGCATGCGAATCAACCGAAGCTTTACATCGGAGTGGGTGAGCGCGAAGGAATGCGGCATGGTGTCAAAATTAGTGCCATGAGTTCACCCGATGCGCAGAATGCCAAAAAGTTACTTCGCGCGCAGCTTTCGTCCGCCAGACAGACCCTGGTTCGTGACGCCAGCGCACCTATTGGGTTGGAGCGCCACCTGTTGCAGTTGGTCAAGCACCTGGGTGCTAAGACTGTTGCCGCCTACCTACCGTTTGGCACCGAGCCCAACATTGGGCAATTCATCATCGGCGCGGCCGGGCATTCGCTTGCCCTAATCATGCCGGTGGCAAACCCAGATGGCAGTCTGGCCTGGGTGCGCTACACCGGCCAAAGCGCGGCCGGCATTTTTGGGTTCGAGGAACCGGTTGGCCCTGGGGTCACGCTGCACGAGGCGGACCTAATCTTGATTCCGGCATCGGCGGTCGACCATCAGGGCAACCGGTTGGGCAAGGGCAAAGGCTTCTATGACATTGCGCTATCCGACCCAGCAGTGGTGGCACCCGTAGCCGCAGTGGTCTACGACTCCGAGGTGTTGGATGCGATTCCCACCGAGGAACACGACCAACCGGTGGCGTTTGTGGTGACTCCCGAGCGCCTGATTGAGATTGGCTAAAATTAGAGCACTATGCCTACCTACTCATACAAGTGCAAGAACTGCGGTCACACCTTCGACATTCAGCAGTCGATCTCGGACCAGGCACTGACCGAGTGCCCAGAGTGCAAGGGTGAGCTCGCGAAGGTTTTTGGCGTAGGCAGCGTAACTTTCAAGGGTTCGGGCTTTTACAAGACCGACAGCGCTAGCTCTGGCTCATCGGGCTCCAGCAACAGTTAGCCCCAGTGCGGCGGCTTGTCCTGCTTTAGTCGCGCATCATTCGCACCAGACCCCGAGTTGCGGCGATAGTCGCCCCAAGCTGCATCGGTGTCCTCAAACTTCACTTCATCCTTGAAGGCGGCCTGCCCACCCGATGCAACTGTAAGCCCCAGGTCTTCCGCAACTTCGCGAGCGAATCGCTCCGGGTCGCTGAACAGTTCGAATGCGTGGACGCGCTTTACGGTCCAACCCAGGGCTGCCAACAACTGTGGACGTAGATCGATTTCCTGAGCCAAATCGCGCTGGCTGACAACCCAGTCTGGCTGCAGCTCGATGGCCTTATTGCCATAGCTGGCAACCATAGTCAGGTTTTGTCCGAAATCGGCCTTCACTGTGACACCCAGCTTGCGAAGGCGAATGGCCAGGTCTTGCAGCATGGCGTCGGTTTCAATGTCACCGCCGGCAGGCTCAACAAACACTCCACCACCGAGCAATTCCCTAAGGTGCGCAACGCCGTTCCCGGCCGACTCCGGCAGGTCTTGCTGAGCGAAACACGAAACCACGGTGACCTGCTTGCGTGCGCTCACCAATAGGTTGGCCAGGTAGCGCCGACCCTGTGGGGCGGTGAGGTCGCCAAAGTCTCCCCCGGCAGATCCCTGTGGCGTCTTGCCATAACCGAGTGTGAAAATCACGTGATCCGCAACTCGGTGGCTTAGTCCGGCAAGGGTAGAAATCTCAAACTTTTCGCGGCCATGGCCTTCGAAAAATTCCACCAGGTGCTGGCGCTTTTTGAGACCACCGAAGACCGCGGTGCGCACCCGATCAGCGTGCATGTCGCTGGCGGTGGCAACAAGTAGCGAATCCTCCGGGTGCCAAAGCGCGTGGTTGTAAATCAGCTCCACTGCGCGGTCAACCTCGGCATCCAGACTTTGATTGGCCCCAGCGATGCTGCTTGTGGCGTGACCGCCGTGGTGGATTAGTTCCACCGAAACGTGTGAGTTGCCCCAGTAATCGTCGGTCGTTGGCTCGAAAATAATGCGGTTCTGGTAGAACTCGCGGTTGATGAAGCCACCGAGAATCTGACCGTATGTGCGGTAGGAACGGCGAAGCACCTCGGTGCCAAAACTGTTGCCCAACTGGGTTTGGACGCTGGCCGATAGCACCTCGCGACCGATTGGAATCGGACGGGCCTCGATTTCGAAACCGGTAGGCGCGGCGATTGCATCATCACCAAAACTAATCACCTGGGATGCGCGCACTAGCCCGCTTAGGTTTTCGGCAACACTGGTGCCGGCTGCGTCCAGAATCAGCAGGGTGTCGAATTTTTGGTCGCGGCCGAGGGTTTCGGCAACTTCGTAGGGGCTCATCGCCAGGTTTGGCAGCAGGTTGGCACTGATGTGTGGCGCCGCCTTGAACAACTGAGGCAGGCTTGCCGAGCCAGATTTCAACAGGCCCTTCAGTGCGGTCGCTTCAACGGCGTGACCAAGAAGGTCACTGCGCCAGAACTCGCCAAGTTGGGCAGCCAAGTTGGCGCGGTTTTCCAGAAGAACCTGATCGCTGAATGAACGGAAGCGCGCCTCCAAGGCATCAATTTCAGCCACCGATTTACCAAGCACAATCGGATTATGGGTGGCAAGGTATTCCAAAGCAGACTGCCACCAAGCCAGGTCAAACTCGCTAGCCAGGTGCTCGCGGCTCACATGCAAACGGGCAAGGTCGCGCATTAGGTCTTCAAGCCCGCGCTCACGTAGCTGGTTGGCCACCATTGCCCGTTCGCCCAGATTGTCTAGCGCACCAACATCCTCCACCAGCGAATTCAGCTTGGCACTCAGCTGGTCAAGCGGCAGCGCGGTCAGCAGCGGCTCGGTGCTGCGAGGGTCAAGGTGGTTCTGAATCTGCTCTAGGTCTGCTACCAGGGCCTGGTAGGTGACCATTGCGTCGTTGATGCCATTTGGAACTCCAGGCGGCTTTAGCCCGATGCAGTTTTTCTGCCAGGCATCGCGCTGCAATTCGATGGCGCGCAGACTGGCGTTAATGTCGGCCACGTGCATGCCAGGGCGGATGAACTCCTTGGCCAGCTTCTTCAGGCGGCGGCGGGTGGATCCGCTCATCTCGCCCTTCACCTTGGCGCCGGTTGCAGCGATTACCTCGGTGAGGGATCGGTCGAACACGGCCGGCGTGAAACGATCGAGACTCTCACGAATGCCTGCGAAGAGCCTCAGGTAAGAACCGATTTCCTGCACCGAGTTGGCAGGGCGGAATTCAACCGTGGCAATGAATTCGTTCAGCTTAGCCAGCAGGGTTGGGTAGGTTTCGTCGCGCAGACGCTTCACCACAGTCAGAGCGTTCTCCACCTGCGTCGGGTTGTCAAAGCGCGCTTGGAACCAGGCCGAATCCTGGGGGCCGTACTTGAACTCGCCAAGTTCCAGTGACTTGGTCAACAGATCGAGCGCACCCTCGCGGTCCGGGTTGGCCAGCAAATTTGCTCGAGCAACTCGGGCATTGGTCTCCGGTGCGTGTGGCATCAGCGACAACTCGGCCAGCTTCTCCAATACGGTCAGAATACTGACGCCAAGCTCGGCGTTTACCGCTTCTAGGGCTCCAAAATAGGCACCGAGTTGGTTTGCGGCGTCCTTCAGATCGACCGCCGCGGTTCCGCTCGAAATTCCTTTTGCGCGCTCGTTGCGGCTAATGGCACCGATGGCATCCATCCATGCCGAATCGCTGCGGGCAATCAAACCGTTGAGGCCGATGTCCGCCAGACGGTCCGCGATTTCATTTAGAGTCTGGCGGCGCGGGGCAATAACCAGGGTGCGCTTACGGGCGGCAGTTAGCGCAGCAAGTGTGTTGACCACGGTCTGGGTGTAACCACAGCCCGGCAGGGTCTCAACCGCGAAAGACTGGCCGGCTACGGCGCGAGCCATGATGCGGCGCTGAACTTCATCGGCGTCTGCGACCGGTTGCACTCCCGAGGCGGCTAGCGGTGAAAGTTCTCCGGCGGTTTCGGTTGCAGCCAAACGATTGAGCACCGGGACATCGATGTTGGTGATGTCTCTCGCCATGCTGATTGGCGCGGTGGTGAAGTTTCCAAGGGCAAGGATGCGCTTGAGTTCAACGCGACCGTTGACACCGATCAAACCCGAGACGTGATCAAGCAGGGCAATCGGAACTAGATCCGACTTTGGCTGAACGGTGGCAAGTAGAGCCGACTCATTCACCTTGATGCCGTAGCAAGCATCCAGGCTGGTCACCAACCCGGGGTTTACGAATGGCGCGCCGTCCTGGCGCACTTCGTAGTCTTCGCCCAAACGAATCAGCTGGATCGGCCAAAGCAGGATTGGAAGCCGTAGGTCAAAGCCGTCGCCTTCAAGGCTCAGCAAGCCACCTACCAGGTAGCAGGTTTCGATGCCAAAGTGATCGCGCAGCTGGTGAGTCTTGGCGGAAATGCGTTTGGCAGCGGCATGGGCCTTGCTGAAAGTCAGCGGGTCGCGAACCAGATTGGTGAGGGTGCTCGAACCGGTTGCGGTGAACTGCGCCATGCCACCCGGGTGCGCTCGGTCGAGGTCGATTTGACAGAACGCGTCGTACTCGTAGGCCAACAGCGGATTGGTGACACCGATTGCCTGTATCTCGGCTCGCCAGCCGTCCCAGACCTGTCGGTTGGGCGTGGTTGGAGTCGGATTTTCGTTCACGTTCCAAGCGTAACTTTTGGCTCGGGTTCAGGGCGCCAATCCGGCTGCGTGTTAGCCAAGAATCGCCTGAGGCCACGCGGGAAAAGTAAACTGCTATGGTGTCCGGTGAAGCGGGCGCGACGGCTCCATAGCTCAGCGGATAGAGCGGCGGTTTCCTAAACCGTGCGCCCGGGTTCGATTCCCGGTGGGGCCACGGTTCTTGCCTTTGGCAGGCAACCGGCCCAGCCCAAATATTTTGGGTGGGGCCACGGTAAATGGATTAGGCGTTGTAGTCGACGTCCAGCTGGCGCAGCACCTCATCAAACATCCCCTGCATGCGAATGGTGTTTGAAATCGGGTGAACATCAGATTGCGTTTTTCCGGCAAGAATATCCGCCGAAACCGCCTTAATCATGTGGCTGTAACCGGCCCCAACCTTGCCACCTGTCAGGTGGCGAACAACCGGCGCTCCGGTCTGGCTAGCAATCAAAATTTCGGCTTCATCAGAGCCCCAGAACGATCCTTTGACGTGAATGTTACCCGCGGTTCCTGCGATGAAGGCCTCCGTGCCAAGTCCTATCGTCAGCGACGAGTTGGCCTGGGCGAAACGGCCATCGCCGTAATCCAGGTTCACCAGCGTTAGTCCGTCTACCCCATTTGGCAGCAGCGAACCGCGCGCCTCAATTTTGGTTGGCTGAGCACCATCAAAGAAGATATCCGCAAAGTTCATGGTGTAAACGCCCTGATCCAGAAGCGAGCCACCGCCCAGACTCTTGTCGATGAGTCGGTGGCTCTCATCAAGCGGGACCGGGTATCCAAAGAATGCGCTGGTCAGCTTTACGTCACCGATTACTCCGGCTTTGATTTCTGCCTGCAGTTTTTCGTAAAGCGGCAGGAAGCGGGTCCACATGGCCTCCATGATGAAAACACCCTTGGCAGCGGCCCGATCGGCAAGGTCTTGAGCCTGAGCCTGAGTCAATGTGAAGGCTTTTTCTGCCAGTACGTGCTTGCCGGCAGCGATCGCCTTCAAGGCGTACTGGTAGTGCAAGCCGTGAGGCACCGCGATGTAAACCAGGTCAACCTCTGGGTCATTACACATGGCGTCAAAGTCTGAAACCAGCGGAACTTCGACGCCCCAGGTGGCGTATTTCCGCTTGGCCGTCTCGGGATTGCGTGTGCACAGGTAACGCAGCTCGGTGTTATCAACCAGCGCAAAATCCGGAACGATCAGATCTGCCATTAGACCGGAACCGGCCATGCCCCAACGTACGCGCGAACCTGTCATCTCTGCTCCTTTTGGAGCCAACAATACTCTCGAATCGGCAACTATGTCAGAACAAAGTCCAAATTGGGTTTAGATGCTTCGGCGAGTCCACTCTTCGACATGTTCGTGAAGCTCTGGCACCAGAGCCAACTGCTCCGGCTTCATCAAAACCGAACGCATGATCCGAGTGGACTCTCGGTCCATCACCATGTCAATGCCACGCGCCAGCAACTGAGCCGGCTTCACGTTGTAAGTGGCCAGGTGAGTCTGCTGCGGACGGTCACAGTCCACGGCATTCAGGAAGGTTCCGTGCGAGACATCGTCCAACTTGGACATACTTGGGACGTCCGCTAGGTAGGCGATGATGTCCAGCTCTGGCTTCTGGTAAGGCTTCAGGACCTTGGAGTCGCTGATCAGCTGATACCAAAGCTGCGCTGCCTGGCGACCAGGGCGCAGAATGGCGCCAAGGCCGTCACTGGTCAGGGGGAACATCTGAATTGTTGCCCACAGCGCCGCCGCAGCGGCACCGGCACGCGAAGTCTCCAGCTGGATTTCGCCGTAGTGCAGGTCCTCGCTGGCGAAGTAGGTGTAAGGCGAATCGTGCTTGTAGTAAGGGCCAATGGTGCGGTCCCGGAACAGAACCGCGCCGCAACCGTATGGCTGCAGGCCATGCTTGTGAGGGTCTACAACCACCGAGTCCGCGTCTCGAATGGCTTGGTAGTGACGGTTGGTCTCGGCATCCAAGACATCTGGAATCAGGATGAAGTAGCCTCCGTAGGCACCGTCGACATGCACTCGGGCACCGTACTCCCGCGCCAGCGGAATGATGTCGGCTAGCGGGTCAACAGCCCCGAGCCCTGTGGTTCCCAAGGTGGCAACAACCACGCCGATTTCGCCGGTCTTTAGGCGCTCCTCGAGAGCAACTAGGTCCATGCGTCCGCGGTTATCGGTTGGGATTGCGATGGTCGGAACGTTAAGGACCTCGCCCATGCGGCTATGAACGTAGTGGGCGTCCTGGCTGTGCGCGATGGCCTTGCCCGGATTGATTTCGCGGCTAATCCACAGAGCCTCGAGGTTGGCGGTAGTGCCACTCCAGGTAAGGTGACCCAGGAATGAGTCAGGGTCATAGCCAAACATGGTTGCCATGTCGCGCATTACTTCGCGCTCCATGTAGGTGGTGGCGCGGCCGCCATCGATGGAGTGGTTGTTTGGGTTCAGCATCATGGCTGCAACATAGGCGGCCTGGGCAACCGGGTGTGCTGGCTTCAGCATTTGAGCCGCGTATTGCGGGTGGAAGTAGGGGTAGTTGTCTTCGAGGCGCTCGATCAAGGTGTCGAGGACTTGGTTCACTTTGTCCAGATCGGCCTTCTGCGAAATGTGAGTGTCAAAAGGACCAAAGGTGGCCTTCTGGGCCTCCATCTTGGTAACTACATTTCCAATTAGATCGCTGAGCTTGATTGTCTGTTTCATCGTTGAGCAAACCTCCGCATCCACTTTAGAACATTCGTACCCAAACGGTTACCGATGGTGGGCCGGATTCGATAACGGTTTAACCTTCAGTTTTTTCTTGGGCGCTGACGTGACGTTTGGTGAGACTGTGCCACCGGAGTCGGTCGGTAAAGGGCCCACGTAAAGCTGGTAGGCATCTTCCCAGTTGACCGCGATTGCCCGCTGTGCAGTTTTAAGGAGCAACTTTCCTGAGCAAACCAGGTCATGTAGTCGGTTTTCCAGGGTGTCCTTGATGCGCGCACCAGCGCTTCCCGCATACGGTTCGGGCCAAAGATTCTTAGGGTCAGTGGGGTGACCTCCAAGTTCAAGCGAGATCAGATGATCTTCTTCGTAACTTGAGGTTCGAAGGTCTCCGTTAACCGCGTATCCCTGCTGCAACTGCTTAATCTTGAGCGCGGTGGTGTAACTGGAAGGAGGGCGAATGGTGCTTGAGTATCCGGATACACAGATAGTCTGCGAAATATTTGATTGCGTCACATCCGGGTTTATGGCACCCGGCGTTGTCACCGCATTTGGCAATAATCCCGAAAGAGCGATTGCAAATGCGGCCACTAGGCTCGTAAAACTTGTCATTTATTACCCCCTTTTAGCCTGGGGCAACGATTCACAAAAACTAGGCTGCAACCAGGTAATTGTCCCAATTAGCCTCAACGCGTTCTGCGCCGCGCACCGCCCAAATCCCACCCGATGGCATTTTTGGGTGCACGCGCAGATTCCAGCCCAGATCATTCAAAGTCTTGTCACTCTTGGCGTTATTGCACTTGAGGCAGCAGGCAACCAGGTTCTCCCAGCTGTCCTCCCCTCCTCTGCTCTTTGGGAAAATGTGATCGATTGTGTTGGCAAACCTGCCGCAGTAGCCACAGTTGTGGTTGTCGCGGCGAAGAATGCCGCGGCGAGTTACTGGAATCGATCTGCTCGAAGGCACGCGCACATAGCGGGTCAGCAAAATCACCGAGGGTAGGTCAAACTCATCCGAGGCACTGTGAACAATCTCCTCCGATGGTTCCAAAACAGTTGCCTTATTGGTCATAACCAATGCAAGGGCACGCTTGAACGACACCACTCCGAGTGGTTCATAGCCTGCATTCAAAACCAGTGTGCGCATTTCTTGTCCTTTCGAAGCCGCCCAAATGGCCTATGGGTTTTCGGTGGGACTACCGACTCGGGGAACAAAAAACGCGCCGCCATAAATGGCGACGCGTTAAAACTCCAGGCTGGATTGGCAGAAATGTTGGAACTGATGTTCGTGCTTGGCGGGCACAACCTTCAGGCTCATGGCTACCTCTCCAGCCACCGAGATTGGTGGTCTTGGGCTCAGATTACGCCTGCCATGGTGAATTTTCCATGAAGCAACACGCACAAGAAAGTAACAATATTTGTTACGCCCCTTGGAGTGAACGATTTCTTCGTTACTTAGTGGCCAGTCGAACGTAGAAGACGCGATCGGTGAAGATTGGTGCCAGCTTCACGGTGTCTCCCGGGCGAGGCGAGTGGTAGAAGTTACCGTTACCCGCATAGATGCCGTCGTGGCTTAGGTCATCCAGGATTACCAGGTCTCCCGGTTGTGCATCTTCCGGCTTGACGATGATGCCCAGGCGGCTCTGTGCAATCACCGAGTGCGGCAGATCTAGACCGAATTGCGAGAAGATGAAGCGCACGTAACCGGAGCAGTCGAAGCCGGCAGGGGTTTCGCCACCGAAAACGTAAGGCGAACCAACGTATTTTGCAGCTACCTGAAGAATCTTGCCGCCGTCGAGCTTGGAGTACGGCGGGTTGCTAACGAAGTCTTCCGCGGTTGGTCCGGCATAAGACAGGTAGCGGGTTGCAGTCTGTTGGCGGGCCAGCTCGGCGGCACTCGTGCTCTGGTAGTTGTCTCGGTGATAGTTAGCGACGGCAGCCTCGGCCACGGTCATATTCTGGGTGCCATCGGTGTTGGCAATATCGGCAGCGTTGGTGGTGGTGAAGTGAGCCATCGCTGCGATTTCTGGACTGTAAGCGTAAGCAGGCAATGCAACCGTCGAGAATATTCCGGCCGATACAAACATGGTCAGGAAACTGCGGACTCGCTTGCGCTTGGCGAACCTGACGGGGGCGGCACCGGAAACCACGAATCGGCCGGCACGAATTGCTTTGTGATTGTGATCAAGAATGGTGATCTGCTGAATCCTGCGGGCACGACGAGCAGCGCGATTTTCCGCGCGGGTTGCTCGCTTTCGTTCCGATTCTCGAATGGAGCGACGCGAGCGAAGTTCCATCGTTTCGAAGACGTTTATTTCAACGTCCGCGCGATGGCGACCAGTGCTCTGCTTTGCCAAGTAGAAGGCCTCCAGTAATGAGAGTGTCCTTCAATTTTACCAGCGGGTCGGCACTAAGCCAATTTCGAGGTTGAATTTAAGGCAATTACGACCTGTCTGCCAGGTAGCTACGTCGCCGGGCGACAATAGGTTGCGCCTGTTAGGCCTCGACAAACAGGTGAGCAACGTCGTCGATGACCAACGACTCGCCCTCGTGCGCACCGGCCACGCGGATGAAAACCCTGCGAGCCTTGTGTTCGAAGGTCAACTTGGCACCCGGAACGATTCCCAGGGCCTTTAGGTCGGCCAGCAGCTGGGTGTCTACCTGCAGTGGTTCACCGATGCGCCGAAGCGTGTAAACCCGAGTTGGGTCCGAAAAGTCGAGGCTGGCCACACTGACAACACCCTCGGTGAAGGCCTCAGCCGCCGGGGCACCGAGTTCCTGGAGTCCTGGAATCGGGTTCCCGTAAGGCGAAGTGTGTGGGTCATTCAGTAGTTCCATCAGCTTGCGCTCCACGTGATCGCTTATCACGTGCTCCCAGCGGCATGCCTCTTCGTGGACCAGTTCCCACTCCAGACCAATCACATCGGCCAAGAGGCGCTCGGCAAGGCGGTGTTTGCGCATGACCTTCACGGCTTCGTCTCGACCCTGCTGAGTCAACTGCAGGTGGCGGTCGCCGCCCAGACCTACCAACCCAAGTCGCTCCATGCGAGCGATGGTCTGCGAAACGGTTGGGCCACTGTGGTTTAGGCGCTCCGAGATGCGGGCACGCATCGGAACCTGGCCCTCTTCTTCCAGCTCCAGAATTGTGCGCAGGTACATCTCGGTGGTGTCGATTAGATCGGTCACTTTTGTCCTTTGCTGGCTGGATTGCGCTTCGTCAATTATTACCGAGGCCAGGCCAGAGTCCCGCTTTGGCTCGGTAAACTTTAGGCATGGCTGACATCAAAATTCCTGCAGATCTCCTTCCAGTAGATGGCCGCTTCGGCTGTGGCCCATCCCGTGTTCGCCAGGCTCAGCTAGATGCTTTCGCACAGCATGGGGCCAAGTTGATGGGAACCTCGCACCGACAGGCACCGGTTAAGAACCTGGTTAAGCGAGTGCAGGAAGGCCTGATGGACCTGTACCACAACCCAGATGGCTACGAGATTGTCCTCGGTGACGGCGGCTCTACCGCATTCTGGGATGCAGCGGCATTCAGCCTGGCCGAGGGCAAGGCGCAGGCACTGGTTCACGGTGAGTTCGGTAGCAAGTTTGCTAGCGCGCTAAAGGCGCCATGGCTGACCGCCCCGACCGTAATCAATGGAACTCCTGGTAGCCGTCTGGAACTTCAGGCCGAGTCTGGCGTTAGCCTCTATGCCTACGCGCAAAACGAGACCTCGACCGGTGTAGTCACTCCGGTTCAGCGCATCGCCGGCGTAGATGAAGGCGCACTTTTCCTCACCGATGCCACCTCGGCGGCCGGCGGTATTGACTTCGATGCCACCGAAACCGACGTTTACTACTTTGCACCGCAGAAGAACTTTGCTTCCGACGGCGGACTCTGGTTGTCGCTGATGTCCCCTGCTGCGATTGAGCGCATCGAACGCGTAGCCGGCAGCGGTCGCTACATTCCTGAGTTCCTCAGCTTGAAGACCGCCGTGGATAACTCGCGTCTAAACCAGACTCTGAACACTCCGGCCATTGCGACGCTGTTCTTCCTGGCCGAGCAGATTGATTGGATCAATGGCAACGGTGGTCTGGCATGGGCAGACTCGCGCACCAAGGCAGCATCGGCTCACCTGTACGACTGGGCCGAGGCGTCAGACTTTGCAACCCCATTCGTGACTGACCCGAACCACCGTTCACAGGTTGTAGTTACCCTGGACTTTAACGAGGGAATCGATGCTGCGGCTATCGCCAAGGTGTTGCGCGCAAACGGAGTAGTGGACACCGAGCCATACCGAAAGCTGGGACGCAACCAGTTGCGTATTGCAACCTTCACCGCAGTTGATCTGGAAGATATCCAGCAGTTGACCAAGTGCATTGACTACGTTGTAGGCCAGCTGGGCTAGGCTCAAGGCAACAGACAACCGCATGGCAGTTAGCAACCTAGCTGCCAGCAAAGCGCAAGGCAGTAGATGGTTCGCTTTTACCTAAAGCATGTAGAACGTAAACCGGATCCGGAACCGGTGAAGGTCAATGCCAAACGCGCTATCGTGGTTGGTTTGACGCTTTGGGCTACCGCCCTACTTATTCTTCTTCTTGCCCCGAAGAGTCTTCCATTTGAAGAGCCCCTTGGATTTGCCACCTGCGTCGTCGGCATCGTCCTTGGATTCTGGGGCCTCTGGCACGTCCGCCGCCGGTAGGTCCACGTTCTTTTTACCGGAGCGCTTTTTACGAGGACTCGGCTCAACGGCTGCGTCGGCAACTGACTCGGTGCTCAGTACGCCATTAGCCTCAGGCGCTTCCAGCGGATGTTGCGTGTCCGCCTCGACGTCTTCGTTCAAATCTTCATCATCGGCTTCGTCGAGGTCGTCATCCTCGTCTTCAGCGCCTTCTGCCGCCAACGCTGCTGCCGCTGCCGCCTCGGCTTCTAGCGCAGCCTGAAGTGCCTTGTAGTCCGCTAGGCGTTCACTCCAAGGAACCCACTTCGGTGCCACCAGACTGGTTTCGGCCGGAGTCAACAGGACCTCGGATACGGTGGCTTCCCAACCATTGATGTAGAGGGTTACCGCAATATTCCAGTCCGGGTAGCCCTTGAGCTTGGATGCAAACAGGTAGCTTAGGACGCCATCCTGGTCTTCCTGAACAGTGTGACTGAACTCGCCCACCGCAAATTTGCCATAGGTTTCGATCGCAGCCTCACGGGCCAGAGCCAGGTAATCGGTCACTTTAAGCTTCTAGTTCGTCTGCCAGGCGGCGCAACAGAGCGGCCACCTTCTTGCCGGCGCCACCCTCTGGGTAGCGGCCGTGCTTCAGACCACCGTTGATGTTGTCAAGCAGGGTGATGGTGTCTTCGACGATTACAGCCAAGTCATCGGCCGGCTTGCGCTTCATCTTCACCAGGCTGGTCTGTGGCTCCAACAAACGCAGGCTAAGAACCTGCGGACCGCGGCGGCCATCGGCCACACTGAACTCAACGCGAGTGCCCTTGCGTACGTTGGTGACCCCGGCGGGCAGATTGGTGGCGTGCAGGAAAACCTGCTGGCCTTCATCGCTCTCGATGAAGCCGTAGCCCTTCTCCTCGTCAAAGAACCGAACTTTTCCGGTAGGCATGAATCCTCTTTCGTAAAACCAACCCATAGTTTACCTCAAGGCAACAAACAGCCCTATTGGCGGCCTTCCATCGGGGGTAGTCTAGAAGGATGCGCGAAAACCGTTTCGAAAACATTCTGGCCTACATGGCAGCCGCCGTAATTGGCGTTTCGATCCTCACCATTCTGGGTATTTTGGTGGCATCCCTGTTCAAGGTGAAACTTTTTGGTGCACTTATTTTCCTGCCGCTGATCGGCCTGCCACTCGGCTTTGTTTTGGTATTCGCACTGCTGATCGCTTCGCTAATCCGCAAGGGCAAGGCCAACCGGTAAGCCAGCACGGCTTACGGTCAAGGGCTACGAGGGGAAAGGCCGAGACGAATGAGTGATCTGCTCAATCTGGCGGTCAGCCTTCGCGCTCGCGCAGATTCTGAGATAGTTCAGCTGCTGCGTCGTCGCAGCGCCATCGGGTCGCCCAAGGACTTTTTCGACTTAGCCCAGGCTTTACTAACCCCTAAAAGCCTCAATGCGGCAATCACTAAATTGAGCGGCTCCGAGGCCCGCACCCTTGCCGCACTTGGTAAAGGCGCTGACTCCGCGCAGCTAAAGGCCGAGGCCGTTGACTCACTGGTCGAACTCGGGCTGGTGGCGCGCGATGCGGCCACGGGCCAGATCATTACCCTTTCCACCGTCACCGATGCGGCGAGCGCCATCTTGGCCAATATCGCACCGGAACGAGACGGTTTTCCGGCAACCGGCCTGTTGATGCTGCCCATCAATGATTCGGTGATTGGTCTGGCGGCCATCGCGGCGTTTGAAACACAACAAGCGGTTAGCGAATTGCTAATCGACGCTGGAAACAACCGCCTGAAATTGACCGGCAAGACCGGTTTCGGGGTCTCCGACGTGAAGCGCCTTGCCGCCCACCTAAGGCGCAGCAACCAGGCGGTTCGCGGCTACTACCAACTGGCCGAACAGCTCCAACTGCTGGTCCTAGTAGGCGAGCGCTGGTGGCTAAGCGGTGCCGCGGAAGAGTTTTTGGCCACCACCGTTTTGGACCGCTGGGTTCGTCTGGCAGGGCAGTGGATCACATCACTCGGACCGGTTGGAGCCCGCGAGCTCAACTCGGTGCTGAAGACCCACCCGGAGCTTGGTTTGGCAAGCGCGCTCAAGACCGTATTCCCGTTGGCAGATGCCAACCTCGGTGAGGAGCTTGGTTTACTTGCCGAGGAAGCACAGGGCATCGGTTTCAGTGTTTCCGGCCAACCAACACTGCTTTTGGCATACTGCCTGAGCGGTCAGATGGACGTCGCAGCCGACCTGCTGGCCAACCACCTGCCTCAGTTGCAGCACAACCTGATTGTTCAGGCCGACCTGAGCCTGATTGCCCCCGGTCCGCTGGACACCGCCACCGAGGCAGTGCTGCGTAAATTCACCGACATCGAGCAGGTTTCGGTGGCCAGCACCTACCGACTCTCGGCGCTGAGTCTGAGCCACGGTTTGGAGTGCGGGTTGAGCATTGCTCAGATTCGCGCCATGCTGCTGGATCTGAATGGCAAGGCGTTGCCACAGCCGGTTGAGTACCTGTTGCGTGAGGCCGAGGCTCGCTTTGGTCGCCTGACAATTTGGCCGGGTGCGGGTGGCGCCGAGAAGTCGGTGCTGAAGAGCACGGATGGCATTTTGCTAACCGAGATTCTGAATGACTCGCGCCTGCGCGCGTTTGCCTTGCAGGCTTCAAACGCTGCCAGCATCTTCACCCGATTTGAACCAGAAATCGTCTACTACGGACTGCGCGAACACGGTTACCTTCCGATTCGAGTTGATAACTCCGGGCAGGTCATTTCCCCGCGAGACAATCAGAATTTTTCGGGTGGTTTGGCCGATTCCAGCGGCAACCCTTTCCAACTGCTGGTAGACAATCTGCGGGCTGCCGACGAACGCGTAGGTAAGCAACCGGACGATCAGGATCTGACCAGACAGATTCAGTTGGCCGTGAAAAACAAGGCGGCACTGCGAGTGTTCGCAGAGGATCGCAGCGGCACCGAGGTCGAGTTCTACATTCTGCCCACAGCGCTGGCCAACGGCCGACTGCGCGGAATGGACAAGCGAAACGATGTTGAACGCACCCTGCCGTTAGAGCGAATCAAGCGCGTGGAGTTAGGCTAGAACCTATGTCTCTGGGCCCACTCATCGTTCAAAGCGACAAGACCGCACTGCTGGAAATTGACCACCCGGATGCCACCGATTGCCGCCACGACCTCAGCATTTTCGCCGAGCTAGAGCGCGCACCGGAGCATATTCACACTTACCGAATTACGCGCCTTGGCCTTTGGAATGCTCGGGCAGCTGGCCATGATTCGGATTTTGTCCTCGGTGTTTTGGACAAGTACGCCAAGTTCCCGGTTCCGGCAGGTGTTCGCGCTGACATCACTGACACCATGGGTCGATACGGTCGTCTGACCATTCGCCGTGCAGAGTCAGGCGACCTAGAACTTCACTCCGACTCCCAGCCGATTCTGATTGAGGCATCGCGTCAGCGCAAGATTGCGGAGCTTCTGGACGGACAGGTTTCGCCTACTGCCTTCAAGATTCAGCCGTTTGCGCGAGGTCAGGTAAAGCAGGAGCTACTTAAATTGGGCTGGCCGGCAGAGGATCTGGCCGGTTACACGCCCGGAACCCCGCACGAGATCGACCTCGCTGAGTCTGCAAACTTCAAGATACGCGACTACCAGCGGGCTGCGGTTGACCGCTTCTGGGAAGGTGGCAGCGGAGTTGTAGTTCTCCCCTGTGGTGCCGGTAAAACCATCGTTGGCGCCGGTGCAATGAGCGTGGCTAAGACCAACACCCTGATTTTGGTGACCAACACCGTGAGCGCACGCCAGTGGAAGCAAGAGCTGGTGAAGCGCACTTCACTCACCGAGGATGAAATCGGTGAGTATTCCGGCAGCACCAAGGAAATCAAGCCGGTAACCATCGCCACGTATCAGATTCTGACCACCAAGCGAAAGTCGGAGTACGCGCACCTTGCACTGCTGGATGCCAAGGACTGGGGCCTGGTGGTCTATGACGAGGTACACCTGCTTCCGGCACCGATTTTCAAGTTGACGGCAGACCTACAGGCGCGTCGCCGTCTGGGGCTCACCGCAACCTTGGTCCGCGAAGACGGCAAGGAAGGCGACGTTTTCAGCCTGATTGGACCAAAGCGTTATGACGCGCCTTGGAAAGACATCGAGGCCCAGGGTTACATTGCGCCAGCAAACTGCTTCGAGGTGCGGGTTGACCTACCCGAAACAGAGCGCTTGGAGTATGCAATTGCTAACCAGGATGAGCGCTACCGTCTTGCTGCCACCAGCGCAGTCAAGATTCGCGTGATTAAGCAGCTGATTGCCAAACACCCGGGCGAACCAACCCTGATCATTGGACAGTACCTAGATCAGATTGCCGCGGTATCGGGCGCACTGAACATTCCGCAGATCACCGGCGACACCCCGGTAGATGAACGCGAACGCCTATTTGGCGAATTCCGCGAGGGTCACCTCAAGGCACTTGTAGTGTCCAAGGTTGCCAACTTCTCAATTGACCTACCCGAGGCCTCTGTTGCCATCCAGATCTCTGGATCGTTCGGTAGCCGCCAAGAAGAGGCACAGCGTCTTGGCCGAGTGCTCCGCCCGAAGGCCGATGGTCGAAGCGCCTCCTTCTACACGCTGATCAGCCGCGACACCGTGGATCAAGACTTTGCACAGAATCGCCAGCGCTTCCTGGCGGAACAGGGATATTCCTACCAGATTCTGGACGCCGCAGACCTTTAGGCAGTTTCAAAGTAACTTTCAGACGGTTCTCAGGAATCTTTCAGATAAAACTGCGAAAGTTATCCACATGAACGCTACTTCCGGTGCAAACATCAAGGTTCTTGTCGTAGACGATGAGGCCAGCATTCGCGACCTACTCACTCGCACCCTGCGGTTCGAGGACTTCGAGACCATGTCGGTTGCCAACGGCACCGATGCAATCACCGCGATTGAGTCCTTCCAGCCAGACATCGTCTTGCTTGATGTGATGTTGCCTGACATGAACGGCTTCAGCGTCACCAAAAAGATTCGCTCCCAGGGCAACACCACTCCAGTGCTGTTCTTGACCGCCAAGGATGAAGCCGAGCACAAGGTGCAGGGTCTCACAGTAGGAGGCGATGACTACGTCACCAAGCCATTCAGCCTGGCCGAGATCGTGGCTCGAATCCACGCTATCCTGCGCCGAACCAAGGGTTCGAAGTCGGAGGAGTCTGTGCTCACCGTAGGTGAAGTTAGCATCAACAACGATGCTCATGAGGTGTTTGCGAACGGCACCCTGGTGGATCTCTCCCCCACCGAATACAACTTGCTGCACTTCATGATGAGCAACCCAAACCAGGTGCTCAAGAAGGAGCAGATCCTCAACCACGTTTGGGAGTACGACTTTGGTGGCAACACCGCAATCGTGGAGTCTTACGTTTCTTACCTGCGCCGCAAGTTGGATGAACTGACCTCGGAGCCGGTAATCATCACTAAGCGCGGGGTTGGCTACATGTACCGCTCTTCGAAGAAGGCCTAGGCCGACAACCCAATGAACCTAAAGCAGCGCATCGATACCGGGTGGGAGCGCGTCTCACTTCGCGCAAAACTGACCACCCTGAGCGTTGCCCTTATCGGCTTGCTGCTGTTGGTTTCCAGCTATGGAACCATCACACTGATCCGCACCTACCTGCACCAAAACCTGGACACCATGCTTACCAGCACGGCTTCCACCCTGAATCACGAAGACCCGGCGCTGCTGGAACAGCGCCTTGCCACCCGAGAAATTCAACTGCCACGCCTGCCGAACGACTACTACATCGCCTACCTTGATACGTCCGGAAACTTGCTCATTGGCCTGGTGTCTTCAACCCGATCCAGCCAAAACGTACCAAGCCTCAAGGGCTACACCATTGGCAAGGTGTTGGCCACGGGCGGCATGCCTTTCGACACCAGCTTTGGAAAGTCGGCCGGCAGCGAGCAAAGTTGGCGCGTAGTTGCAGTGCCGTTGATTCACATGCCGGGTTCCGTCCTAGTAGCACTTCCTAACACCGCCGATGACGCGCTGCTTGACCAGTACCGCAATATTGGAGCCGGCTTTGGAACCCTCCTGCTGATTTTCTCGGCGCTCGCCACCTGGATCACCATCAGCCAGGCGTTGCGCCCGCTTAACGAAGTTGAGCGAACTGCCGCGGCAGTAGCCGCGGGTGACACCAGTCAGCGTCTGTTGGAGCGCGAGGGCGACACCGAGATTGCTCGCCTGAATCGTTCGCTAAACACCATGCTTGACTCGATTGACAACAGCGCCAAGGGTCGCATCCAGACCATCAATCAAATGCGTCAGTTTGTTGCAGACGCCAGCCACGAGTTGCGCACCCCGCTAGTTTCGGTACGTGGTTACGCGGAGCTCTATCGAATCGGTGCGCTAAAAAAGCCTGAGGATGTTGCCGAGGCAATGACCCGCATCGAGGCCGAGGCCGTGCGGATGAGCGAACTGGTTGAGAGCTTGCTGGCGCTTGCCCGCCTTGACGATAACGCCAAGGTCGATAAGCAGCCGGTAGACATGCGCGAACTGGCGACCATCGCCGCCAAGGATGCCTCGGTGGCCGATGGCAACCGCGAGATCAAACTTGTAAAACTGGATGGCAAGGCACTGCCAAAGACCACCAAACTCACAGTTAGTGCCGATGGCGCCCAGTTGCGTCAGGTGCTGACAAACCTGCTGGCCAACGCCTGTCGCTTCAGCCCCGAAGGCTCAGGCGTCGAAATTGCACTTGACCAGGACACCGAGAACTTCGTTATCGAGGTTCGCGATCACGGCGAGGGCATCCCAAAGGAACTTCGCAGCAAGGTCTTTGAGCGCTTCTATCGCGCCGACAACTCACGCAACCGCGAAACCGGTGGGTCCGGCCTCGGATTGGCTATCGTTGCCACCATCGTCGAGCACCACGGCGGAAAGATTGTCGCCGACGAGACCCCGGGCGGCGGAGCCACTTTTAGGGTCACCCTGCCAATGGCCTAAACCGGCACAACGCGTGTAACTAGTAACTTATCCACAGATTCGCAGCGGCCCTGACTAGAGCCACCTTCACCGAGAGACGATTGCCTAAACGAAAGGCAATAAATGACTCGCATTCTTGTGGATTCCGAAGAAGTACTGGCAACTAACACCGTCGTACAGCACACCATTGAAAAGCTGCAGACCGACGTTGCAACTCTTCACACTCAGCTAATCAACCTGCAGTCGTCTTGGCAGGGTCAGGCCGCCAATTCCTTCCAGGAGCTGGCCACAAAGTGGCGCACCACTGCTGGGCTTGTTCAACAGCAGCTGGGAGAGATTGGGCAGGCACTTACCGTTGCCGCCCAGCAGTACTCCGAGATCGAGGCAATGAACCAACGCCTCTTCCTGTAACAGGCTTCCGCCTTCACCTATCCCCCTACAGGCGTTTGACCTGACCTCTTTGGTGATTGCCGGAAAAACAAAATGCGGGTGCCCAGTCGGGCACCCGCATTTTTTGTAACTTCTTAGAAGTCCATACCGCCACCAGGAGCAGCTGGCATTGCAGGTGCTGGCTCTGGCTTGTCGGCAACAACGGCCTCGGTGGTTAGGAACAGACCGGCGATCGAAGCAGCGTTCAGCAGAGCCGAACGAGTCACCTTCACTGGGTCCATGATGCCGTTAGCAAGCAGGTCGACGTACTCACCGGTTGCGGCGTTCAGGCCGTGGCCTGCTGGCAGGTGCGAAACCTTCTCGGCAACTACTCCGGCCTCGAGGCCAGCGTTGATTGCGATCTGCTTTAGCGGAGCAGCGATTGCCACCTTCACGATGTTTGCACCGGTTGCCTCGTCGCCAACCAGGTTTAGCTTGGCGAATGCCTCGCTACCAGCCTGAAGCAATGCAACACCACCACCGGCCACGATGCCTTCCTCGACGGCAGCCTTCGCGTTACGAACGGCGTCCTCGATGCGGTGCTTGCGCTCCTTGAGCTCTACCTCGGTAGCTGCACCGGCCTTGATGACTGCAACACCGCCGGCAAGCTTTGCCAGACGCTCCTGCAGCTTCTCGCGGTCGTAGTCGCTGTCAGTGGCAGCAATCTCGCGACGGATCTGCTCGACGCGACCCGAGATCTGAGCCTGGTCGCCGGCACCCTCAACGATGGTGGTCTCGTCCTTGGTGACAACAATCTTGCGTGCGCGGCCCAGAAGGTCCAGAGTTGCGCTCTCCAGCTTGAGGCCGACCTCTTCGCTGATGACCTGACCACCGGTGAGGATGGCGATGTCCTGAAGCATGGCCTTGCGGCGGTCACCAAAGCCAGGAGCCTTGACAGCTACCGACTTGAAGATGCCGCGGATCTTGTTGACGATCAGGGTGGCCAGAGCCTCGCCCTCGATGTCTTCGGCGATGATCAGAAGTGGCTTGTTAGCCTGGATCACCTTGTCAACAACTGGCAGCAGGTCCTTGATGTTGCTGATCTTGCTGTTAGCAATGAGCACGTAGGCGTCCTCCAGGACAGCCTCCTGGCGCTCTGGGTCGGTGACCATGTAGGCGCTGAGGTAGCCCTTGTCGAAGCGCATACCCTCGGTGAGCTGCAGGTCGATGCCGAAGGTGTTGCTCTCTTCAACGGTTACTACACCCTCGCGACCAACCTTGTCGATTGCCTCTGCGATGATGTCACCAATGGTGGTGTCGCCGGCCGAGATGCTTGCGGTTGCAGCAATCTGGTCCTTGGTCTCAACTGGCTTGGCATCGTTCAGCAGCTGCTCGATTACGGCAGCAGTTGCCTTGTCGATTCCGCGCTTCAGGCTGATTGGGTCAGCACCGGCGGCAACGTTGCGAAGACCTTCGCGTACCAGGGCCTGAGCCAGCACGGTAGCGGTAGTGGTGCCGTCACCGGCAACGTCATCGGTCTTCTTTGCAACTTCCTTGACCAGCTCGGCGCCAATGCGCTCAAATGGGTCCTCTAGTTCGATTTCCTTGGCGATCGAAACACCATCGTTGGTGATGGTAGGTGCGCCCCACTTCTTCTCCAGAACAACGTTGCGTCCGCGTGGGCCCAGGGTGACCTTTACGGTGTCAGCCAGGATGTTCAGACCGCGCTCTAGACCGCGACGTGCCTCTTCATCGAAAGTAATGATCTTTGCCATTTTGGGTTTCTCCCGTGTGGTTCAAGTACGAATATTTGGCACTCGATGTATTCGAGTGCTAATCCATTCTGGCACTCTAAGCAGCAGAGTGCAAACGGCCGAGCGCCGTGTTTTCACCGATTGCGGGTGAAGCATTCGCAACTAACCGACTGGGCAGAAAATACAAAAACCCCCGCGGAAACCGCGGGGGTAGATGTTTTGGTAAGACGTCGTTGTCAACGCCAAATCTAGAGACTAGATCAGGCGGACGTTGTCTGCCTGTGGACCCTTGTCGCCAGTCTTGACATCGAACTCAACGCGCTGGTTTTCCTTCAGCTCGCGGTAGCCATCAGTCTGGATTGCGCTGAAGTGAACGAATACGTCCGCTCCGCCATCCTGGGTGATGAATCCAAAACCCTTTTCAGAGTTGAACCACTTTACGGTTCCTTGTGCCATTGTGTTGCTCCTGTTTTGCAAGTTACACCGAAGTGTTTTCCGATGTGGTCGTTAGTAACCGAAGTTGCTAAGCAGGCGCAGCTGACGCAGACGCTCTTTCGACTACTCGCAGTTTAGCGGCACAAGGTAAGCAGTAAACAAGCGTTTGCAGTGCTTAACCCCGCATGGTTATTGGAATGTTATGAAACGAACAAATATTCTGGGGTTTTATTTGTAATCGCTTCCAAGCACAACAGTGATTGGATCGGCGTAAATATTGGACTGCAGCACGGTGTATTTGCCCAAAGTTGACATGAGCTCATTGGCTGCGCTCTGCGCCTCAGCAGTGGTCACATAAATTACTGTCTGTTCACCGATGTCCGGTCCGGGCGTGGCGCCAGGCGTCGACGTGGCGCTCGGAGTTGGGCTTGCAGCAGGTGCCGGATTTGCATGCCACTTGGGCAGAAGTGTGTAGTTTGTGGCAGTCAAAACATTCCAACCAGCCGCAAACAGCTGGTTTGCCACCTTACTGGCCAGACCGGCTTTGGTGGTGGCATCGATGACCGTGACGCCCAGCCCACCAGCTTTGAACTGATTCTGGGTGACGGTTGGAGTTCCCAGGTTTAGGTCAGAGGAACCGCTAGTGATGTTTAGCGCAGTGATACCGACAACTGCCAAAACCACCGAGACCGCCGCGTAACGCAGGAATGAAAGCAGCCGTCTGCCCAGAGTGGGTTTGGCTCGGTGCCTTCCACCAGGACCAACAACCGAGTCAAACTCGTCGGTTGGGAAGTCTTTGGCCATGGTTCCTGCTTTTATATACGTGTACGCATCGAATCTAGATGACGTGGCTTAATTCTAGGCTCTGGAGGCAATCATGGACTTCCCCGTAAAGAAGACTGACGAGCAGTGGCGCGAAGAACTCAGTGACTTTGAGTACTTTGTGTTGCGCGA
>Ga0213920_1000646_pt1 | contig 24460 bp, 20 predicted proteins | sample McNCre1117MG_FD_161054 | JGI IMG/M metagenome (GOLD analysis project Ga0213920, IMG submission 161054) | Freshwater microbial communities from McNutts Creek, Athens, Georgia, United States - 11-17 MG | ecosystem: Environmental > Aquatic > Freshwater > Creek | place: USA: Georgia | collected...
GTGACCGCTCGGGTACGAGGTGTCGGTCTCCTGAGGCATCACAAGATGTGCCAGTTTGCTCACATCGGGGCGTGGCTCACTGAACATGATCTTGAACAGCTCAGCCGGTAGCCAACCGAACGCGACGGTCAGTGCAAAGGCAAGTCCATCGAAGAGTGACTTACCCACCAGCCAGATGACGACAACCATGACCAGGGTGAGGATGATTGCGTACTTGGGGCTGTAGAGCTCCGATGCCAGCTTTGCGATGGTTGGGAGCGTGTGACCGCCCATGCGGTTTAGGCGCTGATCAATCTTGAACTCCGATGCAAGGATGCCTTTGTTGGTTCCCGCGAAGCCCGCGGCCAGAGCCAGAAGGGTGGCGACCACAGAGAGCGGTAGCCAGGACTTTAGGTGTGGGAGTCGATTGAAACGCTGAAGTTTGATCATGGTTTCAGGTTAGCGGCTAGCTACTTAGCCCTGCAGTAAAAGAGTGTGACTCGCGCTGGTGGCGTTTCGTTCTTCAGGCAGTTGGCAGTGACCCAGCTCTTGATCTGATGCGAAACCCAAGAGGCGTTTTGCGGCTCATCGCCAACGTAGTTGTTCATCTGAACATAGTTGATCTGATGTGCTGCAACCAGCGCCTTGAACTGCTCCAGGGTTGGCACGGGGTCGTTGCCGTTGAAGCCGCCAACAGGCAGGACCTCAACTTTTTTGTCGACGATGACATAGGGTGCCGCGATGTTGGCGCCGAACGTGACGAGCAAAACCTTGCCGTGAGGGCGAGTCAGTAGCCATTTGAGCACGGCCTTGTGGTTGATGCCTTTATTGGATGTGAAAGTTGTACCGGTGTTGTAGCCCGTGACCGAGCTCGCGGACTTGTGTGCAAGTTTGAGCGTGTAGCTGTCCGGCGGGCCTGCCATCGGGTTCACAAACGATGGGTGGTTTTTTGCGTCAACGGCCCAGGCCATCGGGGTGACGAACATGGTAGCGACTAGCACGGCGGCGCCGATTGGCTTCACCGCGTAAGTTCCCGCCTTCCAGAACGCCAGGAATGCAAACCCAGCCAGTAGGAATGCGGCGATTGGCAGAATCTTGCTGAGATAGTGCGGGTTGAGCGCAACGATCCAGCCGGCCATGGCAACTGTGGAAGTGGCGAAGGCGAGTAGCCACCAGCGGTCACGGTCGAGGTATGCCTCGCGCAGCGCGGTTGAGACGAGCAGGGCCATAGGGATAGCCAGCGGTGCCGTGTAGTACTGGTGCATGCCCGAAACGGCGCTAAACATGACTCCAAACGTGAGCAACCAGACCGAAAATGCGATCAGGTGTGGTTTATGGCGGCCACGCATGGCCAGATAAACGATTGCGATGATGCTGGCAGGGATCATCCAGGAGATCTGCCCGATCACCTGGTGATAGAACAGGCGCATCACCGAGGCGTGTCCGCTGAATGGTGGAACGAAGGTGTTGAAAGTGAGCGAGCCAGCACCCTGGGTTCCCTGCATCTTGCCGCCCATGAAGCGGCCTAGGCCGTTGTAGCCAAACACCATCTCCCACGGATTGTTGTGCAGGGTGGAGCCGATATATGGGCGTTTGCTGGCCGGCGTTAGGGAAACTGCAACGATCCAGACGAGTGAGACCGCCAACGATATTGAGCCGGCGATCAGCAGGTCAACTAGCTTCTTGCGCCAGCTTCGCTTGGTGCCAAACCACCATCCAAGGGCCAGAGCCGGCCAGATTGCCCACGCAACAACCATGTACTGCTGGAAGCCCGCCGCGATTGCCAAACCCGCCAGAATGAGGTGGAACCTGCGCTGGGTCTGAAGTGCAACTGTGATGGCGTAGGCAGCCAGGGCTGTGGTCAGCAGAAAAGCGCTCTCGGGCTCGTTGGAGCGGGCTACAGCGATGGCGATTGGGGTTGCAGCGATTGCGAGACCTGCCAGGAGTCCAGCCCAGACACCACCGAGCCGCTTGCCCGCCAGCGCCACCAACATAACAACCAAAATGGTGGCGATTCCGTTGGGTGCGATAACGGCCGAGTTGTGAAAGCCAAGAGCCTTCACGAGCAGAGCCGGAACCCAGTAAGAACCAGGGATCTTGTCGAGAGCAACGAAGCCACCTGGGTCGGCCGAGCCGAAGAAGAAGTTGTGCCAGTTGCGGCTCATGGAGTCGGCCACCATGGAGTACCAGCCGCTGCGAGCCGCATGCGAGAGATTCCAGAGAACGTTGAATCCCGTAATACCTGCGAGGATGGCGAGCCCGGAGTACCAGGTGAGGTTGCTGCGACGTGTCACGCCTCGATGCTTTCACGGCCGGCTATGAGCAACCTTAAGGTTGGTTGCTCGGCATCAGATTAGATGCGCCTAGCGGCTGTAAGTGTAGAGGCGCGAGGCCGCCGCCGAATAGACCTTACCCAGCTTGAAACCAGCCCTAGTGAGCACCTTGTCAACGGCAAAATACTGCTTCAACTCTGCCGGGTCGGTCAGCACCACTACGGTTTTGAGTGCCGACAACCGGGTCATCTCCTTGGCAAGCGGCTTGCGCTTGTCGTAGAGTTCGGCTGTGTTGAAATAGGACTTCTCGCGAGTCACATCCACCAGGCCCTTGAAATCGCCTGGGAACGCGATGGGCAGACGGCTCAGCTTCGGTGAGGGGCGGGTGAAATCGGTGAAGAGGATGCCATCGCCGGCCACAGCATGCGCCCCAACCATCTTGGCAACCTCGCTCCAGTGAGTACCCTTGGCGTCTGGTGAGCGGAAGTAACCGTAGGAGAACATGCTCAGAGCAATCAGTAGAGCCAATACTGCTAGCGCCACACGCTTTGTGAAGAGTCTCTCCACCGCAACGGACATTGTGATTGCCACCACAGGCGCTACGAATGTGAAGTAACGGGCATCGTAGATGCTGCTGTCGATGAGGCTATAGAGAAGCACCACCGCGGTTGGCACAACGATGATGAGGCCAAACAGGTTTAGCGTCGAGCGCTCAACAGCGGTGACCGTGCGGCTGGGATGAACGGCTCCTAGAAGCACCACAAGGATCAGGCCGTTGGCGAAATACGCCACCTCCCAGTTTGTCCAGAACGCCTGCCCCATGAAAATCTGGTTGATGGTTCCGCGGCTGAGCGGCGGAAGCCAGCCAACCTGACCCTTTTCGTAGATCACGTTGTAGATGAGGTAGCCGGTGACAGCGATCGCAATTAAAACCGCGGTGATCCACTTGCGAAACTTATCCCGCCTCGTCCTAAGCAGCCAGAGCCCCTGGGCGGCAGCCATCAGAGCGATGTACACGAAGAAGAACATGGCCAGCGCCAAGGCAAAGGTGTAGGCAACCCAAAGGATGCGCTCGCGCTTTGGTTCCGCCTCGTCGATGGCCAAGAAGAACAGCAGAAGCATCATCGTTGCCAACAGGGTGGCGATTCCGTAGGACCTGGCCTCAGTTGCGGCCCACGACAGGCGCGGAATAACGGCCGTGATCAGCAGGGCAAACCAGGCCACCCGCTCATCGAAGCGGTTTTTGGCAATGAAAAACACCACGATGGATGTGAGCGCAACCGCCACCGCGCTTGGAACGCGCAGCGAAACCTCAGAGATGCCAAATAAGTGGATCCAGTAGTGCATGAAGAGGTAATACGTGCCGTGCACGGCGTCGATGTTGTGCAGCATGCCGAGCAGCGAGCCTATGGAGCGTTTGGCACCCGAGATTGTTGCAACTTCGTCCGCCCAAAGCGATGGCCGGCCTATCCCCCAGAGTTCCAGCCCCAAGACACCCACGCCGGCAAGCGGCAGCATGAGCGCGCGCAAACCTAGAGTCTTTAGAGATTTCACTAGACCAGCATATTGGCGCAATCTGAAATGTTTCTGAACTTACAAAGTCAGAGCCAAGTTAGTTGTGAATTCGTAATGGTCTGAAACATAGTTTTTGGCTGTTTTGGCGGACGGTTAGACTTTTTTCACCACGCAAATCTTTAAGTTGGCAGGCAAATCATGGCTCTTTACAACAACATCACCGAGGCATTCGGCAACACTCCCCTCGTGCGTCTAAACCGCATCATTGAGGGTCAGGCAAACGTTTACGCCAAGCTCGAGTTTTACAACCCATCGTCTTCTGTAAAGGACCGTCTGGCCATCGCGATGGTTGACTCGGCCGAAGAGTCAGGCGAGCTGAAGCCAGGTGGAACCATCATCGAGGCAACCTCTGGCAACACCGGCATCGGCCTCGCCATGGTTGGTGCGGCCCGCGGCTACCGCGTTATCCTCACCATGCCAGAGACCATGAGCACCGAGCGCAAGGTTCTGCTTCGCGCCTACGGCGCCGAGCTGGTTCTAACCCCAGGCCCAGAGGGCATGCGCGGTGCAGTGAACAAGGCCGAGGAGCTTGGTAAGGAGATCGAGGGTTCGATCCTGGTTCGCCAGTTCGACAACCCTGCCGGCCCGAAGATTCACCGCGAGACCACCGCCGAGGAAATCTGGCGCGACCTCGATGGCAAGGTTGACGCACTGGTTGCCGGCTCCGGCACCGGAGGCACCGTTACCGGTGCTGGTCGTCGCCTAAAGGAACTCAACCCAGACCTCAAAGTATTCGTTGTTGAGCCAGCCGCATCGCCAATCCTCTCGGGTGGCGCTGCCGGCCCTCACCCCCTGGCTGGAATCGGTCCAAACTTCGTTCCATCAATCCTTGACACCACCGTCTACGACGAGGTCTTCGATGCAGTGAACGAAAACTCGTTCATCTGGGCACGCCGAGCAGCCACCGAGGAGGGCATCCTGGTTGGCATTTCGTCGGGTTCGGCACTTTGGGCGGCCAACGAGGTCTCCAAGCGTCCAGAGTTTGCAGGCAAAAACATCGTTGTTATCATCCCTTCTTTCGGCGAGCGTTACCTCTCGAGCATCCTCTACAAGGACCTCACCGAGGAATACACCGCCAAGTAGGTTGGTTTAGATTGAGGGGCGTCGCGAGGCGCCCCTTTTTCAAGTTTGAGCAGCGCAGACCAGCAGAATAGAAGCAGAATGTTCCAGAGAATCGCCGAAGACATCCGGACCGGGCTTGACCGCGATCCGGCTGCTCGCAATGCCTTCGAGCTTCTGGTGACCACCCCCGGCATTCACGCAATCTGGAACCACCGCATCGCGCACCAGCTCTGGCACGCAAAGTTCCGCTTGGCTGCGCGCGTGTTTGCAAACTGGTCCAAGTTCTTCACCGGAATCGAGATTCACCCCGGAGCCACCATCGGGCGCCGCTTTGTAATCGACCACGGCAACGGCGTGGTAATCGGCGAGACCGCCGAAATCGGCGATGACGTGCTCATCTTCCACCAGGTCACCCTTGGTTCGCGCGAGTCTGTGCGCACCAAGCGCCACCCCACCATCGGCAACTCGGTTGTTATCGGTGCTGGTGCGAAGATCATCGGCAACATCAAGATCGGCGACAACTCGCTGGTTGGCGCCAATGCGGTAGTCACCAAGAATGTTGGCGAGTACTCAACTGTGGTTGGCATCAACCAAATTCGCCACTCGGTGGGCAGTTACCTCATCTAAGAGGAGCTCTCCCGCGTTAGCGGCCGGAACAGCTTAGGCCTGGCGCAGCCAGCGCACCTCGTACGGCGCCAGCAAAAGTCCGTCTCCAAGCCAAAGCTGCTGGCCGGTTAGTTCATCAACCAGGTTGCCGCCAAATCCGGCAAGCTCATCCGCTCCAATAAAACGGTTCTGCTCGTTCAGGTTGTAAACCTGCACCAGGTTCCCGGCCGGGTGGAAGCGCTCAAACACCGCAATGCCCTGACCGCGACCCGCGCGAACCTTGGTGGCAACGCCAGCGTGGAGTGAGGTGAGACGCCTGCGAGTGTCGATGAGCCGTTGCATGCGGTTGCGAATCTGACCAGCAACGCTGTGACCCAACTCCCCCGATGCCGCTGCTTCGGCGGTTTTCCAGTCCATCGCTGGACGGTGCAGCCAGCGGTTGTCCTCCGCCTTGGCCGAGTCGTTCACGTAGCTGTCGTCGTTGAACAGGCCGATCTCATCGCCCATGTAGATGAGCGGGATTCCACCGAAGCCAAAGATCATGGAATACGCGCAGATGTAGCGGTCGATGGCGCGCTGGAGGCGGGCTGTGTCGCCGGATGCCAACGCAACCTCGATGCCGGCCAGGCTGGCGGCGGTTCCCGATGTGCGGCGCTCGCCGGATACGGCATCGGTCTGGAAGTCGGCACCGCGGGCATCGGAGCCATAGAACTTGCCGGTGAAGTAGTCGGCTAGGAACATGCGGTGCTCGTGCCCACTGAAGCCGAGTCTGGCGGCGTCCATGTCGTCGATGGCCCAACCGATGTCATCGTGGCAGCGCAGGTAGATGCCCCAGGCGGTGTTGGATGGCAGCGCCTTGAAGCGGCTGAGCGAGAGCTCCATGAGACGGGCGTCCTTTGAAGCGATTGCGCTCCAGATCTGCACCATCAGAGAGTTGTGGTACGCCAGGTCGGACACCTTGCCAGAGCGCTGGCCCTCACCAAGGTAGGCACCAACCTGTGCCGGTCCAACAATGGCCTCGGCCTTGAAAATCAGCGAGGGGCAGAGGATGCGGGCGAAGGATCGCAGTGCTTGAGTGATGGCGTGCACCTCGTCCTGGTTCTGGCAGTTGGTGCCGAGGCGCTTCCATATGAAGGCGATGGCGTCTAGTCGAAGGCAGTCAACTCCGTGGTTTGCCAGGTTTCCGATGATGTCTGCGAAGTCGCAGAACACGTTGGGGTTGGCCCAGTTTACGTCCCACTGGTAGCTGTTGAAGGTGGTCCAGACCCAGCCGTGAACGCCGTCATCCCAGGTGAAGTTGCCTGGCGCAAAGTCCGGGAAGACCTCAGGCAGAGTTGCCTCAAACTGGTCTGGCATGTGGCGATCCGGGTAAATGTAGAAATAGTCGCGATAGTGCGGGTCACCGGCCTTGGCTTTCTCGGCCCACTCGTGTTCTAGTGCCACGTGGTTGAGCACCAGGTCGAGGGTGAGCGAGATGCCGTTGGCGTGCAGTTTCTTGGCGGTTGCCTTGAGCTCGGCCATGGTACCCAGGTCCTCGCGCAGGGTGCGGTAGTCCATCACGGCATAGCCGCCGTCGTTGGCCCCTGGGCGTGGCTTGAGGATAGGCATCAGGTGGAGATAGCTCACTCCAAGGCCACGTAGGTAGTCAACGCGGGTGTTCAGACCCTTAAGGTCCTTGTCAAACAGCTCGGTGTAGCAGACGTAACCGATGGTGTCGTTGCGCTGGAACCAGTCCTGATTGAGAACGCGCTCGCGGTCGCGTTGCTGCAGCTCGGCATCGCGCGCATCGTGGTTTTTGGCAATCACCTCAACCAGTTTGGGAACAATGTAGTCGAGGTCGTAGGCGCCAGCTAGGCCATCGATAAGGTCGCTGCCCCACCGGTCGAATCGATCCAGTACATCCTGGGCGCCGCGGGCTCGGTTTCCGATGAGTCCGGCCAGTTGTGCTCGTGCTGCATCGAAGTGATTAGAACCCATTTTTACCCCTTATTGCTTGGTATAAGGGCAAGTTTAGGGTGGTGGCACTAGGCGTGAGAGCGCTTACATAGAATCTTTACAGAGCGGTTATCAAACTGCCCATTTTGTAATTATTTGAGCTCTTTTTTATTGGAAGCGGTTGCGGTTGGAGCGCCGTTCTAGCATTGATTTCATGCAGGATTCAGGCTTTATTCAGCTCAAAAAAGTCACCGACGTTCGCGTCACCGGAAACGGTCTTTTGGCCACTATCGAACACGAGCAACTTCGGGTGGACGTAGTCAAGTCCAGCCTGATTCGAATCAAGATCAGCCGCGGTGGCGTCTTTGATGAATCGCCGAGTCACGCCCTGGCCATCGAGCCGATTTCGGTTGCCTCCGCAGCCGGTGAGGACCGCGAGTTCTCGGTGGACGTGGATGCTGCCTCCGGCACTGCAACCCTGTCCACCAGCGCGCTGGTGCTCAGCCTGAACCTCAACGACTTTGGCTTCACGCTCACCCGCACCGATGGCACAACCGTGGCCGCATCGCACGGCGCAGGCTACCGAATCCTCAACAACGACTGGGCGATCGGCCGCGTTGCCCTGGCCGACGATGCCGTGTATGGCCTTGGCGAGAAGACCGGCAAGCAGAACCGTCGAGGCCGCGATTTCCACCTCTGGAACACCGACGTCCTCAGTCCAACCGCATCCGGCGAGTTCACCAAGGCCCACGACGGCACCCACCCACGTGCAGACAACTCCTCCACCGAATTCGACCCGTACTACGTGTCCATCCCTTTCTTCTACCACCAGGACGCAGCCAGCGGCCACGCATCAGGCTCGTTCATCGACAACGGTTACCGCGCCTACTACGACTTTGCAGCGGCAGATCACTTCCGCATCGCGTTCACCGGTGGCCAATACACGGAGTACTTCTTTGCCGGGCCATCGATGGCAGACATTCTGCGCGACTACACCTGGCTGACCGGCCGCACCCAGCTGCCACCAATCTGGGCACTCGGCTACCACCAGTGCCGCTGGAACAACTACAGCCAGCAGGACGTACTTGATCTTGCCACCAAGCACCGCGAGCTGGACATCCCGGTTGACACCCTGTGGCTGGACATCGACTACATGGACGGCTACCGCGTTTTCACATGGAACCAGGAGCAATTCCCCGATGTCTCGGCCATGCTGGCCCAGCTACGCGAGCAGGGCATCCGCGTGATCACCATCATCGACCCCGGCGTAAAGTACGACCCGGGATACGAGGTGTTCGACTCCGGTCTGGAGCGCAACGTGTTCTGCCTCACCGAGGGCGGCGACATCTACATCGGTCAGGTGTGGCCGGGTAACACCGCTTTCCCAGACTTTGCCAACGCCGAGGCACGCGAATGGTGGGGTGAGCTAAACGCCAAGCACGTCGAGAGCGGCATCGCCGGCATTTGGAACGACATGAATGAGCCAGCAACCGGAGATATCTCACCGCTGCCGATGCTCTTCGACCGCGGCCAGTACAGCCACGAGAAGTTCCACAACCAGTACGCCCTGCTGATGGCAATGGGCACCGAGATGGGTCTGCGCAAGGCAATGCCAAACCTGAGAACCTTTATCCTCAGCCGCGCAGGCTCGCCTGGAATTCAGCGCTACGCCGCCAACTGGCTCGGCGACAACATGTCGCGCTGGGATCACCTGTGGCTGCAGATTCCGATGGCAACCGGCCTGAGCCTGTCCGGTCAGTCTTTCGTAGGTGCCGACATCGGTGGCTTTGCCGAGAACACCAACCCTGAACTCTTTGCCCGCTGGATGCAAGCCGGAATGCTAACTCCGTTTGCCCGCAACCACAACGCGGCAGGCCAGCTGGACCAGTACGCGTTTGCCTTTGGCAAGAGTGTGCTGGACATCTCACGCGAGGCAGTTCGTCTGCGTTACTCCCTGATGCCGTACCTTTACTCGGCGTTCGTGCGCAACAGCGAGGATGGCGCACCAATCCAGCGCCCCCTCATCTTTGACTACCAGTACGACGAGGCGGTTCGCGAACTAGACACCCAGTACCTGCTGGGTGACTCGCTGCTGGTTGCCCCCGTGATGGAGGCTGGCGTGAAGACCCGTGCCGTGTACCTGCCTGAAGGCACCTGGTACAACTGGCACACCGGCAATGCTCACCAGTCCGCAGGCGCCAGCATCGCGGTGGATGCCCCACTCGAAACCATTCCGCTGTTTGCCAAGGGTGGCGCCGTGGTGCCGATGTGGAGCGAGATTCCGCAGAGCACAGCCGACTACCAGCCGACCGAGATTGAACTGCGCGTGTTTGTGCCGACCAGCGATGGCGAATACTCGTCATTCCTGCAGGAAGACGACGGCCTGACAGACTCCGCCCTAACCGGCGCGAGGATTCGAACTGACTTCACAGTTCGTCGCACGGGATCACAACTTTCGGTTTCCGCCAAGGTTTCGGGCGGCGGCTTCGCCGAGTTCGTCCGCGAACGCTTCCGCATGGTACTGGTCGGCGCCAACGTCGCAGAGGGCAACGAGATTGTTCTTGAGAACAACGGAAACGGTTTTGAGCTGGAGTTCAGCATCGGGGCTTAAAATTGCCCTGTGAACCAAAGGCCCGAAGACAGCACCGCGATAAGCGCGGCGGCCGCCTACGGAATTGAGTACGCGCGAGAGAAACTAGCCGGCCTAAAGTTGGCTGTGCTCACAGGCGCGGGCCTGAGCACCGATTCGGGAATCCCCGACTACCGCGGAGCCGGCAAGACCCACCAGCACCCGATGACCTTCGACCGCTTCATGGGCTCCTTCGAGGCGCAGCAGCGTTACTGGGCGAGGTCTTTTGTTGGCTGGTCGCGCATCTCGCAGGCACAACCAAACCCGGGACACTTCGCGCTGGCGCTCGCCGAACAGCACGGCACGGTCTCCGCGCTCATCACCCAGAACGTGGATGGCCTCCACCAGCGTGCCGGTTCTAAGAACGTCTTCGAGCTTCACGGCCGCCTAGACCAGGTTCGCTGCATGAAGTGCGCACTCGTAATGCCGAGAGCAGAGGTTGATTTTCTGCTGACGGAGCTCAACCCCGGGGTCTCGAAAGACCAAAACGTGGAGTACTCCCCCGATGGCGATGCCGAGATAGAGGCAACTAAGGACTTTAAGATTCCGTCCTGCCCGCGTTGCGGTGGCGTTCTGAAGCCGGACGTTGTGTTCTTTGGCGAGCAGGTTGAGGCCGGGCAGGTGGAGAAGTGCTTTGCAGCTGTGGACTCGGCTGGCGGCCTTCTGGTGGCTGGAACATCGCTGTCTGTGAACAGCGGAATGCGCTTTGTAAAGCGCGCTCTAAAGGCCGAGAAGCCCGTTGTGATCATCAATTTGGGGCCAACCAAGGGTGACGAACTCGCATTGGCCAAGATCGAGGCGAACACCTCAGTTGCTCTCGAAAGGCTGCTCCTTGACTAACACCGTTATCGGATTCCTGCGCCACGGCCAGACCGACTGGAACATCGATTTCAGGCTGCAGGGAACAACCGACATTCCGCTAAACCAGACAGGTCGCGATCAGGCCAGGGATGTTGCCGGTTACATCAACGCCGCCGATTGGGACGTGCTTGTCACCTCGCCACTGAGCCGTGCCGCCGACACTGCGGCCATCGTTGCCGGCCTGGCGTTGATGCCCACCGCGCAGGTGGAGCCGCTGCTACTGGAGCGCGCCTTTGGTGTTGGTGAGGGACTCACCTACGAGGAGTGGAGCGAGCGCTTCAAGGGCCTCGATGTGATTCCTGGAGGCGAGACCGTGGTTGACCTAGCGGACCGCGTGAATCTGCTGCTCGAGACTCTGCTTACCAAGTACCGCGGTAAGCGGGTGCTGGCAATCTCTCACGGTGCGCTGATTCGCAAGGTTATCGAGATTTGCAGCGACTACACCCTGCCACTCGAGGGCCAACGCTTCAAGAACGCATCGCTGAGCACAATCGTGCACACGGACGGTGCCTGGGGTATCAAGGAGTTTGACCCGGAGCAGTACCGCGGCTAGCGGGCAGCCAACTTCCGGGAGAAAACTGCAACCAGAGCCGCCGCCTCGGCGGGTTTCTCGTAGTGAATCAGGTGGCCAACGCCATCAATGACGGCCAAACTGGCATCCTGATAACCGGATGCGGCCTCTCGCTGATTTGCAAGCGGAGTGATTTCGTCCAGCTCTCCCGCAATCAACAGAACGGGTGCGGCAATGCTTGGTGCGTATGGCAGAACCGACTCGGTGGTGCTGGCCACGTAGCCTTCGGTGGCAACGCGAATGTCGCCAAAGTCCGAGAAGTTTTCGTGGTGCTGCTGGTGGATCCAGGCGCGTAGTTCTTTGTTGCCGGTCTTTGCCAGGGTGCTGCTCATGGCCTGCACCGCCAGCCAGTTGCTGGCTAGCGCCTTGCCCGCGGGGGCTGGCAGATTTCCGGTCAGCCAGTTGAAGAAATCCACACCGCTCTGCCTTAGAGCCGCGATGCCTGCCCTGCCAGCCACCGAAATAGGGTTCAACAGCACCAGCGGATTGGTCATACCCTGCGCGGATGCAGAGGCCGCAACGATGGTGCCGAACGAGTGAGCCAAGACAATCGAGTCTGGTTTGGCAAGGTTTTCAACAAACGCCCTAAGCCACTCTGAATAGTTGGCGATGTCGTGGCGTTCAATGGGCTCGGACTCACCGAATCCCGGCAGGTCAGGAACAATCACATTGAACTGGGGTAATGCACCGGCGATTGCCGCCAAGCCGAGGTGGTTGCCGCGGTAGCCGTGAACCATAACAAGCGTTCCCTCGCTTGCCTCCGTGGCGGCGTACCGCCAGTAAACCGTCTTGGCTTTGCCAATTTGAACCTCGCCACGCACGGCTCGCTCGGCGGCAAGGACCGCAAGCTGCTGTGGTGTGGAGTTCATCGGTGTTTCCTAGACGGAGAAGTACTTGGCCTCTGGGTGGTGCAGCACCATTGCATCGGTAGATTGCTCCGGGTGCAGCTGCAGCTCTTCGGAGAGGCTCACGCCAATCACTTCCGGCTTCAGCAGCTCCACCAGTTTGATGCGGTCCTCCAGGTTGGGGCAGGCCGGGTAGCCAAAGCTGTAGCGGGCACCGCGGTAGGCAAGGTCAAAGAAGTCCTCGATGTTGGCGGAATCATCGCCACCAAAACCCAGCTCGGAGCGCACGCGGGTGTGGAAGTATTCGGCCAGTGCCTCGGTCAACTGAACCGAAAGACCGTGGATTTCCAAGTAGTCACGGTACTCGTTGGCCGCATAGAGCTTGTTGGCTTCCTCGCTCACGCGGTTACCCATGGTCACCAGCTGGAACGGGACAACATCGATCTTGCCGCTGTCCTTGGACGCAACAAAGTCGCTTAGGCACAGGTGGCGGTCTCGGGACTGACGGGGGAAGGTGAAGCGCAGGCGCTCGGTGCCTGGCTCTCCGCCACTGCCTCCATCGGTGGAGTTCTCGGCACCGTGGTGAAGAATTACCAGGTCATCGCCGTCGGAGTATGCGGGGAAGTAACCGTAAACCACTGCGGCCTCCAGCCAGCCCTCGGACTGAATGCGGTCCAGCCAGTAGCGCAGGCGTGGGCGACCCTCGGTCTCCACCAGCTGCTCGTAGGAGGCGCCGTCCTCGCCGCGGCCGGGCTTGAGGCCCCACTGGCCCATGAATGTTGCTCGCTCGTCCAGGAACGCCGAATACTCGCGCAGCGCGATGCCCTTGACAACGCGGGTTCCTAGGAACGGTGCGGTTGGAATGGTGTTGTCTGTGGAGACATCGGAGCGTGCAGGCATATCCTCCGGTGCCGTGCGCTCCAAGAGATTTCCGCGGGCGGTAACGCGCTTCTTGAGCGCCGGGAGTTCCACGCCCTCCTCGCCGCGCTTCACGCGAACGAGTGCGTCCATTAGCTTCAGGCCTTCGAAGGCATCGCGAGCGTAGCGCACCTGACCCTCGTAGATTTCGGCAAGATCCTGCTCCACGAACGAACGAGTTAGGGCGGCACCACCGAGGATGACGGGCCAACGCATGGAGACACCGCGCTGGTTCATCTCCTCTAGGTTTTCCTTCATGATCTGGGTGCTCTTAACGAGCAGACCACTCATGCCAATGACATCGACGTTGTGTTCCTCGGCGGCCTTCAGGATGTCGTTGATCGGCTGCTTGATGCCGATGTTCACGGTCTCGAAGCCATTGTTGCTGAGGATGATCTCCACCAGGTTCTTGCCGATATCGTGCACGTCGCCGCGCACGGTTGCCAGCAGGATTCGACCCTTGCCGGATTCCTCCGACTTCTCGATGAACGGCTCAAGGTGTGCCACGGCGGTCTTCATGACCTCGGCGCTCTGCAGCACAAACGGCAGCTGCATCTCGCCGCTACCAAACAGCTGACCAACAACCTGCATGCCCTTGAGCAGGTGGTCGTTGATGATCCTGAGCGCGGGAATTCCCTCGGCTAGGGCTTGATCCAGGTCTGCCTCCAGGCCCTTCTTCTCGCCATCGATGATGCGGCGCTCGAGGCGCTCGGCCAGCGGCAGCGCCGCGAGTTCTTCCGCGCGGGTCTGCTTTGCCGAGGCGCTATCGACGCCCGAGAACACCTCGAGGTAGCGCTGCAGAGGGTCGAAGCTGACGATGCCCTCTTCGTCGTATTCGCGGCGGTCGTAAACCAGGTCGAGGGCTGCCTTCAGCTGCTCCTCCGGAATCTGGTTCATCGGCATGATGCGGGCGGCGTGCACGATGGCCGAGGTGAGTCCCACCTTTACGCACTCGTGCAGGAACACCGAGTTGAGCACGTGACGGGCGGCAGGCGAAAGGCCAAACGAGATGTTGCTGAGCCCGAGGGTGCTCTGCACTCCGGGGAACGATTCATTCAAGCGGCGAATCGCCTCGATGGTCTCGATGCCATCACGGCGGGTCTCATCCTGGCCGGTGGCGATCGGGAAGGTCAGGCAGTCAACCGTGATGTCCTCGAGTGCCATGCCCCAGTTCTGGGTGAGATCCTCAATGAGGCGCTTGGCGATTGCAAACTTGGTGTCGGCGGTTCGGGCCTGGCCCTGCTCGTCGATGGTTAGGGCCACAACGGCCGCGCCGTGCTCCTTGACCATCGGCATGATGCGCTGGAAGCGGCTGCCAGGGAGGTCGCCGTCTTCGTAGTTGACCGAGTTGACCATTGCGCGGCCACCGATGCACTCGAGTCCGGCCTCGAGAACGGCAGGCTCGGTGCTGTCGAGCACCAGCGGAAGCGTGGTTGCGGTGGCCAGACGGCTGGCAAGTTCACGCATGTCGGCGGCGCCATCGCGGCCCACGTAGTCAACGCATAGGTCTAGCGAGTGAGCGCCCTCGCGGGTCTGGGAACGCGCAATCTCGAGGCACTCCTCCCAGTTCTGGGCAAGCATGGCCTCGCGGAAAGCCTTGGAGCCGTTGGCGTTGGTGCGCTCGCCAATGGTGAAGTAGGTGTTGGTCTGGTCGTACGGCTGGTGCTGGTAGAGCGAGGCCAGGCCTGGCTCGTGGGTAACGGCCGGGCGGTGCGGGTGCTTGTGGGCAACGGCGGCAGCAACTGCGGCGATGTGCGCGGGAGTGGTGCCACAGCAACCGCCAACCAGGCCGGCTCCATACTCGTTCACAAACTGAAGCTGGGCCGCGGCAAGTTCGTTTGGCTGCAGCGGGTAGTAGGCGCCATCACTGGTGAGTTCCGGCAGACCCGCGTTTGGCATTACAACGATCGGCAGCTCCGAGAAGCGGCTGAGGTAGCGCAGGTGCTCGCTCATCTCGGTAGGGCCGGTGGCGCAGTTGAGACCGATGGCGTCGATGCCCAGGGCCGAAAGAGTGGTGAGGGCAGCACCAATCTCCGAGCCCATGAGCATGGTTCCGGTGGTCTCGATGGTGACGCTCATGAGGATTGGCACACGAATGCCGGTGGCGGTCATGGCACGCTTTGCGCCGATGATGGCCGACTTTGCCTGAAGCAGATCCTGAGCAGTTTCGATAAGCACGGCGTCGATGCCGCCGTGAAGCATGCCCACAACCTGGGTTTGGTAGGCGTCTCGCAGCTTGGCGAAAGGCGCGTGACCGAGGCTAGGCAGCTTGGTTCCCGGGCCAACGGATCCGAGCACCCAGCGCGGCTTGGCATCGGTGGTGTATTCGTCTGCAATCTCGCGGGCAACGCGGGCGCCGGCCTCGGCCAGCTCCTCGATGCGATCCTCGATGTTGTACTCCGCGAGGTTGGCCCAGTTGGCGCCAAAGGTGTTGGTCTCGATTGCCTCGGAACCGGCCTCCAGATACTTGGCGTGAATAGCCTTGATAATGTCTGGGCGGGTGACGTTGAGTACCTCGTTGCAGCCCTCATAGTTCTGGTAGTCGGCCAGCGTTGGCTTGGCCTCCTGAATCATGGTTCCCATGGCGCCGTCGGCAACAACGACGCGGGTACGGATGGCCTCTAACAGGGCTGCAGAACGGGGAGTAAACATACTGTAACCATTATATCCGCCCATTAAACTTGTAGGGATGTCTGAGATTTCTACCACCCCACGTACCCCCGTTGACTTTGCCAACGCCGCATCGGTGTTCGCCATTTTGCAGCAGCGCGCGGCCATGGGTCAGAAGTCGCTTTCTTTCGAGTTTTTCCCTCCGCGCGAGGGTGCCGAGGGTGCGCTATGGGAGACCTTCGATGCGGTTTTGGCTGCCAACGCCGACTTCATTTCGGTAACCTACGGCGCCGGCGGCTCCAACCAGGAGAAGTCTTTCGAGTTGCTCGACCGCATGGCACCGCAGATCTACACAATCGGTCACCTCACCTGTGTTGGCGCGTCGCGAGCTTCAACTCTGGCTACCATCGAGCGGTTCAAGCACGCCGGGGTCCGCAGCGTTCTGGCGTTGCGTGGCGATGCACCAAAGGACAACCCGAACGCGCTGGCAACTGGCGAGCTCAAGACTGCGCTCGAGCTTGTGGAACTGGTGCGAGCCGAGACCGGCCTCGAGGTTGGCGTTGCCGCATTCCCGGAGGTTCACCCAGAATCGCCGCACCTCGAGCACGACGCCCGCGTTCTGTGGATGAAGCAGTCCGCTGGAGCAGCGTTTGGCATGACCCAGCTTTTCTTTGGCGTCAAGCACTACACGCGACTCGTTGAGGTTGGTAGGCAGTTTGGCGTGACCATGCCAATCGTTCCGGGAATCATGCCAGTTTCCAACGCCAAGCAGCTGCTGCGCATGGCCCAGATGTCTGGCGCTGATGTGCCCGCCGAGTTGGCCCACGCGCTGGAGACCTCCGATGAGGCAACCGCGCGCAAAATCGGCATGGAGTACACCATCCAGCTGGGCAAGGACCTGCTGGCGGCCGGTGCCCCAGGTCTGCACATCTTCACGTTGAATAAGTCCGAGGCTGCCATGGAGCTGGCCGCTGGCGTTGGGCTCATCTAGCGGGTTTATGACGCCTACAAGGGTGGCTGCTCCCCCGTCGCTGCGCCAAGTTGTCTGCGCCTACCGCTAGCCTAAAACTGTGAACAGCGATAACGGCCATATGGCATTCAACTTCGATTCCGCGGTGCTGCCCGATTGGGCCAAGAAAATCGCGGTGTTCGACACCGAGACCACCGGCCTAAACCTCAAAGGTTCACGCATAGTCACGGCCTGTGTTGCCGTACTCGATCACGAGGGAAATCTGGCTGCTCCGGCACAAGAGTGGATGGCAGACCCTGGCATCGAGATCCCCGAGGCTGCCGCCAATGTGCACGGAGTGACCACCGAAATGGCCCGGGCCAACGGGCGGGATGCCAAAGAGGTTGTTGGCGAGATTGTGGCGGCACTAAAGGCGCTCCAGGAGCAGGGCATCCCGATTGTTGCCTACAACGCCCCATACGATTTCACCATCCTGCACTGGGAGGCGGTTCGCCACGGCATCGATCCACTCTTGCCGGCGCTTGTGCTTGACCCTCTCGTCATCGACAAGTTCGTAGACAAGTACCGCAGGGGGCCTCGCAAGCTTGAGGTAACGGCGCAGTTTTACGGAGTAGATCTGGGCAACGCTCACAACGCCACCGCCGATGCAGTGGCCGCCGGACGCGTGATGCAGGCAATCGCCGCAAAGTACACCGACAAGCTGGGTGACTCAATCATCGCTCTTCAGGGCAACCAGGCCAAGTGGGCAGATGAACAGGCAATTAGCTTTGCCGACTGGAAGCGCAACAACGGCTCCCCCGAGTTCCGTGAGGAACTTGGCTGGCCAGTTCGCCAGGGCTAGCACAGCCCCACCCCTAACAGCCTGCTTTAGACCGGTTTTCCACCGTTCCAACTTTCCAGCAAATCCGCACCTGATAAACAGGCGATTCTTGATTTGCGGATGACGAAACGTGCTTGGTCCGTTAAAGCAAAATCCCTCGGCTGACACCGAGGGAATCTGCTCTCCTGAGGCGCAGGTGGCTAAACATTGTTCAGCCACAACTTCGACTCAGAGTGAACACGATGCGCCTGCAAGCAGGCGGTTTTGCTCTGGGTTGGAGTTACTGCGCCTTCATTATTGCACGTCTAAATGGAGGGGCAAGAAGTCCAGCCCGACACCGCCCAACAAAAAACCCCGACCGAAGTCGGGGTTTTCTTGTAAAGCTGAAACTTACGCGCCGAAGCCCTTGTAGCGAGCGTTGAAGCGCTCCACACGGCCGGCGGCATCCATGATGCGCTGCTTACCGGTGTAGAACGGGTGCGATGCCGAAGAGATTTCTACGTCGTAAACCGGGTAGGTGTTGCCGTCTTCCCACTCAATGGTCTTGGTGGTCTTTACGGTGCTGCGGGTCAGGAAGGTTGCTCCCGAAGCGAGGTCGCGGAAAACAACCGCGGTGTAGGTTGGGTGGATGTCGGCCTTCATGGCAATACTTCCTCTAGTTGAACAAAACTTGGGGGTTTGCTCCTGCTCGGAGCACTAAGAGAAAAGCATACCAGAACGGCGTGCTAATCCAAAGCGGTTTGGCTAACGGCGAGCCTTGGCGTGGTACCTGCCGTCAACCTGCGAAATCTCGATTCCCATCCCGAAAGCCTCAGAGATATTGTCGCTGGTAAGTACGTGGTCAATCTGGCCGGCGGCAAAGACCGAACCGTTTACGAGGATCATGGCGTGGGTGAATCCGGCAGGAATCTCCTCCAGGTGGTGGGTGACCATAACCATCGCTGGTGCGGCCGAGTTGGAGGCGTAGTGACCGAGCAGGCTCACGGTCTGCTCGCGGCTTGCAAGGTCCAGGCTGGCAACCGGCTCATCTAGCAGCAGTAGCTCAGGGTCTGGCATCACGGCGCGGGCAATCTGGGTGCGCTTCTTTTCGCCATCGGAGAGGCTGCCAAAGGCGCGGTCCGCGAACCCGCCCAGGTCCCACTCGGAAAGCACGCGCAGGGCGCGGCGCTCGTCGATGGCCTCGTACTGCTCGTTCCAGCGGCCGGTGACTCCGTGGCTGGCGGTCATCACGGCGTTCAAAACGCTCTCCATCAGAGGGATGCGCGACGCCAGGGCAGTGCTGGCAAAGCCGATGCGTGGCCGCAGCTCGTGCAGGTCAACGTGGCCAAAGTCCTTGCCCAAAACCTGTGCGCTGCCGGTGGTTGGGTGAATCTGAGTTGCCACAATGCGCAGCAGCGTGGTCTTGCCAGCTCCATTTGGGCCGATGATTACCCATCGCTGATTGCCCTCCACGGTCCAATCGATATTGCTGAGGATTGGCTTGCCGTCGCGGACAACGCTGACGTCGCGGAGAGAGATAACAGACATGGATAAAAGCCTATAAGTTGCGGGCGGGCTTACCTGCCATTGATGGCGGCGCGGTACACGGCCAGGGTCTGCTCGGCGATGGAATCCCACGAGAAGTGGTCTTCCACGCGCTTGCGGCCGGCGGCGCCAAAGGCTGCCAGGTCGCGAGACTCCAGAGCGGTGTTGAGTGCCGCTGCCATGTCTGCCACAAACTTCTTCTCGTCCAGCGGCTTGCCGGAACCGTCCAGAACCTGCTCGATTGGCACCAGTAGGCCGGTCTGCTCGTGAACAACAACCTCGGGAATGCCGCCGGTGGCGGTGGCAACCACTGGGGTGCCGCAGGCCATCGCCTCGAGGTTCACGATGCCAAGCGGCTCGTAGATGCTCGGGCAGGCAAACACGGTGGCGGCCGAGAGCATAGCGATCAGCTCGGCGCGACTCAGGTGCTTCTCCACCCAGATCACGTTGTCGCGAACCTTGCGCAGTTCCTCAACCAGCTCGGTCACGGTCTGCAGAATCTCCGGGGTGTCAGGTGCGCCGGCGCACAGCACCAGCTGCACGTCTGCTGGCAGTTCGCGGGCGGCCTTCAGCAGGTATGGCAGACCCTTCTGCTGGGTGATGCGACCAACAAACACCACCGAGCGCTTGTCTGGGTCAACGCCATTTGCGCGAACCAGGTCCGGGTTGTTGGCGGCCTGGAATGCATCGAGGTCAATTCCGTTGTGAACCACCGAAACCTTGGCTGGGTCCAGCTGCGGGTAGGCGCGCAGGATGTCCTGGCGCATTCCGTCACTCACCGCGATGATGCCGGTGGCACCCTCGTAGGCGGTGCGCTCAATCCAGGATGACAGGCGATAGCCGCCACCGAGCTGCTCTTCCTTCCAGGGGCGAAGCGGCTCGAGCGAATGCGCGGTGATGAGGTGCGGAATTCCGTGCAGGGTTCCGGCAACCTGACCGGCAAAGTTTGCATACCAGGTGTGAGAGTGCACCAGGTCGGCTCCCGCCACATCGGAGACCATCGAAAGGTCGGTTGCCATGGTCTGAACCGCGGCGTTTACGGCGTCGAATTCGGCCGCGTGACGGTACGCCTTTGTATCGGTTTCATCACGTTCGGTTCCGAACGCTCTCACCTGAACATCGATGTGTTTGCGCAGAACTCTCACTAATTCCGCGACGTGTACGCCCGCGCCCCCGTAAATGAAAGGTGGGTACTCTTTGGTGATCAGGTCAACTCTCATGCTCGTATGTTATCGGCACACAGAAAAAAGCCATAACATTCAGTTATGAGTACTACGCCACGCATTTTCGGAATGGTTCTCGCGGGTGGAGAAGGCAAGCGCCTGATGCCACTGACCGAGGACCGAGCCAAGCCTGCAGTGCCGTTCGGGGGGTCTTACCGTCTGATCGACTTCGCACTGTCCAACCTGATTAACTCTGGCTTGCGCCGAATAGTGGTGCTCACTCAGTACAAGTCGCATTCGCTCGACCGCCACATTTCTATGCTCTGGCGCATGTCTCCCCTACTGGGTTCCTACGTGGCTTCGGTGCCCGCTCAGCAGCGCCTCGGCAAGCGTTGGTTCTCAGGCTCGGCTGACGCCATTTTGCAGAGCATGAACCTGCTGGCCGACGAAATGCCGGACATCGTTGTTGTGGTTGGCGCCGACCACATTTACCGCATGGACTTTGAGCAAATGATCCAGGCCCACATCGAGAGTGGCCGCGGCGTGACCGTTGCCGCTATCCGCCAGCCTAAAAGCATCGCCAACCAGTTTGGTGTGGTTGAGGTTGACGACGCCGACCCAACCAAGATTGCGCAGTTCCGCGAGAAGCCTAAGGACCCTAAGGGCCTGCCTGACTCCCCCGATGAGGTTCTCTGCTCTATGGGCAACTACGTTTTCAACGCCAAGGCGCTGGTTGAGGCCATCACCCTGGATGGCGAGAACGAGGATTCCAAGCACGACATGGGTGGCGACATCGTGCCGTTCTTTGTCTCCAAGGACGACGCAACGGTTTATGACTTCACCAAGAACGTGATTCCTGGTGCTACAGAGCGCGACCACGCCTACTGGCGCGACGTTGGTACCATCGACAGCTACTACGACAGCCACATGGACCTAATCAGTGTGATGCCGATCTTCAACCTATACAACAGCGACTGGCCAATCCACACCCAGCAGGTAAACCTGCCGCCGGCCAAGTTCATCCACGATGCCGAGGGCAACCAGGGTCGCACCAACGACTCCATCGTTTCGCTGGGAACCGTAATCACCGGCGGAATTGTGGAGCGCAGCGTGCTCTCCCCCAATGTGCGCGTGCAGTCGCGTGCGCTGGTGACCGACAGCGTTCTCATGGACAACGTCTCAGTTGGCCGCGATGCCACGGTGCGCAAGGCCATCCTGGACAAGAACGTGGTTGTCACCGATGGCGCCGCCATTGGCGTGGACCGGGCCCGTGACCTTGCTCGCGGCTTTGTTGTGACCGACTCCGGCATCACGGTTGTTCCCAAGGGAGTGACCGTAACGCCATAGTGGCATTTGAGTTAAAGAAGGTGGCCGCATCCGAGTTGGATGCGGCCACCTTCCACTTGAGCTCTAACTACTTCTTCTTACCCGCATTGGTGAACCCAATTATGGCCAGCACCGCAAACACAAGCAGAATCACGGGCCACAGGAAGTAATAGACGTAGATCGCCAACCCACCCGTAAAGACAGCACCCGCGACCAGAAGCAGTAAACATCCGATGGCGCAAGACCCAGCATTAACGCCAAGCCCGGTGCTTCGGCCGCCTGCATCCTTGAGGCGCACTCTGTCCAAGTCGGCCCTATCGGGGTCTATGCCGGCGCTTTCGGCGGCCTCGCGCTTCGCCTTTAGCTCGTCCGCATAGGAGCGGTACTTTGGCTTTTCCTTTGGTGGTTCCGAAACCTTAGGCGCACGCGGGGTTACCGTGAATGTTCCGTAGAGAGAGTCTGCCGGTGGCGGTATTGGGCTTGATTCCTTTGGCTCATCTCGCTCGTTGTCCGCTGAGCCCCCGGTTGGTGGAATGTAGTTGGAGTCGCTCACAGGCCCATCACCGCCCTCTTCACCATGTGCATGGCCCAGCGGGCAACGCCGTAGCCAAAGGCGCCGATGGTCAATGTCGCCAAAATTGAGCGAATCGCATAGATCTGCAAAAACGACATAACAAACATTGGCAAAATCCAGTGGAGGACGCTGCCGCCGGCAACTAGGTAAATCGCCCACCTGTCGTATTTTGGAAGCACGGGTAGCACCTGCAGAGAGGCTCGATACTGGCGATAGCGAAGTTCGAAAACCCAAAGCAGGGCGACAGACACAGGCATTGCCGCAAAGCTCAAGATCTGCCCAACTTGATAGTTCATAACGCCGTGCACGATCAGCTCCGAGGGCGAATACGTCCAGAATGCCAATGCAATCTGACTCATGATGAGGCTGAATGCCACGTATATGCCGATGCGAACCTTGGGCGGGTTTGCCTGTATTGATTGCGATGCACTAGCGGCTGCGGCCTCGGCCCCGACTGAATCAGACGTCGTAGGCGGCACGTATGCGGAATCTGACATTTACTACTCCCCCCGAAAAAGAAATGTAGGTTCAGTATGCCTCAACCGACATTTGTTCGTGGGCATTCGGGCAGAATTGTTATGTGAGCAAAATTCTTGTGGTCTTTGACGTTGACAGCACCCTCATCCAGGATGAGGTCATTGAGCTGTTGGCAGAGGTTGCCGGAAAGCGCGCCGAGGTGGCGGAGGTCACAGAGCGCGCCATGCGCGGCGAGCTGGACTTTGCCCAGAGCCTGATCGAGCGCGTAGCCGTGCTGAAGGGGCTTCCAGAGACCGTATTCGCGGACGTATTCGAGCGCATCACCCCAACCCAGGGTGGGCAGGAACTCATCGATGCGGTTCACGCAAAAGGTGGCTTGGTTGGCGCCGTTTCCGGTGGGTTTACCCAGGTGCTCACTCCACTTGCCTCCCAACTGGGTCTGGATTTTGCCCGCGCCAACGACCTCGAGGTTGTTGACGGCAAGTTGACCGGCAGGGTCTCGAGCCGTGTCGTGGACCGCGCCGTGAAGGCGGAGAGCCTAGCCGAGTGGGCGCTGGCGAGCGGAATCCCGCTGGAGCACACCGTTGCCGTTGGTGACGGCGCAAACGACCTAGACATGCTGGACATGGCCGGCCTGGGCGTTGCCTTCAACGCAAAGCCGCTGGTGCGCGAGCGTGCCCAGATTGTGATTGAGCGGCAGGACCTGCGAGACCTCATCCCAGTGCTTGGCCTGTAGGGCGAGAGCACACCAAGAACAATAAATCGCCACCCGGGACCAAACCCAGGTGGCGATTCTTATTGAATAAGACTTACTCCGAGATGAAGTCGCTGGTGTCTCCAACCAGGCGGGTGTTGTCGGCAGGAACCGGCTCAACTGCAGCGCTGGCGATTTCGGCGGCAAACTCGCTCACGTTGTAGAGCTTTCCGGCGCCCTCGCGGCGCGCCTCTATGGCACCAGGCTGGGTGCGCTCAAGCAGGGTTGCCGTGATGGTTCCCTCGATCATGTCGCCCGAGACAACCACAAAGCCAATGCCGCGCTCGGCCAGCTGCGGAATCATCTCTCGCAGTGCGTCCTCGCCGGCACGCTTGGAGAGCGCAACCTGAACGTAGGCCTCCATGGTTGGGGTGGTGCGAATGAAGTGCGCCTGGTGGCTGGTGACAAACACAACGCGGGCGCCATCCTTGAGGTATGGCAGCGCGGTGGTGAGCAGATTCACCTGGGAGTCGCGGTTGAGGCGCATGGCGTAGTCCTCGCCCAGACCGGCCTCCATGCCGCCCGAGGCGTTCATCACCAGGATGTCGAGTGCACCAAAAGCCGCCTTGGCGGCCTCGAACATCTCGGCAACGCTGGCCGCATCGGTGAGGTCTGCGCCAACGGCAATGGCGTGGCCACCGGCAGCCTTGATGCCGTCAACAATCTTGTTGGCGCGGGCTTCCTTGTTGCGGTAGTTCACAACCACCGATGCCCCGGCCTCGGCAAAGTAGCCAACGGTGTCGGCTCCAATTCCGCGCGATGAACCGGTGACCAGAGCCACCTTGCCGCTTAGGCTGCCTGCTGCGAGTGGGTTAACCATTTTTTCTCCTGTGCCAATAAAAGTGGAAAGTCTAAAATTTTGGGTCTGTTGAAAGCAATCCGTGCGAGCCGAGCGTTAGCCCTAGTGGCCCATTCCCAGGCCGCCATCAACGGGAATAACCGCACCCGAAATGTAGCCGGCGTCCTCGGAAGCCAGCCAGGTTACAAC
>Ga0213920_1000648_pt1 | contig 24380 bp, 19 predicted proteins | sample McNCre1117MG_FD_161054 | JGI IMG/M metagenome (GOLD analysis project Ga0213920, IMG submission 161054) | Freshwater microbial communities from McNutts Creek, Athens, Georgia, United States - 11-17 MG | ecosystem: Environmental > Aquatic > Freshwater > Creek | place: USA: Georgia | collected...
CAGGACTGTAATGCCCTTTCTCAAGAACAAAAGTCAGTAACTCTAACAGTAACTTATCTTTGTCTGGATCAGTTGAATTAGCATAATTTGACTTGAAAGCCAACAATGATAATGATAAGAAGGTGACAACTAAGAGTATTTTATAGTTTCTTTTCATAAAGGTAATAATAGTATTCATCAAGTTTTTTGTCTAAATTACAGTAAAAATTATACCAACAATTATAAGGCTTACATAATTTTTTGTTAAAGATATAAAATTGTTCTTTTTGGCAAAGATTAAATAGTTGAAGTTGGCATTTTTTGTTTTTCTTTGTTTATTATTTTTAAGCATTAACATTAATTTGATAGCCTTTTGAAAAATAAAACCGACATACTCATTGGATTCGTCATTGGAATGGTTACTTCCTTTTTGGGATGCTTTCTTTTCATTCAGTTATTCACTGATTATACCTTTGTCACAGGAATGGAATTATTACAAAGCGACGGAAAGTTGGGTAAAATTATCACATTAGGAACCGTATTGGATTTAATTGTTTTTTGGGCTTTACTCAAATACTACAAAGAGTTCATGGCACGCGGAGTAATTTTGGCCGTTATCGTCCTTACAATCATTACTTTGTTTGTATAACTTTCAAAAAAACACGTAATAAACATGAAATATTACATTATAGCAGGAGAAGCGTCAGGCGATTTACACGGAGCCAATTTAATGAAAGCTTTGTATCAAGAAGATCCAAAAGCAGACATTCGTTTTTGGGGAGGTGATCTAATGCAGGCTACCGGTGGTACTTTGGTAAAACATTACAAAGACTTGGCTTTCATGGGATTTATTGAAGTATTATTCAATCTAAAAACGATTTTAAACAACATTTCAGTTGCTAAAAAAGACATTTTGGAGTTCCAACCCGATGTAATTGTCTTTATTGATTACCCAGGATTTAATTTACGTATTGCCAAATGGGCCAAAAATTTAGGCATCAAAACACATTATTACATTTCGCCTCAGATTTGGGCTTGGAAAGAAAATAGAATTACAGACATCAAACGCGATGTGGATAAAATGTATGTCATTTTACCTTTCGAAAAAGACTTTTACGAAAATAAGCACCACTATCCTGTTGACTTTGTGGGCCATCCATTGATTGATGCGATACACAACCAACCTCAAGTAGATGGAGCTATTTTCAGAAAAGAAAACCATCTGAACGATCAGCCCATCATTGCTATTTTGCCGGGTAGCCGAAAACAAGAAATTACTAAAATGCTCTCATTAATGCTGAGCATAGTGCAAGATTTTCCAGATTACCAATTTGTTATTGCAGGCGCGCCAAGTCAAGAATTTTCTTTTTACGAAAAGTTCATCACCAACAATAACATCAAATTCATCTCCAATAAAACCTATTCTTTATTGCAAATTGCGACTGCTGCTTTAGTAACCTCTGGAACGGCAACTTTAGAAACCGCCCTTTTTAAGGTTCCCGAGGTAGTGTGCTACAAAGGAAGTTGGGCTTCTTACCAAATTGCGAAACGCATCATCACGTTGAAATACATCTCCTTGGTAAATTTAATTATGGATCAAGAAGTGGTAACCGAATTAATTCAAGACGATTGTACTAGCCAACGCATCAAAGAAGAATTAACAACAATTCTAGAAGATAAGCACCGTGCTAAGCTTTTAGCACAATACAACCAATTAGAACAAAAATTGGGAGGTAAAGGAGCCAGTCAAAAAACAGCACAATTGATTGTAGCGGATTTGAAATAATTTTTAAAAATTAAGATTACAAAGCTTCCAGCCTTTTGAAGATTGGAAGCTTTTTTATTTTTATCCATTTCGTTTTTAAAATTTTGTATTTTAGTAAAATGAAAGTTTTGCAATTCCCCCTAGCAAGAGTTACATTGGTTTTTATAATAGGCATCGTGTTTGCTTATTATTTCCAACCGAGTCCCAATCTTGTGTTCACCTATCTATTTGTGACTACCTTATTATTAGGTGGAGTTTATTATTGGAGTACCAAAAGGGCTAACCTAGTTCGTGTTTTTGGCATCAGCGTTTACATCACCGCTTTCGGGATTGGAATGAGTTCGCAAACGATTCATACAGCAACTTATCAGAAAAATCATTTTACTCAAGTTGATTCTGTTTTTGAGCAAACGCATACCTTCAATTTGGTCTTACGCGAAAAATTGAAAAGCAGCACGTCTAGCCAACGGTATATCGCCTTGGTACAACAAATTGACACAATACCTTGCTCTGGAAAAATACTGCTCAATATCAAAAAAGACAGTCTCCATCATTCGTTTATCATTGGTAACCGACTTCAAATTCAAGGTAATTTGTATCCTAACGTCACGCCTAAAAATCCCAATCAATTTGATTATAGCAGCTACCTGAAAAACAAACAAATTTACGGTCAATTGTACGCAGACGGCTCCGATATTAAAATAAGTACTCAGATTGAAAAAGACATTTGGTATTATGCTGCTCAAATTCGAAATACCATCATTGCCAACTTAACAAGGGATGGGTTCAATCCCACCGAACTCAATGTAGCAGTCGCTTTGATTCTGGGACAACAACAAGACATTGACCCTGAAATTAGCAAGGACTACCAATATGCTGGAGCAGTACACATCTTATCCGTTTCAGGTTTACACATTGGGTTTATTTTATTGTTTGTCACATTCATTCTCAAGCCTGTTCCTAACAACAAGAAAGGCTCTTTATTAAAGTTAATCGTCATTTTATGTTCCCTTTGGTTGTTCGGAATATTAGCGGGTTTAGCCCCTTCAGTAGTGCGTTCTGTAACTATGTTTTCGTTTGTAGCTATTGGGCAACACCTTCGTCGAAGCGTGAATATTTACCACACTTTGTTGGTTTCCATTTTACTCATTTTATTAGTGCAACCGGGATTTTTATTTGATGTGGGATTCCAACTGAGTTATTTAGCCTTATTTTTTATTTTGTGGTTTCATCCCTTGTTATCCAAAATTTGGACGCCCAAAAACAAAATCTCAAAATACATTTGGGATATTCTAAGCGTTTCTTTCGCGGCACAAATTGGAACACTCCCGTTGAGTTTGTATTATTTTCATCAGTTTCCAGGATTGTTTTTTATAACTAATTTGGTTATCGTTCCACTAACAGGATTCATTATGGGAATAGGAGTTTTGGTAATGGTATTGGCCTATTTTGAGAGTAGCCCTATTTTCTTATCGAAGGCATTAGAATGGAGCTTGTTCATTATAGACAAAATCATTCATACCATTGCTTCGCTAGAACAATTCATCATTAAAGACATTCCGTTTACTTTAGCCTTTCTTTTGAGTAGCTATGCTATAGTTTTTAGTGCAATTTTTTGGTTTAAAAAACCACAATTTCAACGGTTAATTGTCGTTTTAATATCGGTTGTTTTCCTGGAATTTACTTTTATATGGAACGAATGGAAAGTAACTAAGCAACAAGAATGGGTCGTTTTCAATTCCAATAAAAACACCTTAATAGTCGAACGCAAAGGAGATGATATTACACTTTTTGCCAATGACAGCCTTTCAAAAATTGGTTCAAAAAACAATACAATTAACACCTATCTCGTGGGTAATTTTAGTCACTTGGCTGCCACCAAAAAATTAAAAAACACCGCCTTTTTCAACGGAAAACGTATTCTAATTTTAGATAGTTTAGGAGTGTATCCCATCCATAGCAGACCTGATATTGTACTACTTACCCAGTCCCCTAAAATTAACTTAGAACGACTTATTCAAACTACCCAACCCAAAGTTATTGTAGCCGACGCATCCAATTACAAAAACCTGCAGAAACTTTGGGAAGCAACTTGTTTAAAAGAAAAAATCCCTTTTCACTCGACTAGTGAAAAGGGATTCTATATCTTGAATTAAAGCAATTATTTTTTCTTCAAAATTCCATCAGCAACTGCCAGCCAAGCAGAAGGACCACCAGCCACATAACCTGTGTTGCCTAATGATTGAAAATTAATCTTTCCTTTAGACTCTGTTACTGTCGCAAAATGAACCGTTGGATATCCTTGAATTCCAAAAATTTGCTGTAACTGTCCGTTCTGTTGTTTGATTTCGTTAGTTTGTGGTTTACTTCTTGGGTAATCCAGTTCGACTAAAACTACATTTTTTTGAGCCCAAGCTGCAAATTCAGGAGTTCTTAAAACTTCTTTTTGTAAACGAATACACCATCCGCACCAGTCGCTTCCAGTAAAAAACAACAGCATCGGTTTTTTAGTTTTCTTAGAAACTTCAATCGCTTTATTTACATTATTTTCCCAATACAATTCTTGTGCTTGTAGAGAAATAGTTCCCAAAACAAAGACTAAGGTGATAATTATTTTTTTCATTTTGTTGTATTTATAAACCCAAAATTAGTGAATTATTTTACTTCCTGCATTAATTTTTTTACCAAGGGCGTAATCAATATTAAAAACACGCCTGCTATAATAGAATATACAGCTAATTCATAATAGCCTTCCGTATACGATTGCAATTTAGACAATAGTGTGATTCCTGAATTAGAATTAGACATAGCAGCACCTAATTTACCCGCAGCCAATTGTCCGAACGCACTCGCCAAAAACCACAATCCCATCATCATACCAAACAAACGTTTTGGAGACAATTTGGTAATAATTGACATGCCAATAGGACCTAAGCACAACTCACCAACAGTTGTTACCAAATAAGCAAATGTGAACACATTCAAAGAAGCGATCCCTTCTACATTAGCAAAAAATCGGGTGAGGTAAAAAATATAGAATGATGCTCCGAGGAACAAAAATCCGATTCCGAATTTTACAATCGTATTCGGTTCTATTTTTTTCTTTCCTAACCACAACCATAATAATCCAATTAGTGGACTTAATACAATTACAAAAAAGGTATTAGAACTATTGTTTACCACATTAGGGTCAATATGAAAAAACAACAAACTATCATTCAGATTGTCTTTAGCAAAAAGAGACAACGAACCCCCACTTTGCTCGTAAATGGCATTGAATAAAAAGTAAAAAAAGATGAATAAGAACGCCGCAATTAATTTTTTTTGCAAAGCACTATTCTTCAAATTAATAGTTTCAATTACAAAATACAAAATCGCAATTATCCCTATCGTGTACATAAAGTAGTCCGTATAGTCCGTATTTTTTACCATTAAAAAGATAAAAGGAATACTCAATAGCGAACCTACATATACTGCAATTTCTCTGATTTTTCTATTATTGGCAGTCAAACTCAATAATGGAGAATCACCAATAGGACCTAACTGTTTTTTGGTCAATAAAAAGGTGATTAAACCCAAAAACATCACAATAGCAGCGGACAAGAAACACCATTGCCAAGAATAATATTTTCCTAAATAAATACACAAAGCACCTCCTAAAAGTCCGCCAACGTTAATTCCGGCATAAAACATTCCATAACCTGCATCACGTCTATTGTCATTTTCATGATACAATTCGCCTACCATAGAAGAAATATTGGGTTTGAAAAACCCCGTTCCAATAATGGAAAAGGCAATCCCATAATAAAACAACGTTGATGGTGAAAAAGCAATCAAAAGATTACCTAAAATCATTACTATTCCTCCGAATAATAAGGATTTTTTAAAACCCAAAATTTTGTCCGCAAAAATACCTCCGATAAAAGTGAACGCATAGACAAAAGCTTGAATGGCTCCGTATTGCAAATTAGCTGCTTCGTCTTTCAATAGCAATTGATCGACCATGAAGTACGTTAAAACACCGCGCATTCCATAAAAGCAGAAGCGTTCCCACATTTCTACTAAAAACAAATACCACAATTGCTTGGGGTATTTGCCTTCAAAGTTTTGTATTTTTTCTAAGGTTAAATTATCGGATACCATGCATCATTTTTTTCAAGAAAGGAGTCAAGGCAAACAATATTAATGACGCAATTCCTGTAAGTACCACAAAAACCATAAAAAATTCGAATAGATTATGGATTTCAACACCTGCAAAAATAGGATTGTGATCGCTAATTTGATTATCGGCTAATAGCTTTAATTGCTCAACTGTTGGTGTAACTTTTTTATCCAAAATAGGTTGCAAATCAATCCCTAATATTTTTGCCTTATCAAATTTATCTCCTGTTGCAGGTAAGATTGAACCTAAAGTTCCTCCTAAAGCATATCCTGAAGCATTCGACAAAAAGAAAACACCATACAATAAAGAGGCGAAACGTTTTGGAGATAATTTGCCTACTAATGACAAACCAATTGGCGACAAGCATAACTCAGCACAAGTATTTAAGAAATACAATAAAATCAACCATTTAACCGCTAACAAACCTGAAGTACCTAAACCTTTCACCTGATTAGCAATCATAAAGAAACTCACTGTAATTAAAAACAATCCTAAGGCAAGTTTGAATGGAGAAATAGGTTCTTTTTCTTTAGCTCTCAATCTGTCCCATAACATACTGAATGGCACAGCCAAAATCACAACAAAAAGCCCGTTGAAAATTTGCACCATCGAAGCTGGCATTTGCCAACCAAACATAAAAGTTCTATCGGTTTGATTATCGGCAATGAAGGTCAAGGAAGATCCCGCTTGTTCAAAGGCAGCCCAAAAGAAAATGATAAAGAATGATACAATATAAATTACCAAGATTCGATCTCTTTCTATTTTGGTCAACGAACTATCGGACAAAATCAATCCCGCCAAAGTGATTCCACTAGCGTAAATAATTGGGTATATAATGGTTTTTACCACATTATCGCCATCAACCGAAAAATGGAACAACAAGAATAAGCCAACAAAACAAACTACTGCTACAGCTAATGCCGTTGGAGTGAAAACGGCTTTTTGCGCTTCTCCTTCTTCATAATCTGACGATTCGTTTTTAGATGGCAATCCTCCTAATGGTTTTCCTTCAGGAGAAACTACATATTTATTTTTCAAAAAGTAGAACAAAATAGTTCCTAAAAGCATCGCAATTGAAGCCGCAAGAAATCCCCATTTAAAAGCATGAATATCTCTAATTCCAGCAGAATCTTTCACATCTCCTAACAATGGACAAATCGATTGACCTAAGAAAGCACCAATATTAATTCCCATATAGAATATAGTAAAGGCAGTATCCAATTTATTTTTTTCTTGTTTTGGATACAAACTTCCCACCATAGAAGAAATATTTGGTTTGAAAAATCCATTACCAAAAATAATCGCGCCTAAACCACTATACATAATGGTTGTAGCCAAAGGTAAATTTTCTCCAAAAACACTTGCACTAGTAAACAACAATAACTGACCGATTGCCATTATCAATCCACCTAACATAATACAGTTTCTATTACCTAAAAATCGATCGGCAATAAATCCACCCAACATAGGTGTTAAGTAACAAAGTCCCAAGAAACCTCCATAAATTAAGGAAGCATCTTCTTCTTTCATTACTAAAGAATTCACAAGAAATAATACTAATAAAGTTCGCATTCCGTAGAAATTGAATCGTTCCCACATTTCTGTTCCAAACAATACCCAAAGTCCTTTTGGATGCGCTGTTTTCGATTGAGTTTCTGTCATAATTCTATTTTTTGGTTGTAATTAATTGGTTGGTTTATAAATTTTCTTTGATAAAATTAGTCATTTTGTTAAACAACTGAATTCTCGTTTTACCTCCATAAATTCCGTGATTCTTATCAGGGTAAATTTGAGAATCAAATTGTTTGTTGGCTTGAATCATCGCTTCCATCATTTGCATTGAATTTTGAACATGCACATTATCATCTCCTGAACCATGAATCAACAAGAACTTTCCTTTTAATTTAGCTACGTGATTGATAGGCGAATTTTCGTCATAGCCACTTGCATTTTCTTGAGGCGTTTGCATATAACGTTCCGTGTAAATACTATCATAAAAACGCCAGTTCGTTACCGGAGCCACCGCAATAGCCATTTTGAACACATCATTCCCTTTCATAATACAGTTAGACGCCATGAATCCTCCAAAACTCCAACCCCAAATTCCAATTCTGTTTTTATCTACATACGGATAATTTCCAATGACTTTAGCCGCATCAATTTGGTCTTCTACTTCGTATTTACCCAATTCTTTTTGAGTTACTTTTTTGAATGCAGCTCCTTTGAAACCTGTTCCGCGTCCGTCAACACAAGCTACGATATAACCCTGTTGTGCTAACATTTGGAACCAATAATCATCATTAGAATTCCAATCGTTATTTACTTGTTGAGATCCTGGACCAGAATATTGGTACATAAAAACCGGATATTTTTTAGAAGCATCAAAATCTTTTGGTTTCAAAATCCAAGCGTTCAATTCGTTTCCTTTTGCCGTTTTTAAAACAAAAAATTCTTTTGAAGGTAAATTGTAGCCTTTTAATTTAGCTGCTAAAGCTTCGTTTTTCTCAATCACTTGCACTTGCGCTCCTGTTTTAGCTTCATTCAACGTGTACGTAGTTGGTTGTGTAGCGCTAGAAAACGTATTGATAAAATACTGGAAATTCGGACTGAAAGTTGCCGCATTGGTTCCTGTCGTTTTAGACAAACGTACTTTGTTTTTGCCATTAAGATTGATGCTATACACATCTCTATTAATCGAACCATTTTCTACCGATTGGTAAAAAACAGTATTGGTTTTTTCGTCAAAACCGTAGTAATTCGTAACCTCCCAGTTGCCTTTAGTCACTTGATTTTTCAATTTTCCGGTTTTGTCATATAAATAAATATGATTGAATCCATCTTTTTCACTGGTCCAAATAAAACTATTGTCTTTCAAAAACGTCAAGTTATCAGTAACATCTACATAGGCTTTGTCTTTCTCATTCAACACTACTTTCGTAGTTCCTGAATTTCCATCTATAAACAACAAATCCAAATTATCTTGATGACGGTTCAACACCTGAGCCGAAAGTACATTGGCTTCCTTAGTCCATTGCATTCTAGCGATATAAAAATCTGAATATTGGGATAGATTTACTTTTTGAGTTCCTTTAGAAGCTACATCATAAATGTGCAACGATACTTCTGAATTTTTCTCTCCCGCTTTAGGATATTTGAATGTCTCAATGGTTGGGTACAAATCCTTTTTGAAAATCGACATTGAAAATTCTGGAACTTGACTTTCATCAAAACGAATGTAGGCTACTTTTTTGCTGTCATTGCTCCAATCAAAAGCACGAACAAAAGCAAATTCTTCTTCATACACCCAGTCCGTGATTCCATTGATGATGCTATTCTTTTTTCCATCTGTGGTGATGGCTGTAATTTGTTTGGTAGCAATATCGTACACATACAAATTATTTTCTCTAGCAAATGCTATCTTTTTACCATCTGGCGAAAATGTAGGTTCTTGTACTTGAAAATTGAACAACTGCGTTAATTCTTTTGTATTGGTATCAAATAAATAATAATCAGCAGTAAATGAGTGACGGAAAATTTTAGACAAATTACACGCTAGCAAAATCTTTTTTTCTGAAGCATCAAAAACGTAACTATCTATTTCCGGCAGATTTTTATAGTTTTTAGTATCAATCAAAGTGTTTACTTTTTTCAAAGTAGCAAAGTCAAAAAGGTCAATTTGCATACTTCTAGACGCATTGTCATAATTCAATACTGTATATTGGTTGGTATTTTTCATGGACTGTAATTCGTCCATTCCTTTGGCTCTAAAGGCTCCTGAATATATTTCTTCAACAGTAATTTTTTGTTGTCCAAAAACTGCAATTGTGAACACAAAATACAGAACAAAAGATAGGTTTGATTTCATAATTTTTGATTGGTTATAAACGACCCCAATTTTAGTGAAAAAATTACAATTATTTCACATTTGAGCTGTTAAATGTTAAACTCAAATTCAATTACTTCAATTTATTGCATAAAATGAGTTACTGAAGAAAAGGTCGAAAAGTGTATCTTTGCGAGGAAATTACTATAATCAATTGAGAATGAACCAAGCCGTAAGTGGATTTTCGAAACTATCCAAAGAAGAAAAAATAGCATGGATTGCCCAAACCTATTTTTCAACGCCTGAAAATGCAATTCAATTATTGAAAAACTATTGGAATTCAGATGAAAAAATCCAAAAACTACACGACGAATTTATCGAAAATACGATTTCTAATTTTTATATCCCTTTGGGTGTAGCCCCAAATTTTCTCATCAACGGAAAATACAAAACTATCCCAATGGCTATCGAAGAAAGTTCAGTAGTTGCAGCGGCTTCCAAAGCGGCTAAATTCTGGTCTACTCGGGGCGGATTTACTACTACTGTAATTGACACTGAAAAAATTGGTCAAGTTCATTTCATTTTCAAAGGAGAAGCTGAAAAATTAAACACTTTCTTCTCTAAAATCAAAGCCTATTTATTTACCGAAACCGCTAGCATCACTAAAAATATGCAAGCCCGTGGCGGCGGAATCCTCGATATTGTTTTAAAAGACAAAACCGATTTAATTCCCAACTATTTTCAGCTTCATGTCAGTTTTGAAACCAAGGATAGTATGGGTGCTAATTTCATCAATTCATGTTTGGAGCAATTTGCCAAAACATTGAAAGCAAAAGCAAACGAATACGAACTCTTTTCGGAAACAGAAAAAGACATCCAAATCGTAATGAGCATTTTGTCGAATTATGTTCCCAATTGCTTAGTTCGTGCCGAAGTTTCGTGTCCCATTGCCGACTTAGAAGAAAAACACATTCCGAATCCATACCAATTTGCAGAAAAATTTGTGCAAGCCGTTCGCATTGCCGAAGTAGAACCTTTCCGTGCCGTAACCCATAATAAAGGCATTATGAATGGTGTAGATGCTGTAGTTTTGGCAACTGGAAATGACTTTAGAGCGATTGAAGCAGGTATTCATGCGTATGCTTCTCGCAACGGACAGTATTCGAGTTTGTCTCATGCTAAAATAGAAAATGGCGTTTTTAGTTTTTGGATGGAAATTCCGTTGGCTTTAGGAACCGTTGGTGGATTGACAAGTTTACATCCTTTGGTCAAATTATCTTTGGAAATGCTTGAAAAACCATCCGCTCAAGAATTAATGCAAATTGTAGCTGTTGCGGGGCTAGCCCAAAACTTCGCCGCTTTGCGTTCTTTAACCACAACAGGAATTCAGGACGGACATATGAAAATGCACTTGAATAATATTTTGAACCAATTCGAAGCAACAGAAGAAGAACGAACTGCGGTTCAAAAACATTTCAAGCATCAAACGGTTTCACACAGCGCCGTGGTCGATTTCATGAAACAATTGAGAAACTAATCCATATGCAACATACCTTTTACAGCAATGGTAAATTACTAATCACAGGAGAGTACCTCATTTTAGATGGTGCCAAAGGACTGGCTTTGCCTACCAAAATGGGACAAAATCTCATTGTAAAAGAAACGAATAGTGGTGCAATACACTGGAGAAGTTATGATTCAGACGGAAGTCTTTGGTTTGAAGATCATATTACATTTCAAGAAATAAAAGAACCAAACAACACCTCAGCCGAATCGGTAAAAGCAACATTAATCAAAATTTTACAAGTTGCCGATAGTATGAATTCTAACCTACTTTCTAATTCAGAAGGGCTTACCATAACCACTCAATTGAGCTTTCCTAGAAATTGGGGATTAGGCACCTCCTCTACTTTGATTAATAACATTGCGCAATGGTTTCAAATAGATGCTTTTGAATTGCTACATAAAAGTTTTGGTGGTAGTGGATACGATATTGCTTGTGCGCAAAATAACAACCCTATTACCTACACTTTAGTAAATGGTAGCCCAAGAGTAGAAAAAATAGTTTTCGAGCCTGAATTTACCAAAAACCTCTATTTTGTGTATTTGAACCAAAAGCGAAATAGTAAATCAGCTATAGCCGACTACCATACCAACAAGACTTCGCAATTATCGAACTACATCGCTACAATAAATGAACTAACTCAGGAAATTATCGAGGCGAAAGATCTAGAGTTATTTACCCAATTACTAAACCAACACGAAACCGTTTTAAGTGAGATTCTAAAAACAGAAACAGTAAAAGATACTTTATTCCCTGACTTTGATGGTGCTATAAAAAGTTTAGGTGCTTGGGGAGGCGATTTTGTTTTGGTCATATCCAAAGAAAATCCAAAATCGTATTTTGTTGCCAAAGGATATGAAACGGTAATTCCGTATGAAGAAATGATTTTGTGATTAAGTAAAAAACAAAAAAGCCAAGACTTACATCTTGGCTTTTTTTATACTCTATAATTACTGCTTAGTAATTGAACTTACTCCTATTGTCTTCAATAGTTGCATTCGCTTTCAAAGCAGGAAGAATTCTACCCGCATCCCCTGCAGTTTGTTGTTTCAATTTAGCCACATAAGCTGCATGATTTTTCAAAGCAGGTGCTTTTACTGTGCTTACATTTTTTACTACATATACTCCAGTCACACCTTCGATTGGTGCAGATACTTTATTAGCTGCTAATGCAAAAGCATTTCCAACTACTTTTGGTTCTGCTCCTACAAGACCTAATACAGGATTTTCCATAGTTACATTAGCTGCTTGCTCTACTTTAGAACCTGCTGCTTTCGCAATTGCTTCTAATGATGAACCTGCCATCTTCGCTTTGATTAACTCTGCTTTTTTCTTGTTTTTAAGAATTGGCTCTACATAGGCTCTAGCTTGAGTAACCGGTACTAAACCTGATTTGTCAATCGATTTTACTCTAGCAATTACGTGACCAATATTAGCCAACTCAAATCTTTTGATTGAACCTACTTTAGAATCATCTTCAAAAGCCCATCTTACGATAGCTCTTTGATTTCCTAAAGAAGCAAAGTTTTCTTCCATTCCTGTTACTGTAACCGGTGCAGCAACTGTTAATTTCATGTCTTTTGCCAATTTAGCAAAATCTTTATTAGCTGCGTCCATTTCAAACTGAGTAGCTTGAGTAAACACTTTATCTGAAGTAGCTTCAGAAGGTTCAATTTTTTGAGCCACAGTAGCTAAACGAATACCGTCTTGTTTATCAGTAATTCTGATGATATGGAATCCAAAAGGGGTTTCTACTAAACCAACTTTACCAATAGCATTTCCAAATACGAAATCGTTAAATGGTTTTACCATTTGGTTTGGACCAAAATAACCTAAATCACCTCCTTGTTGTGCAGAAGAATCATCAGAGTTAGAAAATGCTAACATCATGAAACTATCTGGATTAGCATTTACTTGTGCTAAGATAGCTTGCGCTTTTGCCAAGGCTTGTTCTTTAGTTCTTTTTTCTCTTTTATTAGGTACTTGAGTTCCTTCGTAACTAATTAAGATATGACTTGCTTTAGCATTCACTCCTGCTTTTTTACCAAAAGATTTAGAAATGCAATAGTAGTTTCCAAATTTGTATGGTCCATAAACAGCTCCTGGAGCTAAGTTGAATAACTGATCTGCATCTACTGCAGGTAAATTTTTCTTAGCGATATAAGTAGAATCGTAAGGAACATCAGAATTTGAATTTACAAAATCAATCGCGTTTGGAGCAGTTCTAAAACCAGCTACAGTATCATTCTTAGCGGTTTTTTGATTGTACACTACACTACCAGATAATAAAGCAGTGATTTTAGCTTTCACATCAGCTTCATCTTCTTTAGATGCTTTGTCTTCAATTAAAACGTACTCGATTTCTCTTGATTCGTCAGCTTTGTATTTTTTCTCGTTTTTCTTCATGAAATCTACAATTTCAGCATCCGTCACTTTAACTTGACTGTCTTTAATAGTAGAATACAATCCAGCAACATAAGCAAAATTCACTTTGTTAGCTTCCATTTCATATTTCAATTTTCCTTCAGCTTCAGTAGTATACAACCCTGATTTTACCAAAGTGCTATAGATTTGAAATTTAGCATTCAATTCTGCTGATTTTTCTCTTTCTTGTAAAACGGCTGCTTGTTCTGGGTTAGCTTTGAAATAGTCCTTGAATTTAGCTAAATCAAACAATCCTGCTGCATTCAAAAACAATGGGTTTTTTCCAATATTTTCGTCTGCTTTCAAAACTTCTACTAGGTGCTTTTCACCTACTCTTAATCCTAATTTATCAAACTGAGAAGTCAACAAAGCTACAGAAACTTCTTGGTCCCAAACTTGGTTAGCTGCTTGAGTTGAAGTAATTCCTTGACCACTTTTTTCTACATTACTTACTTTAACTCTAAAGTCTTCAAATGAAATATCTTTTCCGTCGATAGTTCCAATATCCTTAGTGTTTTTTCCAAGTCCACCTTTACCGATAAGATCTTGTATTATAAACGCAAATAAAGCTAATGCAATAGCACCTATTAATAATGCGGAACGTTTTCTAATTTTTGCTAAAACTGCCATTTTTATTGTAATTAATTTTATATTCAGTTTGCGAAAATACAATTATCTAATTAATAATTATACTAGTAGCGTTTTATTTTATAAGATTTTTTAAATTTCTAAAAAAAATCAATGTTCTAGTGCTATTTTCGCTAATTCTGTTCTCTTTGACTTCTACAAATCTAATTGCTAAACTCGCAACAATTAGTTGTTGTTCTTTTTGTACGATTCAAATCGTTTGGCATACTTTCTTCTGAAGAAAAACATAAAAAATACAAATGCCGCAAGTCCAAAACTCATCCATGGTCTATCGTCAGTATTCCAATTTGAAATTCCATCGTAGATCAGATAGATTCCTAAAATAAGGTATAAATAAGGGGTAAATTTAAGATAACTCATAGTGTTTTATTTAGTCGGCCGAATCAACTTCGCCGGTTATTCTTTGTGAATTTATTACTTTAAAATCTTTACTAAAATCAATTCCTTGTCCGTTTGAAACTCCTTTGGGAGAAGTGAATTTGAATTTTCTCTCCGTAAAAAACCAAGCGTTATTTTGATCGTAATACAATTGTTGGGTTTCTAGAATTTGACCATCGTCAGAAACGATTTTGACTTTACCTTGCAAATCAATAATTCCGGTTTGCTTGTAAGAGACTGCATAATTAGAAGTAACTACCGTTTTCTTTGCGTTTTTGTCATACAATGTAACATGAATTCCTTTTGGAAATTCGGTAAACGGAAAATCAACTACGGCATAATCCAACATTTTTTTACTAACCAAAATGGCTGTAATTCGTCCCGAATCAGTATATTTTAAATTGATTTCATCCGCATCACTACTAGGCACAAAGTCTGAAAAGTTATTTTTTTGAATTTCCTTAAAATTACTTTCACATCCAAAAGAAAGCATCACAAGTGAAACCGCCAATAGATAGTAAAGGTTATTTTTTTTTAGAAATCTCATAATCACACTTAACTAAGTAAGAAATAATATGCGCCAGATTGCGTATTAGTTGAATTTTCTCTTTTCAAACCATCTGTCGTTTAAAGACAAACTCAGGCTGAAATTAGCATAATTCTCTTGTACTAGATTAGAAGAAGTAGTTCCTTTTTTTCCTAATTCAAAACCAAGGTTTACATTTGAAAATGTTCCTGAAACTGGAAATCCAACTCCAAGCGTCAATCCAATATCATTAATCGATTGCGAATTAACCACTAAACCTGTTTTTTCATATTTAAGTCCACCTCTATACACTAATCTTTTTACATAACTCGAGAAAGAGTTGTAATTAGGAATGTAATATCCTCCAATACTGTATTTTTGACTTCCTTCATAAGAAACATTACTCAATGAGTTGTAACTATTAGCAAGTCCAGCTGCAGCTCGCATACTTACTTGAGCACCCAAAAGCCATTTTCTTGACTCTCCAATACCTGCTCCAAAAGTAATTGTACTTGGTAATTTTAAATTAGAAGTTGTTGTAACATCATCAGCCTGATCCACAACTGACGTATTAAAACTTGCATCTATCATAACTGTTGCTATGCTTCTGGTCGTTTCTGATTTCAATTTGCTGTCTAATGAATAACTCAAACTACTATAAAAATTTAATTTTGATTTGATTTTAGTTTGAAACATTAAGCCTGTATTAAAATGCACTCCAGTTATGGCTACATTATTGAATTCACGAGTCCCAACAGGAATTCCGGAAACAAACTCCAAACTATTGGTTTCGATTTTACCAAAACTATACTGCGCATCGGCTCCTAAACTCCATTTCGGGGTAATTTTGTATGCTATTCCTAAAAAAACCTTGTTCAATCCTCCTTTGCCATTAAAACGACTACTGTTTTGAGTTGCATCAGCAGCAATAGATTCAATTTTATATCCTACAGAAGAATAGGGTATTAACCCAAAACCTACTCCTATTTTTTTAGTAACAGGCAATCCAACCGCTAAATAATCTAGCGCTGTTCTTTGTGTACTTGCTGATTCTGAAGTTGTTTTTAATTGAGTCGTATTATAGCTTCCGCCAATGGCAAATGTGGTTAATTTAAGATTGGCATAACTTGCCGGATTGTCTAAATTAATATGAATACTATCTTGTTCTATTCCGATACCCGCCATAGCACGCATTTCAGCAGTTCCTTTATATCGAACATCACCAATTCCAAAAAACGAATAAGGCGAAGCGGTTCCTTCTTGTGCAAAAGTTACGAATGAAAAAAGCAAACAAGTGCTTACTATAATTTTTTTAATCATTTTTGATTTTATATTGAAAGTTGTGATTCAAACTCTCTAAAAGAAAATTTGAATTGGCAAATATGGTATTTTTTAATCGTTTAGCCAAAAATTCTGCGTCGCCACCCGTTAAAATTATGATAAAATTTGAATAGCGTGTTCGGTACTCTTCGATAAAACCATCTATTTCGTGAGCCAATCCATTAACCACACCTGAATGAATCGAATTTGCCGTTGAATTTCCAATGAAATAATCCGGACATTCTGATTCTAATAAAGGTAGTTTTGCAGTGTAATTATGTAAGGATTCATAACGCAAACGCAATCCTGGCGATATTGCCCCTCCTAAAAACACATCGTCTTGACTTATAAAATCATAGGTGACACAAGTTCCTGCATCGATTACTAATCTATTTTGATTTGGATAACGCAATGTAGCCCCCGCAGCCAAAACCATTCTATCAATTCCTAAAGTAGTGGGTGTAGCATACGCATTCAAAAAAGGAAAAATATCTTCATGCGTAACAAAGTGAACAGAAAGTCTGTCAGCAAAATATAAAAAAGCCTCTTTTTCATATTTTCCAACACTTGCAACGACTAAATGGGAAGTGCTTGGATATTTCATTAAAATATTTTCAATTGCATTTTGTAATGCATTCGGCTCAAAAAGGAATTGCTCCAAAAAGGTATCTTTCTCAAATACAGCACCTTTAATTCGGGTGTTCCCTACATCTATTGTTAGAATCATATTTTATTATTTGACCCCGCGAAGATACGAATTGATTTTTTTTACTATTTGTTTTGGATAAATTAAAAATGGTTCTATATTTGCACCCGCATTCAAGAGGTACCTTAGCTCAGATGGTAGAGCAATGGACTGAAAATCCATGTGTCCCTGGTTCGATCCCTGGAGGTACCACAAAACCCACTCAAACGAGTGGGTTTTTTGTTTTTACTAAAATATATGCCTCATTTTCTTTACATAGTATATTCTAAATCTTCAACCAAATATTATGTTGGTGAAACACATAATATTCAAGAAAGAATTCAAAAACACAATGAACATGAATATGCCAATTCATTTTCCAAGATAGCTAATGATTGGGAATTGGTGTTAACTTTTGAATGTAACGATAGAAATTCGGCTTTATATCTAGAACGCTTTATCAAGAAAATGAAAAGCAAAGTTTTTATTGAAAAAATTATTCAAAACCCTGAAATACTTTCAGATATTTTATCCAAAAAATAAAATCCCATGTGTCCCTGGTTCTCCCGAAGCGTCGGGACTGGAGGCGCCAAAAAACCCACTCAAACGAGTGGTTTTTTTTGTTTTTTAAACTCCAACTATACCCCATTTTCCACGCTAGCGCAATATCATTAATTTAAGAAAAAAGCTCTGTATTTTGTCATTCTGACAAAGGAAGAATCTCATTAGTTGCTCTCCTTATGTGATTTCTCCCGTTGGTCGAAATGACAAAAAATCATTAATTTAATGACATTGCAGGCCCGAATCCTTTCGCCTGGTACTGAAAAAAATAAAAAATTCTCACAGGAGAGGAAGATACAATTAGTTTGAACTAAAACTATTCTCAAAATCAAGATCTCCCAACAGTATTACCTCATACCAATTTTTCATTTTAATAGATATTAGTATCAATCATTAGCTTTTTGTTCAATAAAATTAAAGGGTTTGTAATTTTTTTAAAATTTTATTGCCAATTTCGAATTGCTATATTTGCTAATTTATTATATTTATGCAAAATTTATATATATGGAAATTTTATCATGCCCAAAGTGCCAAAATAACCACATCATAAAAAGCGGCATTATCAACAACAAACAAAGGTATTTGTGTAAAAATTGCAACTATTTTTTCACCGTTAATAAAATAGGCAAAAAGATAGACGACTACTACGTTACCAAAGCACTTCAACTATATCTTGAAGGTCTTAGTTACCGTGAAATAGAGCGTATTATTGGGGTTTCGCATGTTACCATTAGCAATTGGGTAAAAAGCTTTAATGTAAAAAAACCTTCCCATACCGATTATCATCCTACTTATAAGATTTTTAATCATTTAGAGCTCGTGGAATATTTGAAAAACAAAGAATTACTATCGGGAGCCGGGATGATTATCACAGAGTTAGGAGATAAATTTATGCTCATAAAATGGGAACGTTTTAAAGATTAACTATACAACTTTACACTTATATATATAATAATTTTTTTTAATCTAAAAATAATAGAATTTGGCTCTATTAAAACTAACCATTTTACTAACCAAACCAAAAAATTATTATGAAAAAACGTTATTTAATCCTATTAGCAGCGATTGCTTCTTTTAAAGGATATTCTCAAACTCCTGCTGCCCCAGCACCTACAGCAAATGACTATAGTGTTTCCTGGTATGGATTCCTTAGATCAGACTATATTTTTGATTCTAGAAAATCAACAATGGCTAGAGAAGACCAGCTGAACTTATATCCTAATGATGTATTGAGAGATGCTAACGGGAAAGATGCTAATGCAGTAGGCCAATCCAACTTCTTAGCCGTAACTTCAAGATTTGGAGCTAAAGTAAAAGGTCCAGATGTTTGGGGAGCTAAAATGGGTGGAACTTTAGAAGCTGATTTCTATGCTACTGTTGAAGCTAACATTGGTTCACTTCGTTTGCGCCACGCATTCATTACAATGGACTGGAAAAAAACATCATTAACAATGGGGCAAACTTGGTACCCAACATTTATTCCGGAAGTTTTTCCTGGTGTAGCTAATTTCAACACTGGAATTATGTTCAATCCTTTTGGATGGGCTACACAAGTAAAATTGAAACAAGCTTTAAGCAAAGACGTTTCTTTGAGTTTGACTGCGTATAAAGAAAGAGAATTCAGCGTTGCGGGAACTACTGCAAATGCTGCGTCTATCAATAGTACATTGCCAACATTAAATGCACAATTACAATACAAAGGGAAAAATGTTTTCCTAGGAGCAGGTGTTGAGTACAAATCGGTACAACCCAACACTATATTCTCTAATGTTGTAACAACAGAAACCTTAAATAGTACTTCTATCTTTGGATATGGTAAATATGCAGATGACGACATCATTATTAAAGCGTACGGAATTTCTGGAGGAAATATGAATAACTTAGTAATGTTAGGTGGTTATACTGCTATCACTTCCGGAACAACTCAAACATTTAACCCTACAAAAACAAATGCTTTCTGGATTGACATTGCTAGCAATGGAAAATCAGTAGCTCCAGGATTATTCTTTGGTTCTACACAAAACAATGGAGCGGACACTGCTGCCTCTTCATTAGCTAATATCGCTGGAAGAGGACTTTCTAGCACACGATCTATCGACAATGTTTGGAGACTTTCAGGAAGAATCGATTTCAAGAAAAACAAATTCAGAGTATCGCCAGAGTTAGAATTAACTTCTGCTAAATGGGGAGATACAAACCTTTTTGGAAAAGCAGCTTCAAATTTTGAAACTGTAAATAATTTCAGAACTATGATTTCATGTGTTTACACATTTTAACAATTATTAATTAACCAAACCAAAAAACAATTAAATTATGAATCAACACAAAAAAAGCTCCTTATGGAGCGTAATTGGAGCGTCCTCAGTAGGTACCATGATCGAATGGTATGACTTTTACATCTTTGGTAGTTTAGCTACTATTATTTCAACTAAATTTTTCCCTTCAGACAACCCAACTGCTGCCTTTCTTTCTACATTGGCAACATTTGCTGCAGGGTTCGTAGTACGTCCGTTTGGAGCCTTATTCTTCGGTCGTCTTGGGGATTTAATTGGACGTAAATACACGTTCATGGTTACTTTATTATTGATGGGTGGAGCTACATTTATGATTGGATGTATTCCTAGTTACGAAACTATTGGTTTCATGGCGCCAACTTTAGTATTAATATTACGTTTACTTCAAGGTCTTGCTCTTGGTGGGGAATACGGTGGAGCCGCTACTTATGTAGCAGAACACGCTGGCCCAGGCCAAAGAGGTTATTGGACTTCTTGGATTCAAACTACAGCAACAATCGGGTTATTTGTTTCTCTTATCGTGATTATGGTTACGAAAAGTTCAATGACTAAAGAAGCTTTTGAAGATTGGGGATGGAGAGTACCGTTCTGGGTATCTATCTTAATGATCTTAGTTTCTTACTTGATTCGTAAAAACATGAGCGAATCTCCTGAATTTGCGAAAGTAAAAGCAGAAGGTAAAACATCTAAAAATCCATTGAAAGAAAGTTTCGGACACAAATTAAACTTCAAATTTGTTTTACTTGCCTTATTTGGATTGGTTATGGGACAAGGTGTAGTTTGGTACACAGGTCAATTTTATGCTATGAGTTTCATCGAAAAAACAATGGGACTTGTAGATCAAAAAGGAGACATCATGATGATTGCCATTTTAATGGCTACTCCTTTCTTCGTATTTTTCGGATGGTTGTCTGATAGAATTGGAAGAAAATGGTTAATGCTTATCGGGATTTTAATCGCTGTAGTATCTTACAGACCAGTTTACAAAGCAATGTACGAAACTACAAGCATTAAAAAGAAAACTGAAATCACAGCAAAAACTGTTTTATTAGCTGAAACTAAAGAGAACAAAGATGCCTTAGATTCAGTTTATACTACTACTAAAGAATTTACAGACGGTGCTACTTGGAAAGAAGTAAAAACTGTTGCTTTAGAAAATGGAGTTGCAAAAATCGTAGATGGAAAACCAAAAGTAGACAAAGTAACTACAATGGTGGTAAACGATTCTGACAAATGGATGGTTACTTTATTAGTTTTCTTCCAAATCTTTTTAGTAACAATGGTGTATGGACCAACTGCTGCTTTCTTAGTAGAATTATTCCCTGCAAAAATTCGTTATACTTCAATGTCGTTACCTTACCATATTGGTAATGGAATCTTTGGAGGATTATTACCAGCTATCGCTACTTCGTTAGTAGTAAGTGCAGGTAAATTAAATGACGCTGCAGTAGCTGCCGGAAACGAACCAGTAGTTCAAGACGCTTATTTAGAAGGTCTTTGGTACCCAATCATTATCGGAGCAATCTGTTTTGTAATCGGTGCTATATATGTAGATGGTAAAAGTACCGCTCATAAAGAATAAGTAATATTTAATTAAACTAAAAAAACATCATATTATGAATGCGATAAAAAGAGTATTAGGCATTGTTTGGATTGCCATTGGAGTTGCCGCTGGATATTTCCTTTTGATTGACCAAGCTATTCCAAAGTTTGAAACAGGAAAACAAGAAGATTTGATTCCTGCTATTATTTACACATTTGTTCTTGCTCCTATTATTGTGGGTGGTTTAGGTATCTTCGGGTACTATTCACTTACAGGAGAATATAGCGACAAATAATAAATAAAATTTTAATATTTTATATACAATCGCTGTCATTATTGGCAGCGTTTGTATATTTTTATAACTATGAAGAAAAGACACGAACAAAAGCTGGTTATCCTTTCAATGCTAATGCTATTGGCTTTGAACCTACCGCTATTGTTATTGTTTGACAGCTCTCAGCCTTTTCTTGGCTTTCCTGTGATTTACATTTATGTGTTTTCTGCTTGGTTATTTTCTATTGGTGCAACCTACTTAATTATAAAGAGATATTATGAGTAGTGTAGGCCTTTTATTCATTTTAGCATTGTACATGCTTATCCTTTTTTATATTGCCTATTGGGCAGAAAAAAGAGGTCATTCCAAATGGACTAACAATCCATATATTTATTCCCTTTCATTAGCTGTGTACTGCACCGCTTGGACGTATTACGGAAGTATTGGTGTTGCTGCCAATTCCGGATTAGGTTACTTGCCTATCTATTTAGGCCCTATCATTATTATCCCAACATGGATGATTATTCTAAAAAAAATCATCCGAATTTCAAGAGTAAATAAAATTTCTAGTATTGCTGATTTCATTTCATTACGATATGGCAATGATAGATTCTTAGGCGCATTAGTTACCATTGTTTGTATTTCTGGTATTGTGCCTTACATTGCTTTGCAACTTAAGTCCATTTCGGACACTTTTCATATTGTTACCAAAACCGAATCTAGCCCTAATATTTTTTACGACACCACTACTTATGCTTGTATTGCGTTGGCATTATTTGCTTCGTATTACGGAACCCGTTATGTAGACGCCTCCGAAAAAAGACGTGGAATTGTTACCGCAGTGGCGATGGAATCGGTTTTAAAACTCGTTTTCTTTTTAATCATCGGTATTTATGTTACCTACTTTGTCTTTGATGGTTTTGACGACATTTATACCAAAGCTGCTGTCTTAGAAAATTTTGATAAGAAAAATTCAGTAGGTGGTTTAACCGGTGGTATCAATTGGTTTTTTCTTTGCATTTTATCCATGTTTGCGATATTTCTATTACCAAGACAGTTCCATACTTCAATTGTAGAAAACAACAAAGAAACACATCTTAGAACAGCCATGTGGCTGTTTCCTTTGTACTTGTTATTGTTCAATATTTTTGTATTTCCAATTGCATGGGGAGGCAATATTTTATTCCACGGTCAAGGATTAAATTCCGACACCTATTCCCTATTAATTCCGCAATTTTTCAATAATAATGCACTTACTGTTTTAGTATTTCTCGGTGGATTTTCAGCTGCCATTTCGATGATTATTGTTTCGTCTATTGCATTGGCTACGATGCTAAGTAACAACTTATTGATTCCCTATGGATTTGTGGGTTCGTTGCAAAACAAATCACAAGAAAAGAACAACAAACGCATCATTCGTAGTAGAAAAATCGGCATCTTTTTATTGATTATTTTAGCCTACGCTATTTACCGAATTTTCATTTTAGATTACTCTCTAGTCTCTATTGGACTAGTTTCATTTGTAGTGATTGCGCAATTAGCCCCTGCCTTTTTTGGAGCGCTATTTTGGAGAAGAGGTTCTAACAAAGGAGCCATTACAGGTATCCTTATTGGATTCACCATCTGCTGCTATACTTTATTGGCACCTTATGCATTAGGCATTAGTGATTCTAGCAGTTTATTTATTCAAGAAGGTCCTTGGGGAATTGAATTATTGAAACCATTTCAACTTTTTGGCTTGGATTATTTACAACCCATTCCACATGCTTTATTTTGGAGTTTGTTTTTTAACGTAATGAGTTTTGCTGCTGTATCTGTTAGTTTTAGAGGCAACTACAGAGAACGCAATTATGCCGAAATGTTTGTGGATATTGACAAATACATCACCAACCACGAAGATGCTTTTGTTTGGAAAGGAACTGCCTATGTATCGGATATTGAAAAGGTATTGCAACGTTTTCTAGGAGAGGAAAGAACCAAACGCGCGTTATCTATTTTCAATTTAAAGTACAACATCGACAAAAATGTAGCGACCGCTGATGCTCGTTTTATAAAATTTGCAGAGAATTTATTGACGGGCCATATTGGTACGGCTTCTGCCAAAATATTAATCGCAAGTGTGGTTAAAGAAGACGAAATTAGTTTGCCTGAAGTATTGCGAATTCTAGAAGAGTCCAAAGAAAATATCATCATCAATAAAAAATTGACTGATACTTCCAATGAATTGCAAAAAATATCAGAACAATTAAAAGTAGCCAACGAAGAACTCGTTAAAAAAGACATACAAAAAGATGAATTTTTAGACACTGTTACTCACGAGTTACGTACACCAATTACTGCCATTCGTGCGGCAAGCGAAATTTTACATGACGACGAAGATGTGCCTTTTGAAGTGCGCAAACAATTTTTGCAAAACATCATTTCAGAATCGGAT
>Ga0213920_1000652_pt1 | contig 24263 bp, 17 predicted proteins | sample McNCre1117MG_FD_161054 | JGI IMG/M metagenome (GOLD analysis project Ga0213920, IMG submission 161054) | Freshwater microbial communities from McNutts Creek, Athens, Georgia, United States - 11-17 MG | ecosystem: Environmental > Aquatic > Freshwater > Creek | place: USA: Georgia | collected...
TGCTGTGAGCTTCTCGGAAAAAGGATTCAAAGATGTTTAAGAAAATTCTGATTGCCAACCGTGGTGACAAGCGGCGTAGCCGCGCAGTAGCGAAGCTAAATTGCGTAGCACGCGAAGCGTGCGTAGGCGATTTCGAAACGGGAGTTCAGCATGTTTAAAAAGATATTGATTGCCAACCGTGGCGAAATCGCCTGTCGAGTCGCGGCAACAGCAAAGCGCATGGGCATCAAAACCGTGGCCGTGTATTCGGATGCCGACGCACAAGCCAAGCATGTGCAGGTCTGCGACGAAGCCGTGCACATTGGCGGCAGCGCCCCCAAAGACAGCTACTTGCGCTGGGAGCGCATCTTGCAAGCCGCCAAAGACACAGGCGCACAAGCGGTGCACCCAGGCTACGGCTTTTTGAGCGAAAACGAAGAATTTGCCAAGGCATGTGCCGCCGCAGGCCTCGTGTTCATCGGTCCGCCTGCATCCGCCATTTTGGCGATGGGTTTGAAAGCCGAATCCAAACAGCTGATGGAAAAAGCCGGCGTGCCTTTGGTGCCTGGTTACCACGCCGCTGACCAAGACCCTGCCTTGCTGCAGCGCGAAGCCGACCGCATTGGCTATCCCGCGCTCATCAAAGCCAGCGCGGGGGGCGGCGGCAAAGGCATGCGCGTGGTCAACAGCAGCGCCGAGTTTGCCGATGCACTGGCCAGCTGCAAACGCGAAGCCATCAACAGCTTTGGCGACGACGCGGTGTTGATTGAGAAATACGTGCAACGCCCACGCCACATTGAAATTCAAGTGTTTGGCGACACGCACGGCAACTGCGTGTATTTGTTTGAGCGCGATTGCTCGGTGCAACGCCGCCACCAAAAAGTGTTGGAAGAAGCCCCCGCACCCGGCATGACCGAAGCCCTGCGCAAGCAAATGGGCGAAGCCGCCGTGGCCGCCGCCAAAGCCGTGAACTACGTGGGCGCAGGCACGGTGGAATTCATCGTCGAGCAAACGGCGTATGACAAGCCTGAGTCCATGAAGTTTTTCTTCATGGAGATGAACACACGTTTGCAGGTGGAACACCCCGTGACGGAAGCCATCACCGGCCTCGATTTGGTGGAGTGGCAACTGCGCGTGGCCAGCGGCGAGCCGCTGCCTTTGCAGCAAAGCGATTTGCGCATCCACGGCCATGCCATTGAAGCGCGTATTTGCGCCGAAAACCCCAACAACAACTTTTTGCCCGCCACTGGCACCTTGGCGGTGTACCGCAAGCCCACGTGCAGCAGCTTTGCGCTGCCTAGCGATACACATGCGGGCGTTCGCATTGACGACGGCGTGCGCGAAGGCGACAGCATCAGCCCGTTTTACGACTCCATGGTGGCCAAGCTCATCGTGCATGGCGACACGCGTGAGCAAGCGTTGGCGCGTTTGGATGAGGCCTTGTCGCAAACCCGCATTGTGGGCTTGACCACCAATGTGCAGTTCTTGCGCCACATCATTCGGACCGATTCATTCGCCACGGCCAAGCTCGACACCGCCTTGATTCAACGCGAAGAAAAAGCGTTGTTTGCGCAAGAGCCGCTGGGGCTAGCACTCGCCGCTGCATCGGTGGTTGCCAATACGTTGCAGCGCGAAGCAGCGTTGAAAGGCAATGACCCCTTTAGCAGCCGCGATGGCTGGCGCGCATACGGCGTAGCCACACGCAACTTTGGCTTTGTGTTCCATGGCGCGTCATACGAGACGGTGCTGACCTATGCCCACGACGGCAGTTTGCAATTGAGCGTGGCGGATGCCGAGGGTGATGTGTCGGGCGTCTTGGCCTACCGCGAAGACGGCGATGCCTTGCACATCAGCTTCGCTGGCCACACAGCCCACGTGCAGGTGTTCCATGAAACACAAGGCCACGAAGATGTGGCCCATGTGTTTGCGCCCCAAGGCGCCACGCGCATCACCGTGGTCGATGCCTTGGCTCATGCAGGCGAAACACAAGAGGCCGGCGGCCGTTTGACTGCGCCCATGCCTGGCAAGGTGGTGTCGTTTGCGGTGGCCGCAGGTGACAAAGTCAAGGCCGGTCAGCCGCTGGCGGTGATGGAAGCGATGAAAATGGAACACACCATCGCCGCACCTGCGGACGGTGAAGTGTTGGAACTGCTCTATGCGCCGGGTGACCAAGTGGCCGAAGGCGAAGAGCTTTTGAAATTGAAAGTGTGACCATGTTGACCTCTTTGCCGCATCGTGTGCGTTTGATTGATGTCGGGCCGCGTGACGGCTTGCAAAACGAAAAGCAGCCCGTGCCTGCCGCCGTCAAGGTGGAACTGGTGCATCGCTTGCAAGCGGCGGGGCTCAAAGAAATCGAGGTCACCAGTTTTGTCAGCCCCAAGTGGGTGCCACAAATGGCGGACAACGCCGAGGTGATGGCGGGTATTCATCGTGAATCAGGCGTGCGCTATTCGGTGCTCACACCCAATTTGCAAGGCTTTGAAGCTGCGCTCAAAACCAAGCCTGACGAAATCGTGGTGTTTGGTGCAGCCAGCGAAGCGTTTAGCCAAAAGAACATCAACTGCTCAATTGCCGAAAGCATTGAGCGATTCGCCCCTGTGGTGAAGGCCGCACGCGACGCTGGCATTGCTGTGCGTGGCGCGATGAGCTGCACTGTGGGTTGCCCGTATGAGGGTGATATCGCGCCTGAGCGCGTGGGCTACTTAGCGGGCTTGATGAAGAGCATCGGCATTCAACGTGTGGATGTGGCGGACACCATTGGTGTGGGTACGCCGCGCAAGGTACAAGCGGCCATGGAGGCCACGCTCAGGCACTATGCGCTCAACGATGTGTCGGGTCATTTTCATGACACGTATGGTCAAGCCTTGGTCAACACGCTGGCAGCTTTGCAAATGGGCGTGTGGAATTTTCAGTCATCTGTGGCGGGCTTGGGCGGTTGTCCGTATGCCAAGGGCGCGACGGGTAATGTGGCCACTGAAGATGTGGTCTACATGATGCAAGGCATGGGCATTGAGACTGGCATTGACCTCGATCAGTTGATTGACGCGGGCGCGTTCATCAGCGAGGCTTTGGGCCGCAAGCCCAATTCCCTCGTGTCACGCGCGGTTTTGAACAAGCGCGCAGCCTGAGGGCAAGTGTTCGCTGACAATGCAAGTCATGTGTGGAAGCGAACTCACCCCCAAACCTCAAGGACTCACGCCTGCTGATATGCGTTTGGCCGCACTTGCCGAGCGCGTGCTGAAAAGCGAGGAGGTGCCGCCATCGCCTTGCATCTCGATATGCCGCATGTCAGACGACACCACGTATTGCGAGGGGTGCTGGCGCACGCTAGACGAAATCGGCGGTTGGGGCCAGCGCAACGCCGACGACAAACGTGCCGTGTGGCAACTGATTGGTGAGCGTTTGGCCGCGCGTGCAACCGCCTAACTCCGCGTCGCGTCGTTTGGCTTTGAACTCTGAAGAATGACCGCTATGAAAACCATCACCTGCTACCTCGACTTTATCTCGCCCTACGCGTACCTTGCCTTTGAGGCTTTGCCCAACAGCTTGATGGGTGTGAGCCATCGCGTGGTTTACAAGCCGGTGTTGTTTGCCGCGATGCTCAAGCACCATGGCCAATTAGGCCCTGCTGAAATTGCAGGCAAGCGTGAGTGGACGTATCGCCAAGTGGTGTGGCAAGCCAAGCAACTGGGCGTGACCTTGGACATGCCCAAGTCTCACCCATTCAACCCATTGGCTCTGTTGCGTTTGGCCGTGGCGTGCAGTGTTGACGGTGAGCCCAACCGTTATGTGTGCGAAACCATTTTCAAACATGTCTGGCAGGGTGGGGCACCGGCAGACGATGCCACGCGGTTGCAAGCCCTTGCGCAGCACCTCGCGCCACAACGCTCAGTCGACGCCCCAGAGGTGAAAGATCAGCTCAAAGCCAACACCGAAGAGGCCATTGCACGCGGCGTGTTTGGCGTGCCCACGTTTTGCGTGGACGACAAAGTGTTTTGGGGCTTGGACGCCTTGCCCATGATGCGTGCCTACCTTGATGGAGATCAATGGTTTGACACGGCTTGGGATGCCGCCGCAAGTATCCAGCAAGGCGTGAAGCGTTGAATAGAGGCATTGCCCTGACAATGCCTTATGCCCAACGCTTTTAATTTTTCTGCCTCTCCGTTCGACTGCTTAACGCCCGATCAACAGCGCTTGGTGCGCGACAGCGTGGACGTGGTGTATTACCCCGAGGGTGAGGCCATTTTGGATGTGGGCAATGCGCCCACGCATTTGTTTGTCATCATCAAAGGTTTTGTCACGCAGTACGACGGCGACGAAGTCATCACCACCTATGGGCCTGATGACACCTTTGACGGACGCGGCTTGGTGGCAGGCAAAACCAGCAACAAATTTGTGGCGCAAGAAGAGGTGGTGGCCTATCAGTTGGCGCGCCAAACGGTCACGGAATTGATTGCGAGCAATGCCACGTTTGGCGCGTTGTTGTTCTCTGATTTGAGCAACAAACTCACAGCTTTGTCGCAGCGACAAAGCCAGCATGAATTGCAATCACTCACGCTTTCGCGTGTGGATGAGGCCTTTGTGAGGCCTGCGTATTTTGTGAGCATGGATGCCGATGTCGTTTCTGCTGTGCATGTGATGCAAGTGCAACGCACCAAGTGTGTGTTGGTGCGTGATGACAGCACATCACCACCGCGCCTTGGCGTCTTCACATCATCGACCTTGCAGCGCGCCATTTTGAATGGGACCCCGCTCAACCAGCAGCGCGTGGGTGAGTTGGCTGGTTTTCAGCTCGTCAGTGTTCGCCCCGATGATCAGGTGGGCGATGCCCTTGCCTTGTTACAGCGTCATCGCGTGCACCGTTTGGTGGTGATGGATGATGACCAACATGTGGTGGGCGTTTTAGAAGCCTTGGACTTGTTCAGTTTCTTGTCCAACCATTCGCATCTGATCACCGTGCAGGTGGAGGCGGCTGCCGACATTGAGGGCTTGGCTCAAGCTGCGACACAAATCACGCGCATGGTTACCACGCTGTACCGCAGTGGGACGCGTGTGAGTCTGATTGCCCGCTTGGTACAAGACTTGAACGCACGCTTGTTCGAACGTGCGTGGCAGCTCATTGCACCCGCCGACTTAGTGGCGAATAGCTGCTTGTTTGTGATGGGCAGCGAAGGCCGCGGCGAGCAGTTGCTCAAGACCGATCAAGACAACGGTCTGATCTTGCGCGACGGTTATACGCCACCTGAAAACTTAGAGGCAATTTGCCAATCGTTCTCGCAAGCCTTGTCTGCGTTTGGCTACCCCGAGTGCCCGGGTCACATCATGGTGAACAACCCGATGTGGCGCAAAACGGCGTACGACTTTGGGCAGATGGTGAAGCAGTGGTTGCTCATGCCCAATGCCGACAGTTTGATGAACTTGGCCATCTTTTTAGATGCTCACCCTGTGTGTGGTGATGCTCGCCTGCTGCAAGACGCGCAGCAAGTGCTACAGAAATTAGCCACCGACAACGACGCCATGCTGGCGCGCTTTGCTGCGTCGATCGACGCTTTTGGCAACAGCAGCGGTTGGTGGAACCGATTGCTCGGTCTTGACGATCAGCAAGGCTTGCATCTCAAAAAAGAAGGCATCTTCCCCTTGGTGCACGGCGTGCGCAGCTTGGCCTTGGCTGAGCATTTGCAAGAGACCAGCACGACGGCACGCATTGATGCGTTGGTGGTGAAGAACGTCATCACGCCCGCGTTGGGTGCAGACCTCACGCAAACGCTGCATTTCTTGATGGGCTTGAAGCTCAAAGCAGGCGTGACCGAAATGGAAACGCAGCGCGACGTGTCGGGCTTGGTCAATGTGGCCAAGCTCTCCACGCTCGAGCGTGACTTGCTCAAAGACGCGTTGGGCGTGGTCAAACATTTCAAAGGCTTGCTGCGCAGCCGCTTCAAACTAGACAACCTCTGATGCCTTCGATCATCTCTCCCACACGTTGGTGGCGCACGCTCAAGCGTGAGTGGTTGATTTACCACTTAGGCTTGCCTGAGTTCCGCTTCATGTTTGACAAGCCGCCGCCTAACGAATGGGTGTCGCTTGATTGCGAAACCACGGGCTTGAACGTGAGTTCAGACGAAATCATCTCCATTGGTGCTGTGCGCATCGTGGGCAACAAGATCATGACCAGCGAACGCTTTGAAGTCTTGGTGCGTCCAGAGCGTGGCGTGTCAGCTGACAGCGTGCGCATTCACCGTTTGCGCGAGCAAGACGTGGCGCAAGGCTTGCCTGTGGATGAGGCCATGAAGCAGCTCATGCGCTTCATTGGCAGCCGTCCGTTGGTTGGCTACTTTTTAGAGTTCGATGTAGCGATGTTGAACCGCGCTATTTGGCCCCTGTTAGGGCAGGGCTTGCCTCAACCCAAGATCGAAGTCTCGGCGATGTATTACGACCACAAGTTTCGCCAAATGCTGCCCTATGAGCAGCAGACCAATCCCAACATCGATTTGCGTTTTGCCACATTGATGTCGGATTTGGATTTGCCGGTGCGTGAGGCGCACGATGCGTTGAATGACGCGGTGATGGCTGCTATGGCTTTCATTAAGTTGCGTCAACTGCGTGGTGGGTGAGGGTTTAACTCCCCTTCTTTGGCGCGCGATGTAAGCCGCTTCTGTGTGTCCCTCACACGCCTAAGCCAAAGAAACAAAAGTACAGGCATAAAAAAACCGAGCACGCATGCTCGGTTTTTAGAGGACTGAGCCCCGAAGGACTCAGTTGCAGAAGGTCTTAGTGACCTGATGCGCCAGAAGCACCGAAACCAGTTTCCGAACGCACTTGTTGTGCGGCGAACGCTGCGCGCTCTTTCTTGGCTTGTTCGCTGTTGTCCAAGATGGAGAACAACCAGATGCCCACGAAGCCGATGCTCATAGAGAACAAGGCAGGTGAGGCATATGGGAACCATGCTGAACCTTTGGGGTTACCCAGTGTGGCTTCCCACACAGAAGGTGACACCACGGTCAAAGCCACAGAAGAGATCAGGCCCAAGAAGCCACCAATGACGGCGCCTTTGGTCGTGCAATCTTTCCACAGCACAGACATGAACAACACAGGGAAGTTAGCAGACGCGGCAATCGCGAAGGCCAAGGCCACCATGAAGGCGATGTTTTGCTTCTCGAACGCAATGCCCAAGGCCACAGCGATGATGCCCAAGGCGATCGTTGTGATGCGAGACACGCGCAATTCAGAAGCGCTGTCAGCGTTACCTTTCTTGAACACCGTGGCGTACAAGTCGTGTGACACAGCAGATGCGCCAGACAGAGTCAAGCCAGCCACCACAGCCAAGATGGTTGCGAATGCCACAGCAGAGATGAAGCCGAAGAACACGTCACCGCCAACAGCCTTCGCCACCAGCACCGCCGCCATGTTGGCGCCACCCGCTTTGAGTTGCGCGTTCAGTTCAGGGTTGGTCATCACCAAGGTGATGGCACCGAAACCGATGATGAAAATCAACACGTAGAAGTAGCCGATCCATGTGGTTGCCCAGAACACAGATTTACGAGCTTCTTTTGCGTCAGGCACAGTGAAGAAGCGCATCAAGATGTGTGGCAAACCAGCAGTACCGAACATCAAAGCCATACCGAAAGAGATGGCAGAGATAGGGTCCTTGATGAAGCCGCCTGGGCCCATGATGGACATACCAACTTGTGCTGGGTCAGTTGCATTGGCTTTGTCCAACGCAGCAGAGGCAGCGGCAGCGGCTTCAGGTGTGGCAGCGGCAGCAGCAGAGGCGGTGGCCGCTGCAATTGCAGCTTCCTTCGCTGTGCCAGCCAATGCTGTTTTCACTTCAACGCCTTTGGCAAACAGAGCTTCTGGGCTGAAACCGAATTGCGCCAAGACCATAAAGGCCATGAAGGTCACACCAGCGAGCAGCATGATGGCTTTGATAATTTGCACCCATGTTGTCGCAGTCATACCGCCGAACAACACGTACACCATCATCAAGGCACCGACCAACACCACAGCCACCCAGTAGTCCAAACCGAACAACAGCTTGATGAGTGAGCCTGCGCCAACCATTTGAGCGATCAAATAGAACGCCACCACGACCAAGGTGCCAGAGGCAGCAAAGGCGCGGATAGGGGTTTGAGCGAAGCGGTAGCCTGCCACGTCGGCAAATGTGAATTTGCCCAAGTTACGCAGACGCTCGGCCATCAAGAAGGTGATCACAGGCCAGCCGACCAAAAAGCCGATGGAGTAGATCAAACCGTCATAGCCCGATGCCATCACAGCAGCGGAAATACCGAGGAACGAAGCGGCAGACATGTAGTCGCCAGCAATCGCCAAGCCGTTTTGGAAACCGGTGATGCCGCCACCTGCTGTGTAGAAGTCCGCAGCAGATTTGGTTTTAGCAGCCGCCCATTTGGTGATGCCCAATGTGGCAATCACGAACGCACCAAACATGATGATGGCGGTCCAGTTGGTGGCTTGCTTGGTGGTTTGACCCAAGTCAGCACCTGCTGCAAAGGCAGTGCCCGCAGCCAGCGCCAAGAATGCGCCTAAGAGTGTGGAGATTTTTTTCATTTTGTAGCGTCCTCCAAGATTTCCTTGGTCAGCGCGTCGTATTCGCTGTTGGCGCGGTTCACGTAGATGCCTGTGATCACGATCGTGAAAATAATCACGCCCATGCCCAATGGAATACCCACGGTCGTCACGCCTGCACCGATAGGTTGTGCGAGGAAAGGTTTGTTAAATGCAATCAATGCGATGTAGCCGTAGTACACGACCAACATCAACACGGCGAGGAACCAGCCGAAGCCACCGCGCTTGGCACGCAGTTCTTTGTATTTCGGGTGGTTCTGGATCTTGTCGACCACTGGATCACTCATTGTTTATCTCCCGTTTGGGTTATTACAGAAACGCAAGAAGGATGACTCCTTCATTGACTGAGCCATTGTGTGAATGGGTACTGACCAAGTTCTTACGTAGCTACCTGTGGTAAACCCTAGATGGGGATGCAAATTAAAGACTTCATGGGTAAACCATTACGCCAATTGGCATAGTTTTATAGTCATTTTTTCAAAGAGTCATTACCACCGGTAGGGTAGTCAGAAAACGGTCAGCAAGTACACAGATAGTCGCCGCACAGCCACTGCCAGTGGCTGCAACCAAAAAAAGTCTAAGGAGACAAACATATGGCAACACTAGATGTAGATCGCCCGATGTCGGCGGAAGAGAAGAAGGTGATCTTTGCCTCTTCTCTGGGAACCGTGTTCGAGTGGTATGACTTTTATCTGTACGGCTCATTGGCCGCGATCATTGCGAAGCAATTCTTCAGCGGCTTGGATGAGGGCTCTGCGTTCATCTTCGCGTTGCTCGCTTTCGCTGCTGGTTTCATCGTGCGTCCTTTTGGCGCGATCTTCTTTGGCCGCTTGGGCGACATGATTGGTCGCAAGTACACCTTCTTGGTGACCATTTTGATCATGGGCTTGTCCACCTTCATCGTGGGTATCTTGCCGAACTACGCCAGCATTGGTGTGGCCGCACCTGTGATCCTGATCTGTTTGCGTTTGCTGCAAGGTCTGGCACTGGGCGGTGAGTACGGCGGTGCTGCCACCTATGTGGCTGAGCATGCACCTCACGACAAGCGCGGTGCTTACACCTCATGGATCCAAACCACGGCGACCTTGGGCTTGTTCCTGTCATTGATGGTGATCTTGGGTACACGTACCGCGATCGGCGAAGCCGCTTTTGCTGAGTGGGGTTGGCGTGTGCCGTTCATCGTGTCCATCGCGTTGTTGGCCGTGTCGGTCTACATCCGTTTGTCGATGAACGAGTCACCTGCTTTCCAAAAAATGAAAGCCGAAGGCAAAACATCAAAGGCCCCGCTGACCGAATCTTTCGGCCAATGGAAAAACCTGAAGATCGTGATCTTGGCCCTCATCGGTTTGACTGCGGGTCAAGCGGTGGTGTGGTACTCGGGTCAGTTCTACGCCTTGTTCTTCTTGACGCAAGCCTTGAAAGTGGACGGCGCAACGGCCAACATTTTGGTGGCGGTGTCTCTGTTGATCGGTACACCGTTCTTCATCGTGTTCGGTTCACTGTCTGACAAGATCGGCCGCAAGCCCATCATCATGTTGGGCTGCTTGTTGGCTGTGTTGACTTACTTCCCCGTGTTCGAAGCGCTGACCAAGGCTGCTAACCCAGACTTGTACGCTGCGCAGCAAAAGAACAAAGTGGTGGTGACAGCTGACGCCGCTGAGTGCTCATTCCAGTTCAACCCCACAGGCACTGTGAAGTTCACCAGCTCATGCGACATCGCTAAGCAAGTGTTGGCCTCTAGCTCGGTGAGCTACGAAAATGCTGCTGGCGCTGCCGGTGCACCTGCCACCATCAAAATTGGTGAAACAGAAATCGCCAGCTACAGCTCTAAAGGTTTGCCCGCTGACGAAGCCAAAACCAAGGCTGCTGAGTTCAAGAAGGCCGTGGCTGATGCTTTGAAAGAAGCAGGCTACCCAGCCAAAGCTGACCCAGCCAAAGTGGACCAAGTCAAGATCACCATCATCCTCACTTACTTGGTGATTTTGGTGACCATGGTGTATGGCCCCATCGCGGCGATGTTGGTGGAAATGTTCCCCACACGCATCCGTTACACATCCATGTCTCTGCCTTATCACATCGGTAACGGCTGGTTCGGCGGCTTGCTGCCCACCACCGCTTTTGCGATCGTGGCGCAGACCGGCAATATGTACAACGGCTTGTGGTACCCCATCATCATTGCGGGTATGACTTTCGTGATCGGCATGATCTTTGTGAAAGAAACCAAAGACGTCGATATCTACCAACACGACTAAGTGTGTCAGCCACCCAGGGGGACCTGGGTGCTACATTCAAGCCCTCCCAAGTGGAGGGCTTTTTACTGATTTCGGAGATGGAATATGTTGAAAATTTTTGTGGGTTTCGTGATCTTTGCGGCACTGGCGATGTTTGTCATTCTCAAAGGCGGTAACAGCTTGGACATGAGCGGTGAAAAGCATGGCGATGAAGCCGTGCATGCCCCCGCAGAGGCCGCTTCTGTTGCAGCGTCTGACGCCTCGGCTGCCAAGTAATTTCGCGTTACTTCGCATCCTCCAAACGCCACGGTGATCCCGTGGCGTTTTTCTTTGTGTGGCCAGACTGAATGCTTATGTGTGGCAATGCCCTGACGCGCATGGGGGCCTGTGCAAATCTCTAGAATATTTGCCACACTTCAAAAGGTCCCGCCATGACAGGCACCATCCGTATCCGTGGCGCACGCCAACACAACCTCAAAAACTTAGACCTCGACATTCGCACCGGCGAGCTCACCGTGGTGACGGGGCCTAGCGGCTCGGGCAAATCGAGCTTGGTGTTTGACACCTTGTACGCCGAAGGCCAGCGCCGCTATGTGGAGACCTTCAGCGCTTATGCCCGTCAGTTCCTAGACCGCATGGACCGCCCCGCTGTGGACAAGGTGGAAGGCGTGCCTCCCGCGATTGCGATTGACCAAACCAACCCCGTGCGCAGCTCGCGTTCCACCGTGGGCACGATGACCGAACTGAACGACCACTTGAAGTTGCTCATCGCACGCGCTGGAAGTTTGTTTGACCGTCAAACCGCACAGCCTGTGCAGCACGACACGCCGCAAAGCATTTATGCCGAACTGCAACGTCGCTGTGCTGCACAAGCGCAAGACCCGCGCCTCATCATGACCTTCCCTGTGGAGTTGCCAGCCAACACCACAGCCGCCGAAGTGGAACAGTGGTTGAGTGCCAGTGGTTTCACGCGCATCCATGCCGAGCGTGAAGTGGCCACACCCACCGGTCCGCGCAAATTGTTGGATGTGGTGGCTGACCGTTTCAAGCTGGGCAACACCGAACAAGCCCGTGTGGTGGAAGCGATTGAGCTGGCCATCAAGCGTGGTGGTGGCCGACTGAATGTGTATTGGGAGAAATTGGGGTCAGACACCGATTTTGCGGAGCAAAACTCGGGCTCTGACCCCAATTTTTCGCTTTGGCGCTTCTCCACCGGGCTGCATTGCCCCGACAGCGACCTGCGTTACAGCGACCCCATCCCCTCGATGTTCTCGTTCAACTCTGCCGTAGGTGCGTGCGAAACGTGTCGCGGTTTTGGCCGCGTGATTGGTGTGGACTACGGGCTGGTGATTCCCAACGACAAACTCACGCTGCGTGCGGGCGCCATCAAAACCATCCAAACCCCAGCATGGGTAGAAACGCAAGAAGACCTGATGCGTCACGCCGAAGCCGAAGGCATTCCGCGTGACACGCCTTGGTACAAGCTGAGCCAAGAGCACAAAGACTGGGTGATCAACGGATCTCCTTTGTGGAAAGGCAAGTGGAACCACCAGTGGTACGGCGTAAAGCGCTTTTTCGAATACTTGGAGAGCAAAGCCTACAAGATGCACATCCGCGTGCTGTTGTCGAAGTACCGCAGTTACACACCATGCGGCACGTGCGCTGGTGCGCGTTTAAAGACCGACAGTTTGTTGTGGCGCATCGGCACCAAAGAGCACGCCGACGCTGTGCTGCCGCCTGCCAAGCGTTTCATGCCGCAAGGCGTGCAATGGACACGTGCCCAACTCGAAGCCATGCCCGGCTTGTGCTTGCACGACTTGATGCTCTTGCCCATCGACAAGCTGCACCAGTTCTTCAACAGCACACAAGTGGATGTGGCGGGCGCTGATGCGCAAGCCCTGCATTTGTTGATGGATGAAATTCGCACGCGCTTGAAATACCTCAGCGATGTGGGCATTGGCTACCTCACCCTGGACCGCCAAAGCCGTACGCTCAGTGGGGGTGAAGTGCAGCGCATCAACCTCACCACAGCGCTAGGAACGTCATTGGTCAACACCTTGTTCGTGCTGGACGAGCCCAGCATTGGCTTGCACCCGCGCGACATGAACCGCATCAACGAAGCCATGCTGCGCTTGCGCAATGCTGGCAACACCTTGGTGGTTGTAGAGCACGACCCCGCTGTCATGCTGTGCGCTGACCGCATCATCGACATGGGCCCAGGCCCAGGCGTGAAGGGCGGGCAGATTGTGTTTGATGGCACCACCGAAGCCTTGAAATCGGCCGACACACTCACGGGTGCATATTTAGGGGCACGCAAAACGATTGGCTTAGGCCTCAAGCGTTTGGTGACCGACAACACGCCACGCTTGATTTTGGAAGGCGCACGCGAGCACAACCTCCAAAACCTGAGCATCGAGTTCCCTCTGCAACGCTTGGTGTGCATTACCGGCGTCAGCGGCTCGGGCAAGTCCACCCTCATTCAAGACGTGCTCACCCCAGCCTTGCTGCGCCACTATGGTCGCGCGACAGAAACGCCTGGCGCACACGACCGTTTGCTCGGCGCGGACTACTTGAGCGATGTGGTGTTCGTAGACCAATCGCCCATCGGTAAAACCGCGCGTTCCAACCCCGCCAGCTACGTAGGCGCGTGGGATGCAGTACGAGAAATATTCGCTGTAGCTCCTTTATCTAAACAGCGCGGCTACACAGCGTCGAAGTTCAGCTTCAACAGTGGAGACGGTCGCTGCCCCACCTGTGGTGGCTCAGGGTTTGAACACGTTGAGATGCAGTTCTTAAGCGACGTCTACCTCCGCTGCCAAGATTGCAACGGCCAACGCTACAGACCAGAAATTTTGGAAGTTCGCATCGAGCGCGAAATTCGTGGCGTGGCTGCGGGGGCGACGGCGCAGCGACATTCTGAGCAAAGCGAAGAGGAGCAAGACGTTGCCCCCACAGCCGCGACACGAATCACCCTCAACGTAGCGGATGTGTTGGAGCTGACCGTGGGTGAGGCTTTAGACATTTTTGCGGGAGATCGTGAGGTCGTGCGTACGTTGCAACCTATCGTCGATGTGGGTTTGGACTATGTGAAGCTGGGGCAACCTGTACCTACGTTGAGTGGCGGAGAAGCTCAACGGTTGAAGCTTGCAGGCTTCTTGGCCGAAGCCGCCAAAGCCAAAACATCCAGCAAACAAACGCTCGCCAAAAAAGGCGTGCTGTTCTTGTTTGATGAGCCGACGACTGGCCTGCACTTTGACGACATCGCCAAACTCATGCGCGCCATGCGTCGCTTGCTGGAAGACGGTAACTCGCTCATCGTCATTGAACACAACCTCGACGTCATCCGTGCCAGCGATTGGTTGATTGACCTCGGCCCCGAAGGCGGCGACGCAGGAGGTTTACTGGTTGCCGAAGGCACACCCGAAGACGTGCGCTTACATCCCACATCGCACACCGGCAAAGCTTTGCGCGATTACGCAGCGTCGATGGGCGTGGTGTACGAGATTGATGGCGAAAAAGCCTCTGCTGGGTTGCTCGCTGCCGAAGGTGCAGCGCGGTTTGCCAAAGCTGCGCGTGGTGTTTCTGTGGCCGATGGTGCCATTCAAATCATCAATGCCAAAGAGCACAACCTCAAAAATCTCAGTGTGGACATCCCGCGCGGCAAGTTCAACGTCATCACGGGCGTGTCGGGCTCGGGCAAGTCCACGCTTGCGTTTGACATCTTGTTCAACGAAGGCCAGCGCCGCTATTTAGAAAGTCTGAATGCTTATGCGCGCAGCATCGTGCAGCCTGCAGGTCGCCCCGAGGTGGATGCGGTCTATGGCATTCCACCGACGGTGGCGATTGAGCAGCGTTTGAGCCGGGGGGGTCGCAAGTCCACCGTGGGTACGACCACTGAGGTGTGGCACTTCTTGCGCTTGTTGTACGTCAAGCTCGGCACGCAACATTGCACGCACGATGGCGCTGCGGTGCAGCCACAAACCGCAGAGCGCATTGCGGCGCAGTTGATGCGTGAGTTCAAAGGGCAGCACATCGGTTTGATGAGCCCCTTGGTGATGAACCGCAAGGGCGTCTACACAGAGCTGGCCGATTGGGCGCGCCCACGGGGCTACACGCACTTGCGTGTGGACGGTCACTTTTTGCCGACCAACGGCTTTCCACGTTTGGACCGTTTCAAAGAACACACCATTGAATTGCCCGTGGCCAGTCTTGAGGTGTCTGCGCAAAACGAAGCCGCTTTGCGCCAAGCACTGACGACCGCGCTAGAGCATGGCAAAGGCGTGGTGCATGTGCTGAGTCAGCTCGATGGTTTGCGCGAAGCCATGGAGGCTGGCGCTGATACCAATAGCATTGGTCGCTTGGATGTGTACTCCACCAAGCGCGCCTGCCCGGTGTGCGACACCTCGTATGCCGAGCTGGACCCGCGTCTGTTCTCGTACAACAGCAAGCACGGCTGGTGCCCTGACTGCGTGGGCACGGGTGTGAAGCTGAACAAAGACCAACGCAAAGTGCTGGATGACTCCGTACGTGACGACAAAGACAAAGGCCAAAACAAGGGAAGAGAGCAGACCTTTGCCGAACCCGATGTGGACGACTTGGTTGACGTGGCTTGCCCGACTTGCGAAGGTACACGTTTGAACGCCACCGCGCGTGCGGTGAAGTTTGCAGGTGTAGGCATCACCGACATCGCGCGCTTGAGCGTGACTGAGATTCGCAAGTGGGTGGAAAAGTTGGAGATGAGCGGGCGCGACGCCGACATTGCCCGTGACCTGTTGCCTGAAATCAAGAGCCGCTTGGAGTTTTTGGAGCAAGTGGGTTTGAACTACCTCACGCTAGACCGCGGCGCACCCACGCTCAGTGGTGGCGAAGCACAACGCATTCGCTTGGCTGCGCAACTGGGCAGCAACTTGCAAGGCGTTTGTTATGTGCTGGACGAGCCCACCATTGGCTTGCATGCACGTGACAACCAAATTTTGTTGAACGCGCTGCATTTGCTCAGCGACAAAGGCAACACGCTGGTGGTGGTGGAGCACGACGAAGACACCATTCGCCGCGCCGACCACATCATCGACATTGGCCCCAGCGCAGGTAAGCGCGGCGGGCGTTTGATGGGCGAGGGTTCGGTGAAGGACATCACCGACCAAGCCGATTCGCAAACAGGACGTTACTTGCTGCACGCCATGCGTCATCCCTTGCAGGCACGACGTGCAGTGGCTAATGCTGAGTTGAGTTGGTTGTCGCTTGAAGGGGCTTCGTTGCACAACCTCAACGACGTGAGCGTGGACATCCCGCTCAAGCGTTTGGTGGCTGTGACGGGTGTCTCTGGATCTGGCAAGTCCACACTGGCGCGTGATGTGTTGTTGCACAACTTGGCGGCGGCGGTGGCGCAGCGTTCCACACAAGCGGGCCGTAAGTTGGATGAAGAAGGAAAGCGTCCTTCATGGTCGGGCTGCACAGGGTTGGACGGCTACCAAACCATCGACCGCGTGTTGGAAGTGGACCAAACGCCGATTGGCAAAACACCACGTTCGTGCCCCGCGACCTACATTGGGTTTTGGGACACGATTCGCAAGCTGTTTGCTGAAACACTCGAAGCCAAAGCGCGCGGCTATGGCGCAGGGCGTTTTAGCTTTAACACGGGGGAGGGCCGTTGCCACACCTGCGAAGGCCAAGGCCTGCGCACGATTGAGATGAGCTTTTTGCCAGACGTGAAAGTGCCGTGCGAAACCTGTCGTGGTGCTCGCTTCAATCCCGAGACCTTGGCGGTGAGTTGGCGCGGCAAAAGCATTGGTGATGTGTTGCAAATGGAAGTGGATGAGGCAGTGGAATTCTTCGCCACCATGCCCAACATCGCGCATCCGTTGCAGTTGCTCAAAGACGTGGGCTTGGGTTACCTCACCTTGGGGCAGCCTTCACCCACGCTCAGCGGAGGCGAAGCACAACGCATCAAGCTGGTGACGGAACTGAGCAAAGTGCGTGACGACGTGACCCGCCGTGGCAACAAAGCACCGCACACGCTGTATGTGTTGGATGAGCCTACCGTTGGCTTGCACATGGCCGACGTGGATAAGTTGATTCGCGTGTTGCACCGTTTGGTGGATGGCGGTCACAGTGTGGTGGTGATTGAGCACGACCTTGATGTGATTGCCGAAGCGGATTGGATCATTGACCTTGGACCTGAAGGGGGCGATGGCGGTGGCTTGATCGTGGCAGCAGATACGCCAGAGGCGGTGGTGGCTTTGGGGACGCACACGGGGGTGGCTTTGAAACCCGTGCTGGCTCGTTCGTAACGTTTCTTTTGTTGCGCTGGTGTGGCTGCGTGCTGCGGGATAAGCCTAGGCTCCTCTTCGCTGCGCTCAGAATGTCGCTACGGCTTATCCCGCAGCACTTGTTTGTGAGCGGATGACTTTGCTCATCCAGTTGGGCGCATAAGTGAAGGATCGAGCGCTAGAGTTTTCGCGTGCGCGCTTGTACCCGAATATGATGCGTGCAACGCGAAGAGAGGCTCAGTGGTGTTACCCGTAGCGACATTCTGAGCGCAGCGAAGAGGAGCCTAGGGCGATGCCACTGAGCCTCTCGTTACCCAGCAGTAGAAAGCGCAAGTCCAGCGTGCTCACGCAAAGGATGGAAATGAATCTTGGGAAAACGTTCCTGCGCCAGTCGCACGTCATAAGGAGACGTGCACAAATACGCCAACGTATTGGCCGCATCCAAAGCCATACGCTGTGGATACGCATAGGTGAACTCGCGCAGCTCCGCAGGCGTATCGGCAGTAATCCAACGCGCACCGGTGTACTGGCAGCTCTCTAGCTTCACGTCGCAGTCGTACTCGGCTTTCAAGCGGTGTTGCACCACTTCAAACTGCAATTGGCCTACGGCACCCAGCAGCATGGCGCCGCCAGCTTCGGGTTTGAACACTTGAATGGCGCCTTCTTCACCCAACTGGTCTAAGCCTTGTTGCAGTTGCTTGGTGCGCAATGGGTTCTTCAAAATCACGGTCATGAACAACTCAGGTGCGAAGAAAGGCAAGCCTGTGAATTGCAAAGCGGGCCCGTCGGTGATGGTGTCACCCAGCTGCACACCGCCGTGGGTGGTGAAGCCAATGATGTCGCCGGCATACGCTTCTTCTACTGCTTCACGGCGTTGCGACATGAAGGTCACCACGCTAGTGGGGCGCAGTTCTTTGGCGGTGCGTTGCACCTTGAGCTTCATGCCGGGTGTGAACTTGCCCGAGGCCACGCGCACAAAGGCAATGCGGTCGCGGTGGTTGGCGTCCATGTTGGCTTGCACCTTGAACACCACGCCTGCAAAACCTTCGTCCTCGGGTTGGATGGTTTTCTCGACAGCTTGTTTGTTAACGACAAGATGGCTCAAGCGCGGGCGAGGCGAGGGCGCGAGGTCGACCAAGGCATCGAGCACTTCCATCACGCCAAAGTTGTTCACGCCCGAGCCGAAGAACACGGGTGTTTGTTTGCCCGCCAAGAAGGCTTCTTTGTCGAACTTGGGCGATGCGCCAGTGGCCAGCTCCATGCTTTCCATGGCGGTGGCCCACTCCAAACCAAAGCGTTCGGCCAGTTGGGCTTGCTCGGTCAGTGGGTGTGTTTCAAAGTCTTGGGGCAGCCGCTCAGAGCCCGAGTCAAACACGGTCATGGCTTGCGTGCGCAAGTTGATGATGCCGCCGAACAATTTACCTTGACCCACGGGCCAGGTCATGGGCACGCAAGGCATGCCGAGTTCGCGCTCCACTTCATCCAAGATGTCGAGGGGGTCGCGCACTTCGCGGTCCATCTTGTTCACGAAGGTGATGATGGGTGTGTCGCGCTGACGGCACACCTCAATCAGGCGGCGGGTTTGCGCTTCCACGCCGTTGGCCGCGTCAATCACCATCAAGGCCGAGTCAACGGCAGTGAGCACGCGGTAGGTGTCTTCTGAGAAGTCTTTGTGGCCAGGGGTGTCGAGCAGGTTGATGACGTGCTCGCGATAGAGCATCTGCATCACAGACGAGGCCACCGAGATGCCGCGCTGCTTTTCAATCTCCATCCAGTCCGACGTGGCGTGACGGCTGGCTTTGCGGCCTTTGACGGCGCCCGCGATCTGAATCGCACCCGAGAAGAGCAACAGCTTTTCGGTCAGCGTGGTTTTACCCGCGTCAGGGTGAGAAATGATGGCAAAGGTGCGGCGACGGCGCACTTCGTTCAAAAAGGAGCTCATGGGGTCTAAATTAAAAGGGTGACGCCTAAAAATGGCAAATCAAGGCGGGAATCATAGCGCTGGGTCCGTGGTGAAGCAGGGGTTTTAGAAGTTCGTTTAAAATCTGGGCTATCCGAGGAGCGCTGCAGCCTGTAGGCCCGCAAGGGGCTATTTCACAGGTGAGGCTCGGACTGCCAACCGCGCTCACCCACTAGTCAACGTGAGGTGAGCTCCTCGAAGATTTCTTCAGACTCCCAGATGACGCTGACCGCGCGTTGCTAGTGGCTTTGCCAACTATTGGAGTCTCACAATGAACGCTGTTCTTAAAACCAACGCCGCCGCCGATTACATCGTGGCCGACATGTCTTTGGCCGCTTGGGGCCGCAAAGAAATCAAAATTGCCGAAACCGAAATGCCCGGTTTGATGGCCATCCGCGAAGAGTTCGCCAAAGCGCAACCTTTGAAAGGTGCGCGCATCACAGGTTCCTTGCACATGACCATTCAAACGGCTGTGTTGATCGAAACTTTGAAATCCTTGGGCGCTGACGTGCGTTGGGCTTCTTGCAATATCTTCTCCACACAAGACCACGCTGCTGCTGCGATTGCCGAAGCTGGCATTCCTGTGTTCGCCACCAAAGGCGAAACTTTGGCTGAGTACTGGGACTACACCCACCGCATTTTTGAATTCGGCGCCAAAGGTGCTGAAGGCGAAGGCCCCAACATGATCTTGGACGACGGCGGCGATGCCACGTTGTTGATGCACTTGGGCAAGCGCGCTGAAACCGATGCTTCTTTGATTGCTAACCCCACCAGCGAAGAAGAAACTTGTTTGTTCAACGCCATCAAAGCCAAATTGGCTGTGGACTCCACTTGGTACAGCCGCAAAGGTGCGCACATCATCGGCGTGACCGAAGAGACCACCACTGGCGTGTTGCGCTTGAACGAAATGGCTGCCAAGGGCAGCTTGATGTTCCGCGCCATCAACGTGAACGACTCTGTGACCAAGAGCAAGTTTGACAACCTGTACGGCTGCCGCGAATCTTTGGTGGACTCCATCAAGCGCGCGACCGACGTGATGATCGCGGGCAAAGTGGCTTGCGTGGCCGGTTACGGCGACGTGGGCAAAGGTTCTGCACAAGCTTTGCGCGCTTTGAGCGCCCAAGTGTGGGTGACTGAGATCGACCCAATCAATGCTTTGCAAGCTGCCATGGAAGGCTACAAAGTGGTCACCATGGAATACGCGGCTGACAAGTGCGACATCTTCGTGTCTGCCACCGGCAACAAGAACGTGATCCGCTACGAGCACATGGCCGCCATGAAAGACGAAGCCATTGTTTGCAACATCGGTCACTTCGACAACGAAATCGATGTGGCTTCGTTGGAAAAGTGCAAGTGGGACGAGATCAAGCCTCAAGTCGACCACGTCATCTTCCCTGATGGCAAGAAGATCACTTTGTTGGCCAAAGGCCGCTTGGTGAACTTGGGCTGCGCCACTGGCCACCCCAGCTTTGTGATGAGCTCCAGCTTTGCGAACCAAACGATCGCTCAGATCGAGTTGTTCACTAAGCAAGATCAATACGAAGCAGGTAAGGTCTATGTGTTGCCTAAGCACCTCGACGAAAAAGTGGCACGTTTGCACCTGAAGAAAGTTGGCGCTCAGCTGACCGAATTGACAGACGAGCAAGCTGCTTACATCGGTGTGTCGAAGAACGGCCCCTACAAAGCCAACACTTACCGCTACTAAGCACGTCGCACTTCACGGATGCGTGCTGACCAGCTACTTCTCGAACGTGGGTTAGCCGCTTCGCGCTCTCAAGCGCAGCGGCTCATTGCCTCAGGTGTGGAGTGGCGGTTGGGCACCAAGCCGTGGCAACGCGTGGCCAAAAATGGCGACGAATTGCCACTGCCGTGTGAGGTGCGTTTGCTAGACAACGCTGAGGCGCGTTATGTGTCTCGCGGTGGTTTGAAGCTAGAAGGTGCACTGCAAAGCAGTGGCCTTTCGGCCCAAGGTTTGCGATGCCTCGATGTGGGGCAAAGCACTGGCGGCTTCACCGATTGCTTGCTGCAGCAAGGTGCTGCGCAAGTGGTGGGTTTGGATGTAGGGCATGGCCAGTTGCACCCGCGCTTGCGCGACGATGCGCGTGTGGTGTGTGTGGAACGCATCAACGCCCGCGAATTAGAAGCGAACGATCCGCGTGTGCCAGAGGCCCAACAAGGATTTGATTTGGTGGTGGGTGACTTGTCATTCATTTCGCTCACCCTTGTATTACCCGCGCTACTGCCTTTGTTGAAAAAGGGCGGTGCGCTGCTGATGTTGGTCAAACCGCAGTTTGAACTGCAGCCTAGCGACATTGGCAAAGGTGGCTTGGTCAAGGATGAAGCCAGCTATGTGCAAGTGGAAGCGCGATTGCGCGAGGCTTGTGCAGCATTGAAATTAGATGTGTTGGGCTACTGGCCCAGCGCCATTGCCGGGGGCGATGGCAACAAAGAATTTTGGATTGGTGCGCGTCGTGCATGACGCGCCAACACGAGAGACAGACATGAACGCGAACAACAGCTTGAGCATTGAGTTTTTCCCACCCAAGACACCAGAGGGCGCAGAGAAGTTGCGCGCGGTGCGTCAGGCGTTGTACCCACTCAAGCCTCAGTTTTGTTCAGTGACTTATGGCGCGGGCGGTTCGACCCAAGCTGGCACGATTTCAACCTTGAAAGAAATTTTGAGCGAAGGTATGGCGGCTGCCTCGCACTTCTCGTGCATCGGTGCCACGCGTGACAGCGTGCGCCAACAACTGGCCGAATTCAAAGCCATGGGCGTGAAGCGTTTGGTGGCTTTGCGTGGCGATTTGCCCAGTGGCTACGGCGCGGGCGGCGAGTTTCATTACGCCAGCGATTTGGTGGCCTTCATTCGCGCTGAGACCGGTGATGACTTCAGTATTGAAGTGGCCGCTTATCCAGAGATTCATCCACAAGCCAAATCAGCTGAAGCCGATTTGCAAGCCTTTGCCACCAAGGTGAAGGCGGGCGCGGACTCGGCCATCACGCAATACTTTTACAACAGCGATGCATATTTCCGTTTTGTAGAAGATGCGGATAAGTTGGGTGTTGAAATCCCAATCATTCCGGGCATCATGCCCATCACCAGTTCCTCGCAGTTGTTGCGCTTTTCTGATGCGTGCGGTGCTGAGATTCCACGTTGGATTCGTTTGCGCTTGCAGGGGTATGGTGATGACATCGCTTCCATCAAAGCGTTTGGCTTAGACGTGGTGACAGATCTGTGCGAACAGTTGCGTGCAGGTGGTGCACCAGGTTTGCACTTTTACAGCATGAACCAAAGCGCCACGACTTTGGCCATCTGCAAAAATTTGGGGTTGACAGCTTAAGCCTCGTTCGTTTGATGTGGATCAACCAGATCCCCTCCTGCGCTTGATGTGGGTCAAGTGGCGTTTAGGTCGATTGACGTGAAATAAACAGCACGGGAATCGACCCGAATAACGCTAAGGAAAACATCATGAAAAAAATTATCATTGCCGCTGCTGTGGGTATGTTGGTCGCGGGCTCTGTGGCCGCACAAGAGTCACCATGGTTGGTGCGTGCTCGCGCTGTGAATTTGAATATGGCAAATAATGATGCCACCGGTTTGGGGCTAACTGTCAATGACAAAACAATCGGTGAGTTTGATGTCTCTTATTTCTTCAACAAGAACGTGGCCGCTGAGCTGATCCTGACATTGCCTCAAAAGCAAGCGGTCCACGCGGGTGCTTCGGCGATCGGTTCGTTCAAGCACTTGCCTCCTACCCTGACATTGCAATATCACTTCACAGATTTCCAAGGTTACAAACCTTATGTCGGCGCAGGTATTAACTACACCAAGATCACGGGTGATAACTTGGCCGCTGCTTACCACTTGGACAGCAACAGTTATGGTGCTGCATTTCAAGCGGGCGTAGATGTCCCATTGACGAAGCAAGTGTCATTGAACTTCGATGTGAAAAAGGTTTACATCAAAACGGACGTTTATGACGGTGCAACCAACAAAGGCAGCCTCAAACTCGACCCAGTCTTGGTCGGTGTGGGCGTGGGCTACCGCTTCTAAGCATTAGCTTCTCCAAGCAAAAAGGCCTCGCAGTGCGAGGCCTTTTTTCATGCGTATGCAGAAAACTTAGCCACCTGACTCAACCGTCCAGCCGCGGCCAGGTCCACGCGCTAAAGCTTCTTCCACCACGGGCAATGCTTCATTCAGCAAAGGCTTGAGGGTGAAAGGCGGGTTGACGATGAACATGCCGCTGGCGCTTAAGCCCGCGTCTTTGCTGCCGGTTTCGCGGCCAATCGCCAAGGTGGCATGCAGCCATGGCTTTTTGACTTGGCTGCACAGGCCTTTGAGCTTGCGTGGTAAATCGTGCGCTTCAGGGCGCGGCACGATGGGGTACCACACGATGTACGTGCCCGTGGCAAAACGCTTCAAGCTGTCTTGGATGCAATCAATCACGCGGTAATAGTCGTTCTTGATTTCGTAGCTTGGGTCAATCAACACGCAGGTGCGGCGTGAGCCGCTGGTAGACACCGGTGGTGGCAACAAGGCCTTGAGCGATTCAAAGCCATCAGCGCGTGTCACGCTGACCGTGCGACCGGCTTCGAGCTGCTGCACATTGCCTGTGAGTGATTTGTGATCGGTGGGGTGCAGCTCAAACAGCTTCAAGCGGTCACGCGCTTCGTGACGCAGCAGCTTGTGGATGATGAACGGCGAGCCGGGATAAATCTTGTGGCTACCTTTGGCGTTGAAGCTGGCCACCATCTCCAGGTAATCGGTCAGGGCGGCAGGGCCTTTGAGGTTCAAAACCTTCAAAATGCCTTCGGCGGCTTCGCCACTTTTTTCAGCATAGTCACCGTCCAAGCGGTATAGGCCAGCGCCCGCATGCGTGTCCACAAACTGAATGCCCGCGTCTTTGTGCATCAAATGCTTCAAAGTGGCAATCAAAGTGAGGTGTTTGAGGACGTCGGCGTGGTTTCCGGCGTGAAAAGCGTGGCGATAACTGAACATAAGCGGGATGGTAACCCGCTAAATCGCCTTGTTTGGGCCAAATTTGTGCCAAGTGCTTGATTTTGCTTATAATCTTTGGCTCTGCAGCGTTTGAGTGGTCCCGCGGCAGAGGCTTTGAAAAAAAGCACATCCCACCTAAGAGGTTCTCAACAGAAGAACGCCGACCGTGGAAAAGGACCCTACAAACCAACTCTCCTTTTAGGATTTAACTATGTCTACATTCAGCGCAAAACCCGCTGACGTGG
>Ga0213920_1000653_pt1 | contig 24191 bp, 23 predicted proteins | sample McNCre1117MG_FD_161054 | JGI IMG/M metagenome (GOLD analysis project Ga0213920, IMG submission 161054) | Freshwater microbial communities from McNutts Creek, Athens, Georgia, United States - 11-17 MG | ecosystem: Environmental > Aquatic > Freshwater > Creek | place: USA: Georgia | collected...
GTGGTGTTCACGAAAGCCACATCGCGTTGACGTGCCACGTTGTTGGTGGTCGAGCCGCACTCGATGTCCACTGTGCCGTTTTGCACCAAAGGAATGCGGTTTTGCGAAGTCACCGACTGGAACTTCACGTCGAGCTTTTTGCCCACGGCTTTTTCAACGTTGCCGATGATGCGTTGGCAAATTTCATAGTGGAAACCGGCATATTTGCCGTCACCCAGTGTGTAGGACAGCGCGCCCGAAGAATCACGCACACCCATGGTGATGCTGCCTGAGGCCTTGACTTTGCCCAAAGTGTCTTCCGCTTGGGCAGCAACACAAGCCAGTGCGGCCACGGCCACTGCAATCAATTGTTTTTTCATGGAGTTCTCCAAAATATTCGCCAAAGGCGAGAGTTATGCCATGCACCATCATGACACGGACTGGACTGAATTCTTGAGCATAGGGCACAAATCGGGCCAGCCAGAAAAACACATACTATAGTCAGCTCTCCGTCAGCTGTACATCGGGAAGTACCCCATGTCCGCCCGCCCTCAAAACTGGGCGGCCACCTGCTTCAAATAGGCCCAGAGCTCTTGCGCAGAACGTTTGGGGTTGTGCCGCAGGCCCGTTTTTTCGCGGTAAGCGCGCACCTCCATCGTCAAGGCCAGCGTTTTGCCGTCAGGCAAGGTCGCCTCACTCAAGGCTCCGGTCTGCAGCTCTTTCTTGACCGCACTTTGCGGCAAGAAAGCGATGCCGTGGCCCTCAAGCGCCATCACCTTGAGGCCTTCGGCCATGTCGGTTTCATACACACGGTCCAGGTGGATGGGCGTGCCGGCCTGCTTCAAGATCCAGTCGGTCACCCCACCCAGATAAGCGCCAGCCGCATACCCCAGATAAGGCAAAGGCCGATGGGCTGTGCCGGGCAAATGCCACACCGGCTGGTTGTCCGGGCCAACCTTCACATAGGGCGCGATCACCTCTTGCCCAAGAACCACCATGTCGTAGCGTTCGGCATCGATCTGCAAAGGCTGCGAAGGGTGGTGGTAGGCGATCAGCAAATCGCAGCCGCCTTCCACCAGACGCATGGCCGCATCGTGCACGTTCAATGCAATCAGGCGACTTTTGATCGGGCCAAAGCCTTCGCGCAAACTGGCCACCCAGGCCGGGAAAAACGTGAACGCCAGCGTGTGGGGCAAGGCAAACTCGATGAAGTCCTGCCCGGCGGCATCGTGACCGCGCAGCATGGCGCGGGTGTTTTGCAAGGACTGGAGCATCTCCAGCGCCTGCGCATACAAGGTGTCCCCCGCCGGGGTGAGCGTGGTGGGGTAAGAGCTGCGGTCCACCAAATCCACGCCCGCCCAGGCTTCAAGCGACTGGATGCGCCGCGAGAACGCCGGCTGCGTCACATGCCGCAACTGCGCCGAGCGGCTGAAACTGCGGGTTTCAGCCAGGCTCACAAAGTCTTCAAGCCATTTGGTTTCCATGCCGCGATTATGGAACGCACAACGCAACCCTGTAGGTCGAAGCTTTAGCTCCGACAAGTATGCCCCGCCATCCACGATTCATGTCGGGGCTGAAGCCGCCGACCTACAAATCACTCAATCGGCGGACTGCTGCAAGGCCCACATGCTGGCGTAACGCCCCTGCAAGGCCAGCAAGGTGGCGTGGCTGCCGCGCTCGATGATGCGCCCGGCCTCCATCACCAGGATCTCGTGCGCATCGACCACCGTGGACAGGCGGTGTGCAATCACCAAGGTGGTTTTGTTCTGGGACACGCCCGCCAGCTCGGTCTGGATGGCCCGCTCATTGGCCGAATCCAGTGCCGAAGTGGCCTCGTCAAACACCAGAATGGGCGGGTCCTTGAGCAAGGTGCGGGCAATCGCCACGCGCTGCTTTTCGCCACCGGACAATTTCAGGCCACGCTCGCCCACCGAGGTCTGGTAGCCCTTGGGCGTCGAGGCGATGAAGTCGTGGATGCGGGCCGCACGGGCTGCGCCTTCGATCTCGGCCTGACTGGCCCCGGGGCGGCCATACGCGATGTTGTAAGCCACCGTGTCGTTGAACAAGACCGTGTCTTGCGGCACGATGCCCAAAGCGCGGCGCACGCTGGCCTGGGTCACCTGCTGGATGTTTTGCCCGGCCATGCGAATGGCACCTTGCTGCACATCGTAGAAACGGAACATCAGGCGGGCCAGCGTGGACTTGCCCGAGCCCGAAGGCCCGACCACCGCCACGGTCTTGCCTGCCGGGATCACAAAGCTGATGTCTTGCAAAATCGGGCGGTCCGCTTCGTAAGCAAACGACACCCGGTCAAACACCACATCGGGCGCGCCCTCCAAAGCCAGCGGCAAAGCGCCTGGCGCATCGGCCACCTCGCGTTCGCGGTCCATCAGCACAAACATCTTGTCCAGATCGGTCAGGCTTTGCTTGATCTCGCGGTACAGCACGCCCAGAAAGTTCAGCGGGATGTACAGCTGAATCATGAAGGCGTTGATCATCACCAGATCGCCAAGCGTCATGCGGCCGTCCACCACACCTTGCGTGGCACGCCACAGCATGGCCACCAAAGCCGCAGCAATGATCAGTTGCTGACCGGTGTTGAGGATGGACAAGGTGGTCTGCGCTTTTAGGCGCGCCACGCGCAAGCGCTCCAGGCTGTCGTCATAACGGCGGGCTTCAAACGCCTCGTTGCCAAAGTACTTGACCGTCTCGTAATTGAGCAGGGAGTCAATCGCCCGGGTGTGTGCCGCCGAATCGAACTCGTTGGCCTGTTTGCGAAACTGCGTGCGCCACTCGGTGATGCGCACCGTGAACAGGATGTACAGGGCCAAAGCCGCCACCGTGATCCAGGCGAACCAGGCATCGAACTTCACCGCCAAGATCGTCAGCACCAGCCCTACCTCGATCAGCGTGGGGATGATGCTGTACAAAGAATACGAAATCAGCGACTCAATGCCACGCACACCCCGCTCGATGTCGCGCGTCATGCCCCCGGTTTGACGGGCCAGGTGAAAACGCAAACTCAGCGCATGCAAATGTTCAAAGGTTTGCAGCGCAATGCTGCGGGCCGCGCCCTGGGTGGCTTTGGCAAACACCAGTTCGCGCAGCTCGGTGAAGGCCGAGGTCATCAAACGCAAAGCGCCATAGCCCAGCAGCAAAGCCACCGGCACCACCAAGACCACCTTCGGGTCTTCTGGACGGATGCTCATGGCATCGATCAATTCCTTGAGCAGCAGGGGCACGCTCACATTGGCCAGTTTGGCCGCGACCATCAGGCCCAATGCGATGAACACGCGCCACTTGTATTGCCACAAATAAGGCAACAAGCGGGACAAGGTGTGCCAATCGCCCGAACGCGGGCCGGCGGGAGCCGAAGGGGAAGTTTCGCCGTGGTGGCGCATAAGAGACAATCCTGAAAATCTTCAACCTTCGATTGTGCCCATGTCTGAAGCTCCTCACACCCCCACCGTCGCCTTGCCCACAGACCAGGAACTGGTGCTCAAGGTCATTCCCATGCCCGCAGACTGCAATGCCAGCGGCGACATCTTTGGTGGCTGGGTCATGGCCCAGGTGGACTTGGCCGGGGCCGTCTTGCCCGCCCGCCGCGTGAAGGGCCGCATCGCCACGGTGGCGGTCAACGAGTTCATCTTCAAACAGGCGGTCAAAGTGGGCGACATCCTGTCGTTTTTTGCCCGCATCGTGAAAGTGGGCCGCACTTCGGTCACCGTTCAGGTCGAGGTGTTTGCAGAGCGCTTTGCACTGCAAGGCCAATACATCAAGGTGACCGAGGCCCGCCTGACCTATGTCGCGATCGACAGCCAGGGCAAGCCTTGCCCGGTGCCTGCGGAGTAAACCCGCCGATCAGGACACGATGTAAGCGGCTGCGCCGGTGGACATCAAGGTGCCGTCAGGCCCACGGAACTCCATGCGGGATGACCCCACACGCGAGCCCACTCGCAGCGCGTTGGCGTGCACGGTGAAGTATTCGCCAATGCCCGGGCGCAAGTAGTCCACACGCAAATCGATGGTGCCCAACTTGGCAAAGCGCTCCAGGCGCTTGGCCGGAGCCTCGTCCATGTGTTTGGCGGCCAATGCCGCCATCACCGCCGCGCTGCCCATCGCGTCCAGCACGGCGCTGATGACGCCGCCATGGATGCGGTTGTAGGCAAAGTGCCCCACCAGTTCGGAGCGCATGTCGATGCGGGCTTCCACCGCTTCGGGCGTGACCGTCACCAGCTTGAGGCCCAGGGTCTTGTTGAAAACGATTTTTTCTTCGTAGATTTGACGAAAGCCCGCGATGTATTCGGGTTCGAGGACGACAGGAGTGTGAGCGCGATGGGGCATGCAAAGAAGTGGCATCAAGGGTCGGAAACAACGGGCCCGAAGGCCCGTTCCAGCGGTTGAAGCCAGTTTACAGCTTGGAGAAGTCCGGCTTGCGCTTTTCCATGAAAGCGCCAAAGGCTTCGCGCGCAGCAGGTTCGCTCAACATGCGACCGAAGCTGGCCCCCTCTTCGTCCATCTTGGCCAGCACCTCCTGCTGGTAGCCGCCTTTCATCAGACGTTTGGTCTCGATCAAAGAAGACAGAGGCTTGCCCGCCAGCTTGCGGGCTTGTGCCTGGGCGTAACCATTGACCTCGGTCGGTGGCACCACGCGGTTGACCAAACCCACCTCTTGCGCGGCTTCGGCAAAAAAGGGATCGCCCATGAGCAAGGCTTCAGCAGCGCGGTGGTAGCCGAACATGCGCGGCGCCAGCAGGCTCGATGCCGCCTCCGGGCACAGGCCCAGGTTCACAAAAGGCATGGAAAACGCGGCGTTGTCACCGGCATAGACCAAATCGCAATGGAACAGCATGGTGGTGCCGATGCCCACTGCGGGGCCCGCGACTGCGGCCAGCAGCGGTTTTTCAAAGGTCGCAATGCCGCGCAGAAAGCGGAACACTGGGGACTCGTTTGTCGAGGGCGGCTTGTTCAGAAAATCGCCGATGTCATTGCCCGCACTGAAAATGCTCTCATGCCCCTGAAACAGCACCACGCGCACGGACGCGTCCGCTGCGGCTTGCGCCACGGCATCGGCCATGGCGGCATACATGTCCGAGGTGATGGAGTTTTTCTTGTCCAGGCGGTTGAAGGTGATGGTCATCACCCCCGCGTCGATGTGGGTCAGGATGTCGGACATGGCGTTCCTTGTGTGAATGGTTATTGAACCCGAATCCAGGTTTGCGTGCGCCCCAGCAGCGGTGCGCCAATGTAGCCTCGGACCTCCAGCTTTTTGCCGCCCTCGATCGGGGTCAGACGCAGGCTGTAGTTCTTGCCGTTTTCGGGATCCAGGATTTTCCCACCTTCCCACACGGGCTTGCCGTCACTTTGTTGACCGCCCCGGATGATCTCCAGGCCGATCTTGGGCTTGCCCTTGCGGTCATCGGTGCACAGATGGCAGTTGGGCTCCGGGCTGGGGGTGGTGAGCAAGGACCGCTCCACCACGCCCGTCAAGCCGCCCGACGCGCCTTGGGCAATGCGGATTTCGGCCTTGGGCTGGTTCGTTTCATCGTCGATGCTGCGCCACAAGCCCACTGGGCTCATTTGGGCCTGCGCAGCCAAGGCCAGCAGCGAAGCAGCCAAGACCGCTGTGTTTTTGATCATGAAAGTCTCCTCGGGTTAGGAACAGCTCAAGCCAGCGCGGCGTCGGTGTCCATCAGCACATCGCTGCCCGCACGGATGCGGCGCATCAGGCTCGATGTCTCGGGCATCAGGCGGGTGAAGTAAAAACGCGCCGTCTGCAACTTGGCCTGGTAGAACGGGTCGGGGCGCTGGGCCTCCTCTTCGGCTTCGGCCAGTTTCTTCAGCGCAATCTGCGCCGAGCGGGCCCAGAAATAACCCAGCACCAGGTGACCCACCACGCGCAGGTAATCCACCGCGGCAGCGCCCACTTCGTCGGCATTGCTCATGGCTTTCATGCCCACTTCACCTGTGAGCTGTGTCAGCTTGCCCCCCAGATCGGCCAGGGGTTTGATGAACTCACCCATGGCTTCGTTGGCCATTTCGGCCTTGACCAGCTGCTCGACCAGCTTGCCGAACTTTTTGAGCGAAGCGCCCTGGTTGCCCAGCACCTTGCGGCCCAGCAGGTCGAGCGACTGGATGGTGTTGGTGCCTTCATAGATCATGTTGATGCGGGCATCGCGCACGAACTGCTCCATGCCCCACTCCTTGATGTAGCCGTGACCGCCAAACACCTGCTGGCATTCGGTGGTGGCCTGCCAGGCGTTGTCGGTGGTGAAGGCCTTGACGATGGGCGTGAGCAGGGCCACCAGCTCGGCGGCTTCGGCGCGCACGGCCTCATCGGGGTGGTTCACTTCTTTGTCCAGCAGCAAGGCGCAATAGCAAGCCAGGGCGCGACCGCCTTCGGCGTAGGCCTTGGCGGTCATCAGCATGCGGCGCACATCGGGGTGCACGATGATCGGATCTGCCGGTTTGCCCGGTGCCTTGACGCCGGTGAGCGAGCGCATCTGCACGCGGTCTTTGGCGTAGGCCAATGCATTCTGGTAAGCCACTTCAGTCAGGCCCAGCGACTGGTTGCCCACGCCCAAGCGGGCCGCGTTCATCATCACGAACATCGCCGCCAAGCCCTTGTTGGGCTGGCCCACCAAGGTGCCCACGGCTTCGTCCAAAACCATCTGGCAAGTCGCGTTGCCATGGATGCCCATTTTGTGCTCCAGGCCACCGCAGTAAATGCCGTTGCGCTCACCGATGCTGCCGTCTGCGGCCACCTTGAATTTGGGCACCAGGAACAGGCTGATGCCTTTGCTGCCGGGTGGCGCATCGGGCAAACGGGCCAGCACCAGGTGCACGATGTTGGCCGCCAGGTCGTGCTCGCCTGCGCTGATGAAAATCTTTTGCCCGGTGATGCGGTAGGTGCCGTCCGCTTGCGGCTCGGCCTTGCTGCGCAAGAGGCCCAGGTCGGTGCCGCAGTGCGGCTCGGTCAGGCACATGGTGCCGGTCCATTCGCCACTGGTCAGCTTAGGCAGGTACAGGGCTTTTTGCTCGGACGTGCCGTGCGCGTGCAGGGCTTCGTAGGCGCCGTGCGACAGGCCGGGGTACATGGTCCAGGCCTGGTTGGCGGAGTTGAGCATCTCGTAAAAGCACTGGTTGACCACAAAGGGCAGGCCCTGGCCACCGAACTCGGGATCGCAGCTCAACGATGGCCAGCCCCCGGCCACGTACTGCGCATATGCGGCCTTGAAGCCGTCGGGGGCCTTGACGTCGTGCGTGTCGCGGTTGAGCTGACAGCCTTGCGCGTCGCCCGAAATATTGAGTGGGAACACCACCTCGGCAGCGAACTTGCCGCCTTCTTCAAGCACGGCGTTGATGGTGTCCGCATCGGTGTCGGCGTGCTGGGGCAAGGCCTTGAGTTCAGCGCTGACGTTGAACAGTTCATGCAAAACAAATTGCATGTCACGAAGGGGTGGGTTGTAAACGGGCATGTGAACTCCTGGAGAAATTGAAAATCAAACGCGGCGGGTGGTGCGACGGTTTTTGGCCGCTGGCTGCGCTGGCGCAGAAGCGTCCACCGCGTACCGGGACAGGATGTGCAAAAACCCCTGGCGCGCACGCTCGGCGGCGGCAGGGTTGCGCAAAAAACGGGCTTCGTAATGCAGCGCCAAAATCAGTCCATGGATTTCAAAGGCGATCTGGTGCGCATCGGCCTGACGGCTCAGCTGGCCTTCTTCCTGCGCCAATTCGACGGCGCGGCGCAATGCGGTTTGCCAGGTCGACACCGACGAAGCGAGGGCATCACGCACCGGACCTGTCCGGTCATCAAACTCGACCGCACCGCTGATGTAAATGCAGCCCGAATCGATCTCGGCCGAGGTTTGCACCATCCAGTTGTCAAACATGGCCTGCAAGCGCGGCACACCCCGTGGCTGTTGCATGGCCGCATAAAACACCTCGGCTTCAAAGCGGTCGTGGTATTCGCGGATGACAGAAATTTGGAGTTCTTCGCGGGAGCCAAAGTGGGCAAACACACCCGACTTGCTCATGCCCGTGACTTCGGCCAGGGCACCGATCGACAGGCCTTCGAGGCCAATTTGGGAAGCCAGGCCCAAGGCGGCATCGATGATCACGGCCTTGGTCTGCTGGCCTTTGATCAGCACGCGGCGCCCGGTCTCGGGCGCGGGCAGGCTCTGAACTTTGGAGGAAGGTGGGCGAACGGTCATGTCACATCAAAATAGAACGGTCGTTCTATTTTGCACCAAAACCCCAACAGATCAGTGAATCCCTGCACACCTCAGGGTAAATCGGGAGCAACAAAGCGTCGGGGCTGAAGCCACCGACCTACAAGACCCCTGTAGGTCGGCGGCTTCAGCCCCGACGGGTTTCAATCGATGCCGTTGAATCAGGCCTTGAAAGCCACCACTTTCTGCTTTTGCTCGCCCAGGCCTTCAATGCCCAGGTGCATGACATCGCCGCGCTTCAGGTACACCGGTGCGGGTTTGCCGTCTTTTTTCACACCCATGCCCACGCCGGGTGGGGTGCCGGTGGTGATGATGTCGCCGGGTTCCAGCGTCATGAACTGGCTCACATAGCTGACCAGTTTGGCCACGCCAAAGATCATGGTCTTGGTGCTGCCGGTCTGGTAGCGCACGCCGTTCACATCCAGCCACATGCTCAGAGCTTGGGGGTTGGGCACTTCATCGCGCGTGACCAGCCAAGGGCCGACAGGACCAAAGGTGTCGCAACCCTTGCCCTTGTCCCAGCTGCCGCCCAGCTCCAACTGGTATTCACGCTCGCTCACGTCGTTGACGACGCAGTAACCGGCCACATGGCTGATCGCGTCTTTTTGCGAGACATAACGGGCACGGGTCCCGATCACGATGCCCAGCTCAACTTCCCAGTCCGACTTCTTGGAGCCTTTGGGCAGCATGACGTCATCGTCCGCACCCTGGATGCAGGAGATCGCCTTGGTGAACACGATAGGTTCTTTGGGAATGGGCATGCCCGACTCGGCTGCGTGGTCAGCGTAGTTCAGGCCAATGGCGATGAATTTGCTGGTCGACGAGATGGGTGTACCGAAACGCTTTTTGCCGCGCACCAAAGGCAGCTTGTCGGTCTTGACCTTGGCCAACTTGGCCAGTGCCTTGTCGTTGAGCAACTCAGGCGTGATGTCCTTGACCACGGCGCTCAGGTCGCGCAATCGGCCATCGGCGTCGATCAGACCGGGTTTTTCCTTGCCGGGTTGGCCATAGCGAACGAGTTTCATAAAACCTCTCAGTGTGAAAAAAATCAATACGTGGAACGGCCACCGGACAGGTCAAAGACCGCGCCGGTGGAAAAGGAACATTCTTCGGTGCTCAGCCAGGTCACCATGGCGGCAACTTCTTCGGGCTCGCCAAAGCGACCCATCGGGATTTTGGACAGCATGAACTGAATGTGCTCAGGCGTCATTTGATCAAAGATCGCCGTCTTCACAGCCGCCGGGGTGACACAGTTCACGCGCACACCTGTTTCGGCCAGCTCCTTGCCCAGCGATTTTGTCAGACCAATCACTGCCGCCTTGCTGGCACTGTAAGCGCTGGCATTGGGGTTGCCGTCCTTGCCTGCCACCGAGGCGATGTTGACGATGCGACCGTAGTTGTGCGCCTTCATGTGCGCACTCAGTTCACGGCAGCAATGGAAAAGTCCATGCACGTTCACGTCGAACACCTGCTTCCAGGCATCGACCGGGTAGTCCCAGACCTGGGTGTTGGGGCCGGTGATGCCCGCGCTGTTGACCAGCACATCCACACCCGCCAAAGCCGTGGTTTGCGCCGTGGCCTGCACCACCGATTCGTGGCTGGCCACATCGACCTGCACCGTGTTGACGACAGCACCTGCTTGCTGTTTTCGCAATTGGTCTGCCGCTGCGCTCATGCCCGCCACATCGCGGTCCCAGATCGTGACGCGGGCACCCGAGGCCAGCATGCGCTGCGCAATGGCCAAACCCAAACCGGTGGCGCCCCCGGTGATGACCGCGTGGCGGCCTTTCATGTCGAGCAAGTTCATGCGGTCTTTCAGAAAGATCAAATGGTCATGCCACCGTCCACCATGTAGGCGTTGCCCGTGGCGAAGATGGATTCATCGGAAGCGAGGAAGGTGACGATGGGCGCGATCTCGTGCGCCTGTGCCAGACGCCCCATGGGCTGGCGGTTGATGAAGTCCTTGCGGGCCTGCACTGGGTCGGCATAGCTGTTGATCCGGTCTTGCAGCGAAGGCGTGTCCACGGTGCCAGGACAGATGCAATTGCAACGGATGCCCTGGCGCACATAGTCGGCCGCCACGCTCTTGGTCAAACCGATCACAGCGGCCTTGCTGGTGCCGTAAATGAAGCGGTTGGGCAAGCCCTTGACGCTGGAGCAAACGCTGGCCATGTTGATGATGCTGCCGCCGTGGCCCTCTTTTTCGAACTGCGCCACCATTTTGGGAATGGCCGCCTGGATCAGCCAGAACTGCGAGCGCACGTTCAGGTTGAAAGCAAAGTCCCACTCTTCGTCTTTGGCCTGTTCAATGTTGCCGTTGTGCACGAAGCCTGCGCAATTGAAGATCACGTCAATGCGGTCCATGCTGGCCACTTGGGCGGTGATCGCGTTTTTATCGAGCACGTTCAACACCGCAGTGTGCACATTCGCCACGCCTTGGTAAGACTTGAGCAGCTCGGCGTTCACATCGGTGGCGTACACGGTCGCGCCCTCTGCAGCCATGGCGAGCGCGGCCGCCTGGCCAATGCCCTGCCCGGCGGCGGTGACCAGCGCAATTTTTCCTTTGAGTCTCATGATCTCTGTCTCTCCATGTGTGCCAGTCCTGTGGGCATGAGCAAAGTGCTTGAATGCCAAACACACAGGGCGGAAGCGAAAAATTTTTGTTCAGCATCAACCGCCTGATCCACGGGTTTATGCGGATGCGAAATGGCTTGACGCTGCAAATTCAAACATGTGATGATTGTGCAACTGGTCTGACCACTTGTCCAATTCACGTTATCCCTGATTGCCCGAATGCCGATCCAAACCGTGGAACCCCAACGCCTGTACCGCCAGATTGCCGAGCAGCTTCGGCAACTGATGGCTTCGGGTGAATTTGCCGTGGGTTCGCGTTTGCCCGCCGAGCGGGACCTGGCAGTGCAGCTGGGCGTCAGCCGCCCCTCGGTGCGTGAAGCCCTGATCGCGCTCGAAGTCGAAGGCATGATCGAGGTGCGCACGGGCTCGGGCATCTACGTGCAAAGCACCTCGGCAGCCAAAACCGCCAAGTCTCAAGCCGATTCAGCCACCGAATGGGGGCCGCTTGAATTGATGAGTGCGCGCATCTTGGTCGAGTCCGAAGTGGCGGCTCTGGCGGCTCGCAACGCGCAAAAAAAAGACATCCAGGCCATCCGCGATGGGCTTGAGCAAATGAAGCGGGAAGCCGCTCGCGATGAAGTCCCACGCCAAGGCGACGAAGCCTTTCATGAAGCGATTGCACAGGCCTGCGGCAACAGCGTGCTGCTCGACACCGTGCAGCGCTATTGGCTGGCCCGAAACGGCCCTCTGTTTTCCAGGCTGGGGGACTATTTCGAGCACCCCGCCTCATGGCAGGCGGCCATCGCCGAGCACCAAGCGGTGTTCGATGCCATCGAAGCGCATGACGCTGCGGCGGCCCGCAAAGCCATGCAAAAGCACTTGAAACAGGCCCACAAAAGATACAGCGCGAGTTGGCGCCGCGCTCCCGCCCGTTAGCGGCTTGCTACGGGGTATGCAGTTTTTCGCGTCAACCATTTTCAAAACCATGAGGAGACAACGATGAGCAAACGATTCACCCTGAAAACCCTGGCGGCCCTGGGCGCCGTCGCGATTGGCTCGATGCTGATCAGCACCGGAGCGCAAGCCCAGCAAAAACTCAAATGGGCCCACGCCTACGAAACATCCGAGCCCTACCACATCGACTCGGTCTGGGCCGCTGAAGAAATCAAGAAGCGCAGCAACGGCAAGTTCGACATCCAGGTCTTCCCCGCCTCCACACTGGGCAAAGAGACCGACATCAACCAGGGCCTGACCCTGGGCACGGTGGACATGATCATCAGCGGCACCTCGTTTGCGGCACGCACATATCCGCGCCTGGGCATCGCCTACTACCCCTTCATCTTCCGCGATGGCGACCACCTGATCGCTTACTCCAAGAGCGCGGTTTTCCAGGAAATGGCCAATGAATACCGTGCCAAAACCGGCATCCAGATCACTGCCTACACCTACTACGGTGCGCGCCACACCACCGCCCAAAAAGCCTTCACCACCTGCGAAGGCATGAAGGGCCTGAAGATCCGCGTGCCCGATGTGCCAGCCTACACCGCCACCCCCAAAGCGTGCGGAGCCAACCCCACACCGATTGCTTTTGCCGAGGTCTACCTGGCCCTGCAAAACGGCACCGTGGATGCGCAAGAGAACCCGCTGACCACCATCGAGGCCAAGAAGTTCTACGAAGTGCAAAAAGCCATCATGCTCACGGGTCACATCGTGGACGGCCTGACCACGCAGATTGCACCGCACCTGTGGAACAAGCTCAGCGACGCCGAGAAGAAGATGTTCACCGAAGTGACGCAAGAAGCGGCCAATCGCTCGACCGCCAAGATCAAAAAGCGTGAAGCCGAACTGGTGGATGAGTTCAAGAAAAAAGGCCTGCAAATCGTGCAAGTCGATCGCAAGTCCTTCCAGGACGCTGTGCTCAAAAACGTTCCACTGGAAACACTGGGCTATACCCGCGCCGACTTCGACAAGATCCAGGCCGTCAAATAAAGCTGAGCCTGAACGCCAGTCAGGCACGGGTCTGACTGGCCTTTCTTTCTGATTTATTGCTGAATCCAAGGACCCCCATGAGCGACCTTCCCGATCTGGATGCCATGCCCAAAGTGATGGGTGACGACGGTCAGTTCCACGCCACCGACGATGCAGTCGATTTATCCGACACGCCCATTGAAGCCTGGGTGGCTCTGGCTTTTTTCTGGATGCTGGGCGCCACGGTGTTCTACCAGTTCATCACCCGTTATGTGATGAACAACTCGGCCTCGTGGACCGAAGAGATTGCCCGCTACATGCTGATCGCCACCGTGTTCACCGGTGCCACCATCGGCGTGGCCAAAAACAACCACATCCAGGTCGATTTTTTCTACCGCTTCATGCCCGAGTGGCTGTCCCGCGTCATGGGCACGCTGGTCGACATGATGCGCATCGCGTTCTTCGCCGCAGCCACCGTGCTGACGGGGCAAATGATGGACAAGCTGGGCAGCTACAAGATGACCATCATCGACCTGCCCATGAACATCGTCTACGGCGTGGTCATGGCCGGGTTTGCCGCCATGACACTGCGCGCCATCTGGGTGGCCCGTGTGCATTGGCAGCGCGGCTACACCGTGCTGCAACGCCCCGAGTCTGAAATGACCGACCGCTGAACCGCCTTTAGAAAGTTCTCCCATGCTGAAGATCCTTTTCCTCTTCCTGATGAGTGGCGGCATCCCGGTGGCCATTGCCATGGCCGGTGCGTCATTGCTGTACCTGTTCTTTGTGGAAAGCTCACCGCCCTTTGTGGTGATCCACCGCATGGTGTCGGGCATCGACAGCTTCCCGCTGTTGGCGGTGCCCTTCTTCATCCTGGCCGGCAACCTGATGAACAACGCGGGCATCACCAACCGCATCTACAACTACGCGCTGGCCCTGGTGGGCTGGCTCAAGGGTGGTCTGGGCCACGTCAACGTGGTGGGCTCTGTGGTGTTCGCAGGCATGAGTGGCACAGCCATTGCCGACGCCGCAGGCCTGGGCACCATCGAGATCAAGGCCATGAAAGACCATGGCTACAGCACCGAATTTGCGGTGGGCGTCACAGCCGCTTCGGCCACGCTGGGGCCCATCATCCCGCCCAGTTTGCCTTTCGTGATCTACGGCATGATGGCCAATGTGTCGGTCGGTGCGCTGTTCCTGGCGGGCATCTTGCCGGGCGTGCTGATGGCCATCTTGATGATGCTCACCGTGGCCTTCTTCGCCCACAAAAACGGCTGGGGAGCCGACGTCCAGTTTGACTGGTCCAAGGTGACCAAGGCCCTGGCCGAAACCGCTGTGGTGGTGGGCTGGCCGCTGTCTATCTGGTGGCTGGTCACGGCCATGGGCACACCACCGCAAATCACCGTGTTTGTGGCTTTGATCGTGCTGTTCGCGGCCGACAAGTTCTTCAAATTTCAGGCCGTTTTGCCCATCATGACGCCTGTGCTGCTGATCGGTGGCATGACCACTGGCGTGTTCACACCCACAGAAGGCGCGATTGCCGCCTGCTTCTGGGCCATCGCGCTGGGCTTCTTTTGGTACCGCACACTGAACTTCAAGATGTTCGTGAAGATCTGCCTGGACACGGTCGAGACCACAGCCACGGTGCTGTTCATCGTGGCCGCCGCCAGCATTTTTGGCTGGATGCTGACGGCCACCGGCGTGACTTCGGCGATCAGCGAATGGGTGTTGGGCTTCACCCAAACACCCTGGATGTTTCTGCTGCTGGCCAACTTGCTGATGCTGTTTGTGGGTTGCTTCCTGGAGCCTACGGCCGCCATCACCATCCTGGTGCCCATCCTGGTGCCGATCTGCCAGAAGCTGGGCATTGACCTGGTGCACTTCGGTCTGGTCATGGTGCTCAACCTGATGATCGGTCTGCTGCACCCGCCCATGGGCATGGTGCTGTTTGTACTGGCCCGCGTGGCCCGCCTGAGTGTGGAAGCGACCACCCGCGCCATCCTGCCTTGGCTGTTCCCATTGCTGGGCAGCCTGATCGTCATCACCTATATGCCCAGCCTGGTGCTGTGGTTGCCCAAGCAGTTTTATTGAGGCTTTCTCATGAGCAGTTTCATCCGTTTGCATTTGGCCGATGACGTGGTCATCGCGCGCAGCCAGCTCATGAGCGGCAGCACCGTCGAAGACGTGGCCGTGCGCGGCCTGGTGCCGCCCGGCCACAAGGTGGCCACCCGCGCCATCGCGGTGGGCGAGCCTGTGCGCCGTTACAACCAGATCATCGGATTCGCATCGCAGGCCATCGCCCCCGGCGAGCATGTGCACACGCACAACCTGAACATGGGCCCAGAAAAAGGCAACTTCGAGCGCGACTACGCCATCGGGCAGGATGTGAAACCCGCGCCTGAGCGCAAGCAAGCCAGCTTCATGGGCTACAAACGTTCTGACGGTCGTGTGGCCACGCGCAACTACATTGGCGTGCTGTCCAGCGTGAACTGTTCGGCCACGGCCGCACGCGCCATTGCTGACCATTTCTCCAAACGCAACAACCCGCAAGCACTGGCCCACTTCCCGAATGTGGACGGTGTGGTCGCCCTGACCCACGGCAGCGGCTGCGGCATGGACACCGAAGGCCTGGGCATCCAGCTCCTGGAACGCACGCTGGCCGGTTACGCCACGCATGCCAACTTCTGGGGGGTGGTGGTGGTGGGCCTGGGCTGCGAAGCCAACCAACTCAACACCTGGCTCACACACAGCAGCCTGCGTGAGGGCGACACGCTCAAGGTCTTCAACATCCAGGACACAGGCGGTACGCGCCTCACGGTGGAAAAAGGCATCGCGTTGATTGAAGAAATGCTGCCCCGTGCCAACGCCATCACCCGCGAGCCTTGCAGTGCCGAGCACATCACGGTGGGCCTGCAATGCGGCGGCTCGGACGGTTATTCGGGCATCAGCGCCAACCCGGCGCTGGGCGCAGCGGTGGACCTGCTGGTGCAGCATGGTGGCACCGCCATCTTGAGCGAAACGCCCGAGATTTATGGCGCCGAGCATCTGCTCACACGCCGCGCTGTGCAAGCCGAAGTGGCGCACAAACTGATCGAGCGCATCCGCTGGTGGGAGCAGTACACCGCCAGCAATGGTGGCGAAATGAACAACAACCCCTCTCCCGGCAACAAGGCCGGTGGCCTGACCACCATCCTCGAAAAATCGCTCGGCGCGGTGGCCAAAGGTGGCACCAGCAACTTGCAGGCGGTCTACGAATACGCCGAGCCTGTGAAAACCCGTGGTTTTGTCTACATGGACACGCCCGGCTACGACCCGGTCAGCGCGACAGGCCAGGTGGCCGGTGGTGCCAACCTGATCTGCTTTACCACCGGGCGCGGCAGTGCCTATGGCTGCGCGCCCTCGCCCAGCCTCAAGCTCGCCACCAACAGCGCCCTGTGGAAGCGGCAGGAAGAAGACATGGACCTCAACTGCGGCGAGATTGTGGACGGCAGCGTGAGCATCGCCGAGATGGGCCAGCGCATCTTCGACATGATGCTGGCCGCCGCTTCGGGCGAGCCGACCAAGAGCGAGCGCCACGGCTACGGGCAAAACGAGTTTGTGCCGTGGCAAATCGGCGCGGTAATGTAATGACTTTGCGGGACAGATCTTTAGCTCTGTCCCCAACCAATTAAGCAAGAACATGAGCCACACCATTTCTGCGCACGATCTGCGCACCAAAGTCGCCCGGATCATCGAGCAAGCGGGCAGCGCCCCTGCCGAAGCTGCACAGGTGGCCGACAACCTGGTCATGGCCAACCTGAGTGGGCACGACTCGCATGGCGTGGGTATGGTGCCGCGCTATGTGGACGCGGTGCTTGAAGGCGGCCTCTCGCCCAACACGGGCGTCAAAGTCCTGCTCGACACCGGACCTCTCTTGAACCTGGATGGCCAGCGCGGCTACGGCCAGGTCACGGGCGTGCAAGCCATGCAGATGGGCATTGAGCGTGCCAAGCAGCACGGTGTGTGCACAGTGGCCCTGAGCCGCTCGCACCACCTGGGCCGCATCGGCCACTTTGCCGAAATGGCCGTGGCCCAGGGCCTGGTGTCGGTGCATTTTGTGAACGTGCTCTCGCGCCCCGTGGTCGCGCCCTTTGGCGGTGGCGACGGGCGCTTTGGCACCAACCCCTGCTGCATCGGCGTGCCCATGGGCAGTCGCGCCCCCTTTGTGCTGGACTTTGCCACCAGCCGCGTGGCGCAGGGCAAGATGCGCGTGGCCCACAACAAAGGGGAGCAAGTGCCCCCCGGCTATTTGATCGACGAACACGGCCACCCCACCACCGACCCCGGCGTGGTGGTGGTGCCGCAGTCCAACGGTCTGTTTGGTGCGCTCATGACCTTTGGCGACCACAAAGGCTTTGGCATGGCCGTGGCCTGCGAACTGCTGGGCGGCGCGCTCACCGGCAGCGGCACCTGGCACCGTGAGGCCGACCAGCAACGCGCCGTGCTCAACGGCATGCTGACCATGTTGATCGACCCGGTGCGCCTGGGCACGCAAGCCCTGTTCGAGCAGGAAGCCCTGGCCTTTGCCGACTGGCTGCGCCAAAGCCCCGATGCCCCCGGCAGCGAAGGCGTGCGCATGGCAGGCGAGCCCGAACGCGCCGCCCGAGCCGAACGTGAAAAGAGCGGCATATGGATCGACGATGCCACCTGGGCCGAGATCGAAGCATCCGAACACAAACTTCAACAGCGTTGAGTTCCCCGCACTCCACAGCACTTTGCACATCTGAATCATGCACCTGTCTGCCGCCACGCTGGGCACATTGCCCTTAGCCATCCAGACCCCGACGTATGACCGCACAGCCCATGCCCCTGGCGTGGTGCACCTGGGTCTGGGAGCTTTTCACCGCGCGCACCAGGCCATGGTGTTTGACCCATTGCTGGCCGGTGGCGACACGCGATGGGGCATCCACGGCGTGGGCATGACGCGACCTGATCTGGTGAACCAACTCAAAGCACAGGACGGCCTGTACGCGGTGCGCATTGCCGACGGCCAAGGCGTGCGCTGGCAAGTGCCCGGCGCCCTGTGGCGCATGAACGTGGCCGCCACCGAACGCGATGCGGTGGTGCAGGCCATTGCCGCGCCCGCCACACGCTGGGTCACGCTCACCGTCACAGAAAAAGGCTACACCCCGGCACTGGGCCAGCTGCTGCTGGACGGTCTGCGCCTGCGCCAGCAAGCAGGTTTGCCCGGCATCACTGTGGCCTCGTGTGACAACCTGCAAGGCAATGGCCACAAACTGCAGGCCTTGGTCAAAGCCGCCGCGACAACGCAAGACACCGAACTGCTGCGCTGGCTGGACGCGCAATGCGCTTTCCCGTGCAGCATGGTGGACCGCATCGTGCCCGCCGCCACGCCCGAAGTGATGGCTGCCGCGCACGAGGCGCTGGGCGTGCCAGACCACTGCGCCCTGAGCACCGAAGGCTTTTGGGAATGGGTGATCGAAGACCGCTTTGCCGACCCGGCTGACGCTGCCCTGCTGCAAAGTGCTGGCGTGCGCGTGACGGGCGATGTGCACAGCTACGAAGAGGCCAAACTGCGCATGCTCAACGGCAGCCACTCGGCCATGGCCCTCATGGGCGCGGTCACGGCGCGGCCTTACATTGCCAGCTGCATCGGGGTGCCGCACATCCGCTCCTTCGTGCACCAGCTGATGGGCCGCGAAGTCGCGCCGCACCTGAGTCGCAGCGACTGGGCCGAGTACCGCGACGCGCTGATCGCACGCTTTGGCAACCCCTATCTGAAGCACAGCGTGCACCAGATCGCCACCGACAGCTCGCAAAAAATTCCGCAGCGCTGGCCCCCTTCGGTGCTGGGACAGATCGCCCAAGGCGCTTCGTATGAACACCACGCGCTGGCCGCCGCCGTGTTTGTGCGCTACACCCTGGGCGTGGACGAGCAAGGCCAGGCCTACACCCTGAACGACCCGCAAGCCGACAGCCTGATGGCGCTGGGCGCTGCACAGCGCACCGAGCCCGAAGCCTGTGTGCGCGCCCTGCTGGCCCGCGAAGACCTGTGGGGCAACGCCCTGCCGCAGCACGCGGCGTGGATCGCCCGCGTCACCCACTGGCATCAGCAGCTTCTGCAACACGGCGTGGACGCAGCGATCCAGCAACTGCTTGCACAGGAAGGTTGAACCATGAAAATCACCGCCGCCCGCGTCATCGTCTGCAGCCCTGGCCGCAACTTCGTCACCCTCAAGATCGAGACCGACCAGGGCGTCACCGGCATCGGCGACGCCACACTCAACGGCCGCGAACTGGCCGTGGTCAGCTACCTCGAAGACCATGTGATCCCCTGCCTGATCGGGCGCGACCCGCAGCAAATCGAGGACATCTGGCAATACCTCTACAAAGGCGCTTACTGGCGCCGCGGCCCAGTGACCATGAGCGCGATTGCCGCCGTGGACACCGCGCTGTGGGACATCAAAGCCAAGATGGCGGGCATGCCGCTGTACCAGCTGCTGGGCGGGCGCAGCCGCACCGGGGTGATGGTCTACGGCCACGCCAATGGCCGCGATACCGCCGAAACGGTCGATGAAGTTTTGCGCCACAAAGAAGAAGGCTACTTGGCCATCCGCGCCCAAAGCGGCGTGCCGGGGCTGAACAAGGTCTATGGCGTGAGCGGTGCCAAACGCATGTACGAGCCTGCCGACGGCAACCTGCCCGGCGAGCACGACTGGAGCACCGAAAAATACCTGCGCCACACGCCCGGCCTGTTTGAAGCCGTGCGCGAAGCTGTGGGTCCGGACATCCACCTGCTGCACGATGTACACCACCGCCTGACGCCCATTGAAGCCGGGCAGCTGGGCAAGGCGCTTGAACCCGTGCGCATGTTCTGGATGGAAGACCCGACACCTGCCGAAAACCAGGACGCCTTCCAGTGGATACGCCATCACACCACCACGCCGATCGCGGTGGGCGAGATTTTCAACAGCATCTGGGACTGCAAGACGCTGATCGAGAAACAGCTGATCGACTACATCCGCACCACCGTGGTCCACGCGGGCGGCATCACGCACCTGCGGCGCATCGCCGACCTGGCCAGCCTCTACCAAGTGCGCACTGGCTGCCATGGCGCGACCGACTTGTCGCCGGTCTGCATGGGCGCGGCCCTGCACTTTGACACCTGGGTGCCCAACTTTGGTGTGCAGGAGTTCATGCCCCACAGCGAAGAAATGCTCTCGGTCTTCCCGCACGACTACCGTTTTGAGCACGGCATGATGCACTGCGGCGAGTCACCCGGCCACGGGGTGGACATCGACGAGAAACTGGCAGCCAAGTACCCCTACCAGCGGGCTTATTTGCCGGTGAACCGGCTGCAGCATGATGGGACCTTGTGGAATTGGTGAAGACAAAAGACCGCTGACTGCAGGTCGGCAGTACAAGACACTGGGTTTACAAGCCGGTTCACCTTCAAAAAGTCGGCACCAATCCGCGACAATCGGGGTTCTACCGATGAACACCATGCACACCCCCACTTTTTCCAAACTCTCCATTGCCCTGGCCATTGCCGCAGGTGCCCTGATTTCTGGTTCAAGCGCCTTCGCAGCCAAACATCCCAAAGCCAAAGCGGCAGCCTCCAAGCCCGCGGCAAGCAAAAAAGCGGCAGCAGCCACCAACGCCTTGCCTCCCCTGGAAGCGCAGGTCGCCCTGGCGGCCAACCCGCCCGCCCTGCCTGCCAAAGCCTGGCTGCTGATGGACTTTGACTCCGGTGAAGTGCTGGCTTCGGCCAACGCCGACGAGGCGCTGCCCCCGGCCTCGCTCACCAAGATGATGACCAGCTACATCGTCGAGCAGGCGCTGCGTGCAGGCAAACTCAAGCAGACCGATCTGGTCACCGTGAGCGAGAACGCCTGGTGCCGAGGCACCAGCGCCGAGTCGTGCATGTACCTGCCGCTGAACAGCCAGGCCACCGTCATCGATCTGCTGCGCGGCATCATCATCCAGTCGGGCAACGATGCGTCCAAAGCGATTGCCGAGCACATGGCAGGCTCAGAAGCGGGCTTTGCCAAGTTGATGAACGCCGAGGCCCAGCGCCTGGGCATGACGCACACGACCTTTGTGAACCCCACGGGCTTGCCCGATCCGGCACACAAGTCGTCGGCGCGTGACCTGGCCATCCTGGCGCGCGCCATCATCAAGGACGGTGCCGAGTACTACCCCCTCTACGCCGAGCGCGAGTTCAAGTACAACGGCATCAAGCAAGGCAACCGCAACGCCCTGCTCTACACCGACCCCACCGTGGATGGCCTGAAGACCGGCCACACCGCCGATGCCGGTTTCTGCCTGGTGACCTCCTCCAAGCGCAACGACATGCGCCTGATCTCGGTCATCCTCAACACCCACAGCGCGCAGGCACGGGCCGATCAGACCCGAACCCTGCTGGGTTGGGGCTATGGCAGCTTCGAGAAAGTCACGCCAATCGCAGCCGACGCGGTGGTCGCCACCGCCAAGATCAGCTTTGGCAAGATGGACACGGTCGCTGCGGGCCTGGGTTCACCCTGGATGATCACGGTGCCACGCGGCCAGCAAGTGCAGACCGCTGTGCAGCTCAATCCTGGCCTGGAAGCCCCCGTGGCCAAAGGCGCTGTGATTGGCAAAATGGTCGCCACCTCGAACGGCAAAACCGTGGGCGAAACCCCACTGGTGGCACAAGCGGATGTGGAACGCTCGGGCCTGCTGCTGCGCGGCTGGCAGCATCTGCTCAAGCTGTTCGGCAAGTGATCTGACGGATCAGGCGGTGCAGGGCCCGGCGCTCTGCCCGCTTAAAGCATTCGGGTTAAAGCCACCTGCAAATGCTCGGACGGCAAACGCTTGAACCCGGAGCGCACAAAGCGCTGCAAGCGCCCTTGCATGAAGGCCACCAGCACCGAGGCCTGCACCTGGGTGTCCACCGTGGGGGTGGCCGACGCGGCATTCGTTTCGCGCAGTGACTGGCGCAGTTGTGATTCGATCTTGTCAAACAGCAGGTTGATGCGTTCCTGCAGGCGTTCGTGCTCCAGCACCAGTGCATCGCCGGTCATGACGCGGCACATGCCGGGGTTCTTTTCTGCAAACTGGATCAACAGCGCCAGGATGCGCGCAGCCTGGTTGGGCCCCACAGGCTCACGGTCGGTCACCTGACGGATCAGGCCAATGACGGACTGGTCCACAAAATCGATCAAGCCCTCGAACATCTGCGCCTTGCTGGCGAAGTGCCGGTACAAGGCCGCTTCGCTCACACCGATTCTGGCAGCCAGCGATGCTGTGGTCACACGCTCGGCACCGGGCTGCTCCAGCATGCTGGCCAGGGTCTGCAGAATTTGCTGACGGCGCTCACCCGGACGGGGGCGTTTGCGCACAGGGGCAGCCTCTTCGGAGGCGTTCAGGTTCGATTCATCCATTTCGGACATTTGTCTTCCTCCCCTGTAGTCGGCAGGCCAGGTGTCAGCGGCTCTTGATCATGGTGCCAAAGGCCTGCTCGGACAGGACTTCCAGCAGCATGGCGTGCGGCACGCGGCCATCGATGATGTGCACGGCATTGACGCCGCTTTTGGCCGCATCCAAAGCGCCGGCGATCTTCGGAATCATGCCGCCGCTGATGGTGCCGTCGGCGCACAACTCGTCGATGCGGTTCGGGGTCAGCTCGGTGAGCAACTGGCCTTCTTTGTCGAGCACACCACGGATGTTGGTGAGCATGAGCAGTTTTTCGGCCTGCAGCACGGTGGCCAGCTTGGCGGCCACCACGTCGGCGTTGATGTTGTAGCTCTCGTTGTTCTCACCAAAACCGATGGGGCTGACCACCGGGATGAAGGCATCGTCTTGCAAGGCCTTGAGGATGGACGGATCGATGCTGACGATGTCGCCGACCTGGCCCACGTCCAGCTCTTTGCTCGGGTCTTGCGCGTCGATCAGGCGCAATTTGCGGGCACGGATCATGGCGCCGTCGCGACCGGTCAGGCCCACGGCCTTGCCGCCAGCGCGATTGATCATGCCCACGATGTCTTGCTGCACTTCACCGCCCAGCACCCATTCGACCACTTCCATGGTCTCGGCGTCGGTCACACGCATGCCCTGCACAAACTCGCCTTTCTTGCCCAGACGGGTCAGGGCGTTTTCAATTTGCGGGCCGCCGCCGTGCACCACCACCGGGTTCATGCCCACCAGCTTGAGCAAGACCACGTCTTCGGCAAAGGCTTGTTGCAGGGCCGGGTCGGTCATGGCGTTGCCGCCGTATTTGATGACCAGGGTCTTGCCATGGAACTTACGGATGTAGGGCATGGCCTGCGCCAGGATCTGGGCTTGGTCGCGAGGGGAAACAGCAGCGGTTTCGGTCATGGTGGTGGCAATGAAAACAGGTTGGAAAGGATTGTGCCGCAATCGGCTCAGAGGATTTCGCTCAGCAGGCGGTCCACGCCGTGCTGCCAGTGCGGCAACGTCAAGCCGAACTGGGACTGCAGTTTTTGGGTGTTCAAGCGCGAGTTGAATGGGCGCTGTGCGGGCGTCGGGAATGCACTGGTGGGCACGGGGGCAATCTCCTTGACCATCCAATTCAACTCCGGGCGCAGGGCTTGTGCGCGGGCAATCACATGGCTGGCGTAACCGTGCCAGGTGGTTTCGCCACTGGCGACCAGATGGTACAGGCCTGAAGCGGCTTCGCCATGAAGGGCCTGGCGGATGGCATGGGCCGTCACATCGGCAATGAGATCGGCGCCGGTGGGTGCCCCATGCTGGTCATCAATGACGGTCAGGCGTTCGCGCTCTTGTGCCAGGCGCAGCATGGTCTTGGCAAAGTTGCCGCCGCGTGCGGCGTACACCCAGCTGGTGCGAAAGATGAGGTGTTTGCAACCACTGGCGGCAATGGCCTGCTCACCTTCGAGCTTGGTCTGGCCGTACACGCCCAGCGGCCCTGTCGCGTCGTCCTCTTGCCGGGGCTGCTCGCCACGGCCGTCAAACACGTAGTCGGTCGAGTAATGCACCAGCCAGGCCCCGCTGCGTGCTGCGGCCTGCGCCAACGTGGCCGGGGCTTCGGCGTTGATGCGGCGAGCCAGCTCGGGTTCGCTCTCGGCTTTGTCCACTGCGGTGTGGGCCGCGGCATTGATGATCACATCGGGCTGATAAGCGGCAACGGTCTCTGCCAGCTCTGCAGGTCGACTCAGGTCACCACAGAAATCGCTGCTGTGCCGATCCAGCGACAACAGCTGCCCCAGTGGGGCCAGACTGCGCTGCAGCTCCCAGCCCACCTGGCCATTCTTCCCCAGCAGCAGGATCTTCATGCCTGACGCCCTGCGTAGTTCTTGCTGACCCATTCACGGTAAGCACCGCTTTGCACATGCGCGACCCATTCGGGGTTGGCCAGGTACCACTGCACCGTCTTGCGGATGCCGGTCTCAAAGGTCTCGGCAGGCTTCCAGCCCAGTT
>Ga0213920_1000654_pt1 | contig 24131 bp, 24 predicted proteins | sample McNCre1117MG_FD_161054 | JGI IMG/M metagenome (GOLD analysis project Ga0213920, IMG submission 161054) | Freshwater microbial communities from McNutts Creek, Athens, Georgia, United States - 11-17 MG | ecosystem: Environmental > Aquatic > Freshwater > Creek | place: USA: Georgia | collected...
AGCTCGCGCTCGATCAATGCTTGTTTAGCCACGTGCCACCTCTGTCTTGAATGGGAAACGGAAACCAGCGAGAAGCGCCTTGCACTCTTCGTCGGTCTTAGCCGTCGTGGTGATGCTGATATTCAAACCACGCAAAGCATCAACTTTGTCGTATTCGATCTCAGGGAAAATGATTTGCTCTTTAACGCCGATGTTGTAGTTGCCACGACCGTCGAAGGCGCGGGCAGAGATACCACGGAAGTCACGAACGCGAGGCAAAGCCACGGTCACGAAACGATCCAGGAATTCATACATCTGAACGCCACGCAAAGTCACCATGCAACCGATAGGCTGGCCTTCACGGATTTTGAAACCCGCAATCGCTTTTTTAGCCTTGGTCACCACTGGCTTTTGGCCGGCGATTTTGGTCAGGTCGCTCACAGCGTTGTCCATAACCTTCTTGTCAGCCACAGCTTCGCTCACACCCATGTTCAACGTGATTTTGGTCAAACGTGGAACTTGCATGGGCGATGTGTAACCGAACTTAGCAGTCAGTTCAGCAGCTACTTTTTCGCGGTAGTGTTGTTGGAGTCGTGCCATTTTTATGCCGCCTTGATTTCTTCGCCGCTGGACTTGTAAACGCGCACTTTGCTGCCGTCTGCCAGGACTTTGATGCCAACACGATCAGCCTTACCAGTAGCCGCATTGAAGATAGCTACGTTGGACTGATGGATAGGCATTGTTTTTTCAACGATGCCACCTTGCGTGCCAGCCATTGGGTTTGGCTTGGTGTGTTTCTTCACCAAGTTGATGCCATCAACCACCAAGTGGCTGTCATCTTTGCGCAGCGACACAACGCCACGCTTGCCTTTGTCACGCCCAGTAAGGACGATGACTTGGTCGCCTTTGCGAATCTTGTTCATTGTTAGCCCTTACAGAACTTCAGGAGCCAATGACACGATCTTCATGAACTTCTCAGTGCGCAACTCGCGCGTCACTGGGCCGAAGATACGGGTGCCGATAGGCTCCAACTTTGCATTGAGCAACACAGCTGCATTGCCATCGAATTTAACGAGCGAACCGTCGCCACGGCGGATGCCTTTGGCAGTACGGACCACAACAGCGCTATACACCTCGCCTTTTTTGACGCGGCCGCGTGGAGCAGCTTCTTTAACGCTCACCTTGATGATGTCACCAACACTTGCATAGCGACGCTTTGAACCGCCGAGCACCTTAATGCACAGAACGGACTTAGCGCCGGTGTTGTCAGCGACATCTAACCGAGATTCAGTTTGGATCATTTCAATATTCCCAACTTGCATCAGCCTTTGCGCAACTTACCTTTACAGGCTGTTCACGCATTGAACCGATCAGTCTTGGGCCCGTCATCCACATCGCGAACCACTCGCAACGCTTCAACTTGGGGCAGATAAACCCCGCTTTTTTAGCGGAGCCGCAGATTATGCCATAACTTTTTAGCCCGCGTCAAACTATTTTTACGATTCTTTTGGGTTTCGCAGACAATTCCACCATGTCTACACCCTCCAACACCCCTCAAACCCTTGCATTCATTGGCGGCGGCAACATGGCGAGCGCCATCATCGGCGGCCTGATCAAGCAAGGCACTGCTGCCGACCGCATCTTGGTCGTTGAGCCTTTTGAAGAAGCGCGCCAGCGCCTACAAACCCAATTTGGCGTGCGCGTTCTAGCAGTTGCCGACGCCGTCTTAGCCGAAGCAGGCTTGGTGATTTGGGCCGTCAAGCCTCAAACTTTTAAAGAAGCAGCCGTGCAAACGCGTGAGTTCTGCGCCAACGCCTTGCACCTGAGCGTCGCCGCGGGCATTCGCAGTGACAGCATCGCCAGCTGGCTAGGCACTGAGCGCGTGGCTCGAGCTATGCCCAACACACCTGCACTGGTAGGTCTTGGCCAAACAGGTTTGTTTGCCCGCAGCGCAGTCACCGCGGCAGACAAAACATGGATTGAACACGTCGTTGCCACTACAGGTGCGCTGCTGTGGGTCAAAGACGAGCCCTTGCTCGATGCCGTCACAGCCATATCAGGCTCAGGCCCCGCCTACGTGTTTTTCTTCATCGAAGCCATGGTCGAAGCCGGCGTCAAAATGGGGCTGACCGCAGAACAGGCCGCTCAGCTGGCCATTGGCACATTTGAAGGTGCATCACAGCTAGCCAAAAGCTCGAACGAGCCGCCAGCCGTGCTGCGCGAACGCGTCACATCCAAAGGTGGAACCACTTACGCAGCCCTCACCTCGATGCAAAGCGCGCATGTGGCTGAGCTTTTTCAGGCGGCTCTACATGCGGCCAAACAGCGCGCGCACGAACTCGGCGACGAATTTGGCGCGTAAGAATTTGCGCCAAAACTGGTGCGACAATATCTCTGTTGATTCTTAATACATTTGCATCCATGAACAAACTTCTCATTTCTCTTCTGTCAGCAGCCGCATTGGGTTTGCCATTGACTTCATTGGCGCAAGCGCCTGCCATGCCTGCTGCACCTGTGGCACAACCTGAACAAGCTTCAGCCCCAGCAGTGAGCAACACCGACTCTGCTGCCACTAAAAAAGCAGCTAAGAAAGCCAAGAAAAAGAAGTTGAAAAAGAAAAAATCTAAAAAATCCAAAGCTCACTAAGCCAAACGCTGAGAGCTTCAAATAGAAAAGCGCTTGCGGCATTTGCCCAAGCGCTTTTTTCATGCCGCCTCTAAATGCGACATCAAGGGAATGCGTAACTCAGTGCAATGCCAGAAAACACGGTTGCCCCCAACCAGTGGTTCATGCGAAACGCTCTGAAGCACCCCTCGCGCGACCGGTCCATGATGAGCAAGAAATGCCACACCGCTTGCAAGCCTGCCAAACACAGGGCAAAGGTCCAATGCCCGTTTAACTTCTCTTGTTCAAGCAAGCCGTACCAGCCACACAAATACACCGCATAAAACGCCATGATCGCCGACACATCATGACGACCCAAGGTGATGGCAGAGGTCTTCATGCCAATACGGATGTCGTCGTCACGATCGACCATCGCGTACTCGGTGTCGTATGCCAAGACCCAAAACAAATTGAACAACATCAAGCCCCATGCTTGCATGGGCACTGCGTCACTCAAAGTTTGCAAGGAGAGATCTTGCCATGCAAGGTGGGCACTTCCAACGGCCACAAACGCCAGCGGAATGCCAAAGCTAAATGCCACGCCCAACACGGCCTGCGGCATTGACACATAGCGTTTGGCATAGGGATAAATCAAGGTCACGGCCAAGCCCGCAAATGACCAAACGATGGTGGCTGGGTTGGTGGTCAACACCAACCCAAACGCAGCCAACGCCAGCACAGCGCCCACCAACAAGGCCTCGCGTACCGACACCGCGCCGCGCGTCACAGGGCGCTCGGCTGTGCGTTTGACATGACGGTCAAACTCTCGGTCGGCCACATCGTTGATGCAGCAACCCGCGCTGCGCATGAGGATGGTGCCCAACACAAACACCGCCAACAAATGCCACCCGGGCCAGCCGTCGGCCGCCACCCATAAGGCAGACAGCGAAGGCCATAGCAACAGCAACCAGCCAGCAGGTCGGTTCCAACGGATCAAATCGAGGTAAAGGTTCAAACGTTCACGCATCTCGCACCATCAAGACAAACGGTTCACACCTGGCAGTTCGCAGGCGTAAATGGCATTACGCAAAGCCGCAATCGCTTCGTAACGCGTGAAACTGCGACGCCACGCCAACACCACACGGCGCGTAGGTGGCTCACCCCCTTTGTCATCGGTGATGGGCAAATAGCGCACATAGGTTTCTTCGCTTTTCTTGCGCTTAGCTTGTGTGTCTAGGGCTTCTTTTGGAACACTCAGGCGAGGCACCAATGTCACACCCATGCCTGCAGCCACCATGTGTTTGATGGTCTCCAACGACGAGCCTTCAAAGCTCTTTTGAATCCCTTCGGCATTGCTTGAGAAACGCGCAAACTCTGGGCAAACTTCCAGCACATGGTCGCGAAAGCAATGGCCATTGCCGAGCAACAACATGGTTTCGTTTTTCAACTCATCTGCACTCACTTGCTTCAACTTGGCTAGCGCATGGTTACTCGGCACAGCCGCCATAAAAGGCTCGTCATACAAGGGGGCTGTGGCAAGGCCTGTATCGGGAAACGGCTCGGCCAGAATGGCGCAATCAATCTCGCCGGTGCGCAACATTTCTAGCAAACGCACAGTGAAGTTCTCTTGCAACATGAGCGGCATTTGCGGCGTTTTAGAAATGGCTTGGCGCACAAGGCTTGGCAACAAATACGGGCCGATGGTGTAAATCACACCCAACTTCAAAGGACCCGCCAATGGGTCTTTGCCGCGCTTGGCAATTTCTTTAATATTGGCTGCTTGCTCCAACACGCTTTGCGCTTGGCGAATGATCTCTTCGCCCAAAGCCGTCACAGCCACTTCGTTGGCGCTGCGTTCAAACAGCTTCACATCCAACTCTTCTTCAAGCTTTTTGATCGCCACTGACAACGTCGGTTGCGACACAAAGCAAGCCTCGGCCGCGCGGCCAAAGTGCTTTTCGCGGGCCACCGCCACGATGTATTTGAGTTCGGTGAGGGTCATGTGTTTAAGCCTTCAAGAAATCCGATTTTCCACCCAACCAACGGCTCACATGTCGCTCGGCCAATTCGGGGTATTTGTCCAGCATCAGCGGTGCCAACTCTCGCGCCCATTGCAGCAGCTCGCCGTCTTCGGCCAAGTCTGCAAAACGCAGCAGCGCGGCCCCCGATTGACGTGCCCCCAAGAACTCACCGGGGCCACGAATTTCCAAGTCTCGGCGGGCAATCTCGAACCCATCCGAAGTTTCCACCATCGCGCGCAGGCGCTCTCGCGCCGTCTCACTCACACGCCCGCTCTCGCCCGTGGCGTACATCAGCACACACGCAGATGCTGCCGCGCCGCGCCCCACCCGCCCGCGCAGCTGGTGCAACTGGCTCAAACCAAATCGCTCCGCATGCTCAATCACCATGAGCGAAGCATTGGGCACATCCACACCCACTTCAATCACTGTGGTGCTGACCAGCACGCCCATCGCACCGCTCTCAAACTGCGCCATCACCGCTTTTTTGTCAGCAGGCGGCATGCGTGAGTGCAACAAGCCCACCAGCACAGGCTTTGTGCCTGGGTAGTTGAGCGCATCCATCAACAAGGCATGCGTTTCGGTGGCGTTGGTTAAATCAAGCGCTTCGCTCTCTTCAATCAGCGGACACACCCAATACACCTGGCGGCCTTCGTCAAGCTGGTGACGAATGCGCTCGATCAACTCATCGCGTCGCGCCTCAGACACCAGCTTGGTCACCACCGGCGTGCGGCCCGGCGGCAACTCGTCGAGCGTGGACACATCGAGGTCAGCGTAATAACTCATGGCCAAGGTGCGAGGAATGGGTGTGGCACTCATCATCAGCATGTGTGGCTCTTGCTGTGGCATGCCGTCGTGCGTCAGCATCTTCTCGCGCAAGGCCAAGCGCTGCGCCACACCAAAGCGGTGCTGTTCGTCGATGATGGCCAAGGCCAGGTTTTTGAACTGCACCTGCTCTTGAATCACCGCGTGTGTTCCCACCACCAAGGCAGCTTCGCCACTGGCAATGAGGCCCAGCATTTCGGTGCGTTCTTTTTTCTTTTGGCTACCCGTGAGCCACGCCACGCGCTTGCCCAACGGCGTGAGCAAGGGCTCTAACCAACCAATGAGTTTGCGAAAGTGTTGCTCAGCCAAAATTTCTGTGGGGGCCATCAGCGCACATTGCCAGCCGCCGTCCATCGTCACCGCGGCAGCCAGTGCTGCCACCACGGTTTTGCCCGAGCCCACATCACCTTGCAGCAAACGGTGCATCGGCACTTGGCGCATCAGGTCTTGAGCGATTTCTTCGCCCACGCGGCGCTGTGCGCCCGTCAACCCAAAGGGCAACACGCCCAGCAGTTGCTCATGCAAACCGCCCGTGGTCAGCACCAACGCCGGCGCACGCAGCTCGTCACGCGCACGCTTGGACTGCAACTGCGACAACTGTTGCGCCAGCAGTTCTTCAGCCTTTAAGCGTTGCCACGCAGGGTGCGTGCGGTCTTCCAACTGCGCTAGCGACACATCAGGCGTGGGGTGATGCAAAAAGTGCAATGCTTGCTCTAGGCTCCACGCCTTCGCGCCAGCACTCATGGCAGAGCGCGGCATGTACTCAGGTGGAATCGTCTCGACAAACGCGCCATGGCGCGCCGCATGCACCAACCCGCTGTGCACCGCTTTGCGCAAATACACCTGCGGCAAACCCGCCGAGGTGGGGTACACGGGCGTGAGCGCATTGGGCAGCTCGCCACCAGCCATATGAAAGCTCGGGTGCATCATGGTGCGCCCCATAAAGCCACCCTTCACCTCGCCACGCAAACGCAAACGGCTACCGACAGCCAAGGCTTTTTGTTGCGAAGGGTAAAAACTGAAGAAGCGCAGGGTGCACGTGTCAGAGCCATCGTCCACCACCACCAGCAATTGGCGGCGTGGCTTGTAGGTAATGTCGCACGACACCACCGTGGCTTCAATTTGCGCCATGTCACCCTCGCGCGTGTCGGCCAATCGCACGATGCGCGTTTCGTCTTCGTAGCGCAGGGGCAGGTGCAGCGCCAAATCAATGTCGCGGTCCAGCCCAAGCTTGCGCAACGCTTTTTGCGGCGCGGAGAGGGGTTTGTTGTCCGTTTTGGCTTCAGGCTTGACGGATGGCTTGGCGCGAGTCATGGGACAATTGTGCCTCTGTCATTTGATCCCCTTCAACTTGGAACGGGCCCGTCCGGCCCTCAAGCACATGTCACACACTTACACGCTCAGCGATTTCGATTTCGAACTGCCTGAGTCCCTGATTGCCCAGCACCCCGCCTCTGAACGCAGCGCTTCGCGTTTGCTCGATGGCCGCCATGCTGAATTTGCCAATCGCACCTTCAAAGACCTGCCCTCCCTGTTGAAAGCTGGCGACTTGCTGGTGTTCAACGACACCCAAGTGGTGAAAGCCCGTTTGTTTGGCGAGAAGCCCACGGGCGGCAAGCTCGAACTCTTGGTCGAGCGCGTGCTGACCAACCACGAAGTCGTGGCCCACATGAAGGTGAGTAAAAAGCCGCCTGTGGGTACTGAGCTGTTGATGGTCGGTGGATACACCGCCACGCTACTGGGCCGCTGGCCCAATGAAGACGGACAATTATTTCGCTTCAAGTTCAGCGACGAGCCGCACACCCTCATGCAAGCGCACGGCCACATGCCGTTGCCGCCCTACATTGAGCGCCACCAAAACACGGCTGACGCGCAGCACGAAACCGAGGAAGACAAAGCCGAAGACGAGCGCCGTTACCAAACTGTGTTTGCCAAACACCCGGGCGCTGCTGCTGCACCCACCGCCGCACTGCACTTTGACGAAGGCGTGTTGCAAGGGCTAGAAGCCCAAGGCGTGTCACGCGCCAGCGTCACACTGCATGTGGGCGCGGGCACGTTTCAACCAGTGAAGACCGAGAACCTCGCCGAGCACCGCATGCACAGCGAGTGGTACAACATCCCGCCCGAAACCATCCAAACCATTGCCGACTGCCGCGCACGCGGTGGCCGCGTGGTGGCAGTGGGCACCACCAGCGTGCGCACGCTGGAGAGCTGGGCACAAAGTGGGCTGACGAGTGGTGACACGCAAATTTTCATCACACCGGGCTTTACGTTCAAGGTGGTGGATGTGCTGATCACCAACTTCCATTTGCCCAAGAGCACTTTGCTGATGTTGGTCAGCGCGTTTGCGGGCTTCGAGCACATGCACGCGCTTTACCGCCACGCCATTGCTAACCAATACCGATTCTTCAGCTACGGCGACGCCATGCTGCTAGAGAAAACCACCGCATCAAGAACCGCTTGAAAGACCGACCATGTTGAAGTTTGACGTTCTCACCAAAGATACATCCAGCCACGCCCGCCGTGGCACGCTCACGCTAAACCACGGCGAGGTGCAAACCCCCATCTTCATGCCCGTGGGTACTTACGGCACAGTCAAAGGCGTGATGCCGCGCAGCCTTGAAGAAATGGGCGCACAAATCATTTTGGGAAATACCTTTCACCTGTGGATGCGACCCGGCCTTGATGTGATGCAAAGCTTTGGCGGCCTGCACAACTTTGAGCGTTGGAACAAACCCATCCTCACCGACAGTGGTGGTTTTCAAGTGTGGTCGCTCGGCGCGATGCGCAAGATCACCGAAGAAGGTGTGACGTTTGCATCGCCCGTGAACGGCGACAAACTGTTCATGTCGCCCGAGGTGAGCATGCAAATTCAAACCACACTCAACAGCGACATCGTCATGCAGCTCGACGAGTGCACACCTTATGAAACCAAAGGCCACCTCACCACCGAAGCAGAAGCCCGCAAGTCGATGGAGATGAGCCGTCGCTGGGCCGTGCGCAGCAAGGACGAATTTGCGCGCTTAGAAAACCCCAACGCCTTGTTTGGCATCGTGCAAGGCGGCATGTTTACCAACTTGCGCCAAGAGTCGCTTGAAGCGCTGGTGGAGATGAACTTCCCCGGCTACGCGATTGGCGGCGTGAGCGTGGGTGAACCCAAAGACCAAATGCTAGAGATCATGGCGCACACGCCGCACCGCTTGCCCGACAACAAGCCACGCTACCTCATGGGCGTGGGCACGCCAGAAGACTTGGTGCAAGGCGTGGCTGACGGCGTGGACATGTTTGACTGCGTCATGCCCACACGCAATGCGCGCAACGGAACAATCTTCACCCGCTATGGCGATTTAAAACTGCGCAACGCACGTCACAAGGCAGACCACGGCCCGCTCGACAGCACCTGCACGTGCTACACCTGCGCAGGCCACACACGCCCCGACGGCACAACCAGCGGCGGCTTTAGCCGTGCGTACTTGCACCACCTAGACCGCTGCGGCGAAATGCTTGGCCCCATGCTGACCACTGTGCATAACCTGCACTACTACCTGAACCTGATGCGCGAAGTGCGCGAGTCATTAGAGGCGGGGCAGTTCGGCGCGTTCCGCGCGAAGTTCAAAGAGGACCGCGCACGCGGGGTTTGATACGCATCAACCATGTGGAAACCCACATGGACAGAAAAGGAATGGACGGTTAAATTTCTACGGTTAATCCTTAGGAACTTCACATGTCCACCACACCTACCAAAAAACCTATTTACAAATCGCTGTACGTCCAAGTGCTATTCGCCGTGGTCGTGGGCGTTTTGCTTGGCCACTTCTACCCACAAGTCGGCGCCGATATGAAGCCCTTGGGCGACGGTTTCATCAAGCTCATCAAGATGATCATTGCCCCCATCATCTTCTGCACCGTGGTGGTAGGCATCGCCGGCATGGAAGACATGAAGAAGGTTGGCAAAACAGGTGGCTTGGCGTTGTTGTACTTTGAAGTGGTCAGCACCTTGGCCCTCATCGTGGGGTTGGTCATCGTCAACTTTGTGCAGCCTGGCGTGGGCATGAATGTGGATGCTTCCACACTCGACACCAAAGGCATTGCCGCTTACACCGCACCCGGCAAGATGCAAGGGACTGTGGACTTCTTGTTGAACGTCATCCCCACCTCCGTTGTGGATGCGTTTGCCAAAGGCGAGATTTTGCAAGTGCTGTTGTTCTCCGTCCTGTTTGGCTTTGCGCTGCACAAGTTTGGTGGTCGCGGCACGATGGTGTTTGACTTCATCGAGAAGTTGTCACACGTGTTGTTCGACATCGTGGGCATCATCATGAAAGTGGCCCCCATCGGCGCGTTTGGCGCAATGGCGTTCACCATTGGTAAATACGGCGTGGCTTCATTGTTCTCGCTGGGCAAGTTGATGGGCACGTTCTACCTGACCTGCTTGATCTTTGTGTTTGTGGTGCTCGGCATCATCAGCAAATTGCACGGCTTCAGCATTTGGAAGTTTGTGAAGTACATCAAAGAAGAGTTGCTCATCGTGTTGGGCACGTCTTCTTCTGAGTCTGTCTTGCCACGCATGATGGAAAAGTTGGAAAACCTTGGCGCTCGTAAATCGGTAGTCGGCTTGGTCATTCCAACGGGTTACTCGTTCAACTTGGACGGCACATCCATTTATTTGACGATGGCTGCAGTGTTCATTGCGCAAGCCACTGACACTCCCATGAGCCTCACACAACAGCTCACCTTGTTGGCTGTGTTGTTGCTCACCTCTAAGGGCGCAGCAGGCATCACAGGCAGCGGATTCATTGTGTTGGCCGCGACGCTGTCAGCCGTGGGCGGCGTGCCTGTGGCGGGCTTGGCACTCATTTTGGGCATTGACCGCTTCATGTCTGAAGCTCGCGCACTCACCAACTTGGTGGGCAATGGCGTGGCCACGTTGGTGGTGGCCAAGTGGACGGGCGACTTAGACATGCAACGCTTGCATGACGGCTTGAACAATCCAACAGCTGAAGAGCTGGACGCGCCTGAGGTCATCCTCGACCAAAAAGAAGCGCACATGGCCGGCAAACACTAAGCCAATAAGCCGAGGCTTAACGCTTGTTAAGCCTCGGTGGTGAACACCGTCAACACACCGGTGTAACCATGCAATTCTTGGTGAGCAATTTCGCCACCAGCAAAGAAACCCACCAGCGGCACATCACCCAAAGCACGGCGCACGATTTGCAGCTCCGCGCTGTCTCCGCCAAAGTGCGGACCACCACGGCCTGCGCAGCTCACATAAATTGCACCCGCCATGCGGCGTGCGGGGTGTGGATTGATGCTGGTGTCCTCACTCAATGCACCCGCCAAATCGGCCGTCATTTCTTCAGGCTCTAAGGCCTCGCGAATTTCGGCACAGATGCGCGTCAAGTCAGCACGCGCAGCAGCTGCATTACGCTGACAAAACGTGAGGCGCATGCCAACTTCTACCGGTTGCGCCACAGCCACAGCCTCGCGTGCGGGGTCAATGCCAATGATGTGGCGCACCAGCACAGCATCGTCAAACTCGCCCGTGCGTTTCACAGCGGGATCATGTGCAGCAGACAAACCCACCAAAGTAGCTCGCACTTTGGCAATGGCAGGTTGTGAGTTGGTGAAGCTGATTTGCAAATCACGCTCAAGCATATGCAAGGCAGGTTCATCATCCAGAGTGAGCACCACGTTGTTGTCTGCACTGGTGATGGTGTGTACCTTGGCCACTGGCAAACAACCTTGCGTCACACGCGACACCATGGCCACCTCAGCATCAAAGGCCACGCCACTCAAACCGCCATGAAACACGCCCGTGGCTTTGCCTTGGCCAGCCATGTTGCCATCACCACCAGACGCAAACTGCACCACTTCGCTGCGGCTGGCTGACAAGCCCCCAAACACATAACCACTCGCCGTGCGTTGTGCCAACTCGGCAATTAACTCCGGCACATCTGGAGTTTGCGCATCGGCGTGCAGCAGTGCGGTGTGCGGCACAAATTTGCCACGCACGGAGCCTGCTTGCGCAAGCGGTGCCACGCCACTGAACACGCGGTAATGCTCGGGCGAGATATCGCAAAGCATCACACTCAATGCAGGCTCGTCAAAGTACTCCACGTTGTTGGCGGCTATGCCTACGCCCACCGTACCCGCCCAGTCTGTGACCTCAGGCAACTCTGCGCTGAGATGCGACAAGATATCTTGCGCATGCGCAGCATAGTGATCGGTGATGTAGAGCAAGCCAAGTGACGGTGCATCAGCATACTCGGGCAAAGCCATGTGCGCACGCAGCTGCGCCAGCACTAAGCCTGCGGCCATTTCCCACTGCGGGTGCGTGGCGTGGCCGTAGGGGAAGAGTTTCATCGCTTGGATTTTGATGCGGTTTGACGCGCTGTTGTTTTGAGTGCGGCTGGCTTGCGTGTTGCAGGCTTACGCGCGGTTGTTTTGCCGGTCGCTTTTTTCGCTGCTGGCTTGGTCGTGGCGGCATGGGCTTGCGCACGATGTGCCATGTCATTCATGGCATGTGTGGCGATGTGCTGAAACTGATCCGTCAATGCACCCCACCAATGTGATGGGTCAACGCTTGGAGCTGCCGATGCTTTTTTGCTGCGTGACTTGCTGGCTTTTGGCTCAGCCTTCGTCGCTTCTGGCTCATGTTCTGGCGCGGATTGTGTAAACGAATATTTAGGCTTGGCGGCTGCATCTGCAGCAGCCTCTTGTGGCTTGACCTTGAGTGACTCAGCCAAGTCATGAAAGCTCATGTTCATGCCCTTCAAGGTGTTGAGCGTCATGCGCTGAACCTCGAGGGCCTGAATGGTGGCGCCCACTGCTTTGCTGTTTTGCTCCAACCAAAACTGAACTGTCTTGAGCTCTTGAATGCGCTTGTCCAACTCTTCTGGGTCTAGCGTTGGTGCTACCCACCCTGGGGCAGCGCTGGTTGCAGAAGCGCCGCCTCCGGGCGTGAGGTTCTTTAAAAAATCAAAGCCCGGAACGAACTTGGTGAAATCAAAACCAGCGGGGTTGGTCATGTCTGTCTCCTGTATGTGTAGAACGCATTAAACCAAACCCCAGCCCACGCCAGGCTGACAGGCTCAATGCTTGTGATCACCGTGGTTATGTTCGCTGTGGTTGTGCGTGCTGTGGTCGTGGCTGGGCATGGCTGGGGGTTGCATGCCCACCAACACTTTTAACTCCACAGTCGACTTCACGCCTTTGGCATCTTGCAAGGTCAAGGTCAACGGCACCGTGGTGTCTTTGGCCAAAGGCGCCTTCAGGTCCATCAACATCACGTGATAGCTGCCAGGCTTAAGCTCAACCGCTTTGCCCGCGGGCAAGTCTAGCCCGTTGGGCAAAGCAGCCATCTTCATCACGTCTTTGTCCATTTTCATTTCGTGAATCTCGGCAATGCCCGCCACGGGGCTGCTCACGCCCACCAGCTTAGCGTTGTCTTTGGCGGTGATCTTCATGAACGCGCCAGTAGCCTTTTGACCCTGCACTGTGGCACGTGCCCATGCGTCGGTGACAGTAACGTTTTGTGCAAACGCGCTCACAGCACACATCGTGACAAGTGCAGTGGCGATGAGGTGTTTTGAAAATTTCATAAATGCTCCTAGTTGATGAATGAGATCTTAGTGCTTGGGGTGTGATGCGTGCGCATCGTGCGCGCCATGAGCCCCATGTGCGCCGTGCTGACCTTGGTCAACCTTCACCACGCCTTCAAACATCGACAGCTTTTTCAGCTGATCGGCGCTGAGCTTGGCCTCCGCCAATTGCACTTTTTTTGCCAAACGGTCGGCGGTGGTACTGCTCATGCCAGTTTGCACCAAGGCAGAGGCTTGCTTCAAACCATCGCCACCGCACACATAGATAGACCACTGGCCCTTTTCTTTTTTCAGCAAAGCGCGACCGCCTTTACCCGACTGAATCCAGCCCGCCACCGCATAGTCGCCCACGATAGAAACGGGGGCCACAGCCAAAGGCGCATCGGGCTTGTCAAACAGCTTTTTCATGCTGTGCTCAATGGCTTGTGCATCGGGCATCGTGTGCGCTGCCATTGCTGCTGGGTGGTCATGCGCCATGGCGACGCTGCCCATGAGTGCGGCCAAGAGAATGAGTTGATTGAATTTCATGAGAACTTCCATGTAATTGAGATCTTTATAGTCTGCTGGAGCAATGAAAAAGCTGCATCAGATTGACAGAACAGTAGTTTCATTAATGGTGATGATCATGCTTTGGCGCGGCTTGTAGCTCTAGCAGAGCAGCAGGCGACTTCAATCCACGCGTCGATGCACCACTTGTCGGAATTTCTGACCAGTCGTTTTGACCGTTCTCGCAAGTTTGCAAAACTTTGACCCACATTGGACCAGCGCTATCTGGCAAACGGCCCATGAAAGCGAACTCGTCAAATTGCTCATCGGGTAAAGCAGCCTCTTTGTTGGCAGCGGTCCAACGCAACTCCACGACATCGTCGGTCACGGTTTTGCCGTGGCTGTTGTAAGGCGTGGCAAGTTTGGCTTTTCGCGTGACAACAGCCCACCCAAACTTCGGTTGAGGCTTGGCTCCTTGAAAGCCTGCCGGCACTTGCACAGTCAAGCCTGTGGTGGCTGAACCGTTACAGCCATGCCCTACACGCAATGTGGCTTTGTAATAACTGCCGGCAATGGCTTTGGGCTCTGACAGCACGATGTGCGCCTGCGCCAACGGAAGAAAAGCCACACTCAGCAGAAATAATTGAATTTGTTTTTTCATAGGGGAATGTTTCGTCAAGCGTTTCAAAGTTGAAGTTAGTCGATCTTTGCCTCGACACCAAAGTAAATGGCACGGCCATCACCTGGGTAATACAACGCCGCTGTATTAACACCACCTAAGCTGGCAGAGATGCTGCTGTCTGCCGCGTACTTTTTATTGGTTAAGTTACGGGCGTCTGCAAACCATGACCATTTTTTGTCAATGGCTTGACCAGCTTTGAACCCCACCAAGGTGTAACCATCGCGGTAAACGCTGTTGGTGTTATCGATTGGGGCTTTGCGTGGGACCCACTCAATTTTCGGTCCAGCATAGAAGCTTGGTTTGCCGTTGACTTCTGCGCCGAAGCGATAGAGGCTTTCAGCACGAACAATGACGGGCGGGAAGCCTGGGAGTTGGTTGTTGCCGTAAGCGGAGTTGTCCACAAATTTAAAGTCGCTGTAAAGCAATGCCATGCGACTATCGATTTGACGGGCATACAAATGACTCAAGCCCAACTCAACGCCTTGATGCATCGATTTAGGCACATTGATTGTGGGTGCGGGTGAGCAACCAGGTACAACACAAGCGCTCAAGAACTCATTGCGCAAATTAGATCGATAGTAGGTTGCATCCCAACCATATTGGCTGCTGCCATCGATGGCCTCGCCTCGTGTTCCGACCTCAAACGTTGTCCCGCTTTGTGCCTTATTGGCCAAAGTTGTTGAGCCTGCCAAACCATGAATAGGCGCTTCAAAGTTTCGACTCACGCTAGCAAAAACTTGGTTCTTAGGCGTCAAGTCGTGGGTCACACCAACACGGGGGCTCCATTGATTGAAATCGTGGTCATAGTTATTGGATGCTGAAACCACATCAGAAACTTTGCGATTTGCTTTGTCGTATTGCAATGCACCCACCAAAGTTGTCTTGTCAGAGATGCGGTATTTATCCTCTACAAAAAACGTGTGGTTGCTCGATTTCTGTGAATAATCAGACGTTGGACTACCTGTCACCAAGCCAGTTGGATTGGCCGCATGGGAAGTGCCTTTTGTTGTACCGGTACTAGGCAAATAGGCAACCGTAAACTGGTTTGCACCTGTCGTGTTCGTCAACTTTAAATGACCGCCTTGGGTATCAACATTTTGTTGAATGATCCCGTAGGCAATCGGATGCCACAGGTTGTAATTCATGGCATAGGCGGCAAACTCATACACATTGTTGCCGTCACGCACCGTTGTTTTGTTGGCCACGCGTTGTGAATCAACATCACGACGCTGATTCGCATCGTTGACATAAAAACCCGCATCCCAACCAGTCGAATGACGAATCTTTGGTGTTGACTCCAATTCCGCTTTTGTCAAATAGCCTGGCAATTGGGTACGGCTACGAACTGCGGCCACATAAAAACGTGACTCAACATCTTTGTTCACCTTCACGCCAAAGTTGGCCAGCAGCTTTTGATTTTCCATTTCAGCGTGTTGTCGAAACCCGTCTTGTTTGGTTTGCGATCCAGCCACGTAGTAGTCCCACACGTTGCCACCCCCGTCGGTTGGTTTGCCAACGCCAGCGGTGCTACCAAAAAACTTGTTGTACCCAAAGCTACCTAACTCAGCCTTGCCCACAAATGAAGGGCTTGTGTAACCCGTGGGAGCCACAAAGTTGATTGCACCACCCAGCGTGGTTGCGCCGTAAGTCGTGGCGTTTGGACCGCGCAACACTTCAACAAAGCGCGAGGCATTGGGGTCAAGTGTTTGCATATCAAACATGCCGTCGGCGTAGTTGATCGGTACACCGTCTTGCATCACCTTCGTGCCAAAGCCGTGATACGTGCGGCTCAAGCCTGAACCACGAATGGCCAAGCGTGCTTCTTCTGACCCAAAGCGATCTTGAATGAACACGCCCGGGGCCATGCCAAGGCTATCGCTCCACGTTGACTGACGGCCTTCGCGCACCTGGTTCAAGTCAACGATGGATGCGCCACCAGGAATAGTCTTGACGTTGTCTTTAGCGCTCTCTATAGAGCCCTGAGTCATTGAGTCTAACTTGCCCGTGATCACCACGGTGTTGAGGTTGCTGACGTTTTGGCTTTGAGCCATCGCCACACCTGAAAATGCGATTGCTATAGCAATCGGGGTCAATATAAATTTACTTTGTTTCACTTTTTTTCCTTATAAAAACATTGAACAGAAATTAATTAAGCCGCCATCACCAAGCTGCCAACAGCCTCGCCACGAGGCGCACGCTTGTAAACCTTGGCTGGCATAAACGCATTGAGTTCGCGGCATACGGTTTCGCTGGCGACATCCAAGATGACGGCGATTTCTTTTTGCGATGGCAACTCGCTGCGCTCCAGCTTGCGGCTAGAGCCGTCAGCGTTTTGAGAGAGGAGTTTTAAAAAGTAGGCCAAGCGCTCACGCACAGGGCCGGTGCGCATGCGCATCATGTCGCGCGTGCGGTCTTGCTGCTGCATGAAGCCTTGGGCCACCGCGGCAAATCGGTTGAAGTCGTATTCCACTGATTGCGCCACCAGCTTGCAGCCTGTCAATGCGCTGATGGTGTAGGCATAGGGCTCTGCACACAAAGCTTCTACGCCCACCAAATCACCAGGAAAAGCCAGCTGCACCAAGATGGTGGCGTCATAGGCAACTTGGTCTAAGCGAAGCACGCCTTCTTTGACGCGCCACAGTGTGGCCGACTCGCCAGCTGATGCCAGCAGTTGACCGTGAGTTAAACGGGTGGTGTTTTTCATGTGCACCTCTTCGAAAGTCAATCAAACCTGCACGGCTTATTGCGCTCAGCGCAAAGCCATGCAATGCAGCCAAAGCAAAGCTTTGGCGATGGATTAACGGATCGAAGTAGGTGGCCCGCGAGAGGGCAAAGGTGGCGCAGTGGCCGTGGCAATGCATGCAGCCTCAATGGGCAGCAACGCAAAAGAGAGGGGTGAAGGCTGAGTCAACGAGGTGTTGAACTCAGTAGGCGGTGCCCCAATAGCCGCGCACAAGGGGCAGTCCATCGTTTTGGCAGATGCAGTGCTGTCATCGTCGCCCTGCACCACCAGCTTCATCATGCCAGTACCGGTACACACCATGTCCATGCCCTTGGGGTTGAGCACGGGTGAGGCAATGGCCACGCCCACGGACAACGCAAACCACACCAGCACGAGGCGGGTAATTTGGATGGCGTTGCGCAGTTGTTGCATGGTTCAAATTCTATCGGCTCAGCCAAGCTCCTATGGGCTAGGGTAAAGACTGATTTAGCTCAATCTTTTCGCACCACGCAAAAGAGTCCACCGATAGCTTGATGCGCATCAACAAAGCCTTGGATGCGCAGGCGCATGATGAAGACAAACAAAAAAGGAGTCTTCATGGACGCACAACACGCCACTGCCTTCAAGCAAAAGCTTGAGACACAACGCGCCGAGTTGTTGGTACAAATTGCACAACAACGCGGCGGTAAAACCGGTCGCGCCGAAGTGGCTGCTGAGCACTTTGCACACAACGAAGATTCAGACGCACAGGTGAACACCGCACGCGATTTAGAGTTCGCCATCAACGAACACGAAACCGCCGAACTAGCCGCAATTGACGAAGCCTTGGCCCGTTTGAGCGCTGGCACGTATGGCCACTGCATTGATTGCGACGCCACCATTCCCGAAGCGCGCCTGCATGCCGCCCCAGAAGCTGCTCGCTGCATTGGCTGCCAAGAAAAGACCGAACACAACCACCACTAAGAAAGAAAACACATGACCACTTTTCACGCCGTTGTTTGGATGGACCACCAAGAAGCCCACGTGCTGATGTTTGACCGCGAACACGTTGAGAGCCAACGCGTCAAATCACGCACACACCACAAGCACCAAGGCAAGCCCAACGAAACCGCACATTTGTACGCAGACATTGCCAAAGCCTTGGAAGGCACGCACGAGGTGTTGGTCACAGGCCCAGGCAAAGCACGCGACGAATTCCGTGATTGGTGCAAACAACACCACGCCCATGTGAACGTGGTTGACAGCGTGGCCAGCGACCACCCCACCGATGCACAAGTGGTGGCCATGGCGCGCCAGTACTTCAAAAAGTTTGACAACATGGCGGCGGACCCTGCGCACCTGAAGTAAGCCCTGCAGCGAACTAACAGTCGCCCACAAAAAAGCCCGCTTGAAATTCAAGCGGGCTTTCTCTTTCGGGAAGCTTGTTAAGCGTTCGGCGCAACAACTGTTTGATCAATCGCACCAAACACGCTTTGGCCATCTTTGCCTTTGACTTCAATGCGCACACTGTCACTGGCCTTGAGGTACTCGGTGCTGGCTTTGCCGTCGAGCAATTTTTCGATGGCGCGTTTCTCCATCAAACAGCTCGCGCCCTTGGGCCATTCTTGCTTGTCCTTGTTCTCGGTCGGTGCATTGCTCACTGCGCCGCTGCCAATGACAGCACCAGCGCGCACAGGCCGTGTTTTGCTCACGTGCGCAATCAGTTGTCCGAAGTGAAAAGCCATGTCTGCACCCGCATCGCACATGCCGATCTTGCGACCGTTCACGGCTGACTGCACCGTCAAACGTACACGCCCGTTATCCCACGCGTCACCCAGCTCATCGAGCGTGACAGCCACAGGCGCAAATGCAGTGGCAGGTTTGGACTGCACATAGCCCAAGCCTTTGGGTAACTCGTTTTTTGCCACCATGCGCAGCGACACATCGTTGACCAAAGCGACCAATCGCACAGCCTCTAGTGCGTCGTCAGCAGATGCGCCCATGGGCACATCGCCCGTGATGACGGCGAGTTCAGCTTCAAAGTCGAGCCCCATGGCTTCGTTGGCGCAGTGAATGTCGGCTTGCGCCCCCACAAAACTGTCGCCACTGCCTTGGCTCATCAAGGGATCGGTTTCCAGCGTGTCGTTGGGCAAGTCAATGTCAAGTGCCGTGCGTACGGTGGTGACGTGACACAAGTACGCCGAGCCATCGACCCACTGAAAAGCGCGTGGCAGCGGAGCCATGCACATCGCTGGGTCAAACGGGAACGCGTGACGCGCTTTGCCGTTATTGAGGGTTTCATACAAGTCTTGCAGCTGAGGGGCGATGAAACCCCAGTCGTCCAACGCTTGCTGCATGCGGGTGGCGATGCCCGTCGCATAATGCGCGGTGCTCAGGTCACGCGACACAACCACCAGTTGGCCGTCGCGTGTACCGTCTTTGTATGTGGCTAATTTCATGCCACGATTCTATGAAAGAACGCTACCCCGCCATGCACGCCCGTGCCTTGACAGTGAGTCCCATCCATTTGCAACGCAAACATGCGGTGTTGTTGGTGGCGGGCGTGTTGCTATTGCACCTGTGGGTACTGGCAGGCATGCCGCTTTGGTTTTCGCCTGACTCGGGCAAACCACTGCGCACGCAAGCATTGATCACACGACAAATTGAGGTGGCCGCTCCTCGCGCACCCCAAGTGCCAGAGCCCGCTCAACCCGCGCCAGCCAAACCATCCATCGCGCCAAAAACAGATGCGCCTGTTGACGCGAGCGAAAACACCAAGCCTTTGAAGTTTGACGATTTCGGTCACGACTTGACAGCTCCCGTCAGCCTGCCCGCACGCAGCGCCAGCGCAGTGGACTTGCCGCCCTACAAACGTGCTGGAAGTGAAGGCCTGACCGAAGTCAGCGCGTTCAAAGCGCCAGACTCTGCGCTGCTGAAATACCAAGTGCAAGGCCAAGCCAAGGGCTTTAACTACTGGGCTTCAGCCGAACTCAACTGGCTACAAGACGGCAAAGACTACGAAGCACGCCTAGAAGTCAGCGCATTTTTACTGGGCTCTCGTGTGCAGACGAGCAAAGGCACGTTGGGAGCTGAAGGCATCATGCCCACGCGCTTTGGCGACAAAACTCGCAGCGAACTGGCCGCGCATTTTCAGCGCGACAAAGGCATCATCAGCTTCAGTGCCAACTCGCCCGATGCCCCACTGCTCAAAGGCGCGCAAGACCGCTTGAGCGTGGTGTTACAGCTCAGCAGCCTGTTGGCCGCCGATCCCACCCGCTTTCCTGCAGGCACGATGCTGTCCTTTCAAACCGTGTCGCAGCGTGAGGCGGAGGTTTGGCAGTTTTTGGTGGAAAAAGAAGAATTGTTGCAATTGCCGTTTGGCGAGGTCAATGCCATCAAGCTCAACCGCAAGCCCCGCCGCGAGTTTGACCAACAAATTGAGATTTGGTTTGCCCCCACGCTGGGCTATTTGCCCGTGCGTTTGCGCATCACCAACGCCAATGGCGACTTTGTGGACCAACTTTTAAGCAAAGCCGAAAAGCCCACCCCTTGAATTTGGCTTTTTGGATCCGATATGCTTAGATGCAATTCAGTTTCACCCGAAAGATACCGATGGACATGCTCTACAACTCTGACACGTACTCCGTGATGCACCTGCACGTGCAAGACGACGCGTTGGTGCCTGTCCGCCCCGACGTGCCAGCCTTGGCCCGCCACGGCTTTGAAATTGTGGACAAGCGCTCGGGCAAAGAGATTTACCTCGAAGGCTCATGGGCCGAACAGTTCCAAGCCCATTTGCGTGCTTGGCAAGAAAACGCCCCCACCCAAGAAGAAGTGGAAGAAACCTTGGCGGGCTACGCCGAGTTGGCTCAAAACCCAGTCGTCGTGCACTGAGACTGCTACCTGCGCGACGCTCGGGCGCTTCGGCGCCCTTTTTCATACCCAGTCAAACCTACAATCAGCCGCTATGACTGCATACATCCTGAATTTGTCTTGCCCTGATCGCCAGGGCATCGTGCACGCCGTATCTGGCTTTTTGCTGGAGCGCAAAGGCAACATCGAAGAAGCCGCGCAATACAACGACCACGACACCGGTCTGTTCTTCATGCGTGTGCAATTCGCCTGCGATGCCGTGGGCCAAGACGAGCTGCGCGAACAACTCGCCACCTTCGCAGCCACCTTCGGCATGAAGTGGACGCTGCACGACACCACGCAACCCATGCGCACGGTGTTGATGGTCAGCAAAGAAGGCCACTGCCTGAACGACTTGTTGTTCCGCGTCAAAAGCGGCCTGCTGCCTTTGGACATTCGCGCCATCATCAGCAACCACCGCGAGTTCTATCAACTGGCGGCCAGCTACAACGTGCCGTTCCACCACATCCCCGTCACAGCCGCGACCAAGGCACAAGCCGAAGCAAAAGCCTACGAAGTGATCGAAGCCGAAGGCGCAGAGCTGGTGGTGCTGGCCCGCTACATGCAAATTTTGAGCGACGACTTGTGCAAGAAATTGTCAGGCCGCGCCATCAACATTCACCACAGCTTCTTGCCCAGCTTCAAGGGCGCCAAGCCGTATTACCAAGCGCATGACCGCGGCGTGAAGCTCATTGGCGCCACCGCCCACTACGTGACTGCTGATCTAGACGAAGGCCCCATCATTGAGCAAGACGTGGCCCGCGTGGACCACAGCAAAACGGTGGAAGACTTCACCGCCCAAGGCCGCGACACCGAAAGCCAAGTGTTGGCCCGCGCTGTGAAATGGCACAGCGAACACCGCGTGCTGTTAAACGGCCACAAGACCGTCATCTTCAAATAACAACGCATGACCAGCCGCATCCCGCCCATTCAGTGCTTGCTCACGTTTGAGGCGTTGGCGCGGTTGCGCTCGGTCACGCAAGCCGCTGAAGAACAATGCGTGACACCCAGCGCGGTAAGCCATCGCGTGAAGCAGCTCGAACAACTGCTGGGCGTGAAGCTGTTTGGCCGTGCCGACTTTTCGCTCACCACCGAAGGCAGCGAATACTTGGCGCATGTGCGCGAAGGCTTGGCCATTTTGGAGCGCTTCCCCGGTAAAGACGGCAGCGCCACGCCTGGCAAACGCAAACTGCGCTTGGCCGTGACGCCCACCTTTGCACGCTCCATCCTGATGCCGCGCCTGCGCCAATTTGCCGATGCGTACCCTGAGATTGACCTCACGTTACAGGTCAGCATTCCATTGTTGGACGTGGTGGCTGAAGACGCCGACCTGACCATTCGCTTTGGCACAGGCCGCTATGCAGACGTCGAACACGTGTGCATCATGAAAGACGATGTGACGCCCTTGGCCTCACCCGCCTACATCCGAGAACACGGCCCATTTGAAACGCCCGAAGACTTGGCCGATGCCACCTTGTTGCGCAGCCCCTTGGAGCCATGGCGCACGTGGTTTGCAGCGCACGACCAAGACTGGCCCGAACCGATTGACGGCAGCAGCTTCAACGACATTGGCCTGATGTGCGATGCCGCAGCGCAAGGCTTGGGCGTGGGCTTGGTGCGCTTGAAACTAGGCGCGCCATGGCTAGAAAACGGCACGTTGGTGCGCATCTTCCCGCGCCAAGTGCCTAGCCCACACGGGCATTACCTGTGTTGGCGCACGGGGGCGATGGACCGCTGGGAGTGTGCGGCGTTTGCGGATTGGCTGAAAAAAGCCGTCCCTTAAATTGGCTTCACGCGCAGGTGTAACTTTCTTCACACGTCTATCTTGCGTTTTGCCTTAAAGTGGGGCGCATGAACGCACCACTCACCTCCGACCAGCAAAACACCCTTGCCCGCGCCGAGCGCCAAGCTCAAGTGGTGCAAGCCCTGCTGCAAGTGCTGCCACAGCACGCCCTGCTCTACACCACTGAGGACACCGTGCCTTACGAGTGCGACGGCCTCACCGCCTACCGCGCTCGCCCCATGTGTGTGGCATTGCCCGAAACGGTGGACCAAGTGCAAGCCGTACTCAAGGCCTGCTACGCGCTGGACGTGCCCGTGGTGGCCCGCGGTGCTGGCACAGGCCTGTCGGGTGGCGCGATGCCGCACACCATGGGTGTGACGCTGTCGCTGGCTAAGTTCAACCAAATTCTCAACATCGACCCCGTTGCACGAAATGCTGTTGTGCAGTGCGGTGTGCGCAACCTCGCCATCAGCGAAGCGGTGTCGCAATACGGGCTGTATTACGCGCCCGACCCATCCAGCCAAATTGCTTGCACCATCGGTGGCAACGTGGCCGAGAACTCGGGTGGCGTGCATTGTTTGAAATACGGCCTCACCGTGCACAACGTGCTCAAGGTCAAAGGCTTCACGGTAGAGGGCGAGCCGATTGAGTTTGGCAGCGATGCACTCGACACACCGGGCCTCGACCTGTTGCCCGTGGTCGTTGGCAGCGAAGGCATGTTGGCAGTGACCACCGAAGTGACCGTCAAGCTTGTGCCCAAGCCACAACTGGCGCGCTGCATCATGGCCAGTTTTGACGATGTGCGCAAAGCGGGTGACGCCGTAGCTGCAGTGATTGCCGCGGGCATCATCCCCGCGGGCTTAGAGATGATGGATGGCCCCATGACAGCCGCCGTGGAAGACTTTGTCCACGCCGACTACGACTTGAGCGCCGCCGCGATTTTGCTGTGCGAGAGCGACGGCACACCCGAAGAGGTGGAAGAAGAAATTGGCCGCATGAGCGACGTGTTGCGCGGCTGCGGCGCAACCGCCATTGCGGTGAGCCGCGACGAAGCGCAACGCATGAAATTTTGGAGCGGTCGCAAAAACGCGTTCCCCGCCTCGGGCCGTATCAGCCCCGACTACATGTGCATGGACAGCACCATCCCGCGCAAGCGTTTGGCAGACATCTTGGAAGCCATCAGCGAGATGGAAAAGAAATACCAGCTGCGCTGCTTGAACGTGTTCCATGCAGGCGACGGCAACTTGCACCCACTGATTCTGTTTGATGCAAACGACCCCGACCAAATGCACCGCTGCGAACAATTTGGCGCAGACATCTTGGAAACCAGCGTCGCCATGGGCGGCACGGTGACGGGCGAGCACGGCGTGGGCATCGAGAAGGTGAACAGCATGTGCGTGCAGTTCAGCGCCGAAGAAAACGAACAGATGTTTGGCGTGAAGCGCGCCTTTGACAGCAAGGGTTTACTGAACCCCGGCAAGGTCATCCCCACCCTGCACCGCTGTGCCGAGTACGGCAAGATGTTGGTGCGTGCGGGGCAGAT